>JAAIGF010229227.1_pt1 | contig 186652 bp, 133 predicted proteins | sample 6487441 | NCBI WGS metagenome assembly JAAIGF01 (sample SAMN13974129, study PRJNA590717) | phyllosphere metagenome | biome: pepper field; feature: multiple bacterial spot infested pepper fields; material: pepper leaves; isolation source: leaves from pepper fields | host: Capsicum annuum ... | reverse complement strand
GCAAATGTTGAGCGCCCATGGTTTGGTGGTGATGGCAGAGGGGTTCCACACGTTCCCATCTCGAACACGACCGTTAAGCCCTCTAGCGCCGATGGTACTTGGACCGCAGGGTCCTGGGAGAGTAGGAAGCTGCCAAGCCAGTGAGCAAGAGCATTTACCGGCATATACGGTGAATGCTCTTTTTTTGTTCTTTACTAATGAAAATCCGAGCTTCTGTCATAAAGTTATCCCCAAATTATAAAGGGTTCTAATCGAATAAAAAAATACTGTCTATGAAAACTGTTGAAATCCTCTTGTTGTTCACATCTTCTCCACAGTATCGGTATAACCTCCCGCTTATCCCCAGAGTTCCTACTCTATATTAAAATTCTTATTCACAATAGACTACAATATGGAAACGTTCAATAGAAAGCCCCACCCCTTTATCCTATAGATATCCACGGGTTGCCCCCAAATCGCGTAATCTCCGAAGCTCATCGCTGCATTCGTATATATATGCACGTGTGAACAGGAACAATGTCTCTTTTTCTCTCGATTGTCTTCCTAGTTTTCCTATTCTCCAAGTTGTTTTTCTCCCTCCAAAGGCATATTTGTGTTTTTCTTCACATCTCAATAATTTCCAATTTTATTTTTTGAGTTTTGCGAACAAACTTTCGATAAAATTTGAATGTGATTTCTCTAAGCAAGCAAAAATATCAATTATTCTTATTATTATAGGTATATATGGAATTTATCTGGGTAGAATCGCAGGGGAGTGCTATTTAAATCCCGGGATTTTCTGTGCATTCGGTTGGGGTTTTTTCCAAAAATGTGGGCCTTTCGATTCGTTAAATGATACTGCTGTAACTTCCTGAAAACTGTCGTCGATATAAAGAACATAAGCACACCGCTTCAGGGCGAAAGAGTCAAGCGAAAATGAATATACATGCATATTCATTTCGAAACGCCGCGGTTGAAGCAGTCACAACTATCCAATAACCGTTGTCGCGCTTAAGCGATCATCGTAGCAAAGCCGGTTTTGAGCCCAGGGGCGGAGGAGAAGCCGGATTGTCATCCTGTCACTTTTCAGCATTTAACATCATTGGAGGGATACATCTTGAAAAGAAACAAGATCATTATCGCGATTGCAGCATTATCATTGGGGCTGGGGAGCGGGTTCGGAACGTTAGGACAAGCCCACGCGGCTTCCTCGGAGACTTACAAGGCTTCGCCGGACTTCAGCAAAACAGCACAAGGTCTGAAAGGTTGGTATTATCAACAAGCAGCGGGCACAGCCTACTCGGACCTCGCCTATGATGGAAATCAAAAAGTATGGAGCACACCATCCGGCTATCCATGGGTAGCTGCCAGCTCGCAGTATCCAAGCGACACTGTAGATGCAGTTCGCAAATGGGTAGCGCCAGGCCCGGGCACAATCGAAATTACGGGCATCGTGAAAAAGAGCGGAAATAAAGGTGACGGTATCATCGCAAGTGTTGCAAAAGATAGTACGGTGCTCTGGAGTGCGCTGATTAAAACGAAAACCGGTGAAAAGCCACAAAATGTCGGAGCCATTCCGGTACAAGCGGGAACTGCCATTTATTTCACCGTTAATAAAAATGGTACCACTGAAGATGACGAGACTTTGTGGAACCCGAGCATTTCCTTTACACCTGGAGAAGCAGCACCAACGGAACCAGCACCGACGAATCCGACAGAACCAACAACACCAACGGAACCAGCACCGACGAATCCGACAGAACCAACAACACCAACGGATCCAACACCAACGAATCCGACAGAACCAACAACACCAACGGATCCGACACCGACGAATCCGACAGAGCCAACAACGCCAACCGATCCGACACCGACGAACCCAACAACACCAACGGATCCAGCGCCAACGAACCCAACTATACCAACGAATCCAGCACCTGCGGGCTTGTCGGTTACAGATTTCGGAGCCGTTGCCAATGATGGAAAAGACGATTACTCAGCGTTCGTAGCAGCAGCCAAGGCAGCAAAAGAGCAAAAGAAAACATTGTATGTGCCTGCCGGCGAATTCACGTTAAGCAAAATCCTGACGATCGACAGCATCCGTCTTGAAGGCGCGGGCAAAGAGTCGACTGTACTGGTATCCACGAATCCGGACGGCGGTTCGATCGATCTGAAAGGTGACGGCGTACAACTTCGTAACCTTAAGCATGCCTACCAGACAACGATTCCAAGAGGTAACGGAGCGCATGACAAAAACAACATCACGGTGCGCGGCGCAACAAACTTCGTTATCGATGGCGTATATGTAAGCAAGTCCAGCACGGCAGGAATCATGATGGCCTACGGTTCGAATAACGGCGTCGTATCCAATAACGTAGTCGAAAACACGGGCGCGGACGGCATTCACATGACCACAGAAAGCCATCACATCACAGTAGAAAACAACACAGTTATGGGTGTAGGTGACGACGGTATCGCGGTTGTCAGCTATGGAACAAGCCCAACGCCCGTCAATAATATTACGATTCGCGGAAATAACATCGGAAACTTCTCGAAAGCTCGCGGAATTTCGGTTGTAGGCGGAGTGGACGTGCGGATCGAAAATAACAAAGTGGCAGACACCATGATGGCAGGCATCTATATCTCGGTCGAGGGTTCGTACAACACCCTGAACGTGGATCGCGTTAAAGTCATCAACAATACCATTCACCACACCGGTATCCAAGAGCCGCAAAATCATCCGAACGTTCTGGTTTACGGCGGCAAAGGTACGATCGACAACGTGGAATTTATCGGCAACACCATCACGGACGGTGCGCATCGCGGTATCGGCGTATGGGGCGACGGTACAATCAAGAAAGTAAAATTCGAGCGTAATACGCTGGTAAACAAAAACGGCGCAGCTACAACTTTCAAGAACGGGATTATCACGCTTGTTGATAACATCGGCTTCTAATATTTTTCAAATCCGCGTAATGCCGGTCTGAAAAATACCATTGTTCCAAATCTTCTCTCACAAAGATTTGTTTTCGCGGGGACCAGCTGCAACTGGTTTCCGTTTTTTTATGCCGATTTTATCCCGTTATTCAAAGTTATAAACTACACCGTTTGTCCGAAATGGGGTTACGGATTGCTTAAAAATGTCTATGTAGAGTTATAACCATGATAAAGAAAGATGAAACACTGATTAGAAAAAAGTTTAAAATAAAAAAAGAAATCGGAGTATCGTTTGGATTCGTTAATCCGTTTAAGCTAATGAATCCTGACGGAGAGGAGGAGATGAACAGGATGGAACGCAGTCTAACAAAGGAAACAAAGCGGCATGGCGAATTTGCGGAATTGATTGCAGAGCATGACGAAGCACTGGAAAGATATTGTCGATTTTTAACGGGTTCGGCCGCAGATGGACAGGATCTTTTACAGGAGACCTGGCTTAAAGCGTGGGCAGCGTTTCGCGAACACGGCGGAGCGAGGAATCGAACCTATTTACGCAGCATCGCGTACCACGCCTGGATTGACCGGGTACGTAAAGGAAGAGAAGAGACTGCACTTGATGCGGTCAATGAGGAAGGTATTTTCTATGCGGCTGACCCCCTACGACTATGGCCGGCGGCAGAGCGTCTTGTGAGCGTGCTAACTCCCGATCAACGAACCGTGTATTTGCTGATGGAGTATTTGCGTTTTACGGCGGCGGAAACGGCTGAGCTGCTCGGCACGACGGAAGGCGGAGTTAAAGCTTCCCTGCACCGAGCGAGAAAGAAGCTGGACAAGCGGCGTCAATCCGAGCAGGAATGGACGGAGCCTTTGGCGGAAACGAAAGATTCGGACGAACAAGCCGTTTTTGCTTACATGCAGGCGATTCAACTTCAGGACGTGCGTGCGCTGATGGTATTGTGGAACGGCGGTAGCGGCGAAGAAGCTTCACTGGCGGTTCGCTGCGGCACGCCTACGCGTATCCGTGAAGCTCGAATGGAAAAGGTGCAGCCGCGCAGGCATTCAGCAGTTCGTTCTTCTGTTCGTCTCCAACTAATAGCTTGACCAAACAGTTAACCGGATCAAGCTATTGGCTGCATAGCATGTAGCTATCCGACCTGGATATTATCCTTTTCCTAAGTTGAAGGAGGCATAGCCGGTGAGTACATTTATTCCTTACGTCGTGGAGCAGACCAGCCGCGGCGAACGATCTTACGATATTTATTCCAGATTGCTGAAAGATCGGATTGTCTTTTTGGGCTCGGCGATCGATGATCAGGTAGCCAATAGTATTACGGCACAATTGTTATTGCTCGAAGCGGAAGATCCAGAGAAAGACATCTACTTTTATATTAACAGCCCTGGAGGCGTGACAACGTCAGGGTTTGCCATTTACGATGCGATGCGGCATATCAAACCGGACGTGCATACGATCTGTACGGGGATGGCGGCGTCGTTCGCGGCGATTTTGCTGTTGTCCGGAGCCCCTGGAAAACGCGGCGCGCTGCCGAATAGCGAAATCATGATTCACCAGCCGCACGGAGGCGCGCAGGGGCAGGCCAGCGATATCGCGATCAGCGCCAAGCGAATTATCCGGACCCGTGAACGTCTGAACGAGATTGCGGCTTTGCATACCGGCCAGCCGCTCGAACGGATTGCGCGCGATATGGATCGGGATTACTTCATGTCATCGGAGGAAGCTTTGGAGTACGGCGTCATTGATCGGATTATCGACCGTTCTCAGAATAAAGAAGACTAGTAGCTTGAACGCATCAAATCTAAAGTTTGCGTTCATCGGAAGCGTCACTTTCCTTTGACGTGCCCCGGCACGCCTTCAGAAAAGTGCCTTGTTCAGCACGAAAATTCGGCAAAATCTGCTTCCGTCGAGGGTCGAGGTTTGAAGACACGCCCTAGTTTTTTGAAGACGATCTTATTAAAAAGCTTAGACCCTTCGCGACTCGCGATTGGGTCTTTTTTGATCTTTTTACGCAGGAACTTGCTTGTAAACGGAGAAGGAAGTAAGGCCGAGATTCTGAACCGAGAGGAGATTGACAAAGATGGACATCAGACGCCTGACCGAGCAGGATTTCGATGCCAATATCGCGTTGGCCGAATATGCGTTTTTGTATACGTTAAGCGACAATCAGAAGGAAGAACGCCGTAAACGGTTCGGAGACGAATCGGTATGGGGCGTCTTTGAAGGACCGGAATTGTGTGCGAAGCTTGCGCTTATGCCGCTTGAAGTCTACGTCCACGGAAAAAAGATCAAAATGGGCGGGATCGGCGGCGTTGCGACTTGGCCGGAGAAGCGTCGCCAAGGCATGGTATCCCAACTGCTGCGCCGCTCGCTGGAAGAAATGAAAGCAGAAGGACAGCTTTTATCGTATCTGCATCCGTTCTCCGTGGCCTTTTACCGAAAATATGGTTGGGAGCTGTTCACGGATAATAAAAAGTACACGATTCCCGTCGAAAAACTGCCTGTGCGCAAAAATGTGCCGGGACGCGTGGTACGTGAAGTCCGGGATATCGAGACATTGAAGTCCGTATATGACCGCGCCATTGTCCGTTACAACGGTTCGGTAGTGCGCAGCCGCAAATGGTGGGAGCAGCGGGTGATGAACGGCATTGCGTATACGGCGGTCTATTATAACGAAGCCAATGAAGCGGAAGCTTACGTATTGTACGCGATCGAGGACCGGAAATGGATTACGGAAGAGATTTTTTGGATGAATGAGACGGCTAGGCAGGGCCTGTGGGATTTTATCGTCAACCATGATTCCAAGCTCAAAGAAGTTCAAATGAAACTGCCTGTGGACGATCCGCTGCCGCTGTTGCTGCCCGATCCGATCGTTAAGCAGGAGCTTGAACCGTTTTTCATGGCTAGAATCGTGGATGCGGTTAAGTTTGTTGAAGCGTACCCGTTTGCCGGGTCTGCCGGAGATTATCGCTTGGCTCTGTATATTGAAGATCGGGACGCGCCGTGGAACGAAGGAAATTGGGAATGGAAAGTTTCGCGGTCAGGAGTCGGCGGATTAGAAAAGGTCGACTCTGCCGAAGGATTGCGCGCCGACGCTGCAAACATTCGCATCTCGATCGGAATCCTGACGGCGATGCTGCTCGGCTATCGTCGTCCGTCGGAATTTCAACGCATCGGCTTGCTGGAAGCTTCCGAGGAAACCGCGCGTCTTTTGGACATGCTTATTCCCGCGAGGACTCCTTATATGGCGGACTACTTCTGAACCGATTAGAAGACGCGCCGTAGGATAACCGAAAGATCAATCGCAGGCACGATGAATTGTCCACATGTGGATAACGGGTCAAGGATTCAAACCGAAGCGGAACGGGAAATCGATACAAAGCTTACGTTATAATAAAAAAGACCGATAGGTGCGCCGCACGGCTGCAAATCGGAATGAAAGCCGTGTTTGATAGAAGAAGATAACTTCTCGAACCGGATTGGGGAAAAGAGGAAAAGGAATGACATTGACGATCCCGGTAGGCGTTCTTGTGCTGGTAGGCGGGTTGCTCGTGCTAAACATCATCGCTTACGCGGTTATGGCCTCCGACAAGCGCCGGGCAAAACGGAGCAAGCGCAGAGTGCCGGAACGAACGTTGTTTACATGGGCGGCTGTCGGGGGAGCGCTCGGGATTTGGATTGCGATGAGATCAAAGCGGCACAAAACACAGCACAATTCTTTTCGTTTTGGCGTGCCTGCGTTGCTTTTGCTGAATATCGCGGTATATGGGGTGCTGTTCTATCTATTCCTGCGTTAAAGGTTAGGTGAAACAGGAAAAGCAAGCAAGGTGTTTGATTCTCCTTTTCCGAAGGGTAATAATGCACATGAACGGACAACCTATGGATGCAGAATTCCGTATCGGTTGGAGTCCGAATTCGAAAGGGAAGAAAGAGGTGCTTGAATATGCTGTTCTCTAAAGTTCTAGTAGCCTATGACGGCTCGAAAGCTTCAAATAAAGCGCTCGATCGTGCGGCTGCTTTGGTCAAAGCTTCGCCGGACGCCGTGCTGGAAGTTCTGCATATTTACGATTATCCGCGCTTTTTCGTGGGAGACGGGATCGCGCCGGTTCCGGGCAGCGTAAATAAAGAGTTTTTCGATCTGGCTGAGCAGACTGTGGAAGAAGCGCGTCGTCGTCTTCAAGAAGCCGGCGTAGATGCTCGAATCGAGATGCGCCAGGGAGCGCCGGCCGTGCTGATTCTGGAATACGCTAAAGAACTCGAAGCCGATCTGATTGTCATCGGCAGCCGGGGCCTGGGCGCAATTCGTGAATTTGTACTCGGCAGCGTCAGCCACAACGTGGTGCAGCAGGCGCAAATTCCGGTACTGGTCGTGAAATAATCGCAGGCCGTGCCGGAACGTTCGACGAAAAGAACGGTTCGAAAGCTTTGGATCAGGAAAATAAATCGAAGGTTCGGAAGCGCGCTGCGTTTTCGGACCTTTTTTATATCCACAATTTTTACAATTCGAGCGGTATTTAGTGAAGGAACCGTAGGATTAGTAGATATTTCGCTTGCTGCTTGTGTAAAAACGAACATTCGGATTTTACGTTTTTAAAATGTTCGGTTTTTAATTTGACACGGCATGTACGGAATTGTTAAACTGGAACTGAAGTCGGGCGTGTGGCAACCGCGCTTTCGACATATAACCGAATTGAACATCGTACCGTATAAAGCCGGGGATAAGGCCCGGCAGTATCTACCCGGGAACCGTAAATACCCGGACTACGGAAGCAACGAAGGGTCCGACGACTGCGGCTTGTCTTAAAAGGGAGGCAAGTTACTCATTTCATCGGATTCGGCGCAGGATTAACCTGCTGCTAATCTTGCACGCTCTTTCTCGGACGAGAATCCGTTTTTCCCTCACAGCTTCTTTGGTTAAAGCCTATGAGGGTGACGCGTATTTTCTTCTTTGCGCGCCGCGTGCCTGATAACCCGCCGTTTCTTCCACAGTCCGGATTCCCGAGAGATCATTGAGATTTTGCGGCGATTCTGGGCTTTTTTGATTTTGCACCGAAAAACGATCGATATGGAGCGTGAATTATGTCTTTGCAGGTAGCGGTCATTATGGGAAGTACGTCTGACTGGGAAACGATGCAGCATGCTTGTCAGATTCTCGAAGAGCTTCAGATTCCGTATGAAAAAAAGGTCGTCTCGGCTCATCGTACGCCGGACTTGATGTTCGAATATGCGGAGCAAGCGCGCGAACGCGGCTTTAAGGTTATTATCGCGGGAGCGGGCGGCGCGGCGCATCTGCCGGGCATGGTAGCGGCGAAGACTCCGCTTCCGGTGATCGGGGTGCCGGTTCAGTCGGCTGCACTGAACGGATTGGATTCGCTCTTGTCGATCGTACAGATGCCGGGAGGCATTCCGGTGGCGACGGTCGCGATCGGCAAAGCGGGCGCGATTAACGCCGGATTGTTGGCGGCGCAAATCGTGGGAACCGCTGACGACGCGGTGCTGGATCGCGTCGCGGCCCGTCGCGCGAGAATCGAGCGCGAAGTGCTGGAAGCGGAGCTGCCATGACGGGAGGCGCGAACGGAAAGGCGGCGGGCGGCGCAAGCGAGATTGCGGCAAGCGGCAAGCAGGCGGCTCGCGCGATTGAGCCGGGCAAGACGATCGGCGTGCTCGGCGGCGGCCAGTTGGGCCGCATGATGGCGTTGGCCGGAGCGCCGCTGGGATATCGCTTCGTGGCGTTGGACCCGGTAGCGGACGGGCCGTGTGGTCAGGTGTCGGCGCAGATTGTGGCCGCATATTCCGACAAGGAAGCGGCGGCGGAACTGGCCGCGCGGACAGACGTGATCACGTACGAGTTCGAGAACGTGGATGCGGAAGTAGCCGCTCTGCTGGAAGAGCGGTCGTATGTGCCGCAGGGCAGCCGGCTGCTGTACACGACCCAGCACCGCCTGCGGGAGAAGGCGGCGCTGGAAGCGGCGGGCGCAACGGTTGCGCCTTATGCGGCTGTCGCAAGCGAAGCGGAATTGGACGCGGCGGTGGAGCGTCTGGGCACGCCGTGCGTGCTGAAGACGGCGACCGGAGGCTACGACGGCAAAGGGCAGTGCGTGATTCGCGACCGCAGCGAGGTCGCGGCGGCTTACGCGGAGCTGGCGGGATCGGGAGCAGAGCTGGTGTTGGAGCAGTTTATCGCGTTCCAATGCGAGATTTCGGTGATCGCGGCGCGCAGCTCGATGGGCGAGACGAGCACGTTCCCGCCTGCGGAAAATATTCATCGCGGCGGCATTCTGCATGCTTCGATCGTTCCGGCACGGGTTCCGGCAGGCATCTTGGCCGAAGCGGAACAATTGGCGGCACAGATCGTCGAATCGTTCGATGCGGTCGGACTGCTAGCGGTCGAGATGTTTTACGGCAAGGACGGCAAGCTGTACGTGAACGAAGTCGCGCCGAGGCCGCATAACTCGGGCCATTACACGATGGAAGCTTGCGTCACTTCGCAGTTCGAGCAGCATGTGCGCGCGATCTGCGGCCTGCCGCTTGGCAATCCGAACCTGCGAACCCCCGTGGTGATGGTCAATGTGCTGGGCGAGCATTTGGACGGCGTGAACAAGCTCATGTTGTCGCCGGACAGCGCCGGAACGGACCTGGTTCGTCCGAAGTTCCACCTGTACGGCAAAGCCGAAGGAAAGACCGGTCGGAAGATGGGGCATATCAACTTGCTTTGCGGCGATACGGCAGACGCGCTGGCCTGGATCGACAACGCGGGCATTTGGCCGGTTGAAGACGGGCGTTAAAGTTCGATCGTTTGAAGCTTGAAGAAGCCTGAACCTCGCAAGTTGCTTTTTTTACAACATTGTTGACCGTTTTAGAGCGTTATAGGGTTGCAGGTTGCAGAAAGTGCAATATTTTGGCCTACATTCGGGCAAGTCGGCTGTTTTTAGTCCGTAATGTTGCAAAATATGCAGCATAGGCGGAAGAACATCTTCTCCGGGAGTCGAAAAGTTGTATGTTGTGCAACATAGGCGCGCACGCATTGGCAATCTTGTATCTTGAACTTTTTTATCCCGAACTCTTGCATCCCGAACGACGGCGACGCCAAGCGGAAACGGCGGCGCGAATTTCGGGCTTCGGACTTTCGGCGGACAGTCCTGCTGCCCGCAAACGTTTGCCGTTGACCCGCCGGACCTTCACGCGCGATCTCTTATATCACGCAATCTCTTATATAATGAAAGAAGGCTTCGCCCGATCCGATAGCGGCGGAGAACCTCAAAACTATTTTTTGGAGGCTATACCCCTTATGATCGAACGTTACAGCAGACCGGAAATGCGCAGTATCTGGAGCGAGGAAAACAAATTCAAAGCATGGCTGGAAGTCGAGATTTGCGCTTGCGAAGCGTGGGTCGAACTGGGCGTGATCCCGGCGGAAGACGTGCAAAAAATCCGCGACAACGCGACTTTCGATATCGACCGTATCTACGAGATCGAGCAGGAGACGCGCCACGACGTGATTGCGTTCACCCGCGCGGTATCCGAAAGCCTCGGCGAAGAGCGCAAATGGGTGCATTACGGCCTGACTTCGACAGACGTGGTCGATACGGCAATGGGTTATCTGCTGCTGCAAGCCAATAGTATTCTGGAACGCGACATCCTGAACTTCATCGAAATTCTGAAAGACAAGGCGATTGCGTACAAGAGCACGCCAATGATGGGCCGTACGCACGGCGTACACGCGGAGCCGACCACGTTCGGTCTGAAAATGGCACTGTGGCACGAAGAAATGAAGCGTAACCTGGAGCGTTTCCGTCATGCGGCGGACGGCGTGCAATACGGCAAAATGTCCGGCGCTGTCGGCACGTACGCCAATATCGACCCGCGCGTTGAAGAAATCGTCTGCGGCAAACTGGGTACAAAGGCCGCTCCGATCTCGACGCAGACGCTGCAACGCGACCGTCACGCCGAGTATATGGCTTCGCTCGCGTTGATCGCGACGTCGCTCGACAAGTTCGCCACCGAAGTTCGCGCCCTGCAAAAGAGCGAATTCCGCGAAGTGGAAGAAGCGTTCGCGAAAGGTCAAAAAGGTTCGTCGGCGATGCCGCACAAACGCAATCCGATCGGCAGCGAAAATATCTCCGGTCTGTCCCGCGTCATCCGCGGTCATATGATCACGGCATACGAAAACGTCGGACTGTGGCATGAACGCGATATCTCGCACTCTTCCGCAGAACGCGTCATCCTGCCGGACGCGACGATGCTGCTCAACTACATGCTGAACCGTTTCGGCAACATCATCAAAAACCTGACGGTGTTCCCGGAAAACATGAAGCGCAACATGGAACGTACTTACGGCGTGCCGTTCTCCGGTCGCATCCTGACCAAGCTGATCGACTCCGGCATGAGCCGCGAGACGGCGTACGATACCGTGCAGCCGCGTGCGATGCAAGCCTGGGAAGAACAGCGCAGCTTCAAAGAAATCGTGCTGGCGAGCCCTGCGATCACGGATGTGCTGAGCGCGGAAGAGATCGAAGACGCTTTTAACCCGGCATGGCATCTGAAGCATGTCGATACCATCTTCGCCAAGCTGGGTCTGAACTAAGAGTCCTGCCATAAGCACGATTCGGCGCTTCTGCCGGAACGGATTCAGTCCGGACAGATGCGTCGATGCTAGGGAGTCATTCATTGTTAAGGGGGAAAAGATTCATGTCCGCAACTTCGCAGGCTTTGTCCACCGCCGAACATCTGGTGGACGCGCCGCTGCTGTATAAAGGAAAGGTGCGCGAGCTGTACGATCTGGGCGAGCATTTCCTGATCGTCGTCACGGATCGCATCTCCGCATTCGACTATGTGCTTGACCCGGCTATCCCGTACAAGGGCGACGTGCTGAACAGCCTCAGCGCCTATTGGTTCGAACAAACGGCCGATCTGCTTGAAAACCACGTGATCCATACCGACGTGGATCAGCTCGGCAGCATCGCCAAGGACCCGGAAGCGTTAAGACGCCGCATTATGGTGACACGCAAAGCAGAGCGGATCGATATCGAGTGCGTCGTGCGCGGCTATATCACCGGCGGCGGTTGGCGTCAGTATCAAGCGGGCGGCGAGGTGAATGGAATCAAGCTTCCGGCCGGTTTGCGCAAAAACTCGCCGCTGCCGGAGCCGATCTTCACGCCTGCCGCGAAAAACGACGTCGGTCATGACGAAGATATTCCGTTTGAAAAAATGGAAGAACTCGTCGGCGCGGAATTGTCCGCGGAGTTGAAGGATAAGAGTCTTTCCCTGTACGCACATGCCCGTAAAGCTTGCGCGGAAAAAGGAATCATCCTTGCCGATTGCAAATTCGAGTTCGGTCTGATCGACGGAAAAGTGATCCTGATCGACGAGATCTTTACCCCCGATTCTTCCCGCTTCTGGGCGGAAGACAAGTACGCGCTCGATATCGAAATCGACAGCATGGACAAAGAGCCGGTACGCGCTTACCTGTCCGGCACGGACTGGGACAAGAACAGCGCGCCCGATCCTCTTCCCGACAGCGTCGTTCAAGAAACGTCGAGACGGTACCTGGGCATTTACGAGCGCTTGACGGGCAAAAGTCTGATCTCATTGTCGTAAAAAATCTTCTACACCGTCGTTCAAGCGTGTCCCGTCAGGGACGAAAGCGGCCTGCCGCACAACCCACCACTATCAAACAGCCGACTTCCCGATCCCGCCTGCTTTTCAAACAGGCGAAAAGATTCGGGAAGGGCTTATCCAGGAGGACATTCATGAAAGCCAAAGTCTACGTTACCATCAAGCAAAGCGTACTCGATCCGCAGGGCGTTGCCGTTCAAGGCGCGCTGCACTCCCTCGGCTTCAACGAAGTGGAAAGCCTGCGCGTCGGCAAATACATGGAGCTCGAACTCGGCGACGTGAGCAAGGAAGCTGCCGGAGAACGCGTGAAGGAAATGTGCGAAAAGCTGCTGGCCAACACGGTCGTCGAAGACTACCGCTACGAACTGGAGGGTTAAACACCATGAAATTTGCAGTCCTCGTATTTCCCGGTTCCAACTGCGATATCGACTGTTACAAAGCGGTAGAAAACGTCCTCGGCGAGCCGGTCGATTATGTGTGGCACACCGCGACGGATTTGTCCGCCTATGATTGCATTCTCGTGCCGGGCGGCTTCTCGTACGGCGATTATCTGCGCTGCGGCGCGATCTCGCGTTTTGCTCCGGTCATGAACGAAGTGGCGAAGGCTGCCGAAGAAGGCAAATTCGTGCTCGGCATCTGCAACGGTTTCCAGATCCTGACCGAAGCGGGACTGCTCCCTGGCGCGCTCCGCCGCAATATGTCGATGAAGTTCGCATGTCGCGATACGGTGCTGAAGGTGGAAAACAACGCAACGCCGTTTACCCGCGATTACGCGGCCGGCGAAGAGATCGTCATTCCGATCGCGCACGGCGAAGGCAACTATTACTGCGACGAAGAGACGTTGGAGGAATTGCGCGCCAACAATCAGATCGCTTTCCGTTATAAAAGCAATCCGAACGGTTCGGTGGACGATATCGCGGGCATCACGAACAAAGCGGGCAACGTGCTCGGCATGATGCCTCACCCGGAACGCGCAGTCAATGAGATTCTCGGTACGACAGAGGGCAAAAAGATGTTCACATCGATTATTAACGCTTGGAGGGAACAACATGACGCAGCAAATGTCCGTTAAGGAACCGACGGCGGAGCAAATCGCGGATCAGCAAATTTACAAACAGATGGGTGTATCGGACAGCGAGTTCGAGCTCATCTGCGGTTTTCTCGGCCGTAAGCCAAACTACACGGAAATCGGCGTTTTCAGCGTAATGTGGTCCGAGCACTGCGCGTACAAAAATTCGAAGCCGCTGCTGCGCAAATTCCCGGTTACGGGTCCCCGCGTCCTGATGGGACCGGGCGAAGGCGCGGGCATCGTCGATATCGGCGATAACCAGGCAGTCGTGTTCAAGATCGAAAGCCATAACCACCCTTCGGCGGTCGAGCCTTTCCAGGGTGCGGCAACCGGCGTGGGCGGCATTATCCGCGATATCTTCTCGATGGGCGCGCGCCCGATCGCGTCGCTGAACTCGCTGCGTTTCGGCAGACTTGAAAGCGACCGCGTCAAATATCTGTTCGAGCATGTCGTTAGCGGCATCGCCGGTTACGGAAACTGCATCGGCATCCCGACGGTAGGCGGCGAAGTCGTGTTCGACGAAAGCTACGAAGGCAACCCGCTCGTCAACGCGATGTGCGTCGGCCTGATCGACCACGACAAGATTCAGCGCGGCGTGGCGAAAGGCATCGGCAACCCGGTGTTCTACGTCGGCCCTCCGACGGGACGCGACGGGATCCACGGGGCGACTTTCGCTTCGGAAGAACTGACGGAAGAATCGCAAGAGCGCAAAACGGCGGTTCAGGTCGGCGATCCGTTTATGGAAAAGCTGGTTATGGAATCGTGCCTGGAACTGATCGACAGCGGCATCGTAGTCGGCATTCAGGATATGGGCGCGGCGGGCTTGACCTGCTCCAGTTCGGAAATGGCGAGCAAAGCGGGCAACGGCCTTGAACTGTATCTCGACCAAGTACCGCAGCGCGAAGAAGGCATGACGGCGTACGAGATGATGCTGTCCGAGTCCCAAGAGCGCATGCTGTTCGTCGTGGAACCGAAAGACGAAGCGCAAGCGATGGAAATCTTCGAGCGTTGGGGCGTCATCTGCGCGAAGGTGGGCAAAGTTACGGACGACGGACGTCTGAAGCTGCTGCATCACGGCGAGGTGGTCGGCGATATGCCGGTACACGCGCTGGTCGACGAGTGCCCGATCTACGACAAGCCTTCGAGCGAACCGGCTTACTACGCGAAGAACGCAAGCGTGGACACGACGGCTTATAACGAAGTGACCGACCTGGGCGGCGCTTTGAAAAAAGTGCTGGGTTCCCCGAGCGTGGCGAGCAAAGCTTGGGTCTACGAGCAATACGATTACATGGTGCGCACGAACACGGCAGTACGTCCGGGTTCGGACGCGGCGGTCGTGACGATCGACGGCACGCGCAAAGCGCTGGCGATGACGACGGATTGCAGCGGACGTTTCGTATATCTCGACCCTGAAGTGGGCGGACGCATCGCGGTCAGCGAAGCGGCGCGCAACATCGTCTGCTCCGGCGCTGAACCGCTGGCGATCACGGACAATCTGAACTTCGGCAGCCCGGAAAAGCCGGAAATCTTCTGGCAGATGGAAAAAGCGGTTGACGGCATGGCTGAGGCTTGCCGCGAGCTGGATACGCCGGTTATCGGCGGCAACGTCAGCTTGTACAACGAAAACGCCAAAGGCGCGATCTACCCGACTCCGGTCGTAGGTATGGTCGGTCTGGTACATGACGTGGATCATATCACGACGCAGCATTTCAAAGGCGAAGGCGATATCTTGATCCTGACAGGCGTGACTCGCGCGGAACTGGGCGGAACCGAGTTCCAGCAAGTGGTTCACGGCGTGACGGAAGGACGTCCTCCGCAGCTTGATCTGGCAGTCGAAAAGAAACTGCTGGGCGGCGTGCTAGAAGCGATCCAAAGCGGTCTTGTGCGTTCGGCGCACGACTTGTCGGACGGCGGTCTTGCGGTTGCCGTGGCGGAAAGCTGCATCGGCGGCGGACTCGGCGCACAGGTTAGCCTGCATACGGCCGAGATCGGCGAAGCGGGTCTCCGTCCGGATTTCGCGTTGTTCAGCGAAAGCCAATCGCGTATCCTGCTGTCGGCGACGCCGGAAAACGCGGACGCGCTGCTGAGCCAGCTTCAAGCGCACGGCGTGCCGGCCGCGAAGATCGGACGCGTATCGGGACTGCAATTGCATATCACCGTAGACGGAAAAGAAGTACTCAGCGAAGAGATTCATACACTCAAACAGGTCTGGGAGGATGCGATTCCATGTCTGATGAAGTAAAGCAGCCGTTGTGGACGGGGGACTACTACAACGAGGGAATGGATCAGATCGATCCGTTCGACACCCTGCGCGAAGAATGCGGCGTGTTCGGCGTCTACGGACACCCCGACGCCGCGTCCCTGTCCTATTACGGCTTGCATGCACTTCAGCACCGGGGAGAGGAAAGCGCGGGGATTTGCGTCAGCAACGAAGATCACTTCAACTATCATCGCGGCTTGGGTTTGGTCAAAGAGGTATTTGACAAAGACACGCTCGCCGGACTTCAAGGAAAGCACTCGATCGGTCATGTACGTTATTCGACAAGCGGCGGCGGAGGTCTGACCAACGCCCAGCCGCTGGTATTCAAATACAAAGGCGGCGACCTTGCGGTCGCCACCAACGGCAATATCGTCAACGCCCCGGAAATCCGGCGCGAGCTGGAAGAGAGCGGTTCGATCTTCCAGACGACGAGCGACACGGAAGTCGTGGCGCACTTGATCGCCCGCTCGCCGAAAGATTTCGTCGAAGCGGCGAAAGACGCCATGAACCGGATCGTCGGCGGCTATGCGTTCATGCTGCTCACGCACGATAAGCTGCTCGTCACTTGCGACCCTAACGGACTGCGTCCGCTCACGATGGGCCGTCTCGGCGACGCGTACATCTTCACGTCGGAGACCTGCGCGCTCGAAGTCATCGGCGCGGAAAGCGTCCGCGACGTTCGTCCCGGCGAAATGCTGGTGCTGGACCGGGACGGACTGCGCGAAGATCGGTTTACGGAAACGCAGCGCAAAGCGCTATGCGCGATGGAGTACATCTACTTCGCGCGCCCGGACAGCGATATGAACGGTTCGAACCTGCACTCCGCCCGCAAACGCATGGGCAGCGTACTGGCGAGAGAAAAGTTCGTCGACGCCGATCTCGTGACCGGCGTGCCGGATTCCAGTATCTCCGCCGCGATCGGCTACGCCGAGCAAACGGGCATCCCGTACGAACTCGGCCTCATCAAAAACAAGTATACCGGCCGGACCTTTATCCAGCCCAGCCAGGAACTGCGCGAGCAAGGCGTGAAGATGAAACTGAGCGCCGTGCGCCGCGTCGTTGAAGGCAAACGCGTCGTCATGATCGACGACTCGATCGTGCGCGGTACCACGTCCCGCCGCATCGTGAACCTGCTGCGCGAAGCGGGCGCGACCGAGGTGCATGTCTGCATCACCTCGCCGCCGTTCAAAAACCCGTGCTTCTACGGCATCGATACCCCGGACAGCCGCGAACTGATCGCGTCTTCCCGCACCGTCGAAGAGATCCGCGAAGAAATCGGCGCGGATTCGCTCGCTTTCCTGAGCTATGAAGGCCTGATCGAAGCCGTCGACGGCGACGACCGTTCCGCTTACAAAGGCGGATTGTGCATGGCCTGCTTCGATAACGATTATCCGACCCAGGTCGATTTCGGCGGGGATGAGAAAATAGGCTGCGGTTGTTGATGTGATTGCTGGTTGTTTGGAGGGCGCTGCGGGTGGAGGGTGCCTTCCGATCGCTGTTTCAATCCGATTCCTTTATTTGAGTAAAACATTTTAGAGGTTGGAATCGGATTTCAAAGGCGAGCGCTACGCTTCTTCAGGCCCCCTCCACCCTCCGCTGACTTCGACGCGCACGCATCCTTTTTTTGTGGGTGGGGTAGAGGGCAGGGCTGCTTTTTCTTCTTGGAGAAAAAGCGGGAGGACAGAAGAGTTTAGAGAAAAATAAGAAAAGTAACAGCAGGGTCTGAAGTTCTGGATCTACTATTTCGAAAAAGATCAGACCTTAAATTATTAATTTGCTGGTGTTGGTTAAGTCTTTTATGGCGGCAGCATTAGATGAGAAGTGCTATTATATTTTGTTTTGTAGGTTGCGAGCTGGTTCCCAGCGAGTCCTGGCTGCAAAGCAGGAATTAAAAAGATATTCCCTTTTCGAATGCAATCGAAAAGTTCTTTCCACCCCTAATTAATTTCAAGATACAAGCGACGCTTGCATCTTGAAATTAATTTGTACGCGGGAAGCCAAGCGGAGGGAGAAATTCAGTGAAAGGCGCCTTTGAGCCCGGAGATTTGAGATTGAAATGTATATTTCAATCTTAAATCTCCGGGCGAGACAGCGCCTTGAACGAATTTCTCCCGCAGCGCCCCAGCTTCCCCACACAAATCTAATATGAAGATAAAGGATGTGTCGGTTGTGTCTGAAGCCTACAAAAATGCCGGAGTCGATATCGCGGCGGGCAACGAAGCGGTCGAGCGGATGAAAAAGCACGTCAAAAAAACGTTCCGTCCCGAAGTGATGACGGATCTGGGCGGGTTCGGCGCGTTGTTCGGCCTGAACAAAGACGCTTACGAAGAGCCGGTGCTCGTCTCCGGAACGGACGGCGTCGGCACGAAGCTGAAAATCGCGTTCGCGATGGACAAGCACGACACGATCGGCATCGACGCGGTTGCGATGTGCGTGAACGATATTATCGTGCAGGGTGCGGAGCCTCTGTTCTTCCTCGACTACCTGGCAACGGGCAAAGTCGTCCCGGAAAAAATCGAAGACATCGTCGCGGGCATTGCGGACGGCTGCCTGCAATCCGGCTGCGCGCTGATCGGCGGCGAAACGGCGGAAATGCCGGACATGTACACCGAAGGCGAGTACGATATCGCGGGCTTCACGGTCGGTATCGTCGATAAAAAGAAAATTATCAACGGCCAGTCGATCTCGGCAGGCGACGCGGTGATCGGATTGGCTTCGAGCGGCGTGCACAGCAACGGCTTCTCGCTCGTGCGCAAGCTTCTGCTGGAGCAGCACGGTTACAAACTCACCGACGAAGTGACGGAGCTGGGCGGCACGCTCGGCGCGACGCTGCTTGAGCCGACCAAAATCTATGTGAAGCCTGTGCTGAAGCTGTTGAAAAGCATCGACGTCAAAGGCATGGCGCATATCACGGGCGGCGGCTTTATCGAGAATATCCCGCGGATGCTGCCGGAAGGCGTGAACGTCGAGATCCAGCACGGCACATGGCCGGTACTGCCGATCTTTAAGCTGATGCAGGAAAAAGGCGGCATCACGGACAGCGATATGTACACGACGTTCAACATGGGCATCGGGCTGGTGCTGGTCGTAGCCGAAGCGGACAAAGACGAAGCGCTGCGCCAACTGAAAGAAGCGGGCGAAGAAGCTTACCTGATCGGCAGCGTGACAGAAGGCGAGAAAGTCGTGACGTTCCAAGGTAACGCGCAATGAGTCGCATCGAAGGCAAAGACGTTCGGGAGGAAGACACTCGGTTGAGCGAGGAAGAAGTACCGCTGAAGCCGGGGCCGATGCCTGGGCTTCCGAACGAACCGGACCCGGCCGTTCCGACGACTCCGGATGCGCCCGACGCACCCGGTCCGTCCCGCGAGCCTGCGATTCCCGTTCCGGGCACACCCGAACCTTCTATTGTTCCGACAACGCCGGTTCCGCAGCCAGTCACTCCTGACGGTGAGCCGGTTCCGCAGCCAGCGGCGCCCGGAGTCGAAACCGAGCCGCTGACGATGCCGGGACTTCCCGCAGTCGCTGACCCGGAAGAACCCGACGGCTTTGCCGAAAACGAAGGCGATCCCGCTGCCCAGCTTCGAGAGCTGGAGCAGTCGCTGCCGGACGGCGAAGGTCCGAACCGTCCTTACCGCATCGCGGTATTCGCCTCTGGCTCCGGCAGCAACTTCCAAGCGATGCTCGATACGGCACGCGCCGGAACGCTCGGTGCGCAAGTCGCACTGCTTGTTTCCGACAAGCCGCAGTCGCTGGCCGTTGAACGTGCCCGCGCAGCCGGGGTTCCGGTATTCGTGTTTACGCCAAAAGAATACGAATCGCGCGAAGCGTACGAGCGCGTTATTTTGGAAGAACTGGCGAAAGCCAAGATCGACCTGATTGTGCTCGCCGGATATATGCGTCTTTTGACGAGCGTTCTGGTTGAGCCGTATATGGGCCGGATGATCAATATCCACCCGTCGCTGCTGCCGTCCTTCCCGGGCAAAGACGCCGCGGGCCAAGCGGTCGCGCATGGCGTAAGGGTCAGCGGCGCAACGGTGCATTTCGTCGACGGAGGCATGGATACCGGCCCGATTATCGCCCAGCGCGCGGTTGAAGTGCTGCCCGAGGATTCGGCGGCCGAGCTTCAGCTTCGCATTCAGGAACAGGAGCGCTTGCTGTATCCCGAGGTGGTGTCCTGGTTTGCCGCAGGGCGCGTGAAGCTGGAAGGCCGTCAGGTACGTTTATTCTAATTTTTTATAGGGAAAAGAAGTGATTTGTTATGCCGATCATAGTCGGAACCGGAGCGGTCATTCTGAATGACGAAGGCCAGGTATTGCTGGTGCTTCGCAAGAAAGACCCCGAGATTCATAAATGGAGCATTCCCGGCGGCAAGGTCGATCCTTTCGAAACGCTGGAACATACCGTCGTCCGCGAAGTCGAAGAGGAAACGGGTCTGATCGTCGAGGTCGAACATCTTTTATGCACGGACGAGACCATTCAACCCGAACAGGATCGCCATCTGCTGTCGCTGATCTACAAAGTCCGTTACACCGGCGGCGAACCGCAGAACCGCGAGCCGCAGAAGCATGCGGAGATCCGTTGGTTTTCATTGAACGAGCTTCCACCGGAGACGGACATCGCGACCTTTTCCCGAGAAGCATTGAGCTTGATTTAAGCCTATCCCAATCCCAACCCCCAAGGAGGACTTTTCATCGTGAGTATCAAAAGAGCGCTGGTCAGCGTATCGGACAAAACAGGCATCGTCGAATTCTGCCGCGAGCTGTCGCAGCTTGGCGTCGAAATCATCTCCACCGGAGGTACGAAAAACCTGCTCGCGCAGGAAGGCGTTCCGGTCATCGGCATCTCTGACGTAACGGGCTTCCCGGAAATTATGGACGGCCGCGTTAAAACGCTGCACCCTGCCGTACATAGCGGGCTGCTGGCTGTGCGCGACAATGAAGAGCACACGCGTCAGATGAAGGAATTGGGTCTGGACTACATCGATCTCGTGGTCGTGAACCTGTACCCGTTCCAAGAGACGATCGCGAAGCCGGACGTGGCTTACGAAGACGCGATCGAAAACATCGATATCGGCGGCCCGACGATGCTCCGTTCCGCGGCGAAAAACCATGCGTTCGTGAGCGTGGTGGTGGACAGCGGCGATTACGGCAAAGTGATCGAAGAAGTGCGCGCCGAAGGCGATACCACTCTGGATACACGTAAAAAGCTCGCCGCGAAAGTGTTCCGTCACACCGCATCGTACGACGCGCTGATCGCCGACTACCTCGCGAAGCAAACGGGCGACCCATTGCCGGAGCGCTACACGGTGACTTACGAGAAAATTCAAGACCTCCGTTACGGGGAAAACCCGCACCAAGCGGCTGCTTTCTACCGCGCGCCATTGGCTCCGGCAGGCACGCTGACGACTGCCGAGCAGCTGCACGGCAAAGAACTGTCCTACAACAACATCAACGACGCTAACGCGGCGCTCCAGATCGTCAAAGAGTTCAGCGAGCCTGCCGTGGTAGCCGTCAAGCATATGAATCCGTGCGGCGTAGGCGTAGGCTCGACGATCGCGGAAGCTTATACCAAAGCGTACAGCGCCGATCCGGTATCTATTTTCGGCGGAATCGTGGCGGCTAACCGCACCATCGACGCCGAGACGGCGCAGCCGCTGAGCGAGATTTTCCTGGAAATCGTGCTGGCTCCGGACTTCACCCCGGAAGCGCTCGAAATCCTCACGAAAAAGAAAAATATCCGTCTCCTCAAAATGGGCGAACTGACTTCGGCGGAAGGCCGTGCATCCGTGCATGTCGTGACGTCGATCGAAGGCGGCATGGTCGTGCAGGAAAGCGACGTTCACTCGTTGAGCGACGCCGATCTTAAAGTCGTGACCAAGCGTCAACCGACCGAAGACGAGCTGAAGCAGCTGCTGTTCGGCTGGAAAGTCGTGAAGCACGTCAAGTCGAATGCGATCGTACTGGCGGCTGACAACATGACGATCGGCGTCGGCGCAGGTCAGATGAACCGCGTCGGTTCGGCCAAGATCGCGCTGGAGCAGGCCGGAGACAAAACGCAGGGCGCGATTCTCGCTTCCGACGCGTTCTTCCCGATGGGCGATACCGTTGAACTCGCAGCCAAATACGGCATTAAAGCGATCATTCAGCCGGGCGGCTCGATCAAAGACGAAGAATCGATCCAAGCAGCTGACGAAGCGGGCATCGCGATGATCTTCACTGGCGTTCGCCACTTCAAGCACTAAGTTTTCGTTAAAAGCCTTCACATCGACGCGCGTCGCGCCGGCGGATCAGGTCTGCGTCAGGCGGACAGCTCCACGGGCGGCGGGCGTTTTTTTATAAGAAATAGCCGTTTTGGGAAAATGAACACACGATGAAGCGAGAGGGGACGTTGGAATGGATATTTTGGTTGTAGGAGGCGGCGGCCGCGAGCATGCGATCTGCCGATCGCTGTCGCAGTCGCAGCGAGCCGGGAAGATTTACTGCGCACCGGGGAACGCGGGAATCGCGAATGTGGCGGAATGCGTCGATATCGGCGTATTTGATTTTGAAGCTTTGACGGCTTTTGCGCTCGAAAAAAAGGTCGGCCTGGTCGTGATCGGTCCGGATGATCCGCTTGCGGCAGGCATCGTGGATGCTTTTGAAGAGAAGAACATTCCGGTCTTCGGACCTCGCCGGAATGCGGCCGAGATCGAAGGCAGCAAAGCCTTCATGAAGGATCTGCTCAAAAAGTATGCCATTCCGACAGCGGCCTACGAGACGTTCGACGACTACGAGACGGCGCTGGCGTATCTGCGCTCGCAAAAAGCGCCGATCGTGGTCAAAACCGACGGCCTCGCCGCAGGCAAAGGCGTAACCGTGGCGCAAACGATCGAGGAAGCCGAGAAGGCACTGCACGATGCGATGGTTGGCGGTTCGTTCGGAGCGGCGGGCAGCAAAGTGGTCATCGAAGAGTTTATGGCAGGCGAAGAAATGTCGATTCTGGCTTTCGTGGACGGCGAGACCGTTCGCGCGATGCCAGCGGCTCAAGATCATAAGCCTGTTTTCGACGGGGATAAAGGTCCGAACACCGGAGGGATGGGCACCTACTCGCCGCTTCCGCATATCGATCCTGCGATTATTGAACGGGCGATCGAAGAGATCGTGAAGCCGACGGCGAAAGCATTGGTTAGCGAAGGACGTCCGTTTACCGGCGTGTTGTTCGCGGGTTTGATGATCGAAGCAGACGGTACGCCGCGTACGGTGGAATTCAATGCGCGCTTTGGCGATCCGGAGACGCAGGTGGTATTGCCTCGTCTGAAAAGCGATCTGCTGGACATCTTCCTGGCGGCAGTCAATGGAACGCTGGCGGACATCGAGATCCAATGGAGCGACGAAGCAGCAGTCTGCGTCGTGCTGGCTTCGGAAGGCTATCCGGCTTCGTATCCGAAGGGCCGCGTAATCACGGGTATCGAAGCGGCGGAAGCGGACGGCGGATTGGTGTTCCACGCAGGTACGGCGCGTAATGAAGCCGGTGAGTTGGTTACGGCAGGAGGTCGCGTGTTGGGGGTAGTCGGACTTGGGGCAGGCATCGCCGAAGCCCGTGAGGCGGCTTATGCGGCGACAGAGCGCGTTGCTTTCGACGGCGCGCATAAGCGCAGTGATATTGCTGCCAAGGCGTTGACTCCGCGCGTTTAAAATTTGAAGGTAGAGAGTGCGGCAAGCGGTCCATTTGTGGACCGCTTCGTTTTTTTAAAAGGAAGAATGCCTCGTAAAAAGATCAAAGGCATGACCGTAATCTTCATTGAGCATGACGCGCCGCAGCATATAGACAAAACAAGCCCAAACCGTGAAAGGCTTGGGCTAGTAGCTTTTAAGCGGTCATGGTACTTCTTCCAAAATCAACTCTGTCTACGGGCAGATCGTCGCTGTCGGCAGCCAGCTTTTAGGACTATTCCTGCTTTTCTACCGGAACGTATAAGTCCATCTGCAAATCCTTATCCCCGTTGCTGCGTTCGTCGTACAGCTCGAAGTCTACGCCGCCTTTGGCGTACGCATAGCCCGAACTTGGGAACCATTCGTTGTAGACGTAAGTGGTCATGCCCTGGATCGCGTCTGTGAAGGCACCGTTCGCACGATCAGCTTTTGGCGAAGTAAATACGGCATAGGTGGAAGCGGGCAAGGTCGCTTGATGCGTGCCTTCCGGAGCGTTGTCGAAGTTCTCCACTTCAAAGCCGATCACGTACAGGAAGTGCTCCGGTTTGTCAGGCAGCATGATGCAGGCGCCGTATTCGGCATCTTTTACAGGCTTGATCTGCTCATACAGCTTATGCCCCCATTGCTCTTCAATGTAACGGTTCCAGAAAGCCGGAATCTCCGTGAAGTTCTCGCCGTTCATTCGGGTCTCTAGGGCGTAGCCAATCAGCTTAATCTCGGGCTTGCTCACGATCGTCGGTCTCATCAGCATTCCTCCGCTCATTTTATAATCGGCCAGCTTCGCAAGGTCCACCCGCTCGGGAACGCGACCGGTGGCGTGGATGCGATACTGTTCCGGGGTAAGTCCGTATGTTTTGCGAAAAGCTTTGGTGAAGCCTGCATGCGTCTCGAATCCGTAATCGAGGGCGATCTCAAGTAGGGTACGGCGTCCGGCCATATCTGCTGCGGCATGGGCCAAACGGCGGCGTCGGATATACTCCATGATCGGCAGACCTGTCCTCGAGTGAAACACTTTATAAAAGTGATATTGCGAGAATCCGGCTTGCCGAGCCAGCTCTTCGGCGCTCAGCCGTTCCTTGAGATGATCCTCGATGTAGTCCAGCGTGCGCTGGATACATGCGGTATGATCCATATTTTTCGTTCCCTCCCGATCGGTACATTCATAGTAACAGAAGGATGATGCGAACGTTTGTCCGTTTTTGCGATCTTAAGGCTCTAAATCTTCCTCTTCTCTTATTCGGCAGTCCAACCTTCAATTCCCGCGCTAAGCTTGAATTTTTCGCGAAATCGCGTTACCTTTAAATTTAATTCGATAATATGACGGATGGTACACATAGAAACAATATCAGGAGCGAGGAGAACAACATGAAAACCGAACCTACTGTAGAATTGGACGATACAAAGAACGACGATCTGGTTACGATGGAAGACATCGTCCGGGCGCATCACAGGCTGCGTGAAGCGATCGTGCGCACGCCGCTGCATCGCGATGCGACATTGTCGGCTAAATACGAATGCGACGTGTATTTGAAACGCGAAGATCAGCAGGTGGTGCGTTCGTTCAAGATTCGCGGCTCCTACAACAAAATTCGCAGCCTTACGGCGGATGAGCGCGAACGCGGCATCGTATGCGCAAGCGCGGGCAACCATGCCCAAGGCGTCGCTTTTTCCTGTCACGCGCTGGGCATTCACGGGAAAATCTACATGCCGAGCACGACGCCTAATCAGAAAGTGAAAATGGTACGCAAATTCGGCGGACAAAGCGTCGAAGTCATTTTGACCGGCGATACGTTCGATGACGCGTATGCGGAAGCGATGAAGGCCTGCACCGAGTTGGACCTGACCTTTATCCATCCTTTTGACGATCCGATGATCATTGCCGGTAACGGAACCGTGGGCATGGAGATCATGGAAAGTCTGGAACAACCGGCCGACTATGTATTCCTGACGATCGGCGGCGGCGGATTGGCTGCGGGCGTGTCCCAATACATCAAAACGATGAGCCCATCCACGCGCATGATCGGAGTCGAACCGCTCGGCGCGGCTTCGATGAGCGAAGCGATGGCACGCGGCCAAGTCGTGACGCTCGACGAGATCGATAAGTTCGTCGACGGAGCGGCGGTAAAAAGAGTCGGACAACACACGTACGACATCTGTAAGCAAAAGCTGGACGAAGTCGTGAAAGTGCCGGAAGGCAAGGTCTGCACCACGATCCTTGACCTGTATAACGAAAATGCGATCGTAGCCGAGCCGGCGGGCGCAATTCCGGTCGCCGCGCTGGATCTGTATCGCGACGAGATCAAAGGCAAAACGATCGTCTGCGTGATCAGCGGCGGCAACAACGATATCGACCGCATGCAGGAGATTAAGGAACGCTCGCTCATTTTCGAAGGACTGAAGCATTATTTCCTGATCAATTTCCCGCAAAGAGCAGGCGCGCTGCGTGAGTTCCTCGAGAAAGCACTCGGTCCGAACGACGATATCGCGCGTTTCGAATATACGAAGAAGAACGATAAAGAAAACGGTCCGGCACTGGTCGGCATCGAGCTGACGTCACGTGAAGACTATGAGCCGCTGATTGCCCGAATGGACGAACAGGGGATCAACTACACCGAACTGAATCGCGATCCGAGTCTGTTTAGTTTGTTGATCTGAGGTTCATCTAAGCCGCCGGATGCGATCCTTTTCGGCTCATAAAAAAAAGCCTGTCCGGGTCGGGAGTTCCGTACCTTGGACAGGCTTTTGACTATTCGGTTCCTTTAGACAGATCGGGTAATCCGATTCGACGGCCGTCTCGACGCGGGTTTTCGTGTTCATCGTGTGTACGCTGCTTTTTGCCGTCGGAGCCTGTGCTTTCCGCCTGCTGCCTTGTCTCTGCTTCGGCATGCCCGCCGGCATCGGGGGCAAACGGCAGATCGCTGCTTTCCCCCTCGAACAGCACACGCTGCGCCGGGAACGCCAGCTTGATTCCTTCTTCGCGCAGCACACGCAGAATCATCAGATTGATCTCCTGAGCGGTGACAAGGTAATCGGCCCAGACGGTCGTTTTGGTAAAGCCGTTGAACAGAATGCGCAGCGAGGTAGCCGAGAAGGCATTAAACTTGACCTGAACCGTCGATTCGTCGACGTTGGAATCCTGTTCGAACTTTCGCTGCATGCGAGCCACTGCCACCTTCAGGCGTTCCGGATCGGAATCGAGCGCGACTTCCAGATTGAAGTTGATGCGACGGCGTCCCATTTGGCTCCAGTTGGTGATCGATTGATCGGCTAGCTTGGAGTTCGGGATAATCACGAGCGAGTCGTCGAAGGTCCGTATTTTTGTGCTGCGGAAAGTAATGTCCTCAATGATGCCTTCCGTTTCCGGCGTCTTGATCCAATCGCCGCGCACGAACGGTTTTTCCAGGATCAGCACGACGCCGCCGAAAATATTGCCGAGCGTGTTTTGGGCCGCGAGCGCGATCGCCAGACTGCCCAGTCCCATGCCCGCCACGATTCCGTTCACGTTAAAGCCCCACTCGGAAATGACCGCCGCAAGCGTCAGCAGCACAACCAGAATGCGCAGGAATCGCGACAGGAACGGGATGAGCATGCTGGTGCTGTCCTGACCGAACTGTTTGCCGATTCGGGCCAGCAGGAACGAGGAGGAAGCCGCCAGTTGATAGATTGCCCAACCGACGAGCGCGATCGTGAACGTGCGGAAGAACGGCCGCAGCCAATGTTGGGCGCTCCAGGCGTCTCCGATGAAATAGCGTGCGCCGAAGTAAGCCCCCAGCAGCACGAACAGCATCTCCAGCGGTCGCTTGAACGCTTCGAGCGTCGTGACGATGCCATGGAAATGGTCGAATTTTTTCATTAAAAACACATACAGGTAGCGGACAAATAATCGGCGGAACAGCAGGAACAACACCAAAATGCCGATTGCGATCAGCGCATCGAGCCACCGGAATTGCCGGAAAGCCGATAACACGGATTCGACGAACGTCATGAGCAGGGCCCTCCTTTGAAGTGTGTCTCGAATTTTCTGAAAAGACTCTTCTGTTTACATACCCGATATCAACGGCGAGGCAACGAGGGCTTGATGAAAAATGCTTCATAAAACATACCGTCGATGGTTAGAAATGTTTTGTCAGCAGGCGCGGGTTTGGATAACATGAAGAGTATGTGGACGAAGAGGATTTGCGAGCCGATAAGGAGGAGTCGATTTGCGCTTTTACGTGCGCGAGCGCGAAATTGAGAAAAAAAGGTCGTCGGACCGAACTTGGCTGACGGTGATCATGGTATTTGTATGGGTGTTGTCCTGTTTCTTCGTATTGGCGCACGGCAATTATTTTTTGCTCGGAAACCTACATGAACCGAACAATGACGACGTTAAATATGTAAGAAGTGCCGAGACGCTGCTTCGGGGCGGTCCGCTCACTTACATCAATCATGACAGCGGTACCGACCCGAGCGCGTTTATCATGCCGGGAATGCCGCTGCTGCTGGCCGCGTTTATCGGACCGTTCGGACAAGAGGGCGGCATTACGGCGTTTCGAATATTCCAGTGCCTGGAGCAGACGGCATGTATCTATTTATTGTTCCTGATCGCGCGCCGCGTATTTGATCGGCGTATCGCACTTGCCGCATGTATCGTAGCCGCTTTGTACCCGCCGGATTACTTTTCTTCAGGCGTGATTTTGACCGAATCGACGTTTCGTCTGCTGTGCATGCTGCTCGTGCTAACCATGATGATCGCTGCCGAAAAACGAAAGCTCTCCTGGTACATAGGCGTAGGCGTGTTGACGGCTGCGGCCGCTTACTTCAAGCCTCAAGCCTCGCTGTTTCCGGCCGTTATGCTTTTTTTATGGTTGAGAGAACGTTACACACTGCGTGAGATCATCCGGTATACGGTTGTCATCGTCGCCTGTTACGCGATCCTTCTTTGCCCTTGGTGGATTCGGAATTGGCTGACGTTCGGTGAGTTTATTTTGTTTACCAGTTCGGCGGGCAGTCCGTTTTTGCTCGGAACGCGCATCAACTATCAGCTTCCGCCTGCCGGCTTTTTCGACGCGTATCCGCAGTACGATCCCAAAACGATTTTCAAAGGCTGGGACGATACTGCGATGTCGAAAGGATTGGATGTGCTGCGTTACGGATTCACGCATCATTTTTGGACCTATTTGCATTGGTACACGCTCGGCAAGCTGGAAGGATTGTATGTGGAACCGTATTATTGGCGTCCGATCTGGCCGATCGGGCGTCCGCTTATGGATATGCTGCAAAAGGTTCTGGTCGGCGTTACGCTGCTCGGCTTGGCTTGGGCGCTTTTTCGCGAGAGGTTCGGACGTTTGTTGCCGCTGCTGCTGACGTTCGTTTACTTTACCGTGCTTTATATCCCGTTTGTCGCATTCGGCCGTTACGGTTATCCGACGATCGTATTCATGCTGCCGTTTGCGGCGTATGCGCTCGTTCAAGCTTGGGATTTGATCAGAGGAAATAAATACCGGTCGAAAAAGGAGAGAACCTTATGATTCGCTACCCGTTATTGCAAAAAGGCACCACGATTGGCGTCACGGCTCCTTCTTCTGGGCTAGAGCCGTCCATGCACCATCTTTTGAAACAAGCGATGAACCGGATGGAAAAGGAAGGCTTCACGGTGTCGGGCGGCGATACGATCTGGACACAGCACAAAGCCAAATCGGCTCCGGCGCGCCTTCGCGCCGAAGAATTGAACCGGATGCTGAAGGACGATCGGATCGGACTGGTGCTGCCGCCTTGGGGCGGCGAACTGCTTGTTGAAATATTGGAGCATATCGATTACGGGCAGATCGGCGAAAAGTGGCTGTTAGGCTACTCGGACATCAGTCTGCTGCTGCTCGCGGTTACGCTCAATACGGGCCTCGCCACGGCGCACGGCACCAATCTGGTCGATCTGCGCGGCAGCGTCGACGACGAAACGACCGCCAAGTGGCGCGAAGCGCTGACGACGCCAGCCGGCGGATCGTTCGAGCAGCGTTCCTCCGAGAGATATCAGGTCGAATGGAAGCGCCGAGCAGAAAATGCCGAACAGGACAGCTCGGACGATAGCGTGTTCAACTTGACCGAACCGACCGCCTGGCGCAGCATTTCCGGAAGCGACGTCGGATTGAAGGGACGTCTGCTCGGAGGCTGCATCGACGTGATCCGTCACCTGGTCGGCACGCCTTACGGCGACGTGCGCGCTTTCCGCGAACAGCATATCCCGGGCGAGCCGGTACTCTGGTATTTGGAAAACTGCGAAATGAACACCGCTGACCTTCGCCGCTCGCTGGTTCAAATGAAACTGGCCGGCTGGTTCGAAAACTGCTCCGGCTTGATGTTCGGACGCAGCCCCGCCAACACACCAGTCGGCGGCTATGCCGCTGAAGATGTCTACCGCGACATGTCCAAAGAACTCGGCGTGCCCGTACTGTACGATATCGACTGCGGCCACATGCCTCCTCAACTGACACTGATCAACGGCGCAATGGCCCAAGTCGAATTTTCAGAAGAAAAGGGCACAGCGAGCATATTACAAATCTTCAAATGAGTTCGGGATGCTCGTACTCGACAACGTACAGCCGTAACAACGCAGACCGCAAGCGACTAAGTGAAAGGGTGCCGCACCTCAAGTTTCGATGCAGCCGAAAAACGCTCGAACCCTAGGGTTTGAGCGTTTTTCGTTTTATGGCAACGATCAAGCCGACTTGCATGACTTCGCGACAATCCGATGACTTTGCTCCAAATCGAGCCGCCGAATGTTGCGAGTATCCATCATTTTGTTCAATTAACGAGCGGTTCAGTTTAATTTGTTGTGAGAATCCATCATTATGGCAAGAGAACGTAGGCAGTCGGAAAATCATGCCGCAAATGATGGATCGTTGCAACATTTTCGCTAATCATACGATTCGATCTCCGAAAATGATGGATACTCTCAACATTTCGAGATCGTGCAAGCTTAACGAAGAACAACTAAACCGATATCCGGTCTGCTGTTCGCCTAATCCCGTACGGTCCTAAAACTTTTCAAACGGATACAAGTAAGCATATGCCGATTCAAGCAAAATGCCGCATGCGCTCTACGCTTTTTCAAACTGCTCCGCCCAAGCGAAAGACCGGCCGAAACCACGGCCGGTCTTTCGCTCTTTCTTCTTCTTCCCCAAAAACAAGCGAAAAGCGAAGGGAGAAATTCAGTTCACGGCGCCTTTGAACCCGGGAGATTGCAATTTGAATATACATTCAAATTACAATCTCCCGGGTGAGACAGCGCCTTGAACGAATTTCTCCCGCAGCGCCCTACGCTTATTGCGCCACCGTACTGTTATACTCCTGAATCTTCTGCGTAATCTCCGCCGAAGCGCGATCCAGCGCGTCCTGAGGCGATGCTGCGCCTGTGAGCGCTTCTTCGACCGCCGTTTCCGTCAACTGGCGGGCTTCCGGGAATACGCCCATGACGGCGCCTTGGGTAGCCGGCGTCAGCTCGGTGTTGTGCAATTGGTCGATTGCGGTCTGGAATTGCGGGTACTTTTCCAGGTTTTCTTTGACCAGATCTTCGTTATACGCTTCTTTGATAATCGGGAAGTAGCCCGTGTTCACGTGCCAGTAGGCTTGCGTAGCGGGTTCAGCCAGGAACTTGATGAACTGCCAAGCCGCTTGCTGCTCTTCTTCCGGACGGTCGTTCAGCATCCACAGACTTGCGCCGCCGACGATCACGCCGCCTTTTCCGGCATCGGCTTCGGTTGGTTTGGGCAGAGCGGCCGTTCCGACTTCGAACTTGCCTTCGGCTGCTTGCACGATGCCGCGCAGGGAAGCCGTGCTGTCGAGGGTCATCGCGATTTGTCCCGCCGCAAAAGCTTTCTTGGTATCATCGGTTTTCCGGCCGAGGTTCAGCATGACGCCGTCGTCGACCATCTTTTTCCACCATTCGAGCGTGCTGACAGCGGCAGGAGCACCCAATTGCGCTTGATCCGCCAGACCTTCGCGACCGTTGCTGTTGTTCAGCAGTTCCGCGCCCTGATTAGCCAGCAGCTGCTCCATGAACCAACCATAGATCGCGAACGATCCGCCCGTTACGCCATCGCCTGTCAAGGCTTTGGCCGCTTCTTCGACTTCCGCGTACGTCTTCGGCGGGTTCTCAGGGTCGAGGCCGGCTGCCTTGAACGCGTCTTTGTTATAGTAGAGAATCGGGTTCGACGTGTTGAACGGCATCGAGTAGAGACGATCGTCGAACGTGTAGTAGCCGAGAATGTTCTCTTCCAGATGCGACACGTCATAGCTTTCCTTGTCGATAAACTGCTGCATCGGCGTGATCGCGCCGGAATCGATCATAAAACGGCTGCCGATCTCGTACGTCTGAATCATCGTCGGACCCGTGCCGGAGCCCATTGCGGTTTTCAATTTGTTCAGGCTCTCGTCATATGTACCCTGGAACACCGCTTCGACTTGTACGTCGTCTTGAGATTCGTTGAACTGCTTCACTAACTCGTCAACGACCGTACCCAGCTCACCGCTCATCGCGTGCCACCAGACGACTTTCACCGGATCGCCGCTGCTTTCTGTAGTATCCGTGCTGCCCGAAGTACTTCCTGAAGCGTTGCTTGAAGCCGCTTCAGCCGTTCCCGTTCCGGTTGCAGTCTGATTACCGCCGCCTCCGCACGCAGTCAGAACCACCATCAACATGCACAGACAGGCGAACATCCACTTTCGGCTGCTTTTCATTGAAAACTCCCACTCCCTTTTCTTTGTAGTCGCTGCATGAATCGTGCGTGTTGCCTAAGAGGTGTTGCATTGATGCCCGTAAAAAAGGACCCGGAGGAAGGCGGAGTCGCAGAGCTTTCCGCGTGTCCGTCCGGGTTATATGGAGGTCCGGGGCACTCCGCACAAGGTAGGGGGAGGCAGAGACGGTGCCGGACTCCACGAGAACCGCGCTTCGCCGAGGGCAGCGCGCGGACCGTTTCGGTTGCACCGCAATGCGCGGTGCGTTCAAGTCTGAGAGGAACCCGGCGGGGGCCGGGTCGGGATTCGGACGGCTATGCGCCGTCTCCGCTTTTGTCGCGAGTGCTTGCGCATTCGTGACAAAAGCGGAAACGGCGATCCGAAAGAACGAATCCTATACCTTTCGAACCTATGATTTTTCGGAAAGTTTTATCCTTTTAAAGCACCCGCCGTCAGTCCGCCAACCAGTCGACCGAGACCGAGCGCCAGCATGATCAGCGAGGGCAGAAGCACTAATACTAGACCTGCCATCACCAAGTTCCAGGCTGTCATTTCCGAGAACTGAAGCATGCTGACCCCGATTTGCACGGTGCGCATCTTTTCGCTGCTCGTCACCAAAAGAGGCCACAGATACATATTCCAATGATTCAGGAACGAGTACACGCCGAGCGTAGCCAGCCCGGGCATCGACAAGGGAACGGCCAGTCGCAGGAAGATCCGAATATGTCCGCAGCCGTCGATCCTCGCAGCCTCCATCAGTTCCTTCGGAAGCTGGAGGAAGAATTGCCGCATCAGGAACACGCCGAACGCGGTCGCAAGAAACGGAACGGTCAATCCCGCGTAACTGTCGAGCCACCCCCAACTGCGCACGGTCAGGTAGTTCGGGATCACCGCGACTTCCCACGGAATCATCATCGTGGACAGGAACAGTGCGAAGATGATCTTTTTACCGGGAAAACGCAGGAACGCGAAGGCGTAAGCCGCCATGCACGATGTCACCAGACAACCGATCGTAATCACGCTGCTCACGATAAAGCTGTTCCAAATAAACTGCACGATCGGAATCGAAGCCAGCACGCCCGAGAAGTTGTCCAGATGCAATCCGGTCGGCCACAGTTTCGGCGGATAGGCAGCGGATTCGGCCTCGGTCATAAAAGCATTCGACAAAGTAATCCAAAACGGAAACAGAATGAATACCGCCGCAATGGCCGATAGCAGGTAAGCCAGTGTACGGGACACGGAGATTCGTTTCACTGGTAATGCACCTTCCTTTCGGCAAACACGAATTGAATGACGGTAATGAGCAGCACAATGGCGAACAGCACAAGCGCCTGAGCGCTGCCGACGCCGAATCGGAAGTTTACAAAAGCATCCTCGTACAGACTGAAAACGAGCACATCCGTACTGTTCACCGGTCCGCCTTTGGTTAGAATGTTAATCTGTCCGAAAGCCTGAAAGGCCCCGATGACCGATGTGACAGAGGCAAAGAACAGCGTCGGAGAAACAAGCGGCAGGGTCAGCGTCCAGAAGGTACGCAGCGGCCCGGAACCGTCGATTTTGGCGCTCTCGTAGATTTCTTCCGGAATGCCCTGCATCCCGCCGAGCAGCAGAATGAACAGGAAGCCGACGTTCATCCATACCGTCATGAGGGAGATCGAAAGCAGCGCCGTATTGGGATCGGTCAGCCACTGCACGGGAGCGAGCCCCATTTTACCGAGAAAATAATTCAGGCTTCCAAGCGTCGGATGAAAAAGCACCATCCACATGATCGAGCCCGTGCTGACGGATACGGCGATCGGCAGCGCGAAAACGAAACGGAAGATGCGCATTCCCCGGATTTTACTGCGGCAGACGGCGGCGAAGGCGAGTGCAAGCGCCAGACTGGCCGGAACCGTAAACAGAATGAATTTTAAGGTTACGATGAGACTGTTCGGGAATCCGGGTGAAGCAAAAAGGTTGCGGAAGTTGGTCAACCCCACAAAGTTTGCGACTTGTCCGCGCGGATTCGTCGAATGCAAGCTCAGATAAACGGATTGAATCAAGGGATAGAATAGAAAGATGCCGAACAGCAGCAATGCCGGTGCAATGAAAAGCGCGGCCAGCGCGGCTTCGCGAAATCTTCCCATATTGGCGGCGCGTGAAGGATCACCACTGACGCTTGCGCCTGCTGCTTTGCGCTTTTTATCCAGTGAAGCCGAAGCGGTCTTGCTCATGTTTTCCATGCGTAGGGCCGAGCCTCCTTATGTATACCTGGAATACCGAGTGCCGGGTTAAGGCGTGTATGCAAACCCAACACCTCTCCCGACCAAGCACGTCTAGCCTACCAATACTTTGTTAAATAAAAACCCCCTCTTTTGTAAAAAATCCATTTTACGGTAAAGTCGTTCGTTTAACATGGGATTTACGTAGAATGGGTATACTAATGGGAAAGAGGAAACGCATGATAAAAGAGCGGCCGAAGGCCGATCAGGAGAAGAGGCGATATTCATGAACGAATTGATTCGCAGTACGGATACCTTTGAAACGAAGCAGCATGCGGCGGCAGGCAAGCCCGGCGCTCCGATTATTTTCGCGCATCGTGGGGCTTCGGGCACGCGTCCCGAAAATACGATGTCCGCATTCCGTCGCGCGATCGAACTGGGCGCGACGGGCATCGAGACGGACGTGCAGCTTAGTGCCGACGGAGAGCCGGTGCTGATTCACGACGAGACGCTGTCCCGCACGGCTGCGGCCCCCGGCTGCGTCGTCGAAAAAACGTACGCGGAGCTGCGGAGTCTCGATGCGGGAAGCTGGTATCATCCGGAGTTCATGGGCGAACGCATTCCCCACTTGGATGAGCTGCTGAAGCTGGCAAAAGACACGGGAATCGTAATTAATATCGAGTTGAAAAATACGGTGTGCGCGTATCCGGGGTTGGAGGAAAAAGTCATCGCGGCCGTGCGGGCGCACGGGGTAGAGCGGCAGACGATCTTTTCGAGCTTCAACCATTATTCGCTCGCTTTATGCAAAAAGCTGGCGCCGGAGATTCGTACGGGCGTGTTATATATGGAAGGATTATATCGGCCGTGGGATTACGCGAAGACGCTTGGCGCCGATGCGCTGCATGCGTATGACCCTGCGGTTACGGCGGATTGGGTACGGGAAGCGCTGGAAGCGGGCGTTGATTATCATCCTTTTACCGTCAATGACGAAGCGCGTTTGAGTGCCTTGATCGAAATGGGAACGGCGGGGATTATTACCGACCATCCGGACCGAGTCGTACGGCTGCTGATGCAGCGACGGACGGATTCGGGGCTTTAAATTTGCATGCGATGTGGAGAAAAGTAAAGGCAGCGTAAAAAAACAAGGGCGGTGCGCATTGCGCCGTCCTGTTTGGTTTGCTAAGGTTAAGTCTAATGAGAAGGTAAAGAAACCGGCATTAATTATTGTCTGGCAGTCCGTGTACGGATGCCGGGAACAAGGAGCTGTCCATTCCTATGACTACCCTACCTGAAACAACCCGCCCTGAAGCGGTACAAACAAGCCTTCGGGCCGGTATTATCGATATTGGTTCCAACTCGATTCGGCTCGTCGTGTACGAGAGCGATAGCGGCGGCTCGTACCGCGTGCTGACCGAGTCGCGCGAAGCGGCCCGTCTTAGTGCGCTTGTGACGGCGGACGGCATTATGCCGTCGCCCGCGATCCACTCCGTCGTGCCCGTGCTGCGGCAGTTCACCGAAATCTGCGAGGCGTACGGGGCGACCCAAATCCGTGCGGTAGCCACGGCGGCGATCCGCAACGCCTCCAACTCCGATCAGATCATCGAGATCCTAAACCGTGAAACCGGGCTGGATATCGAATTGCTGCCCGGGGAGATGGAAGGACATTACGGATTTATCGGCGTCGTCAACAAAATCGATATCGCCGAAGGCTTTATTATCGACATCGGCGGCGGCAGTACCGAGATCACGTTATTCCAGGAACGTCGGCGCGTGTCGAGCTTCTCGTTCCCGTTCGGCGCGGTCAACATGAACGTGCGCTTCGGCGGAAGCGGAAGCTGGACGGAAGAACGCGTCAGCGAATTGGAAAACTTCGTGTTGGCCGAAGCCCGCAAGCATCCGTGGATGTCCGAACATCCGGGGCTTGATCTGGTCGGTCTGGGCGGTACGATCCGCGGTCTCGGCAAAATGGATCAACGACGTCGCAATTATTCGCTGCCTTACACGCATAATTATGTGATGCAGGGCGAAGACGTGGATTATTTCTACCACTCGCTGCCGGGTATGGACAACAACCGCCGCAAACGCGTGCCGGGTCTGTCCAAAAACCGGATCGATATCATCGTGCCGGGCATGATTATCCTGCGTACGTTGTTCCGCCATATGAAAGCGGCCCGTTACGTGGTCAGCGCGACCGGCTTGCGCGAAGGGCTATTTTTCGAGCTGCTGCGTCCCGAACAGGCTGTGCACGAAAACGTATTGGAATTCGAACTGCGCGCGCTGCTGGCGAATGCGCCCAAACAGCGTCAGCGTCATCTGCGTCAGACCGAACGCTTCGCACGCATTTTGTACGAAGCGCTAAGCGAAGGCGGCGAGAACGAATGGAACCGCAAGCTGCTTCGCGTAGCGGCTTGGACCTATCAGACCGGAACCGAAATCGGCTATATCGATTACGAAGAGCATACGCAGTATCTGCTCACCAAGCGCCCGCTGGCCGGACTCACGCATCGCGAGATCATCCTGACCGCGTTGATCGCCGGCATCGCCGCGAAATTCAAATGGCGCAAAAGCGCGACGGCGCAAACGTATAAAGACATCTTGCTTCCGAAAGACGAAGAACGGACGCGCCGCTTGGGCGCCGTGCTGCAAATGGCTGCCGCGCTGGACTCCAGCGAAACGCAAGCCGTCACCGATTTGACCGCCAGACGAAGCGGCGATCATTTCGAGATGGAGCTGACCTGCCGCACGGAAGCATTCATGGAAATCCGCGACCTCAAGCTGGCTTCGAAAGAGTTCGAAAAAGAATGGAACGTGCGGATCGAATTGAAGATTCGGTCGGCGGGCAAATAAAAGAGGTTCGTTAGGTGAAATTTCGGTAGTAGGCATTGCGTCAAAGCAGAAATAAAGCGTTATAATGTCGCAGCAATCGAGCAATCGAGCAATCGAGCAATCGAGCAATCGAGCAATCGAGCAATCGAGCAATCGAGCAATCGAGCAATCGAGCAATCGAGCAATCGAGCAATCGAGCAATCGAGCAATCGAGCAATCGAGTCAACAAGCTAGTCCCCTGACTGTTTACGATATTAGGTTACGTCCAGCGAAAACCTGGGGTTTGATGCGGTCAAAGGACTAGTCATTGGCGAAATTGAGCGCACTCTGCTCGATTGTTGACATTTTGCACACATTTTTTCGGTCTAATTTGCTCTTTTCCCGAAAATGTTGACGTAACTTCAACAAATTAGCGATCTATCGGCGATTTTGGCAAGAATACGGCCAAAATGTTGACGTTTCGTCAGAATTCGAGCATAAAAAAAGCTGATATTGCTGTAAATGTTGACGTTTTGCATACATTTTAAAATGATTCTGCTTGAAGATCGGCCATTAATCCACAAAACACGCAAACCAAAAAACGGCTGCCCGTCGTCAATGACGGGCAGCCGTTTTTTTTATCATCAACATTTGTACAGTAAAGCTCGTAAGCGAACCCGCTCCAAACTTTTGCGCGATTCGCGTTATCGTCGAACGGCACAAAAGGTCAACCCTAGCCGATTGCCCTTTGCCTACACTAACGTAGACTTCCATGTCCGAATATCTTCGGCGCGGAATTGGCTGCGGAAATCGTCTTCGCCGTTTTTGAACGGTTCGTAGCTGCCGCTGGAGGTCAGGATGCGAGCTTTCACGTTGTCTTTCAGGTACAGCTTGACGATGTTGAGCAGCGTATCTTTGCAACCCGCGTCGCGAATCGGGCACATCAGCTCGACGCGGCGAGTCAGGTTACGGGTCATCCAGTCGGCGCTGGCGAGGAAAATCTCGGAATCGTCGCCGCCGCCGTTCTCGAAGTAGAAGATCCGAGAGTGTTCCAGATAACGGTCGACGATGCTGCGCACCGTAATATTTTCGCTCAAACCTTCAACGCCGGGACGCAAGCAGCAGACGCCGCGCACGATCAGATCGATCTTAACGCCTGCCTTCGACGCTTCATATAATTCGTCGATGATCTGCTGGTTGGACAGCGAGTTGAACTTGGCAATAATCCGGGACGGCCTGCCTGCCTTCGCATGATCGGCTTCGCGGCGGATATTGGTCACGAACGTGCCCATCATCGTATCCGGCGCGACGGAAATCTCCTGCCAGTCCGGGTGACGAGAATATCCGGTAATATGGTTGAACAGCTCGGACGCGTCTTCGCCGATGGAGACATTGGAAGTCATCAATCCGACGTCCGTGTAGAGCTTGGCAGTGGCATCGTTGTAATTGCCCGTGCCGACATGGACGTAGCGGCGCAGGCCGTCTTCCTCGCGACGAACGACAAGAATAGCTTTGGCGTGTGTCTTGAGTCCGACCAGGCCGTATACGACGTGGCATCCGGCTTTTTCCAGCTCGCGAGCCCAAGTGATGTTGCGTTCTTCGTCGAAGCGGGCTTTCAGCTCGACGACAACCGTCACCTGTTTGCCTGCTTCCGCCGCTTCGGCGAGCGAGCGAATGATCGGGGATTTGCTGCTGACCCGGTACAGCGTCATCTTGATCGCCATCACGTTAGGGTCTTCGGCGGCCTGCTCGACAAAGTCGCTTACGGCGTCGAACGATTCGAACGGATGGTGCAGCAGCACGTCGCGTTCTTTTAACGTTGCGAAGAAATCGGTGTCTTCGCCGTCCGCGAATTCCGGCGGGTAAACGGAGCGTGCCGTCGGATAACGCAGATGATCCCGGTTTTTGACCGAACCTGCAAACGACGTCATAAAGCCGAGATCGATCGGGCCGTCGATTTCGTAAACGGCATCGTCGATTTCGAATTCTTCCAACAATAATTGCAGGGCGTAAGGATGGAAGTCTTTTTGTACTTCGAGGCGAACCGGCGCGCCGCGACGGCGCTTGCGCAGCTTGTTCTCGATCTCTTCGAGCAAGTCTTCCGCTTCTTCCTCGTTGATCTCCAGATCCGCGTCCCGCGACAGACGGAAAGCATGCACGGCCACGGGCTTGTAGCCGCTGAACAGCGTCTGGATATGGTTGCAGATCAGTTCGTCGATGAGGACGTAGACCTGCTTTTTGCTATGGCTGCGGCTTGCCACGGGAATCAGGCGCGGCAGAATCGAAGGGATCTGCACGATCGCGAAATAATAACGCTCGTCGTCGGGAAGATCGGCCGTTGCGTTTTCTCTTTCCAGCACCGCGGCCAAGTAGACGTTCTGGCTATGGACAAGCGGGAACGGACGGCTGAGGTCGACCGCCATCGGCGTCAGAATCGGGAAGATGACGTCATGGAAATAATCATCGGCCGATTTTTGTTGGGTCGCCGTCAAGTCGTCGTAATGGCTCAGCACAAGATTCTCTTTCGCGAGCAAACGAATCAGGTCGCGGTATGTACGATACTCGGCAGTGACCATTTTTTCGACGCGTTTCGAGAGCCGTTTGTAGAGAACCTGCGGAGTATAGCCGGAAAAGTCTTTTTTAACGATACCGGCTTTAAGTTGATTGCGGATGCCCGCCACCCGGACGCTCATGAATTCGTCCAGGTTGCGCGAGACGATGCCCAGAAACTTGGCGCGTTCCAGAAGCGGCGTATCCGGGTGCTGCGCTTCTTCAAGTACGCGGTAATTGAATTCGATCCAACTGAGGTCACGGTTGATGTAGTACGGGGAAGAACCCCGGTGAGCGGCTTGGTTATCCATAATTCCTCCAAAATTACGGCGCATGTACGCCACAGATTGCTTGCACAAGCATTGATTCGTTTACGAACGTAATGGATCGCAAGTTGCGCCCATAAATCTTTTTTCGTACCTCGGGAAATCGCTCGAAACCTGAAACAGAATTCGAACCCGACATGCCCGGTCAACTCTTCTAAGTATAACGCTCATTTGTTAAGTGGATGTAAAAAAATGCTTTTTCCAGTTAGATTCCATATTCGGCGTTCATAAAAAGAATCCTCCAACATTTGAACAAACCGTGTCAGTTTAAACGTTTTATGCCCAAAGCACGAAAAAGATCCTATAGAAAAATAAACAAAGATTAACGTATTGTAAAACTTCGCGACATGAAATTTTTTTAATCCGTTATCGGCTGCTCAAAATGTTTCTCTCCGCAATCCCGCTCGCTTGCGCTATAATCTCGGTAAAGCCGAGGGAAGCGGCACATGAGGAGGATTTACGTCTTGGTTTTTTGGAAAGCGCTTTATTCCGGGTTTCTTCGCCCATTCCGCCGCAGTTTTCGCGTACGTCTGATGCTGCTGCTTATTCCGCTTGGTGTACTGCCAGTCTTTGCGGTTACGCAATTGGCGGCTTACAATACGCGCAGTTCTGTCGAAGACGAGGTGATCCAATCCAACCTCGTAACCGTTAAATGGGCAGGCGGTTATTTGGACGAGCAGCTCTCCGAATTCAATACGTTGACCTACACCCTTTTTATCAGCCCCAGCTTGAATCGTTACTTGAAAGCGCTGGAAGACGGGACATCCGGTTCTCTCTATCCCCTGCAAAAAGACGTCACCGACACGATGCTTTCTGTCTACTACACCGCTAATACCCAACTCCAGGACATCGAATTATATCTGCTTCAAGGCGGCAAATTATTTACGATCAGCACGATGGAGGTGACGAGCCGGGTCATGCCGGAGATGCCGGAGGAATATCGCAAGATGGAAAACGGCGATCTGGATGTGTTGATCCGCAGCAGCCCGGACAATCCGGATTCGTTCGAATTGGTCCGCGCGCTGAGAAGGTTCGAGAATCGCGAAAACCTCGGCTATATGACGCTGCGCATCAATTGGAGATTCACCGATCGGGTCACCGAGCTGCTGAATCCGGATTCGGGCGGCGAACTGTTGATTACCGACGCCAGCGGCAACATTCTGTACAGCCCGACGGGAACGGTTGAAGGAGGCGCCGCGGATACGGTTCGTTCGTCGGCAGGCTCCGGTTACGCGCAGACGCCGGACGCTTACGTGTTCTACGATACGCTGGATGCCTGGGGGCTGCGTATCGTCAAAGTCGTGCCGCGCACAGCCGTGGATCTCAGCGCGGAGCGGACCATTCGCTACGGCTCGATCGTCGGCGTGATCGCGGCGCTGCTGGCGGTCATGGCTTCGGCGTTCGCGGCTTGGAAAACGACGGCTCCGATCATTAAGCTGGCGCGCTCGATTCAAAATATCTCGTTTATCAAAGAAGGCATGCCGCTGACGGGAAGAACGGACGAGATCGGATTGCTGGAGCTGCGCATGCACAAGATGTCCAAACGGATACGCGAGCATATCCATACCGAATACGCGCTGAATCTGGAAAAAAAGACGGCACAACTGGCGGCGCTGCAAGCTCAGATCAATCCGCACTTTTTACAAAACACGCTGCAGCTCATCGGCGGGATGGCTTTCACGGAAACCCCGGAGCGGCTGTACGCGGTCATTCGGGCCGTCAGCGAAATGTTCCGTTACGTGGTGCGAGGCCCGGCGGGACTGGTGGAGGTCAAAGAAGAGCTGCGCCATTTGCAAAATTATTTGTTTATTCAGGAGCATCGGTATCCGGGGCGGATCGAGACGACTTTGGATATCGGCGCGGGAACGGAAGAGTTGCTTGTTCCCAAGCTGATTCTGCAACCGATCGCGGAAAATGCGTTCCAGCACGCTTTTGGCCCGGAACAGGCGCTCTGGCAGCTGGATGTGGTTGTGCGGCGAGTGGGTGCGGATTTGGAGATTGCCATCACCGACTACGGAAAAGGGATGAGCGACGATCGCCTGAAGGAGCTGCGGTCGGATATCGATCAGGGAGCGGGGCGGATCAGCGGCAGCGGCGAGCATATCGGGCTGGCGAACGTGGAGGCCCGGCTGCGGTTGCGCTTCGGTGAGCGTTACGGTCTTCAATTATCCGGAGGCGAAGGCATCGGAACCACGATTATACTGCGAATGCCCGTATCGGGCGGAGAGGACAGTGAAGCATGAGCGAAAAATCGATAGCAGACAAAGAAAAAATGATCCCGGCGATGATTGTGGACGACGAAGCGGCGACCCGGGCAATCATTCGGCGCTTCGGCGAGTGGGATCGACTGGGCATTCGCATTACGGCGGAAGCGGAAGACGGAGGCGAGGCACTGAAGCGAATGGAGTCCGAGACGATTCGTCTGGTCATTACCGATATGAACATGCCTGGCGTTGACGGCGCAGCACTGATGAAGACCTTGAACGAGCGTTATCCGCAGGTGAAGGTCGTGGTGGTGAGCGGCTATGACGATTTTGCGTATCTGAAGCAGGCGATCCGCTACCGGGCGAACGACTATTTGCTTAAGCCCGTTGATCCGGCGGAGCTTAATCGCACGCTGGAAAAGTGTCGGGCGGATCTGATCGAGCTTGAGCGGCAGGATCTTGCAGCGACGGCTTTGGACGATGAGACGCGTCGGCGACTGCGCGAAGTCGAGCCGTTAATTCGCGCCCATTACGGCGAGCTGCGTTTGGATGATTTGCGTCGTGTTCTGGAGGAGCTGGTAAGGGAGCATGCGGAACAATTGCAACTAAGGTCAGTGGATTGTGCGTCGGAACGCCGGCTGGCCCGGGAACTCACGCAGCGACTACGTGAGCTTCGTCAGACTTACGGACAGGAAGAGGAGATAGTCTGGAGCGGACAGCGAAGCGATAGCGAGCCGACCCTTCCCGAGATCCCGCTGGTGTACACGGAATCGCTGGAACAGCTGATCCGGCGCCGCAAGTTCCGCGACCGTCTGGACCTGAACGAGGTCAGGGCTTACGTGGCGGAGCATTTTGCGGAATCGTTGTCGCTGGATGGTTTGGCGCGCTGTTTTTTCGTATCCAAAGAGTATCTGAGCCGTACGTTCCGTCAGGAGTTCGGACAGACGTTGACCGATTATATTCAGCAGGTGCGCATGGAGAAGGCGAGAGCCTGGATTTTGGAAGGCGTGCCGATCCGGCGGGCGAGCGAAATGTGCGGCTACGAGGATCTGGGTTACTTTTACCGGGTGTTCAAAAAGCAGTACGGCATCGCTCCCGGAGAGCTGACGAAAGGTTCAATATAATCCAAAAGCTTCCCTCAATCCTGTCCAATTAAGCGCTTACAGAATAGCGATACAATACATTTGTAAGCGTAACCAATCTTTTAAAAAAGACCGAGGGGGTCACGAATCATGAAAAAGATCTGGGGCGGAGCGATCGCTTCGCTGCTGCTGGCAGGATTGCTGAGCGGTTGCGGAGGCGGATCGGATAGCCAGGCAAGCGGCGGAGAAGGTTCGGGTTCGAAAGAAGTGACGTTGAAATTCTTTATCTCGCAGCCGCGTTTCAAGGAACAGTATCAGACCTATATCGACCAGTTCGTCGCCAAAGAAAAAGCCGAAAAAAACGTCGATATCAAGGTTCAGCTGGAGATGCCGAACGCCGAAAACGCGCCGCAGATTCTCAAGACGCGCATGGCGTCGAACGATGCGCCGGATATTTACAGTCTGCACGCCGTCAACGAAGCACCGGACTTTTACCGCGCAGGTTATATGGAAGACCTGTCGGATCAGCCGTTCGTGGACAAGCTGCTCGACAGCGTGAAGCCTTCCGTCACGATCGACGGCAAAGTGCTGTCCGTACCGATGGAGACCATCTCCTGGGGCTATCTGTACAACAAAGACATTTTCAAAGAGCAAGGGCTGACGCCGCCGAGCACGCTGACCGAGATGAAAGCGGTCGTGGACAAGCTGAACACAGCCGGTATCAAGCCGTTTGAGCTGTCTTACTCCGAAGCTTGGGTCCCTCAATTGTTCCTGCCTCTGTCGGTGGGCGCGATCGTGAATACGACGAACAAAGACTTCATCGAACGGATGGGCAAGGACGAAGGCTCCTTCTCCGAAATGAAGCAAATGTTCGATATCATCGATCTCGTAAACGCCAACGGCACGGACCGCGCGCTCGAAGTGAGTGCCGACGACGGAGCGGCCGCGTTCGCGACCGGAAAAGCGGCGATGTGGCTGCAAGGCCCGTGGTACGCCGACACCATTCTCAAATCCAACCCGGATATCGACTTCGGCGTAGCGGCGCTCCCGATCAACGACGACGCCAACGCGACCATGATCGACCTGAGCACCTCGACCGCCCTGGCCGTATCCCCAACCAGCAAAAACAAAGAATACGCGCTCGACTTTATCAACTACGTACTGGACGACAACGATTCGAGCGCGTTCTATGAAAGCCTGAAATTCAATCCGGTCGCCAAAAGCCACGAATTCCAAACGTATCCATGGGTTGAAGACGCTATGGCCTACGTGAAAGAAGGCAAATCGTACCAAGACCCGGTCATCCCTCAAGCCGTCAAAGACGAAGTCGGCAAAGGCCTGCAAAGCTACTTCGCCGGCCAAATGACGCAAGACGACCTCGTCACCGCCCTGGACAAAGCCTGGAAAGACTACAACAAAGTCAACAAAAAATAAAGGGGAGGCGGCTTCGGCCGCCTTCGTTGTAGGGACGGTTCGGCTTTGCTGAAAAGGCCGGGCGGCTGCGGGGAAAGTTCGTTCCGGTCGCTTGTTGCATTCGGGAAGCCTGATTAAATTTAAAAGGAAGCTTCCCGAATGCAAAGGCGAACGCTAACGCTCCTTCACTGAACTTTCCCCTCCGCCTTTTGCCTTTTCGGAAGGCCGAATCTACCCTACAAAATCAGCAGCCGAAGGCTGGGGAGAGGGTAGGAAAATCGTATTCCCTGGAAGAGCAACTGGCGTAGCAGAAGTTGAAAGGCCATACAATCAAGGTCGAAATGAAAGTCAGAATAAAAGCAAAAATCTTCTTCCGCTGGAATACACAGCGGAGGCCAAACTACAACAACCCAAAGGCTGAAGACTTTGAAGCAAGTAGGCAGATCCTTTTCTACGGGGAAGCTCTAGCGGAGGGAGAAATTCAGTGAAGGACGCCTTTGAACCGGAGAATTTAAGATTGAAATGTACATTTCAATCTTAAATTCCCCGGTGAGACAGCGGCCTGAACGAATTTCTCCCGCAGCGCCCCCAGCTCCCCCACGAATAGGACCTGCCAACGAGCTTCACCCACCTGAAGCCTACCCCAACAGAAAATGAGGTGAGTGCCTTGTCCTCGCGCAATAAATACGTGTCGCTGCTTGCGTTCACGGCTCCGGCGTTGATTTTTTATATCGCGTTTTTGCTGATCCCGATGCTGGGCGCGTTCTACTACAGCTTCACCGACTGGAACGGGCTGAACCGGGATTACGACCTGATCGGCTTCGCGAACTTCGTCGAAGTGTTCAAAGACGACCCGGACTTCGTCAACTCGCTGCTGTTCACGCTGAAATACGTCGTCGTGATGGTCGTGCTGCAAAACGTGCTGGCGCTGTTTTTGGCGGTGCTGATCGAATCGCGGACCCGATCCAAAGGGCTGTTCCGCACCTTGTTCTTCATGCCGAACATGATCAGCGTTATCATCAGCGCGTTCATGTGGACGTTTATCTTTTCCCAAGTGCTGCCGCAGATCGCGGAAAAAACCGTGTTCACGTTCCTCAACCAATCGTGGATTGGCGATCCGAATTTTTCTTTTTACTCCATTCTGATCGTCTCGCTCTGGAATGGGGTCGGCTATATGATGATTATCTATCTGGCCGGTCTGCAAGGCGTGCCGCAATCGCTGAAAGAAGCGGCGGTGATCGACGGGGCGAACGCATGGCAAAGATTCCGCAGCGTGACGCTGCCGATGATCACGCCCGCGATCACGATCTGTTTGTTCCTTACGCTCAATAGTTCGTTCAAAGTGTTCGAGGTCGTGTACGGCTTGACCGGCGGAGGGCCGGGACGCAGCACGCAGGTGGTCACGATGAACATTTACGAAGAAGCGTTTTCCAACAACTTCCGGTACGGATACGCCAGCGCGAAATCGATTATCCTGTTCGCGATGGTACTTATTTTGACCTTGATCCAAGTCAGCATCACGAAAAAACGGGAGGTGGAAGCATGAGCCGCAGACTTTCGAATGTGCTCATCAACGCCCTGCTGACGGTCTGCGCCGCGGTCACCATGTTCCCCGTCTATATGGCGCTGGTCAATTCGGTCAAAACGCAAGGGCAGATGTTCGAATCGGTCATGGCGCTGCCGACGGAGTTCCATTTCGAAAACTACAGCCAGGCATTCCACCAAATCAATTTGCTCGGTAGTACGCTCAATTCGATCATCGTGTCGCTCGTCGGGATCGGAGGCATCATTTTCACGGCTGGGCTGGCGGGGTACAAACTGTCGCGCACGCCGGGACGACTCAGCGGATTTATTTTTATCATGTTCGTGTCGTCGATGCTTGTGCCGTTCCATTCGATCATGATCTCGCTCACCCGGGTCGCCAAAACGCTCGGCTTGCAAGGAAGCACCTGGGGACTCGGCATCATCTATATCGGGCTTGGCGTCAATATGGCGATTTTCCTGTATCACGGGTTCGTGAAGTCCGTCCCGCGCGAGCTGGAAGAATCGGCGCAAATGGACGGCTGCGGCGAATTCCAGACGTATTTCCGGATCATTTTCCCGCTTCTGCTCCCTATCACGGTGACGATCGGCATTCTGGACTTCCTGTGGGTATGGAACGATTTCCTGCTGCCGCTGCTCATGCTGACCAACGTCGACCGCTATACGCTCATTCTGTCCACCAACATGCTGTTCGGGGAGTATAACAAAGAATGGTCGCTGATCCTCGCTGCACTGGTGCTCACGGCGATTCCGGTCGTGATCATCTACGCATTCTGCCAACGCTTCATTATGGAGGGCATTACCGAAGGCGCAGTGAAAGGCTAAGCGACGCGACTAAGAACGGACAGCTTTTTTCGGAAAAAGGAAATGGTTCGCCGCGAAGAAACTGAAGCGCTTGCAGGACATCCGGCAGCGCGTCACGAAAGGATTACGGACAAGGCGGACGGTTTGCCGGATCGCGATGCGGTCAAGCCGCAAGGGAGCAACCGAAGCCAAAGAAAAGCATCGATTGCCGCCAGCCTTCAGTCCCGCAAGAAGAAAGGACGGATAACGCTTATGGAACGTCTGCATTACGGAGTCGCTTATTACGATGAATACATGCCCTACGAGCGGCTGGACAAGGACATACAAATGATGAAAGCAGCGGGCATCACGGTCGTTCGCATTGCGGAATCGACCTGGAGCACGCATGAACCGCAAAACGGCGTGTTCGACTTCAAGTCGGTGGATCGGGTACTGGACGCCATGCACAAAGCGGGCATTGACGTCATTATCGGTACGCCGACGTATGCGATCCCGCCCTGGATGGTACGCGAGCACCCGGAAGTGTTGGCGGTTACGAAAGACGGTCCCGGCAAATACGGCGCCCGTCAGATCATGGATATTACAAGCCCTGTTTATCTGTTCTACGCGGAGCGTATCATTCGCAAGCTGATCGGCCGCACCTGCGCTCACCCGGCGGTGATCGGTTATCAGATCGACAACGAGACGAAGCATTACGGAACCGCGGGACCCAATGTGCAATTGCAATTCGTCAAGGCGATGCGGGAAAAGTTCAACAACGATCTGGGCGAATTGAATCGGCGCTTCGGACTGACATATTGGAGCAACCGGATCGAAGCGTGGGAAGATTTCCCGTCGGTGCTGGGCACGATCAACGGCAGTCTGGGCGCGGAATTCGCCCGTTTCCAGCGGCAGCTCGTGACGGACTTTCTGGCGTGGCAGGCGGGGATCGTGAACGAATACAAAAAGCCGGGGCAGTTCGTCACGCATAACTTCGATTTCGAATGGCGCGGCCATTCGTACGGCGTGCAGCGGGACGTGGATCATTTTAAAGCGGCACAATGCCTGGATATCGCCGGGGTAGACATCTACCATCCGTCGCAAGGCGAGCTGACCGGAGCGGAAATCTCGTTCGGCGGCGATATGACGCGTTCGCTCAAGCAGTCGAATTATCTGGTGTTGGAGACGCAGGCGCAGGCTTTCCCGCATTGGACGCCGTATCCGGGCCAGCTTCGGCTGCTCGCGTTCAGCCATCTGGCGTCGGGAGCGAGCATGGTGGCGTACTGGCATTGGCATTCGATCCACAACTCGTTCGAGACGTATTGGAAAGGACTGCTCAGCCACGATCTTCAGCCAAACCCGATCTATAATGAAGCGAAAACGATCGGAGCCGACTTTGCGCGCCTGAGCGAATCGCTGTCCGGCCTGCGCAAAATCAACCGTGTCGCGATCCTGGTCAGCAACGAAGCGCTCAGCGCGATCGACTGGTTTCCTTTGCCGGGCGGCGTGAATTACAACGATGTCGTTCGCCGCTGCTATGATGCGCTGTACAAGCTGAATGTCGGCTGCGACTTCATTCATCCGGAGACGGACGCGAAGGTGCTGGAGGAATACGATCTGATCGTAGTGCCTGCCTTGTACAGTGCGCCGGATGAACTGCTGAATAAATTGAACGATTACACGGAAAAAGGCGGCCATGTCGTCTACACGTTCAAAAGCGGGTTTACGAACGACGACGTGCAGGTGCGGACAAGCGCGCAGCCCGGACTCATCGAGCGGGCTTGCGGCGTAAATTACCAACTGTTTATCGAACCGAAAAACGTCCGCATCCGATTGACGGGTGATCTGTTCGGCGCGATCGACCAAGCGGACGGGGTCGAGACATGGATGGAGCTGCTTACGCCGACGACGGCGGAAGTGTTGGCTCGTTACGACCATCCGCAGTGGAACGAATATGCCGCGATTACGCGCAATACGTTCGGGCAAGGCACCGCGACGTATATCGGCTTCCTGCCGGAAGAAAAGCTGTTGTCGGGACTGTTCGAGCAACTGCTGCGCGATATCGGACTGTGGGGACCGGATCAAAAGCTGTCTTTCCCGCTCATCGTCAAGTCCGGCATCAACCGCGCGGGCTGCCGGGTGCGTTATTTCCTGAACTATTCCGACGAGTCGGCGGAGTTCGAATACGGTTACCGCGACGGACGCGAACTGCTGTCGGGAGACGATATCCGGCACGGCCAGTTGCTGCGTTTGCCCGGTTGGGGCTTCGCGATCGTAGAAGACCGCGAAAGCGCGGCCTGCTCGTCGGCGATCGAAGACGGCGTAGCGAAAGATTGAGGCTGATACCAGCACCCAAAAGCGTTGTTCAAGTCACGGTCTGTACCGGGCTTGAACAGGGCTTTTTTGCATGTATACTGAGGTAAAGCAAGCAAAGGGCCATAAAGGAGGCAGGCGGAGCATGGAAAAGGAAGCGGATGAACGCGAAATAAACGTCGACAAGCTGGTATTTTTGTTGGTAGAGGCGACGTCTTACAACCAACGTGCTGCTTGGGAGCTGCCGCTGCATTTTCTCGATGACTATCTGCTCCTCTTCATGGCCGGCGGAGAAGGACGGATTACGGTGGACGGGCGATTCAGGGAGCTGCGTACGGGAGGGCTGTATCTGCGGCGACCCGGCGAACTGGTTGGCGCGAAGGCTTGGAATCTGGACGGTCGGGGACTGTATGCCATTCGGTTCCGTGCATTGGCGTGGGATGCGGAAGCGGCGGAGGCAGGCGATTACGTCGGACGGGCGAAAGGGAGCGGCGGGGAACCTTTTTTAGCGGCTATCAATGAATTGATTCTGCGGGCTTCTTTATCGGCGGACGGATTGTGCGAGAATATCGTCCGGTCGGTCAATCATGAAGATGCTTTGGAGCGGCTGGGAAGCCGGATTCAGCTGCAGGAATTGATTCGAATGATGCTGACGGAAGCGCGTGAGATTCGGGAAGACGATTACGAGACCCGTCTGGAACAGGTCCGCACCTATATGGAAAAGCATCACGCGCGCAAACTGTCGCTGGATGAACTGGCGGAGGTGGCGCGGCTGAGCGTAAGGCATTTTATGCGGCTGTTCAAACAACGATACGGACGCAGCGCGATGGACGAGCTGACGATCTACCGAATTGCCCAGGCACAAAATCTGATGCGGGCGGAAGGACGGCATCCGATCAAGGATATTGCGCATCATGTTGGATTCCGGGACGAGGCATATTTTCGGCGTACGTTCAAAAGGATTTCGGGCGTGCCTCCGGCAGTTTTTATCCGCAATGCCAGGCAAAAGATCGCAGCGTATCATCCTGAGGCGATCGGTGTGCTGCTGGCGCTATATATTGTTCCGAGCGCAGCTCCGATTAGCCATCCGTGGACCGAATACTATCGAAGGAAATACGCCACGGATAAAGTGCTGCCGCTAAGCGATGATCAAGGGCGGAAGTTGGAGCAGCTTCGGGAAAGGTTGCCGGACTCTATCATCGTGTGCGAAGGGCAGCTAGATGCCGAGGAAAAGGATCACTTGCTGACGATTGCGCCGCTTGTAGAGATGCGCATGGACGTCGATTGGCGAACGCGCCTGCGTCTGATTGCGGGAAAGTTGGAACGGGCCGGAGCAGCCGAAGCGTGGTTGGAACGTTATGAACGCAAGGCCGAATTTGTTCGTGCACAGCTGGCAGAACGGTTAGGAAATAGTCGCCTATTGGTGCTGAAGCTTGCGGGTACGCGCTTATTGCTGCCCGAACGTTACAGCGCGGCTTCGGTATTCTATGATGACCTTCGTCTTGAGCCGCCGCGCGAGTGGGTTCAGGCCGAAAAGGATACCGAGATCGGGCCGGAGCTGCTATCGGAGTGGACATTTGATCGGATGCTGCTGATCGTGGGGCAGGACGAAGAATCCCAGCAGACCTGGCACTCCTTGGACCGGCATGTAGCCTGGAAACAGATCGAAGCCGTCCGGTTGCGGCGCGTTGAGCTGTTCCCGGCGAATCTGCTTAGTGAGTATACGGCGTTTACGCATGATCTGATTTTGGATGAAGCGTTAAACATCTGGCGGGATCATCCATGAAATAAAGTCTTTATTGTCGATATTGCGCATGAAAAGTTTGCCGTATACTAACCCTTAATGACAATGATTCTCAATGAGGTGTCGCTGTCATAGACGATGGAGTCAAGGGGGATCATAATGAAAAGACAAAGATGGATCATGACGATAGGCATGTTGGCGCTGCTGCTGATGATTGCGGCATGTGGAGGAAATACGCAGTCTGCGAAGGTAGCGGAAGCGGACAATGCGACCCGGTCGGCACCAGCCGCGGAAACGAAAAGCGAAGAAGTTCCGCAAACCCGAACCGTGAGCACGGCGAAGGGGGATGTCGAAATTCCGGCCGACCCGCAGCGGGTGATCGGGTTGTCGGTCGTTTATCCGGATTTCTTGTACGCGCTCGATATCGTGCCGATTGCCGTACAAAATTACCATGAAGAACTGCCGACCTACTTGCGCGATCCGTTAAAAGACACGATCAAGATGGGCATCTCGCGTACACCGGATTTCGAAGCGATTCTGGCGGCTCAACCCGACTTGATCATCGCGCCAATCTGGTGGTCGGAAGCGGATTACGATCAGCTTTCCAAAATCGCGCCGACTGTACTGATGCCCGAACGCGATAACTGGCAGGACGAACTGCGCGATATCGCCGAAGTGTTCGACCGCACGGACCAAGCCGAACAGGTCATTAGCGACCTCGACGCCAAAAAAGAACAAGCCTCCAAAGAGCTGGACGAACTGGCAGGCGATCAAACGGTGATGTACATGCGCGTCATGGCCAAAGAAATCGTGATCAGCGGCGAAAACATAGACAGAGGCAATCTGATCCACAAACAGCTTGGCTTAAACCCGGTCCCGGATTTCCCGCAAACCGAAGCTACGATGTCGATCTCGCTGGAAAAACTGCCGGACTACGACGCCGACCATATCATTGTCCAACTCGACAACGACGGTGCCGAAGTCAAAGAGCGCTTCGACGAAATTCTGAGCAGCTCCTTGTGGCAAGGCATGACCGCCGTCAAAAACGACCATATTCACACCGTCAACGACCGGGAATGGTTCAATGTCGGCATGTCGCCTTTGGCCGATTCGAATGCGATTGACGATGTGCTTGGATTTTTCAAATAAGATTGCTGCTTATTCATAGAAAAAGCCTCTACTGGACCGATACTTTGGGCAAGACCGTCCAGCAGGGGCTTTTTTTGAATGGATTCAATGGAATAAACGCGATGTGCCGGAAGCTGGCAACGTCTACCTTTTTCCGCCGCATCGCGTTATGATGATGAAACGAAATCGGCTGGAAAGCAAACAACGGCCGAACCGAAAAAGGGAGGTTTTTAACGATGGAAACGAATGAATACATAGTGAACGGCGACGAATTGACGGTTACGATCCGCGTACCTGAAACGTGCACGGGAACGCGCTTCGACCGCACCGGATGGATCACGCAGGTCCGGTTGGAAAGCGCGGGCATCGACTTTTGCGTACCCGAAAGCCTGATCGCCGGACAAGGCACGGGCGGTGAAGGATTGTCGGGCGAGTTCGGCATCGACAAAGCGATCGGCTATGACGAGGCTGAACCCGGCGACACCTTCGTTAAGCTGGGCATTGGTGCGCTCACGAAGATCGACGAAGAAGGCTATAACTTTGCCCGGACGTATCCGGCAGAAGCTTACGAGATCCGGACCGAAGTCGGCCGCAGCGAGATTCGTTTTACCATGCACGTGCCCGAACATAACGGTTACGCCGCGAAGCTGGTCAAAACGATCGCCGTCGACGGCCGCGACCTGCATATCCGTTACAAGCTGGACAATCTGGGTTCGAAAAAAATCTCCACTAACGAGTACGTGCATAACTTTATGGGCATCGGCGGTCACGCGGTAGGGCCGGATTATGTATTGAAGCTTCCGTATGCGCCGAAGCTGAACATCCTGGGCGACGGCGGCGTCGAGGACAAGCTGCAACTGTCGCCGGATCGGGTGACCTGGAACGCCGAAGCGGGCGGGGAATATTACGCGCTGTACGAAGGGTTCGCGAACGGCGAAGCGCCTTACTGGGAACTGCTGCATGTTCCGAGCGGAGCGGGCGTAAGCGAAAGCGGAGATTTCGATGCGGCGAAACTCGGACTTTGGGGCGCGGGCCACGTCGTAGCTCCGGAAGTGTTTATCGACTTGGAGCTGGAGGCGGGAGAACAGAAGACGTGGACACGGACGTATAGGTTTTGGGCTTAAGCTGGTGAGCAGATGAACGATCATAAAAACCGCCCTGACCGCCTGATTTTCCCCTCAATTCGCTTATGTCAGATGGAACGGTATGACGAAGGTGTGTTCCGGCCGAGGGCTTGGGAGCGGGCCGGATTGCTGGCGATCGAGCGCGGTCAAGTCACCTTATCGATCGACGGGCATCTGCATTCGGCGGAGGCCGGCGATCGTTTCTGGATCGCGCCAGGCTCGGAAATCGGCGCGCGTTGGGCAGATGAACTCCGCTGCTCGCTGCTGCTTTTTTCGTGTCGGCGCATGGAGCGTTTCGGAGGGCAGTGGTTGGCTGTCGAAGCGGAGCTTCCTCCGTCCGGACGCTTGCGGCAAAGCGAGGGTCAGCAGGCTCGGATTCCCGGCACGGCAAGCGAACCGCCGCCGCGTGATCGCTTGGAGTTGAGGCATGCACTTCACCGTTGGCTCTCCGATTACTTGGCTCAGCATCGCAATGAGCAGGCGGCAGAGCGCACCGATGAAAGAAACCCGGGCAATTCAGGCGCTCTATCGGGAATCGGCCCGGTATTGGATTATATGTCCGAGCATTACGCACGCGAACTGGGCGTTTCCGAAATGGCGGCTCTTGCGGGGATGAGCGTGAACCATTTTATTCGCACGTTCAAATCGAAAACAGGTCGCACGCCTACGCAGTATCTGCTGCATCTTCGGATGTGGAAGGCACGCCAGCTTCTTTTTTCCACGGATAAAATCAAAACGATTGCGCGCAGCGTAGGGTATCGGGACGAGCATTATTTCAGTCGGGCTTTTAAAAAATCGGAAGGGATCGCTCCGGCTTTCTATATGAAGCATCCTCAGCGGCGCGTGGCGGTAGCTTATTACGGATTGGATGATTATTTGCGCACGCTTGGCATACAGCCTGTGGCGGCACTGGAGAAAAATCGTCGTCGAGACCTGTCGGAAGCTTCGAAACGAATGATGCCGAACAGCTCCGCGACGGTATGGCTGGACGGTTCGGATTTTAGCTATGCGGCTCTTCGGCGGGCCAAGCCCGATCTGATCCTGACCAGCAGCCGTTTGGAATCGGACAGCCGATTGGACCGGATCGCGCCGACCGTCATTATTCCCTACACTCACGATCTCCCGCGTCAGCTTCGGCGCATGGCGGAGATTGTAGGCAAAGAACAAGAAGCCGAGAGCTGGATTCAGCGCTATACGAAAACGGGCAGGGAGTTGCGTCAACGGTTGATCGAAAAACACGGACGGCCTTTGACCGCCTACTATATCCGGGTCGGCGCGACGTTGTGTCGGGTGTACGGGCGTCTGAACCAGACGGGAGATTTGCTGTACGACGACCTGGGCATGCAGCTGCCGACGAGCTTTCCCGACGGGGAGTGGGCGGTGAATGTCAGTCAGGAGCAGTTATCGCTATTTGATGCGGACTGTCTGTTTATCGCGATCGAGCCTACACCGGAAGCCGCCGGAAGAATGCGCGTGATCGCGGCTTCGGAGGAATGGAAAGGTCTGAAAGCCGTGCAGGAAGGCCGGGTCTACGGCGCCGACGACTTCCTGCTCAAAACGCTCGGGCCGTCCGGCAGACTGGAAGTCATGCAAGATGTTTTTGAAAAGCTCACGGGTGAGGCTGGTACTTGGCAAAGTTGAACGCGGGAGGCTGTGGTGAATTTGTCCACGCGAACTCGGCGATAACGTCCATGGAGTAAGCGGCCGTTCTTCTCTAAGATAGTGATAATGATTATCAATGACTTAGGGGGAGCTTACACATGAGAAAGAAAGCTTGGCAAGCGCAGATGGAGAAAAACAAACATAACGCGCAGTCGAGAGGTGGGAAAATGCGGCGTACGCGACTTGCGTTGACGATGATCGGATTGCTGGCCGTCATGTTGTTGCTGGCGGCTTGCGGCGCACAGTCACAATCCGCGGCAACGACAGAGGCACCCGCGACCACGGCGGCTGCCGAGACTGCGACGCCTGCCGCTTCGACAGAAAGTACGGATACGGGACTGCGCTCGGTCACTCATTTAAAAGGCACGTCCGAGATTCCGATGCACCCGCAGCGCGTCGTGGCTTTGTCGGCGGCCTACATCGATCATCTGCTGACTATCGGCGAGAAGCCGGTCGGCGTCAACAACGAGGAGCGTTACGGCGGCGACTATCTGCCTTACCTGGCGGAAGAACTGGAAGGCGTGGCGGTCGTCGGATCGGCGGAAACGCCGAATCTTGAAGCTATTTTACAGCTGAATCCGGATCTGATCTTGGTCGAAAGCCGCACCGCCGAAAGCAGCTACGAGCAGCTGAACAAGATCGCGCCTACGGTCGTTCTGGGGAATGAGTGGAAGGACTACGAAGAGGACCCGGATTTCTGGACCGAGGATCTGCTGAAGATTGCGGAAATGTATGACAAGACGGAAGTCGCTCAAAGCAAAATCGACGAATTGAGCAAGAAAACGGCCGAAGTCAAAGCGCTGGTCGAGAAGTCGGAAAACCGTAAACTCGCCTACGTTCGCGTCCGCGAAAAGCTTTTCCAAATTTACGGGCAAAACGGCCATCCGACGAACGCCTTGTTGTATCGCGATCTGGGCTTCGAACCGTCTTCGATTACGCCGCCTGTCGAGCATCGCGAAGACTTGTCACTCGAAGGCGTAGCCGACCTGGATGCGGACCGCCTGATCTTGGAAGTCGATCCGAACGGAGGAGACTTCCTGCAACAAGCCAAGGAAAGCTCGATCTGGAAAGGCGTTCCGGCCGTGCAGCAGGAGCAGGTCTACGAAACGGATTCCTTCTGGCTGTTCAAAGGTTGGGGCGTGCTCGGCCGGACGGAGATCGTCGAGGACGTACGGAAGCTGGTTGAATAAATGAGTGGAAGGGGAACGCGACAAGCGGACGGAGACTTCCTGCAAGAGCTTCAAGGGCTGCTGCGCCGACACTTTGCGGTTGTGCTGAACGAGTCGGAGGACGATTGGGATCGATTGCGTAAAAGCGGGGATCTTCAGGTCACGAACGCAACCGCGAACGATCCCCATAGCGTTTTTCCTTATGCCGCCAAGGATCTGCTTGACCCGCTTGTTCTTTACGAAGTCCTAGCCCGGCAATCGCGGCAGCTTGGCGATGTCTCTTCCGACGTCACGGGAACGCTTTTTGCCAAACGCTATTCGGTGCTGATCGCGGGAATGTTTGCAGCCTATACGTTATATGATGTCCCGATATCAACAGACTTGAGCGATACGCGTATCCGACTCGAACAGGGTGGAAGGATGGCTTACCTGGTTCGACGCGATCCGAGATTGGCGAGTTCAGCCGATGCTGCGGGTTGTGGGCGTGCAAGATTGCCTTCGTCCGAAGCGCGATCCGATTTCTCTGCCTACGCCCAACGCATCGAAGAACACTTTCGAACTCTGCTCGATGCGGTAAGCTCTATCACTTGCGCCAACAAAAAAGTGCTTCGCTCGCTCGTCCTGCATCAGGTGCATATGCTCTACGCCAGACTCCAAGCAGAAGCCGCACAGCCGGGATTTAAGCCTCTTGGCAGAACGAGCATCATTGCTGCGGATTATCTAGCCTTGAATGGCCCGGAAAATGCAACATTCCATGCCAGCTTCCGTCAGGCCGAAGAAAGCTCGCCGAATCACCCGCTGCTGCTGCGCCGATACTGCTGCCAAGCGTATCGCACATCGCCTGGAGGAAAGTCACACGGCTACTGCGAAAGCTGTCCCAAGATCGTCAGTGGATAAAAGAGAAGCATAGAACGACTAAGCGTCATCCTTTGTAAACGAAAAACCAACCAATGCGCATCGATACTCAATCGATGCGTTTTTTTGTTTATGTGTAAAGAAGTGAATTTTTGTGAAACAAAAAACAGTGAAGCATAAGCAGAGGGAGAAATTCAGTGAAAGACGCCTTTGAACTCATGAAGCCTTGGGCTTTATGAGTGAGACAGCGCCTTGTGAAGCATTTCGAAGAAATGCACTTCGGAAGCCTATGCTTGCAATTTCTCCCGTAGCGCCCAAGCTTCCCCTCCCCACCCCATTCTGTGTTAAGCTAATCACATAGACCGGTTCGGAAATCTCGGCCCGGCAGCGCTGCATTTGCGAAGGAGGATGTTCGATGATTATTATTCATGCCGATATGCAGATCAAGCCTGAGAAAAGGGAAGCTTTTCTTCAAACGGTTCAACCGCTCGTAGCCGGGTCGCAAGCGGAAGACGGTTGTCTGCGTTACACGCTGACCCAAGACGTGGCGAATCTCAACCGGTTCACGATGATCGAAGTCTGGGCGGACCAAGATGCGGTGGATCGCCATAATGCTTCGTCGCATTTTACCGGCTTCTTTAAAGTTTCGAACGACTTCTTTGCCCTGCCGCTGAAGGTCGAGAAATTCAGTGCAGCGGATTTATAGAAAAGATCATATGGAGGGCTAGACGATGGGGAAAAAGGTTAATTTGTATCTGATTCGGCACGGCGAGACGTACCTCAACCGTTATAAAAGAATGCAGGGATGGTGTGACAGCCCGTTGACGGAAGAAGGCAAAGTTGTCGCGGTCGCAACAGGAGAGAAGCTGGCGGATACCGTTTTTGCCCACGTGTACACCAGCGATTCGGGACGAACGTTGGAGACGGCAGAGATTATATTGAAGGAAAACAAACATCCGGTTCCTGTGATCAAGCGGACCAAGGCGTTTCGCGAAACGTTCTTCGGCGGCTTCGAGGGCGAATATTCCCAAGTGGCGCTGAAGCAGATCGCGGAAGTGGGCGGCATCGGAAGCTTCGACGAACTGCGCCAAAAATTCAGCGTCAAAGAAGTCGCGGATTTGATTAAAAAAGCCGATCCTTACGGTCACGCGGAAAGCTTCGACGAGCTGTGGACGCGCATTCAGGGCGGGTTGGAAGAAGTCGTCGGTCTTGATTACGAGGACGAAGCCAACATCCTGATCGTCTCGCACGGCAACACGATTCGCAATATCGTCAGCCAACTGTGCGAAGAAGTGGACGCGTCGGTCGAAATCCGGAACGCGAGCATCACGATCTTGCAGCATGTGGATAAAGAGTACGGAATGGTTTGTTTTAATCAATAAAAAGGAAAAGCCGCGTTTCTCGACATTTATGTCGGTAGAGAACGCGGCTTTCTTTATGTTCATTGGATCAAGGCAACTTTAAATTAGACGTAATTGTGATCGAAGTAATTCTGCCAGTTCAATTTTTTTAACAGATACGTTCTAATGGCCGGGTCTGTGATTTTGCTGATGCTTTGAAGTGTTTGTCGATCGATTCCCATCTGCGTATCCTCCCTGGATAACTCCGGTCTGTGTATTCTCGGAATGACCGGAGACGTTAGCTTGCTTCCGAGTACTGGAGTTGTACCGTATGGAAGCACTCCAGGTCAAGGGGGGTCAGAGAACGCCTTTTTTCAAAATAATATTGCCGTACAGCGCCTCTTCGCCGGTTACTACGACGGCATAGGCGCTTTTGGCGCGTTCGTAAAAGGCGAAGCGCTCTTCGAACGCCAGCGTGGCCGAGGCGTCATGACGAGCGACGATCTCGCGGTACGTGTCCCAAATCGTCGGTACGACGGGATCGCCGGGCACGACGCTCATCAGCGCGGCCTGATGCTCGGCATACGGATCGAGCGGCAGCAGTTCCAGGATCGCGTCCAGCAGCGGCGGAATGCCGAGACCGTCGCAGCGGATCACGTTGGCGTGCAGCGCGTGGCCGGGGAAGTTGGCGTCGGCCAGTACGATCTCGTCGCCGTGACCCATTTTCATCAGGGCATGCACCAAGTCGGGAGAAAGGATTTTGGGAATCTTTTTTAGCATATCGGCATCGTCTCCTTCAGTCCTAAAATCCGTAAAACGAGCGCAGCGCAGCCAGTTCGTCGATCCGGTGCTTGGGCAGCTCGCGTTCGCCGTCGATCATGCGCGTCAGGAACGTCAGCTTGGCTGTGTATTCGAGACGCTCCATGTTCATATAGGCGTCCATGACGCTTTTGCCCCAAGTGAGCGCGCCGTGGCTTTCGAGCAGAACGGCTGTTTTTTTACCGAGAAAAGGCATGATCGAATCCGGGATTTCTTCCGTTGACGGGGTGCCGTACACGGCCAGCGGAATATCGCCCATCGCGATCACGGACTCCGGCATCATCATTTTGTCGAGCGCTTCGCCTTTGATCGCGAATGCGGTGGCGTAAGGCGGGTGGGCATGCACGACGCCTTTCATCTCTGGCAGTTCGCGGTAGACGCGCAGGTGCATTTTGACTTCGGTGGACGGGCGGTAGCCTTCGGACGCTTCGACGGTTTCGCCGTCCAGATTGACTTTCACCAGCATGTGCGGCTCCAGATAGCCTTTACTGACGCCGGTCGGGGAAGCCAGAATTTCCGTGTCCGATAGGCGGGCGGAGATATTGCCGTCATTGGCGGCGATGAAGTCTTTGTTGAACAGATTGCGGCCGATATCGCAGATTTGCAGGCGCAGCAGGCGCTCGCGTTCGGCCGGATCGACAACGGTATAAGGATCGGTCATGGGTGGATTCTCCTTTTCGATTGGATCAGGTCGGATTGGGTCGGGTCAGGTCGAAAGCGGAAATTGAAAATCTGCTCATTTCGTCAACAATTTACGCGAAAAAAGAACGAAAATCGTAAAATGTGAGCGTTTGGTCAACAATTTCATCGGGAAATTCGAATAAACGTTCGAAATGAACAGAATTGTTGACGTTACGTCATAAATTTGTTGTGAAAGCCATGATTTGAGCAAAAATGTGTGCGTATGGTCAGCATTTGTTGCAGAACTTTGCTTTGCGCGTCAGAGTTGGACGATTGACGATTGACGATTGACGATTGACGATTGACAGGCTCGGGTCGCAGCACCTACAGTGCCGCTAAAATTGCGGATTTTGACTTTGGCGCTCGTGTTCAGTCCGTACGGGCGTACGGTTCGAAGCGTTGTAGCGTGAACGAACGCTCGATAATTTCTGCGCGCTTGTTGAAGTCCAACTCGCCCAATGCGGCGAGTTGGACCAGCGCGCTGCCCGCCGCGCTGGCTTCTACAGGGCCGGCGATCACGGTGCGGCCGGTGCGCTCCGCCGTCAGGCGGCAGAGCAGCGCGTTGCGGCTGCCGCCTCCGACAAGATGGACCGCGGCGATTGCGCGGCCGGAGACGATTTCCAGTTCGTCGATCGTTTGGCCGTAAGCATCGGCCAGGCTTTCCAGCACGAGGCGCGCGATCTCGCCGGGGCTGCCAGGCACAGGCTGCGCCGTATCCCGGCAGTACTGCCGGACCCGCTCCGGCATATCGCCCGGAGCGGCAAAGCGCGGATCGTTCGGATCGATCCGCGAATCCGCAGGTCCTGCGGATTCCGCCAGCGACACGAGGTCCGCGTGGCTGAAGTTCCCGCCTGCGGCGTTCCAATGCCTGCGACATTCCTGAAGCAGCCACAGGCCCGTGATGTTTTTGAGCAGGCGGTTGCCGCCGCCGTAACAAGCTTCGTTCGTAAAGCCGCGCTCGAACGCGGCTTGCGTCAACACCGGACGCGGCGTTTCGATACCCGCGATCGACCAGGTGCCGCAGCTGATAAAAGCGGCGCTCTCGGCAGAATCGCTCAAGAAAGGATCAGGTTCGCGGTACTCGCGCGGGCTGACCGCCGGCGCGGCTAGGCCTGCTTCTTTTGACGCTCCATGTTTAGATTGCTGATCTTTATCCTGTTCCGGTTTCGCAAAAAGACTGCCTTTGTAGGGAACTGCCGCCACCGCCGAAGCGGTATCGTGCGAAGCCCCGGCTATGACTTGCATCGATCCGCAGCGCAGTTCGGCTTGCAGGTCCGAACGCAGTTCGCCGAGCAAGGTTCCGGCGGGAACGATTGGAGTGATCAGTTCCGATGGAATACCCAGCCTATCCAATACAACAGCGTCCACTCCGTTCCCGCCTGCCGACAACAGCCCGCCGGTACTCCAAATCGTTCGTTCCGAGGCTTTGACCCCGGACAGTTCATAATGGAATAAGTCCGGCATCATCAGGAAGGTCGTTGCGTTCTCGCGCAGCTCAGGCGATTGTTGCAGATCGGCAAACAGCTGATAGACCGTATTGATGGTATCCGGCTGATTGCCTGTGCGTTTAAATTGTTCGCTTGGCGGCAGGCGGCGTTCAAGCTCTGCGGCATGTTTGTTCATCCGGGTATCCCGGTAGTGATGCGCTTTGCGCAGCAGTTCGCCGCCTTGCCCGATCCATCCGTAATCGACGCCCCAGGTGTCTACGCCGACCCCGAGAATTTCGGAATTTTCCTGAGCGGATCTGGCGTTGCCCGTAGCATCACCTGCATCGGCCCTTATTTTCCTGACTTCTGCGGCGGCAAGCGCAATTCCCGTTTTGATCTCTTTTAACAAACCTTCGACATCCCAGTACAAACCACCCTGTTCCTCGATCGGCACGTTGTCGAAGCGATGAATTTCGCGCAGATCCAGCCGGTCGCCGTCGAAGCTTGCGAGCATCACCCGCCCCGAGCTTGCGCCCAGATCGACCGCCAACACTCTTTTAACCGTGGTCACTTTTTTAAAAGAAGACTCGCCTGATTCCCTGCGTGCATGTTCATCCATAAGCGTTACCTACCCTAAGCGATTCAATACAACGGCCCGAAATTCCGGCACGCCGCATAATCCGCCGCTTCCAGATTGTCCGTGCCGAACAGCGACCAGACGCGAGGGCGGAACACGTCTTTTTCCTCCACGTTGTGCATGCTGACCGGAATCCGCAAAATGGACGCCAGCGTAATCAGGTCGGCGCCGATATGGCCGTAACTGATCGCGCCGTGGTTGGCGCCCCAGTTGTTCATCACGTCGTAAACGCTGGCGAACGCGCTTTTTCCGGTCAGTTTCGGCGCGAACCACGTGGTCGGCCACGTCGGATCGGTACGTTCGTCGAGCGTGCGGTGTAACTCTTCCGGCAGATCGACGGTGTAACCTTCCGCCAGTTGAAGCACCGGCCCCAGTCCTTTGACCAGATTCAGGCGAGCCATCGTGACCGGCATCCCGCCGCGCGTCAGATAGTCCGTCGAAAAGCCGCCGCCGCGGAAATACTCCTGCGAAGCCGGGCGGAACAACGTTTTTTCCAAACTCGCCGATACTTCTTCGTCCGTCACGTCCCAGAACGGCTTGATCGCAGGCTGGCCGTCGATCTGCTGCTCGCCCGTTCCGTCCAGCGCCGCCGAGCCGGAGTTGATCAGATGCAGCAGCCCGCCTTCCGCCGCGCCGTCCAGCTTATGTCCCGTCACTCGCTCGACCGCCGACGGACTCCAGAACGTTCGCACGTCCGCGAAAATCTGCGCCGTGCCCGTCAGCAGATGGTTGAACAGCATGACGACGCCGTTTAAACTGTCGTTCTCGGTTGCCACGATGTAAGGCGCGCGGCGTCCGTTCCAGTCGAACGAGGAGTTAAGGATCGTTTCCATAAAGTCGCCGTTCGGGAAATGGTCCGTCCACTGACGTTGTCCCTGGAAACCGCCCGCGATCGCGAAATGCCCGTTGGATTCTTCCTCAAACCCCAGTTCTTTGAGCTTTGGATTGCCGACCATGAGATCGCGGGCGATCAGCGTCATTTTAACCACGAACTCCCACTGCTTGTCCTGCTCGTCCTCGCCGATGATCAGATGCTCGGGGTTATTGTTCGGACCGAGCTTGCAGTTTGCTTTCGTCCAGGCCAGCGCTTTTTCATACTCGTCCTTGTCGTAAATGCCTTCCTCGATCCGGCGGATAAACTCCGACATATCGACGTATTCGTTGCGCATGCCTAAGTAGTGCTGGAACAGCGTCTCGTCCACGATCGAACCGGCGATGCCCATCGAGACGGAGCCTATGGACAGATACGCTTTGCCCCGGATGATCGCGGCGGCGAGAGCAGACTTGGCAAAACGCAGCAGCTTGGTTTGCACGTCCGCCGGAATCTCTTCGCTGCCCGAATCCTGCACGTCTTCGCCGTAGATGCCGAACGCCGGAATGCCTTTTTGCGCGTAAGCCGACAGCACTGCCGCCAAGTACACCGCGCCTGGACGCTCCGTACCGTTGAAGCCCCATACCGCGTGCGGAATCGAAGCGTCCATGTCCATCGTTTCCGAACCGTAACACCAGCATGGCGTCACCGTGATGGATACGCCTACGTTTTCGCGCTTGAACTTGGCCGCCGCCGCCGAAGCTTCCGCCATGCCGCCGATTGTGCTGTCCGCGATGACGCACTCTACAGGCGAGCCGTCCGGATAACGCAGATTTTCCTGTAAAAATGCAGCGGTTCGCCGCGCCATGCCCATCGTTTGCTCTTCCAATGATTCGCGTACGCCTCGGCGTCTTCCGTCGATAGTCGGGCGAATTCCGATCTTGGGATACTGCTTGATCACGGTGGATGACATGATGTTCCTCCTCGGGGTTAAAATTCAGAATCACAAAAAGAAAGCGTTATCTAAAATCAAAGGGGGATAGACATAAATCCTACATAAGATGATCGGCGACGTTATCGATCGATTCTTTAATCTTCAGAAAGTAATCGATTTCATTTTCATGTTAGAAGGATACAAACGTGAAGTCAACATGAAAATCACTTTTAAATTGTTGTTTTTATGATTTTTAATGTGGTTTTGTTGTTTTTTTGGATACAAGTGATTGAGAACGTCCTAAATATTCGTGAAATAAATAAGCAATAAGATTTATCACTTTAACGTGAGAAACTATTGATTTTTGAGTGAAAAAAACCGATGTAGAAGTAACATAGGTACTCGAACATCCTTGTCCATTCGAATCGAATTCAGGAGGTTTTAGGATGAATAAACAGGTTAAGCGACAAAAGCTATTTCAAATTCCCGCTTTTTTGTTGGCTGTATTGGTTGCCCTCAATGTCTGCGTGCCGATCGGTTATGCGGGCAGCCCGGCACCCGACGTATTCACGACCAAAAGTTTTGACAACTTGCCGCCCTTAAGCATGAGGGACGTAGCTTACGGAAACAGCATCTACGTTGCTGTAGGCGACAAAGGGACCGTTGTCAGATCGACTGATGCCGAACATTGGGAAGTCGTGATCGATCGCACGAATGTCGTGTCTTACACGGGAGTTTCCAGTCCGGATGATATCAGTTTCACCGGTGCAGCTTACGGCAACGGGCTTTTCGTGATCAGTGGATCCAAAGGCGTAATTTTGACTTCACCGGATGCCCAGACTTGGACCAAACGCGATTCTGGTGTTACTTCTGATTTTACCTTGGCCGATTATTTTACTCTTAACGGAAACGGTGCTTTTTATGTTCTTTCGCAAGGAAAATACATGACGTCCACGAACGGAATCGACTGGACCTCAGTTACGCCTACAGGTTTGGCCAGCGATCGAACGCTAACTCAAATGACCTTGGGGAATAACGGAACCAAGCTTGCTTTTGCAGCGGATACGGGAGTCATTTACTACACTGCGAACGGCTCGTCTTGGGCTAACGTGACGCCTACTTCGCCGGATGGCTCTAACTTTTTTAGATGGATGGGCAACCGTTACCTATTCATCAATATAGGAGGCCAAATCTTAAGCTCGACTGATTTGACCAGTTTTTCGAGCTTGGGAGCCGGAGCTCCTTCTGCGGAAAATTCCGCCGGATACTTACGAATGAGAACAGGATTATATGACGGACAAAATTACTATTTGGTAGGTTCGCAAGACGGCATTGCAGGAATCACTTATAAATCTTCCGACGGTACGACTTGGACCAAGCAGCCTTTCGAAAGAGAGATCACGACTCAAAACGCAGAATTTTTGAACGGAAAATATTTTATGTTCGGAAATGAAGGAATGAGCATTTCTGATACGGGATCGAATTGGCAGTATAAATGGGGGCAGAATTTCAGAGATGTCGCTTATAACGGATCTACTTATGTCGCGGTCGGGAATACCGGACAAGAAGGCGACATATGGTCGTCCTCCGATTTAGTGAATTGGACGGAACGCACGCCTAACGGATTTCCCGGCATTTTCTCGGCAGTCGCCTACGGAAACGGGAAATACGTGGCTGTTTCAAGTCCTTATCAGAAAGAAACGCAGATCGCGACCTCAAGCGACGGCTTGACTTGGACATTGCATCAGCGGCCCAATCAAAATGAAACTTGGAAGGATATCATTTTTGCCAACGGTGTATTCGTTGCTGGACAAGACTCCAACATATTGACTTCGACTGACGGTTTAACATGGACAACGGCTAACGTACCTACCGCATTCGATAGCATCGTTTCGATCGTGTACGAAAACAATCAGTTTATCGCATTAGCTAGCGAGTCGGGCGCAGGCAAAATATATACGTCCGCTAACGGTTCTGCTTGGCTTGATCGTTCGAGCGATTACGTCAATTCCAGCGCCAATTCGATCGATGCGTTTACCGGAATCGTATATGACGGAAGCAAATATGTTTTGATTGGTGTGGAAACTGTAAGTTATATGCAATTCTCGCGGACTTCGGACGACTTAACCAACTGGTCGAGCATTTCTTTGACCGGAGATAGCAGTCTTTTCGAAACCCAAAGCGTGGTAGTCGCAAAAGGTTCTGATCTATACGTGTTGGGAGTAGACAGTTGGACCGGATTATATACGTTATATTCCTCGGTAAACCAAGGCACGAACTGGCAACCGACCTCCTCGATTCCCGAAAATGCAAACGTATATGCCTTGAAAAAAATAAATAACGAAGTCATCATTTCCGGAGGCAGCAAGTTCCTGAAAGCGACAGGGGGAGTATCCTCGTCGCTCATCGCGCCCGTAACAGCCGCGTTCGACAAGAAAACATCGGCGCAGGCCGACGTGGAAGTAACAGCGACGTGGAACGGAAACACGCTGGGCAGTATCACGAACGGCGGCACGCCGCTGACGGCCGACACCGATTATACGGTAGTGAACAATACGGTAACGATCAAAAAGTCATACCTGACGCTTCAAGCGATAGGTGCGACAAATCTGGTGTTCAACTTCAGCGCGGGAAATACGCAGACGTTGACGGTAAACGTAAGCGATACGACGCCACAAAACAGCCAGATCGCGCCTGTAACAGCCGCGTTCGACAAGAAAACATCGGCGCAGGCCGACGTGGAAGTAACAGCGACGTGGAACGGAAACACGCTGAGCAGCATCACGAACGGCGGCACGCCGCTGACGGCCGACACCGATTATACGGTAGTAAACAACACGGTAACGATCAAAAAGTCATACCTGGCGCTTCAAGCGGTAGGTTCGACAAATCTGGTGTTCAACTTCAGCGCGGGAAATACGCAGACGCTGACGGTAAACGTAAGCGATACGACGCCGCCAAGTTCTCAGGATAGCCAGTTGAGTACTGCAACGGCTGCTTTCGATAAGAAGGTTTCGGCGCAGGCGGACGTATCGGTAAATCTGACTTTGAACGGGAATACCTTTACCGGGATCACTAATAACGGAATCCCGCTTCTGCAAGACACGGATTATACGGTAGCAGGCAGTACGGTTACGATCAACAAAACGTACCTGGCCCAACAACCTGTCGGCAAAACGAATCTGTTGTTCAACTTTAGCGCGGGAATTTCTCCGGCTTTGGAAGTGACGATCAGCGATACGACGCCGCCGAGTCCGCAAGACAGCGAGCTAAGCTTGCAGACGGCCGGTTTCGACAAGGAAACTTCGGCGCAAGCCGATGTGGCGGTCACGCTGACCTTGAACGGAAACACGCTGAACAGCATCGCGAACAACGGAACGCCGCTCGCATTGAACAGCGATTATACGGTGGTCGGCGATGTGGTCACCATCAACAAATCGTATCTGTCGCAGCAGCCGATCGGCACAACAAATCTGACGTTCAACTTCAGTGCGGGTGCGGCAAAGACGCTGGCGGTGACGGTCAGCGACAGCACGCCGCCAAGTCCGCAAGACAGCCAACTAAGCACATCGACGGCTGTTTTTGACAAGAAGGTTGCTGCTCAGGCGGATGTGAATGTAACCTTGACGTTGAACGGAAACACGTTGAGCAGCATCACAAACGGCGGATTGCCGCTCCTGGAGAATACCGATTATACGCTGAGTGGAAATGCTGTAACGATCGGCAAGTCTTATCTGGCTCAGCAGCCGACCGGTGCAACCAATCTGGTATTCAACTTTAGCGCAGGATCTTCCCAATTGCTTACGGTGACGGTTAGCGATAGCACGCCTCCTAATCCGCAAGATAGTCAGTTAAGCACATTGACAGCTGTATTCGACAAAAAGTCGACCCAACAAAATGACGTGACCGTGGTATTGAACTTGAACGGAAACACGTTTAGCGGTATCGCCAATAACGGAACACCTTTGGTTTTGGGTACCGATTACACTCTGGCGGGGGATACGGTAACCATCAACAAATCCTACTTGGCCCTTCAGCCTGTGGGAACGACGAATCTAGCCTTCAACTTTAGCGCAGGTGCCGCAAAGACATTGACTGTCACGATCAGCGACACGACAACCGAAGGCGTTCCTGCGGCACCGACCCGTATCGTTGCGACGGCGGGAGATCGGCAGGCAACGGTAACCTTCACGCCTCCAACCGACAACGGCGGCAGCCCGATCACGGGATATGAAGTCTTGAATAGCAACGAACAAGTCGTGGCGACGGGTACGTCCAGTCCGATCGTTGTCACCGGATTAACGAACGGGGCGAGTTATGTCTTTACGGTAAAAGCCTTGAACACGGTAGGGAAAAGTAATGTCTCGCTTCCGTCCAATACGATTACTCCCGCTGCTCCATCCTCGGGCGGCAGTGGAACTCCTGCACCGACGCCTTCCGTAAATAGCGGGACTGCGCCTACATCACCTCCTGCTGCAACAAGCATGGGAGTGGATATTTGGGTAAACGGCCGACAGGAACGAATTGGGGCAGCCAACGAATCGACAATCGGCGCAAAATCCGCAATCACAATCTCTGTCGATTCTGCGTTACTGCAACAAAAATTGGCAGCTGAAGGCAACGGGCCGGTCATTACGATTCCGCTCCTGAATCGTACGTCCGATATTGTAATCGGCGAGCTTACCGGTCAAATGATCAAAAATATGGAGCAAAAAAACGCCGTGATTGAGCTGAGAACAGAACAGGCTACCTATAGCGTTCCAGCGCAACAGATTCGCATCGACTCCGTTTCTCAGGCGTTGGGACAATCGGTATCGCTCGACGATGTCATGATCCAAATCGAGGTGAGCAGTCTGACCGACGATATGGCAAGAGCGGTCGCGAATGCGGCAAATGCAGGGAACTTTACGGTTGAAGCTCCGTCTCTGGACTTCACTGTGCGTGCAGTGTATCAAAATCGGACGATTCCGGTGACTACATTCAACGTGTACGTGGAACGCAAGGTAGTTCTTCCGGCAGGCGTTGATCCGAGCAAGATCACTACCGGAATCGTCGTGGAGCCTAACGGAACGGTGCGTCATGTTCCTACACGCGTGACTCAAGAAGACAATCAGTACTTTGCGATTATCAACAGCTTGAGCAACAGTGCGTATTCCGTGATCTGGCATCCGCTGGAATTCACGGATGTTGCAAATCATTGGTCCAAAGACGCCGTGAACGATATGGGCTCGCGTCTTGTTGTGAACGGAACGGGTGGAGAGCTGTTTAGTCCGGATGAAGCGATCACGCGTGCAGAGTTTGCGGCGATTATCGTTCGCGGACTTGGTCTTCAGGAAGAAACGGGAGACACCTCATTCACAGACGTATCGAACTCGGCGTGGTACGGAGCGGCAGTTCATACTGCGAACAAGCATGGTCTGATCCAAGGTTTTGCAGATGGAACATTCCGTCCTAACGAGGAAATTACGCGCGAGCAAGCTATGGCAATTCTGGCAAAGGCTATGGTCATAACGGGCCTTCAAAGTAAGGAAGCGAATTCTGCCGGAACTCTGGTTCCTTACAGTGACATCGATCAACTGGGATCATGGGCTAGAGAAGCGGCAGAAGTCGTGATACAGGCTCAGATTGTTCAAGGCCGAACCGATCAAAATCTTGCACCGAAAATGAATATGACTCGCGCCGAAGTGGCTGCCGTTATCCAACGTTTGCTGAAGGTATCGGGTCTGATCTGATTTTCCTGCTTTGAACTCAAAATCATGCCTCAACAACCCTGTCCGTCGCTTGTCGACTGGCAGGGTTGTTTGATGTTATGGCGTTCTTTTCTTGCCTATTTTCGGGTTGGACAGATATAGTTGAACAAAGAAATGTGCGGGGAGCGGATGCAAAATGAAAGCGGAACAGCGGCGGGAATGGATCATCAACGAATTATATAGGAATAAAAAAGTACAGGTGTCCGCGTTAGCGCAGGAGTTCGGCGTATCCGAGGAGACGGTGCGGCGCGATCTGGATAAGCTGGAAAAAGAGGGCGTGGCGCAAAAAAATTACGGCGGCGCGGTGCTGAGCGCTCCGACCAATCGCGACCCTTCGTATGCGAGTCGGCATGATCTGAACTTGGAAGCCAAACGGATCATTGCCGGATATGCGCTCGATTTGATTCATGACGGAGACAGCATCATGGCTGACACGAGTTCGACGGCTTTTGAGACACTGCGGATGTTGGCTGAACGCCGCGAGAATCTGACGCTCATTACGAACTCGCTCGTTGCGTTGTCCGCGTTCCAGCAATCGGGTCATCGCCTGATCGGTACGGGAGGAACGTTGGGCGCGTCGACCAGTTCGTTTGTCGGGCCGGACGCCTCACGCACGATTGAGCGGTATAACGCCGACGTGGCGCTGCTTGGCTGCAAGGCGTTATCCATGAACGGAGGCATCTGCGATTCGAACGAAGCGGAGAGCGAGCTGAAGCTGTTGATGCGCCGTCAGGCGAACAAAACGATTTTGCTGGCGGACCATTCCAAGTTCGATCGGTTGGCTTTTATCCGGCTGTTCGACTTTGGCGAGATTGATTTTGTGGTGACGGATCGGCAGCCTGCGGAAGAGTGGGTGGAGTTTTTGCGCAGGCGCGGGGTGACGTTGGTGTGCGGGGAATAGGTTTCGGAAAAAGGACAGCAAAAAGCGCGCCGGAATGCTCCGAACGCGCTTTTGCCGTATCGATTATCTTCTCCGCAGCAACACGAACTGCCCGGCAAACCCGACCAGCGCAATCGCAAGGCTTACCCAATACGGCACCGTGACAACCGGCAGCACGCGCTGTAGCAGCAGACCCGCAATACCGATCGCAATAAGCACGGCCAACGAAGCCCCGATGCCGCGCAGATTAAACTTCGGCGGAGCCGGAACGCCTTCTTCCGGATCGCGCCGGGTGAGTCGCATTAACACTTCGACCAAAGCGATAGCGCCCAACACGACGATCAACAGCATGCCCAGGCTCACGGTCTCGGCATCCTCCATAAACAAAGCAAACAGGCCAAGGATTAAAAACGTCCAGCTCAATGCGACCCAGGGAGCCAGCAGATAGAGGCGAACATTTTGAGCGGCCTTGCGCTGCGGCAGTCCTTCGATTGCGGTATCCGCAAAAGCGATCGGGTTTTCGCCAAATAGCTTGACCGCCGTTTGCCCCCGCTGCTGCGCCGTTAGCAGTTCCTGCCCGCGCGCCAGCAGCCACTCCTCGCCGCTTTCCTCCTGCACCCGACTTGAGCGAACGTGCACAATCACTTCATCGAAGTAGTTCGCGTTTTTTTTGCTCAGTTGATCGCGGATCGAGTTGATCTCGCGGATTTTTTTTCTGACGCTCAAACTTAACATCCCCTTATTGTTGCAAAAGTAACAAATCTCAATTTAGCACCTTGCGTGTCCTTGTTCATCCGTCTCCCATGATTGGGACTGGAAAGCGAGAAATAATCCGATCCAATGATCGTCCTCGGCAAAATGCACCAGAATCGCTCCGTCTCGAAAGATGCCGTTGTCGCCGTGAAAAGGACGGGCATTGCCTTGATTCATATGAATATTGTGCAGACCGCGACCCGGACGGAAGCCGAAGTAATAGTCAGGCGTTCTGGCCTCCGGCCCCCAGGCGTCTCCGAATACGTACAGATCGCTATTGGCAAGAACCGCAGCATCGACGAGAGCCACGATTTTTTCGTTCAGATCATTATCCGGTCCGGGCAGGCTTGCGGACAGCGGAACCAGATCTTCTTGGCGGAACAGCGGACGGCGGATGAAATCCAGCCCGCTCACCGGAAGAGGATGTTCGATCGGGGTAAACCCGCCGGGCAACGCCTTCAGAGCTTCGTGCTCTTCAGGCGCGCAAGGGCCGATCCAGTACAGCAGCTCGGACGGATAGGATTTGGACTTGATATTGATCGACGTCCGGTAGCGGGTTCCGCGATCGTCTTGTAAGCAGATATGAAAATGCGGCTGGTTGCCGAACCCGTGAATGTAACGAATCGCCCGGGCTTTCAGCACGCCGTAACGATAATGGCTCAATAGCGATTCCTCCCAAGCATGCGTGCTTTTCAGGGTGTATGCGTACTTTCTCTAGCATATCGTAATCCTCAAAGGCGGTCTACGGGCGACGGAACATCCGAAACCTTTAATAAAACCATGTAATAAACTCGGAATTGACAAAAGAGCCTTGGCGGCGTAAGATAAGAATAATTCATACTAATTAACTAGGGATTAAAAACCAGGGAGGCTGCTGCTATGGAACGCCAGATTCTGATCCGCCACAACAAGCACGATTTGACCGCTACCATTCACTATCCGACGTCAGGAAATTCGGAAGGCCGCCTTCCGCTGACGGTCATCTGCCACGGGTTCGTGGGCAGTCGGATCGGCGTGGACCGGCTTTTCGTGACAACGGCTCGCGAACTGGCTGCCGAAGGACAACTGGTTGTCCGTTTCGATTATATCGGGTGCGGAGAAAGTGACGGCGTCTACGGCGAAGAAGGCATTGAGTCGATGATTCTTCAGACGCGGACGGTGCTCGATTACGCGATGACCTGCGCGGACATTGATCCGAGCCGCGTGACGCTGATCGGACATAGCCTCGGCGGAGCGGTTGCGCTGCTTACGGCTGTCCGGGACCGCCGGGTGAAAAGCCTGGCGTTATGGTCGGCGGTCGGGTATCCCTTCAATGATATCGTGAAAATTACAGGGCGCGAGCGCTACGACGAATCGGTTCGGACAGGCAGCGCGGATTTCCTGGGCTATTCGTTCACGCCGGTATTTTTCGAATCGCTGGGTGCGTTCCAACCGTTCCAGGAAGCCGGAAAGTTTTACGGGGACGTGCTCGTCGTACACGGAACGTCGGATGACGTGATTCCGGTCGACTATGCGTTCTTGTATCAAAAGCTGTTCTGGACGCGCGCAGAAGCCCGCTGCGACAAGGAGATCATTTTCCAGGCCAACCATACGTACTCTTCCGGCCCGCATCGTCGCCAGCTGCTCGATATCACGAAGCGTTGGCTTCAGGATCGGCATAAGAGCGAGATCGATTGGCAGCACTGGACGATTTAACATATCGTGCAGAATTGCCAAGGCTATTGGCAGCACTGGACGATTTAACATATCGTGCAGTATTGCCAAGGCTATTGGCAGCACTGGACGATTTAACGTATCGTGCAGAATTGCCAAGGCTATTGGCAGCACTGGACGATCTAATGCGTTGGACGGTTTCGTTTTTGAAAACGTGATCCGTGACGTAAGCCGTTTGCAGGGGGAAGTGTTCGATCGATATTCCTTCTGCTTTATTTTCATCGCTTACAATGAATCGGAGGCTTTCGGGCTTCCGGTTTTTTTGCGTTTTTCTTTTTTGGCACATTGTCTTTTTAAGGTTCATTTCATGAACGGATTGTAAAGTGAAATCAGGGCTTGAAGAGTTCCGGAACTCGAAAATAAGACCGAATAGCAGGAAGAGGGCGATTTTTGTTAAAAATAGTCGATATTCATGTAAAAACAGTATGAAAATCGGCATAAGTTTTCTTTAATCCCTTACATCGTTGTGATAAAATGATGGAGGTCGTAGAAGCGACTTCAAAGCCTTGCTCATTTTTGGTTTTGAAAATTTGAAAAGGGGTTTTAAAATGCGTGCAAAAAAGAAGGATATTTTCTTTCAAACACTCGAAGACATGGCGGACACAATCGTTCAAGCCGCGGACTACTTTTCCAAGCATGTCGCGGATCTGAAGGACGTTAATGTCTTTGTCAAAGATATGAAAGATTATGAATCCAAATGCGACGGATTTACGCATACCATCATTACCGAGCTTAACAAGACGTTCATCACCCCGCTTGAGCGAGACGACATCCTGAAGCTGGCAACCACGCTTGACGATGTATTGGACGGACTGGAAGCGACAGCTTCGCGTTTCTACATGTACAACCTGGGCCAGCCGGACCAATATATGATTCAGTTCGGCGAGATTTTGCGCGAGTCGGCTTACGAAATTCAGAAGGCGATTCATCTGTTGTCGCAGAAAAAATTGCTGGCGATCCGCGAGTACACAATCCGCCTCAACGATCTGGAGAACCAAGGCGATCAGCTGCTGCGCACCTCTATCACGGAACTGTTTGCAACGGTAAGCGACCCGATCGAATTGATCAAACGCAAAGAAATTTACGAACGTCTCGAGACGACGACCGACAACTGCGAAGACGTTGCCGATATTCTGGAAACCATCATTATGAGCAACTCCTAAGCGGAGCCTGCCATTTTAGGGCTAAAGGAGGTCAGGACCGCTTTTTCCGGAATTAGGCTTTCGCGCGGGGGCATTGTCCATCGATCGGCGGCAATTTCGTAAAAGGACAGCGGCACGGCATTTGCAAAGACTGCGGATGCAGCGAGGCCGTCTTTCTTCGTGCGGTCAAAATACTATGGAAACAACTTTTATCGTCCTTGCGGTGGTCGTTTTTCTCGCCCTCGCATTCGACTTCATTAACGGATTTCACGATACGGCCAATGCGATTGCGATGTCCGTATCCACTCGCGCACTGAAGCCCCGTACCGCCATCTTGCTTGCGGCAGGCATGAACTTCCTCGGCGCGATCACATTCACGGGCGTTGCCAAGACGATCGGGGGAAGCATCGCGGATCCCACCAAGCTGGATAACGGGATCGAGATCGTCATCGCCACGCTGATTGCGGCGATTATCTGGAACCTGGCAACCTGGTGGTTCGGCATTCCTTCCTCGTCTTCCCACGCCATGATCGGTGCGCTTGCAGGTGCCGTCTTCGTCGGTGCAGGATCGGATAGCGTCAACTGGGCAGGTTTCCTTGAAATCGTCGAAGCCCTGATCTTCTCGCCTCTTATCGCATTCGTCGTCGGTTACATTATCATGATGGTGCTCAAGTGGACGCTCGGACGACGCAGCCCGCATACGGTGAACAAAGGCTTCCGCTCGATGCAAATCGTCACCGCGGCGCTTCAATCGTTCGCGCACGGCACGAACGATGCGCAGAAAGCGATGGGGATCATGACGTTCGCGCTGATCTCGGCCGACCAGTGGAGCTCGCTCGAGCCACCGCTTTGGGTCAAACTCGCTGCCGCTACGGCGATGGCGCTCGGGACTTCGGTGGGCGGATGGAAAATCATCAAGACGCTCGGTACGAAAATTTTCAAAATCGAGCCGATGAACGGCTTCGCGGCCGACGTATCTTCCGCTTCCGTTATCTTCACGGCAACCTTGCTGCATTTGCCGATCAGTACGACGCACGCCGCGACTTCCTCGATCCTCGGCGTAGGCGCGGCCAAGCGCTTCCGTGCCGTGAAATGGGGAATGGCTGGCCGAATCGTCGTCGCTTGGTTTATTACTATTCCGATTGTTGCGGTCATGTCCGGCTTGATCTTCAAGCTGCTATTCTAATTGAAGAGTGGTTCATAAAGTTAAAGTCTGCCGGATGCTCCGGCGGGCTTTTTTTGCTTTTCCCCATAAAACTGTAACATCTGTTTGCCAAGGTTCGTCTAAAAGAGTGGAGGTGTTGAATATGAACAAACCTGCCCAAATGACGAGCCTGGTCTCCGCGCTGCTGTTGACGATCGTGCTGACAGCCTGCGGACAAGCGAACGCTCCGACTTCCGGACAAACGGAGGAACCTGCAAAACCGACTCCGCAACCGATCGTTGAGACGACGCCGGATAACGCGACCGAGCCTGCCGAATCGGATACGCCGGACGAAGAAGCGATTCCGGAAACCGGCGAAGATCGCGAGCAGACCGAGACTTCTGCTCGCCCGGCAACCGAAACGTTCGAGATGATAAGCGAAGGGATGCCCGACAAGCGCACGGCCGAGCTTCAGCAAGGCGACGGATACTCGCTCTACACGTTCGATGCGTATACGTTCGATGCCGGGGAAAATAAGCTGTATCTGACCGCTTACCCTGAATATTATGCGGAGATCGAAATGCTGCCGTCCGATTTCAATCTGGACGAGCTGAAAGCAGAAGGGACGAACGAACTTCAAGAGTATGGCGAGGTTCAGGAGTACGCGGACGATCAATTGGCTGAAGGCCCGATGTACGGCGCGCGTCTGCTGCTTCAGGTATCGGGAGAGGACGGACTGCACGATTACGTCGTCTGGGAACCGGAAGGAGAAAACGGGTATATTTTCCGCGTGCATGCCCCGAGCGGCGAAGCTTCCGAGACTTTCCTGACACCGGCGCTCACTTCGTTGTCCTCTGTTCAGGCAGATGCCGCCATGCCGGAAAACTGAGCCGTATAACCGCTGATGAAGTGCTGCATTTCGAATATGGGGTATATAAAAAGTTGGAGGTGCCAAACATGAACAAACCCGTAAAAATGATGAGCTTGGCCTCCGCACTGCTGTTGACGATCGCGCTAACAGCCTGCGGCCAAGCGAATGCGCCCGCTTCGGAACCGGGAGAGACGGCCACGACGCAGGAACAGCCTGCCGAAACGACGCCGGATGAGACAACGGAACCTGCCGAGCCGGACACGCCGGATGAAGAAGTTATTTCGGCAACCGGCGAATATAACGGACAAGGCGACCCGCATACGATCGAAGTGAATCTGGACGGAACCCCGACTTCTTTCCAATTGGCGGAAGGCGTGTCCTCCCAGCTTGAAGGTCTGAATGAAGGGGATACGATCTCGTTTGAATACGTGGAACGTGCGGTCGAAGGCAGCGATGTGCCGCAGCTTGAGATTCAGTCATTGGAAAAAGCAGCGACATCGGGAGCGGACGGAGGTACGTCGGGTGAGGGAGGTACGGCTTCCTCGGATCGCCCGGCTACGGAAACTTTCGTGGTCGGCGACGGCGTGTCGCAGACGCTGACCGGAGAATTGCAGACGGGGGACGGCTATTCCTTATATGTGCTTGACGGTTACGCTTTGGATGCCGCGACCGGCCGTATGACGTTAACCGAAAACCCGGACTATTATGCGGAGATCGAGAAACTTCCTGCTAACTTTAACCTCGATGAACTGCGCACCGAAGGCACGACCAAGCTTGAACAGGCCGGCGGAACCGTGGAAGAATACAGCAGCGATACGCTGGTTGAAAGCCCGATGATGAACGCTTCGCTGTTCCTGCAGGGCAGCAGCGCGGAAGAAGTTCAGGATTATATCGTGTGGGAAGCGCAAGATGGCAGTGCGTATACCTTCCATCTGGTGATTCCTGAAAATGAAGAAGGATCGTCGTTCTATATGGAAGCGACGGCTTCGTTGGCTACGATCTTGGGACGATAAATAATGCACGCCGATCTCAATCTGAATGATGGAGATCGGTTTTTTTGATTACAGGCTAACCATAGAGGTAAAAGTACCATTTATCCTTGAATCGATCTGTGAAAAGAGTTATAACAATATCATATTATTTATTATATTTTAGCTAAATAAAACCTAACAAAAATAGGACGGAGGATTTAAATGACGCTTGCTCGATTGGATCGGGAGTGGAAGCAGCAATTGGAAGAGGAACTGCAGGACAACATACTGGCCTTTTGGCTGAAAAACGCGCCTGCGCCCGAAGATAACGGATTTGTGGGCGAGATCGGCGCGGACTTGAGCGTGCATGCGGAAGCGGATCGCAGTCTGGTGCTGAACGCGCGTATTTTATGGACGTTCGCCGCAGCGTACCGCAGGTACAAAACGGACGCGTATTTGGATATGGCGGCGCGTGCCTATCGGTATTTGCGGTCGAATTTCGAGGATCGCGAATATGGCGGTTATTACTGGATGCTGTCTGCGGACGGGAATCCGTCGGAGGAGAAAAAGCAGGTATACGGCCAGTCTTTCGTCGTCTACGCGCTGAGCGAGTATGCGATGGCTTTGGAAGCGGCTGGCGAACCGGAGGATGGACTGCGCGCGGAGCTGTTGAAGGAATGTCGCCATATTTTCGGTTTGTTGGAAAAGTACAGCCGAGATCCGCAGTATGACGGTTATATCGAAGCTCATGCACGGGACTGGTCGGAAACGGGAGATCTAAGCCTGAGCGGTAAAGATCTGAATGAGAAAAAGTCCATGAATACGCATCTGCATGTGCTGGAAGGCTATACGAATCTATACCGGATCTGGCCGTCGGGCGAGCTGAAGGCCGCGCTGAACGATCTGCTCGAAGTCACGTTGAAGCATATCGTCGATTCGGAAACCGGGCATTTCCTGCTGTTCTTCGACGATGCTTGGGACAGCAAATCGGAGCATGTCTCGTACGGGCATGATATCGAAGGCAGTTGGCTGCTGTACGAAGCGGCGGAGGTGCTGGGCAATGAAGAGCTGACGCAGCGCGTGCACGGCGTGGCTTTGCAAATGGCGCGTGCCGTGCTGGAGCGCGGCGTCGATCAGGACGGCGGGCTATGGAACGAAGCGGAAGGCGGAGCGCTGGTCGACGACGCGAAGGATTGGTGGCCGCAGGCTGAGGCGATGGTCGGATTCTATAACGCTTACCAGTTGAGCGGGGAAGAGAAATACCGCGAAGCGGCGGGGCGTTCGTGGGACTTTATCCGCAACCATATCGTGGATCGGGAAAACGGGGAATGGTACTGGAGCGTGTCGAACGACCGGGTGCCGAACGTGGAAAATCCGAAGCTCGGGGCTTGGAAATGTCCGTATCATAATAGTCGGGCGTGTTTGGAGATGTTGATGAGGTTGGAAAACCCTGTTCGGTAGGAAGCGGGGGGCGCTGCGCGCTGCGGGAGAAATTCGCTCAAGACGCTGTCTCACGCATAAAGCCTCCGGCTTTACGCGTTCAAAGGCCAACATTTTCACTTATGCTACCGCAGGTTTTCTTCGAAATCCTGTATTTCGCTGAATTTCTCCCTCCGCCCTCCGCTCGACGCTTCGCTGGAGCGGGTTTTCTTGTGGGGGATAGGAAGGGCAAGGGCAAGAAAAAAGGCTGTCCCAAATTGATTTTTGGGACAGCCTTTTTGAATGGATGGCGACAGGGCGTTTGATCGACAGGAGGTAAAGCGACTTGACCTGCCGGTATATGCTCGTCTGTAATTTACTATCGACCCCGGCTGAAGCTTTATTTTTTCTTCATGGTTTCGTTTTCGGATTCGGTTAAGATTTCGGTTTCTGTTCGCAGTTCGACAACCGATGCTCGCATCACCAGTTCGGACGAGATCAGGATTTTTTCCAAAGGGGCTTTGGGGTCCCGGGTTCGTTCCAGCAGGCGCAGCGTGGCGCGGCGGCCCATGGCTTCTTTGGGGACGTGGACGGTGGTGAGTTCCGGGGACGTGCCGCCGCCGGATTCGTGGATGTTGTCGAAGCCGACCAGGGATACGTCTTCGGGGACGCGGACGCCGAGAGGTTCCAGGTTGCGCAGCGCGACCAAAGCGACGTCGTCGTTGGCGCAGACGAGGGCGGTCGGGAGCGTGCCTTGTTTTTTGCGTGCAGCCAACCAGTGACGAAGTTCGGGTTCGTAGACGGCTCCGTCGATCCCTTCCAGTCTGTTCAACGGATCGCCCACGTCCTGTACGGGCAAGCCGTGTTCTTCCATCGCGGTTCGATATCCGATCCAGCGGTCGCGGAAGCTGCGGGAGAAGCCGGTGTTGCCGAGAAAATGAAGCTTGCGGTGGCCGCTGCCGATCAGATGGCCGGTTAGGCGGGCACTGGCGTCGACGTTGCCCGCGAATACGGTGTCGGCGGGAATCAGCGGGTCTTCGTGATCGACGAGCACCATAGGCAGGCCGATGCGATGAACTTCCAATAATAGAGGCGTCGAGATCTGTCCGATGCCGATCAAGCCGAGAAAACCGTCCGGGTTTAAAATGCTCGTCACGGCGTCTACCCGTTGTTCGGAGATAATGACGACGCCGAGGCCGAAGCTTTCCAGCGCCTCGGTTACTCCATTTAGAATGCGGCCCCAGTAGAGCGAGCCTGCCGTTTGGAAGCGTACATTCGGCATAAGTACCAAGACGGACTGCCGATTCGAAGCTTCTGGAGCCGTCGGCTGCTTGCGATTTTGTCCGTAGCCGCGAGGTTGCGTGAAATAGCCAAGCTGCGAAGCGGCCTGAATGACCCGTTCGCGGGTTGCTTCGCTTACGCCGTCTTTGCCTGACAGGGCTTTGGAGACGACGAATTTGGATACACCGAGCTGGTCGGCAATATGCTGCATCGTTACTTTTTTCGCCATGAAGGGTGTCCTCCGCTTGTTTGAAAGTCCTTGATAACAAAAGTATAACAAAATCGCTTTTTTGCCGTCTATAGCAGGATTTGTTAGGGGATGTCCGCATCGAAGTTCCGACCATCGGCAGATTGCAAGCGGCTTGGCGAAGGATTAAGATAAAGAAGCTTTGCGCGGCGAGATTCTTGGCGTAACCGTACAGGAAATATTCCATAATCAAGACGCGCAGTTTGATATTCGAAAAGGAGGCGTCTGCCGTGATCCGGACGTTGGCAGTCACGCATGACCATAAAGTACAACTGGATATTCCGCTGACGGAGCTGGACCCGACCAAGTTTCGCTGGTTTTGGGCAGACTTCATGGCGCCGACCGCGAAAGAAACCGAGCTGCTCAGCGATTATTTTCATTTTCACCCATTGGAGATCGAAGATTGTCTCAACGACGTGCAGCGCCCGAAAATGGATCCGCACGAGAAATACGTATTCCTGATTACCCATGCGCTCGAGCAAGGCGGCAAGGAAGCGGGCGAAGTCGATATGTTCATCGGACGCACGTTTTTCGTGACATTCCATTTTGACCGGATGAAGGAAGTGGACGAAGCTTGGGATCGAATCTGTACGCGTGCGGAAGATCCGACGAAAAAGACCAATCCCGTAGCCGCCGCTTACCTGGTGCTGGACGCGCTCGTCGACGAATATTTTCCGTGCGTGTTCGGCATCGAAGACGAGCTGGCGGATCTGGAGGAAAAGGGACGCCGGGAGTCGGTCGACAAGCTGCTTGCGCAGGTGTTCGATCTGAGATCGCGGCTGCTCAAGCTGCATCATACGATCGTGCCGATGCGCGATCTGCTGTACCGGATTATCAACTCGCAGCATGTGGACGATTCGAACGAATACCGGGTGTATTTTACCGACGTCTACGATCATTTGCTGAAACTGTCGGAGATGCTGGAGTCCAACCGCGAAATGACGGCCGATCTGCGCGACAGTTACATCTCGCTCAACTCGAACCGGATGAACGGAATCATGAAGACGCTGACGGTGATCACGACGGTATTCATGCCTTTGACGCTGATCGCGGGCATCTACGGAATGAACTTCGACAACATGCCGGAGCTTCATTTCAAATACGGTTACTTCATTATATTAGGCGCGATGGTGTTCCTGGCAGGGGCGATGATCGGATGGTTTTGGCGTAGAGGCTGGTTTAAGTAAAAGGAAGTCTGTCCATAAAACGGAAGCTAAAAGTATGCGAGTGGCGGACACGGTGTCAGAATGGTGTAAGAAAATCAAGGAATGGTGCTTGCTTCTGTCCGTTCAGCCTGCGTCGCGTGAAACCGTTAACGCTTGAAAAACGTAACTTGTACCGCTACAATGGTAAAGGTAACGAAAATATCGGGTCTTCGGACACGAATCGCAGTACCGAAAGCGTTTCGTCGCACGGTAAATCTGGCGATTAATCGCTTTGCATGTATACACGGCAGCATAACCAGTACACATTAGGGGATGATCTTTCAGTGCAACTGAAAAAGTTAAACGATAAAACGGTCGATCAATTGTTCGAGGCCATTCTGACGCTCAAGGATCTGGAGGAATGCTACGTATTCTTCGACGATCTGTGCACGGTCAACGAAATCCAATCGCTGTCGCAGCGTCTGGAAGTCGCGCGCATGCTCGGCAAAGGCAGCACGTATAACCAGATCGAAGCAGAGACAGGCGCAAGCACGGCGACGATTTCGCGTGTAAAACGCTGCCTGAACTATGGCAACGACGGCTACAAAATGACGCTTGAGCGTCTGGGACGTTAAGCGCCTATGACAAAAGCGGGCGCGCTGATTATCAGCCATGGTTCGCCGCAGCCGGAATGGGTGCAGGCGGTTGAGGAAGCGGCCGGCGAAGTACGGGTTAAGGAACATATGCCGGTCGCGGTATCGTTTCTGGGCAATGTGGAGGACGCGTCGATCCAGCACGGAATCGACGCGCTCGAAGCGGAAGGCGTTACGGATATTTTGGCCGTAATGCTGTTCGTGTCGGAGGGCAGCACGCATATCGACGAGATCGAGTACGCGCTTGGAGTCAAGGATGCGCCGGATAAGGAAACGGATCTTGAGCCGTTCCGAATCGCCGCGCGAATGCACGTCGGGCGGCCGATGGGCGATGATCCGGACGTTGCTCGTATGGTGTGGGATAAAATCTCTCCAGCTTCCGTCGATCCCGAGCGCGAAGTGATTCTGCTTGTCGGGCACGGCAGTATCCATGACGGATTCCGGCAGCGTTGGGAAGCGGGAGCGACGGCGCTCGCCAAGCGTGTGGGCGAAACGAGCGGTCTCGTTTGCGACTATGCGCTGCTCAATCCCGACAACGTGCGCACCAAAGCGCAGGATTGGCTGGAAAAAGGACGCCGGGTGCTGATCGCTCCGTTGTTCTTGAGTACGGGATATTTTCTGCAAACGGTGATTCCTCGCAAACTTGAGGGGTTAACGTATGGTTATACGGGCGAGGCGCTGCTGCCTCATCCGCTGCTTCCGGTCTGGATCGAGCGGCAGGTCGAAGAGCTGTTGGCACAGATCGACGCGGAATAAGCCAAGGACAATCGAGTGCAGTAATGATGAAGCGAAGGTCCCTTCCGGGCGACCTTCGCTTCAAGGTGTATCGGCGGCCGTAACTTCTCGCGCTTTTTGGCGGCTCGGGACGGAAACGGCAAGAACTTATAAGGAACAGGTGGAGTTTGACAGATGAGAAGAGCGAGGTTGATCTATAATCCGACGTCCGGACGCGAGGAAATGCGGCGGCGACTGCCGGATATTTTGCAGCGCCTCGACGAAGGCGGAATCGAGACGACGGTGCATGCGACAACGGGCGAAGGCGACGCGACGCGTGCCGCTATCGATGCGGCGCAGCGCGGCTACGATATCGTCATCGCCGCGGGCGGCGACGGTACGATCTATGAAGTGGTCAACGGTCTGGCGGACCAGGAGCACCGTCCCGAGTTGGGCATATTCCCGCTGGGCACCACGAACGATTTGTCGCGGGCGCTCGGCATTTCCCGTCAATGGGAGGACTACTGCGACCTCGTACTGCGCGGCGAATCGCGTCCGATCGACGTCGGGCGCGCCAATGACCGCTATTTCATCAACATCGCGGGCGGCGGCTCGTTGACGGAACTGACTTACGAGGTTCCGAGCCGTTTGAAAACGATGATCGGACAGCTTGCCTACTACTTCAAAGGCGTCGAGAAGATGGTCAACCTGACGCCGATGCAGCTTAAGATCGACGCCGAAGGTCAAGATCCGATCGAAGGCGAATTCATGATTTTCCTGATCGGCAACACGAATTCGGTCGGCGGCTTCGAAAAGCTGATGCCGGACGCGCGCATCGACGACGGGTTGCTCGACGTGATCGCGCTGAAAAAATGCAATCTGGCCGAGTTTATCCGCGTCGTCTCGATGGCGCAGCGCGGCGATCACTTCAACGACCCGAACGTGCTGTACTTCCGTACGCCGCGTCTGGAAGTGACTTCGCCAAATAACGTGCTGCTCAACCTGGACGGCGAACTCGGCGGCAAACTGCCGGGCGTGTTCGAGGTCCTGCCGCATCATTTGCGTGTGTTCACGTAAGCTTTGGTGACGACTGCGAAGCCGCGAAAAGGCGTAATCGCGAAGGCGCACGGCCGGACCGTAACTTCGGCGAACGAGCCGCACGCTCGACAAACGAAAAGCGTGTTCCGCCGGGAATAACGTGTTACAATACGGGAGGCAGGACCGCGCCAAGGCAGCGACAAGCAGTCTGGCGGCGGAAATCCTCCTTTTTTGCGTGCCTGAAAAGAGGGGAATGGTTGTGAGAAGTGCGACATCCATGCGAACGGAAACGTCAGTGAAGTTGCAGTTTCTACAGCATTTTGGACGTTTTGAACCGCAAAAGACTTGTCATGTTGTAAAAAATGCAAGATTATCCGCGTTTTTCGACTTATTAAACGCATATCGGACGAAAATGTTGTAACATATACAGCTTGGCGGTACGAAAAATAGAAGGTGTGGCAATAAACTTGTATTTTTTACAACATGCATGAAAAATAGTACCTTGTCAGAGCTAGAGCTAAGCAATTACCGATCAATATGAGCGAAAGAAGTGAATATATATCATGAAGAACAACAAGAACCGCGGCGGCTCGGCGAGAAACGGCGGTCATGGCGGCAAGCGGAATTCGGCTCCTGGAGCGGTTTCCGGTAACGGCGGACGAAACGGATCGCGCGGACGCGGAGCTTCCAGACCGGCAGCCGCAGAGATCGCGGGTCTTCCGGTAGCGAAGAACGACGAAGTGACCCTCGACATCATCGGCATGAACCATGACGGCGAAGGAGTCGGTCGCGCGGACGGATACACCTTGTTCGTCCCCGGCGCTCTGCCAGGCGAGAAAATCTCGGCTAAAGTGTTGAAAACGAAGAAGCAATACGGATACGCGAAAATGCAGATGCTGGTCGAAAGCAGTCCGGCACGCGTCGAAGCCCCTTGCGAAATCTACGACCGCTGCGGCGGCTGCCAGATTCAGCATATGGATTACGCAGCGCAGCTGGATTGGAAACGCCAGCAGGTCGCGGACAGCTTGCAGCGGATCGGAAAGCTGGACGTGCGTCCGTTCGATGCGGAGGAAGGCGGCGTGCTCGTTCCACAGACACTCGGCATGAGCGAACCGTGGCGTTACCGCAACAAGGCGCAGGTTCCGATGGGACAGGAAAACGGTCGCCTGATCGGCGGTTTCTACGCGCGCGGCAGTCACCGGATCGTCGATATGGAGACCTGCATCATCCAGCATGAAGCCAACGACGAGATGGTGGAAACGGTGAAAAGCATCGGTCGCGAGCTGGGCATCAGCGCTTATGACGAAGAGAGCGGACGCGGTTTGCTGCGGCATGTCGTGGTGAAGGTCGCTTTTGCGACGGGAGAAAAGATGGTGGTGCTGGTCACGAACGGCGACCGTTTGCCGCGAGCGGATGATTGGGTCGAAGAGATCAAGAACCGGATTCCGGGCGTGAAAAGCATCTGCCAAAACGTGAATACGCGTCAAACGAACGTGATTTTCGGCGACGTGACTACCGTGCTGTGGGGCGACGAGGTCATCCACGACTATATCGGCGACGTGAAATTCGCAATCTCGGCCCGTTCCTTTTACCAGGTCAACCCGGCGCAGACGGAAGTGCTGTACGGCAAAACGCTGGAGTATGCGGGGCTGACGGGCAGCGAGACGGTCATCGACGCGTACTGCGGGATCGGCACGATCTCACTGTTCCTGGCGCAGAAGGCGAAGCGGGTGTACGGCGTCGAGATCGTGAAAGAAGCGATCGAAGATGCGCGGAAGAACGCGAAGTTGAACGGGATCGAGAACGCGGAGTTCGAAGTCGGCGCGTCGGAGGACGTCATTCCGCGCTGGAAAGAGCAGGGCGTTACGCCGGACGTGATCGTGGTCGATCCGCCGCGCAAAGGCTGCGATCCGCGACTGTTGGAGACGATTCTGGAGATGAAGCCGGAGCGTGTTGTGTACGTGTCGTGTAACCCGGCTACGCTGGCTCGCGATTTGCGGGTGCTGGAGGACGGCGGGGTCAAGACGGTGAAGGTGCAGCCGGTGGATATGTTCCCGCAGACGGTGCATGTGGAGGCTGTGGCGTTGTTGGAGCGATAAGGGAGGATTATTTTAATGAGAAAGAATTAAACATAACAAAAAGGACACGAATAAACTCGTGTCCTTTTTGTTATGTTTAATAATATATACAAAAATATAATTACTGAAAAAAAGAACGTTTGTTTGGAAGGATAAAGCAATATAGCATAGAATTTCATTTCTAAAGGATTCAATATTATTTTTACTTGAATTCTAAAAATAGATGCTTAGTTTTTTAGTTATATGAAATCTTAGGGGACATGTTAAGTATGAAAGCGGAAAGTAATGATGTTTATCTCATTAAAAGAACTCAAAGTACATTTAATTTAGATAACAAGCATTTATTAGAAGTAGATGGTTTATGTCCTCTTTGCGGAAAGTACCTGATTGTTGAAAAAGGTGCAAAAATGCATAAAAAGTATGAGATAGCTCATATATATCCTAACAGCCCAACAGCAAAAGAATTACAAATGCTTATGGGTGTTGAACGTTTAGGAAATAACTGTGAAGATTTCGAGAATAAGATAGCGTTATGCCAAGAGTGTCACGGTGAATATGACGATAACAAAACTTTAGAAGAATATCTTCATTTGTTAGGATATAAAAAAAGGTTTCTGGCTGCTTCAAAAAGTAAAGTGTCGATCTCGAACCAAAGTTTAGAAGATGAAATCGTTTTTATAATCGATTCACTTTCTAATACTAACTTTCTTACTTTACAAGATATGAAATTAGAATATCATGCTTTAAAAATTTCCAGTAAAATAGAAGATAGTTATGGGATGCTAAGAAATAAGATCGAGATGAATGTATACATGTATTTTAATCTTATTAAAGAAACTTTTAAGGATTTAGATTCATCTGGACAAGTGAATTTCAATATTATTTCTTCTCAAATTAAAACTAGTTTTCTACAATGCGAAAAAGAAATTGAAGACAAAAGCGAGATTTTTAAACAGCTTGTAAGGTGGATGAATTCTAAATGTACTAGTGCTTCTAATGAAGCATGTGAAGCAGTAATCTCATATTTTGTACAGAATTGCGAGGTGTTCAATGAAATTACCCAATAAATTATATACCTATCAAGAAAGTACTCTAAGCAAGTTGCCTAAAATATTGAACATAGTTGTTAAGAAAAAAGATATTAGTTTATACGAATTGTATGTAGTAGTTCAAAGTGATTTTCAAGATGTTGCTGAATTTATCGAAGCTTTGACATGCTTATATGCTTTGAGAAAAATTGACTACGATTTTGAATTGAGGAGAATTTATAATGCTATATGAGATCATATGTAATAAATTCAAGGAAAAAAGAATTGAATTTTTACCTTATCTGAATACTGTTTTGGGGGATGATGTTGGAAGTAATTCGATTGGTAAATCAACTTTTTTGCTGATCATTGATTTTGTTTTTGGGGGAAAGGACTATGTATTGAAATCTACTGAAATTCAGAGGAACGTTGGTAGCCATGTGATTAAGTTTTGCTTTAAATTTAATGAGCAAAAATACTTCTTTTCCAGAGATACAAATGAATTAGAATTGGTAAATGTATGTAATGAGCACTATACACCTGTTCGTACTATTACTCTTCCAGAATATTATGAACTTTTGAAAAGAAATTATAAAATAAATATCCCTGATATAAGTTTTCGGGAAGTTGTGGGTAGATTTTCAAGAGTTTATGGTAAGGATAACTTAAATGAAAAACGTCCTCTTGATGTATCTCAAAAAGAACGTGCAGGTGCGCCAATAAATGCTCTTTTAAAGCTATTCAATTTGTATAATGAAATTTCTGAACTAGAGGATCTTTTTAAAAAAGTAGAGTCAGAACTGAAGGCGTACAAAGACGCTCAAAAGTACAATCTTATCTCAAGTATAGGAGTAAGAACGTATAGAACTAATGAGAAAGAACTTAGTCAAATCGAAAAAGAAAAAGAAAAAGAAAAAATGGCGACACAACTGGATAATAATTTATTGGATATGGATTCGGTTAAAACAGAAGAAGTTTTAAAATTAAAGCAACAACTTTCAGTCATAAGAAGACAAAGAAGCAGATATTACTCCCAAATCACTTCTATAGAAAATAACTTAAAAGAGAACTTGAGTATAAAATCGAAACAACTCGAAGAGCTACTGAAGTTTTTTCCGGAAGCCGATACAAGGAGATTGGAAGAGATCGAAAACTTCCATCTTGAAATAAAATCCATATTGAAATCAGAATTAAAAGAGAAAAAAGAGAGTCTGAACGCTTTGCTAACTGTATCAGAAAGTGAAATTAAAACTATTGAAAACAAAATTAAGGAAATTATTCAGACTCCTTCGCTGTCTAAGACAGTACTAGCAAAGTATTCGAATTTACAAAAAAGAAGTGAAGCTATAGAGCGTGAAAATTTAGCTTATTTAAAGTTAGACAGTTTGATCACTTCTAAAAAAGATACTAAAAGCAGAAGAGACCAAATGAAGCAAGAACAGTTGAAAAAATTAGAAGGCTTGCTTAATGATAAGATGCAGGAAGTGAACGACTATATATATTCTGGAAAGAAAAAAGCTCCTACTATAAATTTTCATGGGAATACATATACTTTTGAAACGGTAGATGACACGGGAACGGGTACTTCTTATAAAAATATGGTGGTTTACGATATCAGTGTTCTTGAACTGTCTGATCTGCCTATATTGATACACGATTCCGTAGTTCTAGAACAAATAGCGGATGAAGCTATCGAGAAAATACTAAATAAGTATGAAAGTATAGGCAAGCAGATCTTCATTTCTTTTGATAAAAAGACAGCCTATACGAATAAGAGCCAAGAGATCTTAAAGAGAACTTGTGTTTTAGAGTTATCACCAAATGGAAATGAATTATTTGGACGCTCATGGAATAACAAATAGTCTATGAGAAATTAATTATTTTATTCATATTCAAATAAAAACATCAAATAAAAAGAAATGAATGAAGGTGAGTCTTAATGCAGATAAAGATTTATGGGGAAGAAGGTAGCGCTGAATATCAAGCGGCTCAGCAATTAAAAGAAGTCATTCGTAAAGGCATCAAAGATCATGAAAAAGGCAGAATAATAATAGTAGCAGGTTTTACTTGTTTTGGTCAGAGAGTAAAGGATATAGATTTACTTGTAGTGGCTCAATTTGATCAAGGATTCAAAAGGAATATTAATTCAAAAGCAGAGGGGGATAACAAACGAGGATACATTAAAAGGAATATATATTTTAATAATTTTTGCTTTTGTATCGAAGTAAAGGATCATCCAGCAGACCAAGTATCTTTTCAAGGAGAAAGAGCATTAGTCAAGTATAGAGGGAAATCTCATGATGCCACAAATCAATCAGAAAAGCAGAAGTATTCTCTGAAAAATTATTTTCAAGAAAAATTAGAAATGAAAATTCCTCCTCATATTAGTAATTTTATATGGTTTAGAAATGTTGAGAAGCCTAGTGAAATATCGTTGCCACATAACTTTTTATGGTCCAATCCTAGTCTAGAGGATCTCCTGCAGTTAGCTTGTATAGATCTTACTCCACGTTTTCATGAAGATAAAAATTATCATTCATTTTCTGCTTTTAATAGAAAAAATGGATTTGTAGATGAACTCGCTAGGCTAATTACTTTCATTTCTACTCCTCTTTCTATTGTCGGGCAGCTAACAAGGAGCCGCCTTGAGCGGATTACTAAAACTCTTTTAAAAGATCAGCAATATGCACAAGCAGTAGGTAACAAGCTCGTAGTTATACGAGGTAGAGCAGGAACTGGAAAGACAATCAAATTACTACATATGGCATATGAACTTTGTGAGAAGGATCATCGTTGTTTGATATTAACTTATAATAAGGCATTAGTTTCGGATATTAGAAGATTGATTGCACTTGCAGGTATTAAAACTGATATTGCTGCAGCAACAATTGAAGTCAAAACAGTTCATTCATTTGTGTATGACTTATTAATAGGGTTTGGTGTGTACAAAAATTTATTGGAAGAATCATTGATAGAGTATAAAGACAAACTAACGAAAAACTTATTGGAGAATAATAAATTTCAAATTGATAAGAAAGTAGATGAATTTAAAGAACAATTTTTCTTAGAGAATTATGATCATTTAAAAGCTGAATTAATAACATATATTAGAGAAGGCTTAGTAACTGACACAGATATACAAAAATTAATGACAGAGCAACAAGATCAAGTTGACTGGGATTATATATTTATCGATGAAGCACAAGATTGGCCAGAGGATGAAAAAGAAATCTTGTTTACTATATTTGAAACAAATAAGTTTATAGTAGCTGATGGTGTAGATCAGCTGGTAAGAGGAATACGTCGTACACAATGGACACGAAGCGTTAAGTACCACATAGATACAAAAGGGCAACGCAAATCTCTTAGACAAAAAACAAATCTTTGTAGTTTTGTTAAGGCTTATTCAGATCAGTTTGGTTTGGGCTGGGATGTGGAGCCTCTATCGAATTTACCAGGAGGTAAAATTAAAATAATTACTACTGATTATCATAAAGATTTTCATGAAAAATTAATGGAGCAATGCAGAATGGATGGTAACCAACCGTATGAAATGATGTTTCTGGTACCTCCAAATTTAGTAGAAAAGAAGAAAGTTACTCGTAAGAGAAAAGGGAAAGAATTTACAAAGGTAATTAGCAACTTTAGTATGAAAGATTCATGGAATGCTATGGGTATTGAGTTATGGGATGGGACCTCTTCAGATTTACGCTCAGACTATCCCAGTAAGGTTGAAGAACACAGGGTCTTGCAATACGATTCATCAAGAGGGTTAGAAGGTTGGATTGTAGTCTGTATGGAAATGGATGAATTTTTTGAATATAAATTTAATACTTTTAAAGATGATTTTGAAGGACAACAAAGCCTAGCATTATTTAGCGAAGAAGAAAAAGCTTTAGAATGGGCACATCAGTGGGTTCTTATTCCTGCAACAAGAGCTATTGATACATTAGTAATACATATTAAAAATCGTGATTCAAGATTTGCGCAGATATTACATGACATTTCAATTAGATTTCCTGATTCAATCACTTGGGAATAATAAAGTAGCAGAATTAAAAGTAGGCATTGAACAAAGAAGCCAGCATCTCTTCAAGAGACGCTGGCTTTTTTTGTGAGACGCTGACTTCAAGCTTCACTTCATGCCTTTATCCATTCGCCAAATTGCAAGAGATTTTGGAAAACGCCTACTCCCAATAGTGCAGCTACGAAAAGCATACAGCATAGGCTAGTCTTTCGACTAAATCCTCTTTTGAATCCGTCTGCAAGAATATAAACAAATAAAATGAAGTTAGGCAGCAGTAAAACCACATAGATTTCAAACATATCCCATCCCGTATAAGCCTGCGGAGCCAAAGTTAAGGCGCTTATACCGAGAAACCAACCGGCAATATAAAACGGAATAAGTATAAGATTGAGTGCGACATAAAAAAGCACAGTTTTAATCAGAAGATTCGCCTCTTCTACTTTGACTGTCTGCTAAATGGGTACGAAATCGAAATGTAAAAGTCTAACCTTCATAGTTTACCAAAAATAGTTCTAATCGACTGCGGAAACTTGTATTTCAAACTCGAACTTTATATGAACAAATTATGATTCGCCTGCGATGCCTGCCCTAAATAATAACCAACACCGCCGATTTTCGCCGAGTCCATCAATTCCTCCCGCTTGATGCCCATCAGATCCATGGACATCTGGCAGGCGACCATCTCTACGCCTTGGTCGGCTGCGCTTCGGATCAGCGATTCCAGCGAATCGACATTGTTGCTTTTCATCAAGCCGCGGATCATTTTCGGCCCCATGCCCAGCATGTTCATTCGGGACAAGCCTAGCTTGCGACTGCTGCGGGGAAGCATCAGATCGAACATGCGGCCCATCGCGGATTTCGCGACCGATTGCCGTTCTGGTTTGCGGATCACATTCAGTCCCCAGAACGTGAAGAACATCGTCACCTTGCGACCGCTTGCTGCTGCTCCATTGGCAATGATGAAGGACGCAATCGCCTTGTCCAGATCTCCGCTAAATACAACCATTGTGCTGGCGGGCTCACTTTCATGAAGAGTTGCTGCTGTGGCGAGAGAAAGGGAGGAGCTTTGCTCCGCAGCCTTTTTAGCCAGAATCGCTTCGATAACGCCGCCGTTCAGACGCTCCAGCTTCAGCAGCGGGGAACGATTCATTTTACCCCAGGCTTTAATATCTTCATAAAAACCTGGATCGGAGGCCTGAACACGCAAGGTTTGCCCGTTTTCCAGCCGATCCATAGTCTGCTTCACCTGCATCAGTGGACCTGGGCAACTCAAGCCGCGTGCGTCTAGTTCATGATCGATGGTAATCACGTTATCGACTGCGGAGCCGACGGTTGGTATATTCGGTTCTTTTGCAGCAGAAGGAGACTGACTATGATTGCCTTGTTCACCGCCGACTTGATCGTTTGTCGCTCCGCCGTCGCCATTCGCAAAGTCCGCCGGAACGAACAGCGCTTGACGATACGTTTTATAACCACCGCTTAGGTTTCGAACGTCATATCTATGCTGTCGCAAAATTTGTGAAGCTGTGTATCCGCGTAGGCCGACCTGACAGTACACCCAGATTTCTTTGGTAGGGTCCAATTCGTTCAGCCGTTCACGAAGCTCGTCGACCGGCATTAAGATCGAGCCAGGAATATGTCCGCCGTTGTGCTCCAGATCGCTGCGTACGTCCAGTAAGATAGAGTTTTCCGGGTTTCGCTCGTCAAGCTGATCGTAAGTAAACGATTGAACACGCCCGGCCACGATATTTTCTGACGCATAGCCGACCATGTTTACTGGATCTTTCGCGGAAGAGAACGGCGGTGCATAGCTCAATTCCAGTTCGGTCAAATCGTTCACATGACCGCCGAAGTGTATGACAACCGCGATATCGTCGATCCTTTTTTCAACGCCTTCGTATCCAACGGCCTGCGCGCCTAATACCCTTCCTTCCGGCGTGAACAACAGCTTGAGCGTGATCGCGCTAGCGCCCGGATAGTAGGAGGCATGGGAGGACGGATGGACGATGACGCTGCGGTAGTCGATTCCTAATCGCTTGAGTGTTTTTTCGTTACTTCCGGTGGAAGCGCCCGTCATTTCGAATGCTTTGATGACGGACGTTCCCATCGTGCCTTTGTACATGGAATCCAGTCCGGCGATCCGGTCCGCGACGATTCGGCCTTGCTTGTTGGCCGGTCCCGCCAGCGGAATCGCCGTTTTGCCGCCGTGTACGTAATCGCGCACTTCGATTGCATCGCCGACAGCATAGACATGTGGAAGATTAGTCTCCAGCGCTTCGTTGACTACGATATGGCCCCGCGCACCCAGTAGTAGTCCGCTGTTTTGCAGGAAGGTGGTATCTGGAGTGACGCCGATTGCGAGAATGACTAGATCGGCGGTTAGCAGACGTTCGCTGCCCAATTCAACGCCGATTGCTCCATCCAGCGCTCGGAAGCCCTGAACACGCTGCGAAAACAGCAGCTTGACGCCTTGTTGCTCCATCTCCTGAGCCAGCGCCGCCGCCAGTTCGGGATCGAAAGGAGCAAGCAACTGGGCGTTGCCTTCGATCAGCGTGACGTCCAGACCGGCTTCCTTCAGATTTTCCGCCATTTCGACTCCGATGAATCCACCGCCAATCACGATTGCGGATTTGCCGCTGCCGGACGCAACCTTCTCCTTGATTCGGTCGATATTCGGGATGTTGCGAACCGTATAAATCAGCGGATGGTCGATACCCGGAAGATCCGGCACGATAGGGCGAGCACCTGGGGATAGAATCAGCTCGTCGTAGCTTTCTTCATACAGGCCGCGCTCTTCGCTCTGGACCTGAACGATGCGCTTTTGCGGATCGACCGCGATCACTTCGCTATGTGTACGAACGTCAATGCGGAAGCGATCGGCCATCCCTTTCGGGGTCTGAACGAGCAACCGCTCGCGCTCGGCAATCGAACCCCCGATGTAATAAGGCAGTCCACAGTTGGCGAACGAGATATAAGGTCCTTTTTCAAACATGATGATCTCTGCGTCTTCGTCCAGTCGGCGCAAACGCGCCGCTGCCGAAGCTCCGCCTGCCACGCCGCCGACGATCAGTACTTTTTTGCTCATGCTTCGCACTCTTCCTCTCCGAATAAAGCCTTCACGATTTCTTCGACACGTGGATCGGCCAGAATGTAATTGACCTCCAACCCCTTGCGTTCAGTCGTAACAACCCCTGCACTGCGCAGTTTCTGAAGATGCTGGGAGATCGTTGATTGCGGGATGTCCAGACACTCCTGCATGTAGGATACGTTACATTTCTTTTTACGCATCAATCCGCGAACGATACATAGGCGAATCGGGTGTGACAAAGCCTTCAATAAATTAGTTGGCTCGTCAAATTGATTGAGATCGTTTTTATCAAAAGCGGGAACTGTCATATTTATCACTCCTGAATCGTTATATTCGAATAATACGATATATAAAAAGAAACGTCAATTCACCCTGAATCTTAAGCAGAATTTTGCAACAGTAATCGACAAACGATATGATCAGAAGAGCATCGGTTTTGTATGTTCCAAGCCATATATTTTATCTATATATCGAAAGGAATGAATCCCACATGCCATCCCCATCCGACCTTCTAACCCAATCCCTCGGCCAACCCTACAACCCCAAGTCCATCCAAACCCTGCTCCACCCCTTCGGCGTCAAACGCATGCCTTCGCCAAGCAGCTACTTCAACGACGATATCATCTGGTCAGCAAAAGCTTCTATACGTCTGGACATTTACCGCGCCCCCAAAATAAACGACCTCACCGGACTGAATTATTCCCCGGAAGACGGGTGGATCATCGGCTCCGTTCATTTCTTGGCACCAGGCTCGGATGACCGGATCAAAGCGCCGTTCCCCGGACAGCTCCCCGAGGGAGTATCCATGGACGCGTCCCCGGAGGATGCGATCTCGACCTACGGACCGCCCGCGATGGACGAATTCACCGAATGGCCCGGCTTTTCGGGGCGAATCTTGGCTTGGCGCAAACCGACCCTCAATATCGTGATGGAATACGAGGAAGGCAGCCGATTGAGAAGCTGCACGGTCTGCCTTGTCGGTTGTATTGGAGCATGGCGCAACGATCACCCGGATATTTTTGCTCCATAACAGACACGAGGAACTCTCCCCGTATCTTTTTGCTTACTAAATTCCCTGCTTCACTCTGCCAAACACGCGAAAAAAGCCCCATGTTCCGTCATTCTCTCCTACCTTTTCCCCAAAATTAGCAAACCACAATCCCTGTCAATAATGCTATCATTTGAGTAATCAATATATTCACTGCGCTCTTAAAGATTGGGGTTGGCTTCATCATGAGGGGGATTTTTAGATTGGGTTCGCGTCTGATCTGGCTTTACGGGGTTGCGGCCATTGTTGTGGGACTGGCTGCAAGCTATGTGGTGATCGCTGCGTTGGATTCTCCGAAATTCGAAAGTCGTGAAGGGGTTCTCGACTTAACGAAGGTGGATATCCAGCAGAATCCGCAACAGTTAACAGGAGATTGGACGTTTTACTGGCAAGAGCTGCTATCGCCCGAAGATATTCGAATGCGTTCGACACAGGTCGGGGAAGAAAGTCATGAGCATTGGATCGATATCCCGAGCGCATGGTCGGGTTATCGGCTGGATGGAAAAAAGTTAAGTGGCACAGGCTACGCAACCTATCGGCTGGTCGTGCAGTTGAGCGAGCAGGATCGTAACGAACGGCTTGCGCTGCGGCTGCCGAGCATTTTTCATGCGTACAAGCTATGGGTGAATGGCGAGCTGCTGGCCCAAGTCGGTACAGTCGGTCAGGATAAGAACAGCATGACGCCACATCTGGGAACTAAACTTTTATTTTTCCAGCCTGAACAAGACACGGTGGAACTGGTCATGCAAGTGTCCAACTTCCATCACAACCGGGGCGGGATCACCAAATCAATCGAGCTGGGCGGTAGCGACGGGCTCACAATCCGCACCAATCTGAATCTGGCAAGGGACATGTTCATCTCGGCAAGCTTGCTGGTGATCGGCGTGTATAATCTGCTGCTGTTCCTGCTCAGACGCAAAGACCGGGCTCCGTTGTATTTTGGGGTGTTCACGGTGCTGCTGGGCATTCGCTCCCTGTTTAACGGCGAGCTTATCATGACTCAATGGCTGCCTAATTTCCCTTGGGAATTGCAGTTTAAGATCGAGTATCTGATTCTGAGCGTCAGCGGCTACATGATCATGATGTACTTTGACAGTATTTTTCCGAATTACGTATCGCGATGGTTCCGTGTAAGCTCACAGATTGCGACGAGCGTATTCGGCATCCTGGTCATTTTCACGCCTGCACTGATCTATACGCAGCTGCTGATGCCGATCGGCGTCATGGTTGTGGTGCATATGGTTTATTTGATGATCGGGCTTGTCCAAGCGGCCGTACAGCGAATGAGCGGAGCGTTGATCTTTTTGCTGGCGTCGATGGTGACTTTGGTGACCGTCATTAACGACTTTTTATACTACAACGGTTGGTCGCTGATCGCGAATACGTCTCCGATGGGCTTGTTGGTATTTACGATGGCTCAGATGATTTTGCTTTCTTTGAGGTTTACGCGGGCAGCATCTAATGAAGAAAGAATTGCGCGTGAGCTGCAGGAGGCGAATGACAAGCTGATCCAGATGAATGCGAACCTGGAGCAGACGGTACAGGAGCGGACTCAGGCTTTGTCGAACGCTCACCATGACCTTCGCACATCCTACGATCAGCTGCTCAACTCCGAGCAAGGGCGGAAAAAGCTGCTGGCTTACATCACGCACGATCTGCGGATGCCGCTTTCCAGCATGCTGGGATATGTGGAAGCCGTTCAGGATAACGTGAAGCCGGAGCGCAACGACCAATACCTCAAGTATATTCGCGAAAACACGATCAGAATCAACCGAATGATCGAGGAATTGTCCTTTCTGTCGCATTTGGAAACCGGGCAAGTCTCTTATCGAATGCAGCCTGTTTCCATCGTTCGATTTTTGCATGACTTTTTCGAGCAATATGAGCTGGTTGTGCGTGATGCCGGGTTGAATTTTATTTTGGATGCCTCAGATGTAGAGCGGTCCGGAAAAGAGCTGCCGATCGTTGAAATGGATGCCCAGCGAATCGATCAGGCTTTGTTTAATCTGGTGTCGAATGCCATGAAATTCACTTCGCGAGGCGGCATGGTGCGGATCGCTCTGACCGTGGATAAGGTGAATCAGGCCTGCTTTGCAACCATCAGCATTCAGGATTCGGGCATGGGGATTCCTCCGGAGCAGTTGGAGCAAATCTTTGACCGCAACTATAGATACGATCAGCCAAGCGCGGAAAAGGGCGTACAAGGAAGCGGTCTGGGATTAGCGATTTGCAGAGAGATTATCCAGGGGCACGGAGGAACCGTTCGAGCGGAAAGCGACGGAAGCAAGGGGGCGACATTCTACGTCAGGCTTCCTTGTATAAGCGATGAAGGAGGGGAGTGAGGGCATGGAGGCGCAAAAAATCATGATCGTCGACGATGATCCCCATATCTGCGAGATTGTTGAGGTGTATTGCGAGCGAGAAGGCTTTATTTCCGCGTATCGTCACAACGGAGAGGAAGCCATCGAGCTGCTAAAGTCATTCGAGCCGGATTTGATTGTGCTGGATGTTTTGCTGGCTAACGAAAATGGCATCGATTGGTGCAGGGAGGCCCGTCACTTTACGGATGCGCCAATCGTATTTTTGAGCAGCCAGGATGAGGACGAGGTGAAAATCAACGCACTCACCTACGGCGGCGATGATTACGTGACCAAGCCGTTTAGCCCGGGCGTTCTGATGGCGAAAATCAAGGCGCATCTGCGCAGGGTATCGACAGGGAGAAAGGAACAACTGCTGGAGCTGCCGGGCTTGACGCTCGATTACTATGCCCAGTCGGTCAATATGGGGAAAACTTCGGTTTACTTATCGAAAAAAGAGTTCAGCCTGCTCTCCTATATGGCGCAAAACGCGAATCGCGTCATGGGTGTCGATACTTTGTTCCAAATGATCTGGGGGACGGAGAGTTTGGAGGATACCCGAACCGTAGCGGTGCATATCAGTAATTTACGTAAAAAAATCGAGCCTGACCCGGCCAATCCCGAATGGATCGTGACGGTACGGGGGAGCGGGTATATGTTGGTCGCCAACGCCCGGTCGAAGCCCTAAATAGAAGTTAAACTTTCTTTTACATTCCACAAATAGGTCGTTGCTCCATGGTAATATAGGCGTCGAAAGCAGGTGAAGATGTGCCGAAGACGTACAAAATTATGATTGTAGATGATGATCCTCATATCTGTGAGATTGTTCAAGTATACTGCGAACGGGAAGGATTCGTCTCGACTTGCAGTCATAGCGGGGATGAAGCGATGCAGCTTCTACTCTCGTTCGAGCCGGATCTGATTGTGCTGGACGTCTTGCTGGCAAACGAGAATGGTATCGATTGGTGCAAGAACGCGCGTCACTTTACCCGGGCCCCGATTTTGTTTTTGAGCAGTCAGGAAGAGGACAAAATAAAGATTAAGGCTCTGGCTTACGGCGACGATTATGTCACGAAACCTTTTAGCCCGGGGGTATTGTTAGCCAAGATCAAAGCTCATCTGCGTCGGATATCCGTAGGCAGAGAGGAGCAGTTATTGGAGCTTTCCGGACTGACGTTGGATTTCTACTCGCAGTCGATGCATACGGGAGGAGAACCGATCTTTTTATCGAAAAAAGAGTTTAGTCTGTTATCTTACATGGCACAGCATGCCAATCATGTGATCAGCGTCGATACATTATTTCAGATCATTTGGGGGACAGAGAGTCTGGAAGATACGAGAACCGTAGCGGTGCATATCAGCAATTTGCGCAAAAAACTCGAAGCTGATCCGACCGAGCCCGAGCGGATCATTACGGTTCGGGGGAAAGGGTACATGCTGGTGGCCAGCGGAGCGATTGGGATATAGTCATCGAATAAAGGGGCAAAAAGCGGCGTAGGAGAGAACTCTCTTGCGCTATTTTCTTTTTCGCGGAAGGGAGTTTAAAACACGCCTTAATGCGAAGCTTATCTCCTTTTTAAAGTTTTCTTTGTAAACCGTAAGTCGCTCGTTCGGTGTGATAGAATTCGATATACCAAGCCCCCCCAATAGCTTGGGCACTCCATTATCGAATCGTGCAAGACGTTTTCCTCCGCTCGATCCCCCCAACCTATCGAGTAAACTTGGCTTGAAAAAACGAGTGATCCAAGTCAGGATCACTTGTTTTATGTCAGGGGGCATCTTGGAAATTCGAAGAACGCACGTTTTGCTAAGTGGCTAAGTTGAAAGTTAAACACGGATCTATTTTTCGACCACAGTTGTTGCTTAATGATTCATAAAATAGAGGGGATGAATGAATGTGAAGAAGGTTATCAACCGAGCGTGGAGAGCCAAGATGCAGGTGCTGGTCTGGCTGCTGATCATCAGTCTGATCGTGCCGATGCTGCCTCCGCCGAGAGCGGCTGCGGCCGAGCTGCCGATCCAGCCGACTACAGTCACGACGACCACGATCCCGTTCCGGGATGTGAGTCCGACGGATTGGTATTACGACGCGGTCGTCAAGATGCAGGAGAAGGGGATCTTCAGCGGAACGGACGCGAATAATTTCTCGCCGAAAGGCACGATGACGCGTGCGATGTACGTAACGGCGCTGGGCCGAATGGCGGGCGTGGACGTGAGCGCGTATACGGCGTCAAGCTTTGCAGACGTGTCTGCGAATAGCTGGTATGCGCCGTATATTGCCTGGGCGGTAGCGCAAGGCATCACGGACGGTACGGGCAGCGGAAGCTTTTCGCCGAACGGCACGGTATCGCGCGAGCAGATGGCGACGATGACGCTGCGGTATTTCGAGAGTTACGAGATTCCGTATCAGACATCGAGTCCGGTCACGACGCAGCCGGGCGATCTGCCTCGCGTTTCGCCATGGGCGGCGGACGCGGTGTTGAAGTTGTGGCAAGCAGGGATCTTCAGTGGGGACAACAACGGAAACTTTAATCCGAAGGCCCAAGCATCTCGTGCAGAAGCAGCGACGCTGTTCATGCGCAATGTTGAGGTTGTGGAAGCGTGGAAAGGTCAGAATCCGACTACGCCAACTCCAACGCCAAATCCTACACCAACGCCAAGCCCTACACCGACCCCGAATCCGACAACGGGCGGGAATAACAGCAATAACGGCGGCGGAACAGGTGGAGGAAACGGCAACGGAAATGGAAATGGAAGCAACCCTGGCGGTGGTTCGAACGCCTACACGTTGACGTTCGAGAGTAACGGAGGCTCGGCAATTGCCGCGCAATCGGTACAGCCTAACCAAGTGCTAACTAACCTGCCAGCTCCGACGAAGGACGGATTCATTTTCCAAGGGTGGTTCACGGATAGTGATCTGACATTGATCTTCGCCAGTGGAAGCACAATTAGCGGGAACACGACGTTGTATGCGAAATATACGGATAGCATCGATACCGCCGTGCAGAGCGTACCGAGTTATTCGGTGCTGGACGTGGCGCCGGACTATAAGATCATGGTGCAGGATACGACCGGCAATCTGACGGAAGCTCAGGTCAAGGCGGCGATGACGGTCATCGATACGTCGAATCCCGACTTTGCGGGCGTTAGCGTTACGGCGGGCAGCGGCGGTACCTTCACGATTGCCTCCGCAACCGACGGCGGCAACTTCGTCGAAGGCCATACGTACGAGCTGACGCTGAAAAGCGACGACTTGACCTTCGCCGGACAAGACGCGACGACGGACATCTATGTGTTCAGCGTGGCGAAGCCGGAAGCGTTGGACGTATTGCTCAACCCGAACATGGTCTACCTCCGCTTCGAGGACATCTCGAATATGGTGATGAACGGGGCTGGCGTGAATTCGCCCGTAATCCCGGTCATGACGGCGACGGTCGGCGATAGCGGCGATTCGCTGGCTGACGCGGGCGCGGCGAGCGGGACTTTTAAATACACGAAAGACCCTGAAGATCCGGCTGTTCAAGTCGGGAATACCGTCGCAATCTACACCGGCGTTCGTCCGGATCAGCGTACCGTCGCGACGGACGGAATCAACGACGGCGACGTGGCTTATGTGCAGATCACGGCGGTGAACCAAGATACCTACTCGTACACCCGCGCGGAGACGGACGAAGTGCTGTTCAAGCCGGATGTGCTGCCGGTAGACGCCGCGGCAGACACGGACGGCGATCCGAACAACCACTCGATCACGATCGAACATGCCGCAATGAATTACAGCGACAGCAAGTACGAGCCGCTGGGACTCAACGAGTTGACCACGGTGGACGTGGGCGACTTTATCGTGTTCTACGAGGAAGGAAACGCAGGCGAAGAGGTAACGACAAGCCGGTACGCGCGAATTACGTCGATCAAGTCTGAAGCGGAGATGGACGTGATCACGTACATCGACGCGACGGAAGAAGACGTGCAGAATATCTTCAATATCTCGCAGAAACAAGCGATCGACGGCGACGTTCTGCTGTCGGAAGAGCAGATCGCGCAGCTCGAAGCGCAAGTCGCGCTGCAAGCCAGAGAGAGTGGATTCGTCGATAAGGCGACGGACTATCTGGCGGATGTCGCGATGGAGACACAGGCGTTCAAGGCACAGACATTTTTGGCGGGCAATAGCCGGGTGAGTGTGGAGAACCTCACGGTCGTTCCGAAGATCAGCACCACGGTGAAGAAAATCAACGGCCGGACTTCCGGCGTGAGCGCCACGCTTCAGATCGGCGCGGACATTGTTGTGAACGTCAGTGAAGAGGCGGATCTCGTCATTCATATGACGGGTACCTTCGTGCAAGAGATCAGCTTGGATCTGGGCATCGACGGCGAGACGAGCTGGAAGAGAGTCACGATCGACATGGGCTTTTTCGACATCAGCTTCAGCGTCCCGACCGACTATAAAATCACGGCGAATCTGGACGCCTACAGTTACACGGGCATGAACATCAAGGCGGAGATCGCGCTTGTGGAAGTCGATAAGCTGGAAGAGGCGTTGGACGACTGGCTGAATGCCAAGACGAAGGGCTTGCTGGGCGACGTAAAGGACATCGCTACGGAGATCGAGGCGGTGCTGGCCGGCGTGCAAGATACCGACGTCGATGCGGAGTCATTGAAGGAACAGTATCAAGAGATGATGGAACAGGAGACCGAATGGGTTCCGTTAATCAAGCAGGAGCTGTTCAAGACAAGCGTGCGCGTGGCTATGGGGGTCGTCGAAGTCCAATTTTCGGCGGAATTCGTGCTCAGCGCGCAAGTGAATCTCACGATCGGCGCGGACTTCTACTATAAGATGGCGAAACGCTATTCGGTCAGTTTCCAAGTGAGAACATTCAAAGGAACAACGAATACCGTGAACTTGCCGGGAGACGGCGATTACCAGTTCACTTTCTATGTTATGGGAACGTTGGGCTTGCGAGCCGGCATTAATATGGAAGTGAAGGCCGGGGTCGGCAGCGTCGAACTGAACAGTATCGGGGTATCCGTGGAACCCGGCGTCTATATTAACCTGTGGGGCTACTTCTATTACCAGTTGAAAAATATCAGCGGGGTAAAAACGACCAAGTCGATGGGGGCGCTGTACGTCGAGATCGGCATCTATATCGAAGCCGAGTTGGGCTACCAAATCGGCGACGGAGCGATCTCGGACGGCCTGGAATTGCTCTCCAAAGAATGGCCGCTGTATTGGATCGGGGAGCCGGTCAACGTCTACGATTTCGACTATCCGCAAGATGAGAAGCTCGGCTTCACGATGGCCGCGGCGGCAAGGTCCCTTACGGTACCCGAGTCGTTACTCACGATGAAGACGCTCGATCTGGTGGAAAGCGAGGACGATACGAAGGCGTATCCCGCGTCGAACTTCGATATTCAAGTGGACAACAAGGACTTCAAGTACAATCCGAGCACGCAGAAGGTCGAAGTGGTCAATACGAGCCGCTCGGTGAGCACGGGCAATCTGGTCATTACGTGGAAAAAAGCGCCGTTGACCTTCAGTTCCGAGCCGATCAAACGGACGATCCCGTTGACGTGGCTCGCGCGGGAGGGTGACTACACGTTCCAAATGCAACCGCAAAATGGCGGCATCACCCAAGTTGTGGCTGCTGCGTATAATGCACCGTTCAGCGTGACGACTCCATCCTATTCCGGTTATACGTTCGACGGATGGTATACAACGGCTACTGGGGGAACAAAGGTAACTCTTCCAAAGCTTATGCCTGCGGAAGATCGAGTGCTGTATGCCCATTGGACAGCGAATAATAATACTCCATATACAGTGGAGCATTATTTGCTGGACCCGAATACCCGAACATCGACTTCGCCTGCATATACAGAAATGTTGACAGGAACGACAGGGACAGAGATTCGAATCAACTCCGATCGATTTAAGAGCGACGGTTACGCCAATGGGACGTCAAGCGGCACTTTGATCAAAGGTGACGGTTCGACAGTGGTGAGGGTCGAGTATTCTCCAACGACCCGTACAATGACTTTCGATCTTGCCTATGCGGGTGCACCGAGCAGTGCAATCACAGAACCATTTGGTAAGAATGTTGCAAATCGAATTCCAGTTCCGAGCCGAGCGGGCTATACCTTCAATGGCTGGTCGCCAGAAGTGCCAACGATCATGCCGACGACTAATACGACGTATACCGCGACGTGGACGGCCAATACGGATACGCCTTATAAAGTGGTGTATTTGAAACAAAACGTAGGAAGCGACACGTACACAGTTGCAGATACCGAATCGTATCGTGGAACGACTGGTGAAGAAGCGAACCTGGCCAATATTGAGCCTAAGTCTTATGAGGGTTTTGTACGTGATCTTGATGTGCTCGGAACCATTCAAAAAGAGCAAATCGCAAGTAATGGTAAAACGACACTAAAGGTATACTACAAGCGTAACGTATACAAGATGACGATCGATTATGCGGATTCTGAAACTATGACGCAAACAATTGACGTACCTTTTGGAGCGGCGACATTGTCACGCTTAGGTACGCCTACACGTCAAGGTTATACTTTCACAGGATGGTTGCCAGCGCCACCGACTACAATGCCTGCAGATCATGTAAACTTCACGGCTCAATGGAAGCTTAATGAATATACAGTAAGCTTCGAAGGTAACGGTAGTCTGGAAGACACGCTGGATCAAATGTTGGGACATGGTGAATGGGTCAATGAGCCGATTGAGCCAACAAAGAGCGGGTATGTGTTCGGCGGATGGTACAGCGATAGCTCGTTAACTCATATTTACGATTTTACAACGCCTGTAACGGCCGATCTTACCCTGTATGCAAAGTGGTTGTCTACCTATACGGTAAGCTTCGATAGTAAAGGCGGGTCAGATGTAGCTGCTCAGATTGTGAACGAAGGAGAAAAAGCGATCGTTCCAACGGCACCGACATTGGATGGGTATGTCTTTAGCGGGTGGTACAGCGATATCGATCTTACAATAGCGTATAACTTTACGACCGCTGTAGTAACTTCAGATCTTACCTTGTATGCGAAGTGGACACTGTATGTACCGACTACCTATACCGTGAGCTTTGATAGCCAGGGCGGATCGGTTGTAGAAGAACAGGTTGTAAATGAAGGAGCGGTAGCTATTTTACCTGCATCACCTACTCTTGCAGGATACACCTTTGATGGATGGTACAGCGATCAAGGGTTGGAGAATGCCTATAGCTTTTCTGAAGGAGTAATGGAAGACCTTACGTTGTATGCGAAGTGGGTGCTTAACAGCTATACAGTGGGCTTCAACAGTAACGGTGGTTCCGTCGTTTCAAGTCAGTCGATTGATGAAGGAGAAATGGTCACAAATCCTGAAGAACCAACGCGCGAAGGATATGTGTTCAGTGGTTGGTATAACAATACGTTAACAACAGCTTACGATTTTACTACACCTGTTACATCGAATTTCACCCTGTATGCAAAGTGGACAGCTATCTATACAGTGACTTTCGAAAGCAATGGTGGCTCTGTCGTGAGTACCCAAACTGTACAATATGGAGGTCAGGCAGAGGCTCCAAGTACGCCGACCAAGGACGGATACACGTTTGAGGGTTGGTATCGTGACAGCGATCTGAGTGATATCTATAATTTCGAAGCTATAGTAACCTCTAACCTCAATTTGTATGCAAAATGGATGTCCACTAGCTATACAGTGAGCTTCGATAGCAACGGCGGTCCGGATGTAGAGAGTCAATCGGTGAACCCAGGAGACAAAGCCAAAGCGCCGGCTGCTCCAAGATGGGATGGATATACCTTCGAAGGCTGGTACACAGACATTGAAGGGACGGAAGCTTACAACTTTGATCTGTCTATAACTGCACCTCTCAGCTTGTATGCAAAATGGACAACGTCTCCATGGCGATACGTGGGGGATACAAGAAACAGACGCGGATCACAATTTAAAACGGCGTTTGATAGTCACGGCAAGCCTTATATTGCTTATTCTAGCGGACATGTGATGACGTACGAGCAAGGAGCATGGATAGATATCATTGATCCATTAGGATCAGTGGTCACTCTAAATATCGCCATTGATAGCCAAGATAATATTTATATTGCTTATGGGCAGGAGAATGGATTGACTTTGCAAAGATACAATGGTTCTACATGGGAGGTTTTAAGTACCATAGAAGGAGAAGTGTTAGGTGGTGTATCGCTGACACTGGATAGCAATGGTACGCCTTATGTATCCTATACCACAGGGAACTCCCCAGCACCCTTAAGCGTAGTGAAGTACGAAGGTGGAAATTGGGTTAGTGTTGGTAATACTGGTCTTTATGGAGATTATCTAAATCCATCTATTCTCAAATTTGATTCAAACAATGTGCTATATTTGTATGACCAAACTCCTTCATATAATAATGGTGGGTATATTTCCAAATATGAGAATGGGGCTTGGAGCACGATTAAAAATTTTGATAATTCCACAGAAGTTCTGTCACTGGCCTTTGATCCGGCGGGCATACCTTATGTTGCTTATAATGAGGGAACCCGATTAAAAGTGGACAAATACGAAGGTTCGACGTGGGAGCCTGTCGGAACTACAGAATCAGAACTTGGTTTGAATAAGTTCAATCAAATAAGCAGTTTTGTAGGTATTGCCTTCGATACAAAAGGAACACCTTACGTTGCTTATGCAGACGGCTTGAAGGAGAATAGAGCGACTGTAATCAAATATGAAGGAAGTTGGATTTCAGTAGGGAATAGAGGTTTTAGCGAAGGATGGGCTGCAGGCCTTCATTTCGCTATTAATCAGGAGGATGATATGTATCTTGCATACATGGATATCGTAGAGAATCCTCCACAATTGCAGCAGCTCATTGTAAACATTATGAAATACGATACAACAACACCGTAATATTTAAGAGATTGAGCAGTTTGCTCCTTTGGGAACAGGCTGCTTTTTTTATTATTCAGATCACATTCATGAAAAGGCCAAGCAATTCCTTGTTAAAGTTTTCTTTGTACTCCGTAACTCGCCCATTTAGAGTGATAAAATAAAGAAAGAAATCAAAACGGATAGCCTCTTCACAAAGTGACTACCTCCCCGCAATACATCAAGTGAGCCTCCGCTTGAGCCCCGCAGTTCCAACACATAAAGTCTGAAAAAACAAGCAATCCTCACAGGGTTGTTTGTTTTTTTGCTTATGCCGAAATATTCAATCGAGGGTTAATTAATTTTCAGCACTTCTATACATCAAATCGTTTCGAATTTTATATAAATACTATTCACATTTTGAAAAAAGGAGACGATATATGAAGCAAGTGCAGGATCTTAGGCCTATTTCAGTGCGTGAAAAAGGTCTTTTCCCCATACAATGAGCGGTAGCGGTGCGAATTTATAATTCAGACTGACTTTGCCATTTTCACATAGGATCAACGCCAGATGTACACAATTGAACGACCACATAATGTTTGTACGTCTTCTCAACCTGATCTGCATGTTACGCCATTTAGAAAGAGACAAGGAGAGGGTTAATTGTGAAAAAACGCTTGGTCAGTGTATTGATGATCTTCGCATTGCTGAGTCAGTTTGTCATTCCATTTGCGAGTGCGGGAGCAGGGGCTTCTATTGGCGATTTATCTGTCGTTTCGCATAAGGCAAGTACACCTGGCTTAAGCAGCGTGGCTTATGGCAATGGATTTTATGTCGGCGTAGGGGCAAATGGCAAAATCTATGTATCGACAAACGGAACAGAATGGACGCCTTCTTCGCAGCTAGTTCAAAAAGATTTGTACTTGAACACCATTGAGTTTGCGGAAGGCGTATTTGTCGTAGGCGGCGGGCTTTCGCAAGTTGCCAAGCTGTACAGCTCGACTGACGGAGTAAACTGGACTGAGCGTTCACTGACAGGCTCGCCGGAGTTCATTACGAAAGTCAGATATTTAAACGGAGACTTTTACGCACTTGGATACAAGGGCGATGCTTTTAGCAGACCGAATAAGGGGATTATCTATAAATCTGCGGATGGCACTAGCGGTTGGGCGCCTTGGGGCGGAGAAGTAGATCGTGCCACGCAGCCGAGTACCTCTTATAGTTCTCCGATGATGCTCACGGATATTGCTTTGATCAATGGGAATTACGTAGTAGGATCGTCTATCTTCCAAAGCGTATTCTATTCCACGAACAACGGTGCGACTTGGACGCAAAAACAACTTGCAACAGGTACAAATAGCGTTTCGGAGTTGGCGGTAGTCGGAACCAAAATCTACGCATCCGTCAACGGGGCAGCTGGATATAGTTCCACGGACGGAATTAACTATGTTTCCGATCCGGTGGCTTCCAATCTGGTCGGTTCGCTGACCATAGGAGGAACGGATTATCTGTATGGTAACAATGGAATGTTCAAAAAGACCTCCGATCAGCAAAATTGGACCACGATCAACGCGACCGGAACGTTTATCAAAGATTTTGCTTCGGATGGAGCCGGGGCGGGTGTTCTGCTTGCGGCAAACGGCGCAGAACTGATGTATGCGCCGGATCTGGAACAGTGGAAATCGGTTAATGCGAGTTATGGAGCAATAGCCATCAATAATTCCGGGCGTTATGTCGTTGTGGGTAATACAAATTCAAATCCCGATGAAGGCACGATCCTGACCGGCGATTCTTGGAATACGCTGACGAACCAACAAGTGTCGCCGCGCCCGATTGCTTTTAAAGGTGTCGCTTCTAATGGTTCGGAGTATGTGGCGGTAGGCAATGGGATAGGGAAATCTACCGATGGCATCACATGGACGAATACTGAACTTCCTGCTTTTACAAAGCTTCCTAACTATCCGGAAAAAGATAAGTTAAGTTCGGTTGCTTACGGTGCAGGGGTGTATGTCGCGGTAGGTGAAAGAGAGCGCATCATGACTTCTTCTGATGGCGTGAATTGGACTTCGCGAAAATCGGCAGGAGCAAATGATTTTACGAAAGTCGCCTATTTGAATGGAGCGTTTATCGCTTTGGGTTATGATAGTGCGCTTTATTCCGAAGACGGAATCACCTGGCAATCTATAGCGGGAAAAGAAGATTATTATACCTATGTAAGTGCCGCATACGCCAATGGTAAATATTCGATGATTGCGTATGATGCCAACTATTATGCTGTGGTGTTGACCAGTTCAAGCCTTAGTAGCGGTTCTTGGACTTCATCTTTTTTGTTTTCCGATCCAGCGGCATACATGACGCTGTCTGACATCGCTTATGGTGCGGGTAAATATGTGATTGCAGCCTCCGATCCATCAAAAAGTGATTTGCCGCTTGTGCTGGAATCTGATGACGGAAGCAATTGGACCGTACACGAGGCCGATATTTTGGGGGCAGAGAGTTATTCGCAAGCTTTATTGTTCTCGCAGGGTTCATTCTATTTAGCGGGCTCAAATGGTGTGATGGCGGAGTTATCCAACACAGGAACTCCAGCCCCGACCTATACAGTTACGTATAACGGAAACGGCAACACCGGGGGTGCAGTCCCTACAGATAGCGCCGCTTATGCGCAGAACGATTCTGTAACCGTTGCAGGCAATACCGGAGCTCTGGTGAAGTCCGGCTACACGTTCAGCGGATGGAACACCCAGGCGAACGGCAGCGGCACGGATTACGCGGCCGGTTCTACGTACACGATGGGCACAGCGAATGCGACCTTGTATGCCAAATGGGCCGTAGCCGCCTCTGCGCCGACCGTAACCGACGGTTCGGCCAGCACTTTATCGTCCACGACCGCGTCAGCTAGCGGCAAGGTCAATGATAACGGCGCGAATACGACGGTCAGCTTCGAATACGGGCAGACTACAAGCTATGGCAGCGAAAAAGCAGCCGATGTCGGAGCAATGATTTCTGCCGGCTCGGGTCAGCAGAACGTGTCCGCGACGCTGAGCGGATTGCAGCCGGGTGCAATATATCATGTTCGAATCAAAGCTGTTAATAGCGCAGGAACAACTTACAGCACGGACATGACGCTTACAACATTTCCGGCTAGCAATCCAACAATCACGCCAACAACGGGAAGCTTCGACAAAAATCCGGCTCAACAAGCCAATGTGACGACAGAGCTCACGACGAACGGCTACTCGCTGACGTCGATCACGTCCGGCGGCTCGCCGGTCGATCCGTCGAACTATACGCTCTCCGGTTCGACATTGACGATCAAAAAAGAATATTTGGCTCTTCAGCCGACCGCTACAAAAACGCTGACGCTTAACTTTAACAGCGGCACCTCACAGACGCTGTCGATCGAAATCACAGACACGACGCCGCTACCGGCTGCGCCTTCGACACCTTCGCTCAACCCGGCAGACGATACGGGCGCATCTGCGGCAGATGGCGTGACGCGCAATCGTACGCCGACATTTACCGGAACGGCAGAAGCAAATGCGATCGTTTATCTGTTCAAGGATCTCAATAACAACGGGGTCTTGGACAGCGGCGAATTACTGGGTCAAGACTCCGCAGACGGCAGCGGCAACTGGGAGATTACTTCTTCGCAGTTAACTGACGGGAATTATTCGATCAAAGCCGTCGCCGCACGTACGGCCAATAATTACGGGACTGCATCGGGATCGAAGACGATCACGATCGATACGGAACTGCCGCAAGTCACCAACGTGGTGGTACCTGCTAACGGAACCTACACGACTGGACAAACCTTGGATTTTACCGTGAATACGGATCGTAACGTTTCGGTAAATACCAGCGGGGGAACACCTCGAATTGAATTGACAATCGGAAATCAGACGGTATACGCGACTTATGTATCGGGCGGCGGTTCGAACGCACTTGCATTCAGATACACTGTCTTATCTGGTGATTCGGATTCGAACGGAATCACTCTCGGGGCTTTGAGCTTGAATGGCTCGACGATTACTAGTCTGGCCGGTAACGATTTAACGCCGACGTTGAACAATGTAGGCAACACGGCAGGCATTCTGGTAGCTACAAGCAGTACGAAGACCATGGACAGCTTTACGTTTGCGGGTCTTACGCCGAGCGTAACAGGGATCATTGACGAAGCAGCTAAAACGATCAGCGTTACCGTTCCTCACGGCACGGACGTGACGGCACTCGTGCCGACGATCGTGCATGACGGTACCGGTGTTGTTCCGGCCAGCGGCGTCGCGCGGGACTTCACGAATTCGGTTACCTATACCGTTAAAGCGCAGGATAATTCCACGGCTGTCTACACGGTAACCGTGACTGTAGCAGCGGCCGTTCCTCAGCCGCCGGCTGCGCCTTCGTCACCGGCTATGTCGGCCCAAAGCGACACGGGATTGTCTTCGGCAGACCGCGTGACCCGCAATACCGCGCCGGAATTTTCCGGCACGGGCGAGAACGGCTCTACTGTTTATCTATTCAAGGATCTCAACAACGACGGCGTTATGGATTTGAATGAAGAACTGGGATCTGACGTGGTAAGCGGCGGAACTTGGACGATCACGTCGTCGACGCTTGTGGACGGAACCTATTCCGTCAAAGCGATTGCCTATAATGCGGATGGTTACGGTCCTGCCTCTTCGGCCGTAGCGGTTACGATCGACACAGCGACACCCGTGGTAACGAGCGTAAGCGTTCCGCCGAGCAGCACTTATCATGTCGGCGATACGTTGACATTCACGATCCATACGGACCGCAATGTCTTTGTGGACGGCGGCTTGGGTATACCGACGTTGGCATTGAACATCGGCGGAAAAACGGTGCATGCAAGCTACCTGTCCGGAAGCGGCACAACCTCGCTGACATTTGGTTATACGATCGTATCGGGCGACAAGGAGCCGAACGGGATCGGAATCGGGGCTTTGGCTTTGAATAACGGAAGCATCGCAAGCACGGCAGGCAACAGCCTGGACTTGACTCTCAATAATGTTGCCAGCACGCTGGGCGTGCTCGTCGCGGCCGGCGAAACGAAGTCCGTCGGAAGCTTTACGTTTGCGGGTCTAACTCCGAGCGTGACAGGCGTCGTTTACGAAGCATCCCGAACGATTGAAGTCATCGTGCCTTACGGCACGGACGTAACGGCACTCGTGCCTACGATTGTGCATAATGGTACCGATGTCGTGCCTTCAAGCGGAGTCGTACAAGATTTCAGCAGTCCGGTCGTTTATACAATTACGGCGGAAGACGGCTCGACTGCGAATTACACCGTTCAAGTCACCGTTGCTTCCAATACGGCGAAGCAGGCGCTTGATTTCAAATTTAACAGCTTGTCTCCTGTCGTCACGGGCATCATCGACGAAGGCAATCATACCATCACGTCAATCGTTCCTTACGGCACGGACGTTACCTCGCTGGTTCCTACTTTCGTTCACAGCGGAGCGAATGTTCAACCGGTTAGCGGAACGGCACAGGACTTCACCGTCCCGGTGACATATACGGTTACGGCGGCAGACGGATCGACCTCGGCGTATACGGTAACCGTGTTGGTCGCTCCGGCTTCCGCCAACGCGAAGCTCGATTCGTTGACGTTGAGCATCGGGGCGTTGACGCCGGTATTTTCGACAGATGTAAAAAGCTATGCAGTCTCGGTAGCGAACTCGGTATCCAGCATCAGCTTCTTGCCGCACACGCAGGATCAAGCGGCGTCCGTGTCGGTAAACGGAACTCAGGTAAGCGGCTTGTCCGGCGTACCTGTCAATCTGAACGTTGGCAGCAATACGGTTACGATTGTCGTTCGTGCAGCAGATGGGATCACATCCGAAACGTATACCTTGATGGTAACACGTGCAGCAGCTCCGACCGATCCAAGCCCTTCGCCGGGAGGATCTTCGGGCTCGACAGGATCACCAGCGCCGGCGCCTTCGAATTCGACGACGCAACGCATCGAAGTTGACGTCGATCTGGGCGGCGGCAACCGGGTAGTCACGAAGACCATCGTAGAGCGTACGAAGACAGCCGCGGGAACTACGGACACCGTAACTTTAGAGTCGGATAAGACCAAAACCGCCGTGGATCAAGCGGTAGCAAGCGGGGAGCCGACTATCCGCGTCGTAATCCCGGATACGGCAGACGAAGTATCCGAAACGAATGTCAATCTACCGCTTGATTCGCTGCGAACCATTGCGACCAACAACAAAAATCTCGAGATCGCAACTCGCGATGTTCATATCTCGATCCCGTCCGGTTCGCTTTCGGCATTGGATGAAAATGTGTACTTCCGCGTCGTGCCGATTAAAGAAGCCTCCAAACGGACTGAAGTATTGAATCGCGTGACCGGAGAACCGTTGGTACGCGAAGCATCGAGCAGCGCAGGTCTGAATCCGTTCGTTGTGGCACGACCAATGACGATCGAGACAAATCTGCAAAGTCGTGAAGTTACGTTGACGCTGCCGCTTTCGGGGGTTGAATTACCAAGCAATCCGATCGAGCGCCAAGCTTTCCTAGACTCCTTGGCGATTTATGTCGAACATGGTGACGGGGACCGCGAACTGCTGCGCGGTACGGTTGTCGACTATGACGGATCGCAAAGCGGGCTTGAGTTCACAATCAACAAATTCAGTACGTTCACGATTCTGAGCTGGAAAGGCGGCAATCTGCAAGAGCTGCTGAGCCGGATCGAGGGTGGAGCTTCTGCAGGCGGTAACCCGTCAACAGAAGAAAAGGCCGCGCATAACGCCTACATTCAGGGTTATGCAGACGGTACTTTCCGTCCGGAAGCATCGCTCACGCGGGCTCAACTTGCAGTCATGGTGGCTTCGCTGCTCGGCTACGATCGATCAACTGTCGTTACGGAGCGCACATTCCCTGACGTAGCGCCTACGAACTGGGCAGCCAGCTCAATTGCGTACGCGAACGAACGCGGTTATTTAATCGGCGATAACAACGGTTCATTCCGCCCCGATGCGGCGGTTACGCGTGCTGAGATGGCTGCATTGGCGAACCGATTGAAGCCGCTTCGGGAAGCACTTGCTCCACAAGCTCCATTCTCGGATGTAGCTTCCGGCCATTGGGCGGCTTCGGCTATCGCGGCCGCGCGCCAAGAAGGGCTGATCAACGGCTATGCAGACGGGACGTACCGACCTACAAAGGCAATAACGCGTGCTGAGGCCGTGACCCTACTCAATCGCGTATTCGGTCGACTGCCGCTCGGCGGGCCGATCGAACCTTCCTGGAAAGACGTAGCCTCGTCTTACTGGGCATTCGGTAACATCGAAGAAGCTTCACACGATCACCGCTTTACGATTGCGGAAGACGGAACAGAGCGTATTGCGCCATAATCAATAGCAGTCATAGCATATAAGCAAAAGAGGACGCCAAGCGGCTGTCCTCTTTTTGCGCATGTGATTTTTAGAAAAGCCTTACCGTTGCTACTGTACTTGTATGAAATTCAGAGATACCTTACTATAAATACATTCAAGAAATATTATCTAAATTATATTTTACTTGGAAACAACTTCGTAGGAGGAACACCATCACATGCCAAATCTAAACATAGCCGTTTCCGTACTGGACCTGCTGCCGATTCGCGAAGGAAGCGATACGAATACAGCCATCCAACGTATGGTCAGCCTTGCGAAAACCGTAGAAAAACTCGGTTACACCCGCTACTGGATCGCCGAGCACCACAACACCCCGACGCTGATCAGTTCGGCGACGCCGATTTTGGTCAAACATGCGCTGGAGCATACGACAAGCATCCGAGTAGGCTCGGGCGGCGTTATGCTGCCGAACCATTCCCCGTTGATCGTAGCCGAGCAGTTTGGCACGATGGCGACGATCTATCCGGATCGCGTAGACTTAGGCCTTGGCCGGGCGCCGGGAACCGATGAAGCTGCCGCGGCCGCAATCCGTCGTTCCCAGGGCGATTCTGTCCATTCGTTCCCGGACGATGCGGAGTCGCTGCTTACCTATTTCGGCCCGGCAGAACATCAAGGAGCAGTCAAAGCCTACCCCGGTATCGAAACTAAGGTTCCGCTGTATATTCTGGGTTCTTCCCCCGATTCCGCGCATCTGGCCGCGAAGCTTGGATTGCCGTATGCGTTCGGCGCCCATTTCGCTCCGGCTCATCTGGGAGCAGCCGTTTCCGCGTATCGCCAGCATTTTCAGCCTTCCGTGCATTTGTCCGAGCCTTACGTCATGGCATCGGCGAATGTGGTAGCAGCAGATTCGGACGAAGAAGCTTTGCTTTTGGCGTCGACGATGGACAAGGTGTTCTTGAACATCATCAGAGGCGGGCAACAGCTTATGCAGCCGCCTAGCGCGAACGCGGATACAGAACCTACCGCACAGGAAAAAGAAATCCTCTCTGCCATGTCCAAAGTAACCTTTAAAGGCAGCAAAACTGCGATTATGCAGCAGCTGACCCAGTTCCAAAGCCTTTACAACGTGGACGAGCTGATCGTCAATTCGTTCATTTACGAGGATGACAAGCTGAAGCGTTCATTCGAGATTTTAAAAGAAGTCGTCGACGGAAAATAATGTAAAGCAAACAGGAGTGGTCCCGAGTTAGACGGGATCGCTCCTTTTGCCATGCCATACCCAGTTCATCCTCCGTTCATACTCCATTCACCGAGAAGTCATGCCCGTTCGCTAGACTTAACGCATACCCACAAAAGGAGCTGAACGGATTGGTCAAGAAAGCGCTACGCCTCTTGCTTAAACTTCTTATCGCAGCGGTGATCCTGATCCTGCTGTTCATCGCTACGGTCTATGCCGTCAACCAAATAAGCAGCGCTTCCGAGCAAAAAAGACTGCGACCCTACGGGGAGCAGGTGACGGTAAACGGGAAACAAATGAACGTCATGATTCAGGGAGACGGCGACGAAACGATCGTGATTCTGCCCGGCTTTGGCAATGCGTCGCCGGCTCTTGATTTTCAACCGTTGATCTCCGAATTGCTTCCTGATTATAGAGTTGTCGTGGTTGAGCCTTTCGGCTACGGATTGAGCGACCGCACAAAGGAGGAGCGCAGCACTATGAATATCGTGAACGAAATTCATACCGCGCTGCAAAGCCTCGACATTGACCGCTACATCCTGATGGCGCATTCGATTTCGGGCTTGTACAGCCTGGATTACGTGAACGAATACCCGGATGAAGTCACGGCCTTTATCGGTCTGGATCACAGTGTGCCGTCGCTGGCTGAGCAGCAGGTGAAAGCCTCGGATATCGCGCCAATCAAGTGGTTCCGGGATTTGGGCTTCCATCGTTTACAGTTGAAAATGAGCGCCGATCCTTATGAGGGACTGCCGTACGACGAGGAAACGAAGGAGCAGCTGAACATTTTGACGCGCAAAAACATGTACAACGACACGCAGCTTGATGAAGCGGTCAGCATGTACGACAATTTCCAGGCCGCCCAGCAGCAGACTTTTCCCGCCGACCTTCCGGTCCTGCTGTTCGTCCAGGCGCATCATCCCGTCGTGGAACAGTGGGTAGCCGAGCATGAGAAACAGATTGCTAATTCGAAGCAGGGCGAGATCGTTTTGCTCGAAGCCAATCACTATCTGTATCGCTCGCATCCGCAGGAGATTTCTGAGGGGATAAGGGCGTTCATGAAAGAAATGAATTAACGAATCAGGAAAGGCCGTCGGTCCGATCATCGGATTGACGGTCTTTTTGTTAGCGAAATCATCCAAACGATCTGTCAAATCACGTATAATGAGGAGATGAGTAAAAAAAGCACAGTTTATTTGTCGATTATCCTACTGGCCGCACTAGTGTCTCTGTCAGTCATTTACGTTCTTCACGAACACCCCAAGCAACCTGTATGGACCATGCCCGAGCCTAACTTGACTGTTCAAACTCAAACTTTCGAAGGCTTAACCTTCTCGCTGCGCAACGCTGTTTATACCACGGACCAAGTATCGATCGGAGTCGAGGTTATGGGCGGCGGACAGGTCGAGAACGATCTGGCTTATGAGTTTTACGAAGACGATCGCCTATTCGCATCCTCAGTCAGCGGTGGGATGTATAAGTTGGGAGACCAACATTATTACTTGACCGCGGAAAGCAACGAGATATCCGAATTACCAGAACATTTCACGTTGAAAATCAATATTCTCGCACGAAAAAGCGCACTAGAACCTCACCGCTTGAGCGCGACTTTCGAGGTTCCATTGAACAAAGAAAACTAAGGCATAAACGCCCTAAGAATAAGCCGAACATAGGAGGACCCTCATGTCCTGGAGCAAATTACAGCAGCAACTGGAGAGCTTTCTCTCCCCGTCTTTAATCGGCAAAGTCGAATACCAAGCCACCAGCTATCGCTACCTGCTTGATAAATCCGGCACCTGCCATATTTCCGTCGATAAAAAAAACATCCTCAACATGAGCGACAAAACCAATCCCATCCGTTGGTTCCAAAGCGAACTTGAGATCAAAAACGATCCCGAACTCTATATCCCCGTCAAGCCGGAAGACATCGAAGCCGTTCGCAAGACCGCCAAAGGCCCGATCCCAGAAGACCGTCTCAAGATCATGGCCCGGGGCCGCAAAGCGTCCGAACATGCCAAAGATATGATGAATGCTCAAGCCGCGCTGACCAAATCCAACTTCACTAAGGACGCGAACAAATTCCTGACCACCCCAATCGAGACCAGCCTGGAAAGCAGCGATATCCTGCTGAATATTCTGGCATTGGTTGATCGACGAGTCGGCAAAAAGCGCATCCTGAACATGTCCGAGCAGATCAAGCTGAAGCATCCGATCGTGCAGTATTTTTACGAGCTGCGGCGGGACGCTTAAACGGCTTGGCACCGACAGGCTGCTTTGCGTCATTGACTTCTGCTGCCGTTCGCCTTATTATGACAACAGTTCAATACGGCGATGGAGTTCGCCATAACCGCCTTGCGAGGCTAATGACTCCTACCCATGATTCGTTGTGGGTAGGAGTCTGTTTTCTTTTAAACGGAAATTCGCGGATAAGAAGGGATAGGGACATGCGAAAAAGATCAGGGCAATGGACCGCATTAGCGGGGCGGAACGATCGCGTCGCCTTGTGGAGCACCTTTTTGAAATGGATCGTGTTGGGAGGAGCGGTCGGCGTATTGTCGGGAACCGCGTCGGCCTTTTTCCTCAAAAGCTTGGATTACGTCACGAACTTACGCATGAACCACGGCTGGCTGCTGTTTCTGCTGCCGCTAGGCGGCGCGCTGGTCAGCTACCTCTACATGAAGTTCGGCAAAAACAGCGCCAAAGGCAACAACCTCATCTTGGAACAGATTGGCGAAGGCCAAGAAACGATCCCGCTGCGCATGGCTCCTCTGGTCCTGTTCGGAACACTGGTGACGCATCTGTTCGGCGGCTCTGCCGGACGCGAAGGAACGGCGGTGCAGATGGGCGGAAGCCTGGCGGAATGGTTTGGGAAAATGATTCGAATCGACGCCGCAGACCGCAAAATTTTGCTCATGTGCGGTATCAGCGGCGGCTTCGGATCGATCTTCGGCACGCCGCTTGCCGGTACGATCTTTGGTCTGGAGGTCATCGCGATCGGACTCATTAGCCACCGGGCGCTGCTGCCGTGCTTCACGGCCAGCTTCGTCGGCGATTTGGTCGCAACGAGAATCTGGGGTGTTCACCATGCCCATTACCAGATCGGCATCATTCCGAACGTGGAAATGTCTATCGTAATCAAAGTCGTCGTCGCTTCAATCCTGTTCGGCCTGGTCAGCCTGCTGTTCAGCGAACTGACGCATGCACTAAAACGCGGCTTTGCCTCGATCTTCCAAAACCCGATGCTCAAAAGCGCCGTCGGCGGCTTTGCCGTCATCGCTCTGGTCGCGATAGTCGGAACCCGGGACTACTTGGGACTCGGCCTTCCGCTCATTCAGCAGTCTTTCGAAGGAGAGGTCTCGCCGCTCGCGTTCCTATGGAAGCTTCTGTTCACGTCCGTGACCCTCGGCGCAGGCTTCCAAGGCGGCGAAGTCACCCCTTTATTCGCGATCGGCGCCACCATGGGCCATAGCTTGGGTCACCTGTTTGGCCTATACGCACCGTTCTTGGCCGCTCTCGGCTTCATCGCCGTATTCTGCGGAGCCACCAACACCCCGATCGCCTGCTTCATCATGGGCATCGAGTTATTTGGTTCGGATGCGGCCGTCTACCTGTTCATCGCCTGCCTGGTCAGCTACATCTTCTCCGGCCACAGCGGCATCTACACCTCCCAACGCATCGGCATATCCAAAAGCCACCTGCTAACCATCCCGGAAGGCACGACATTGGCGACGGTAAAAGAACTGCGAAAACAAGAGCGCTCGAACCTCAAAAAGAAAGGTGAAGATATCAAGTAGCTTGACCCAATTCAATGTGCATAAAAAGTCAAAAAATCAAGCCTGCTGCATTCATTTTTGTCGCGAATCCTGCTATTTCGTCAACATTTATCCTTCAGATGCCCTCAAAAGGTCAATAACTCGAAGATTTGCTGACTTTTCATCAACATTTTTCAAAATCAGCTACCCAAAACTCTAAAATACGCACAAAACGTCAACAATCAACAATCCAATCCCACTCAGCTAACCCAACACCTTGCGTACACATACAGATACTTCATTCCAAACAAAAAGCAGCCCACGCCATCGCGTGAACTGCCCAAATTCAAACATTCCCAAAGCCCAAACCAAGGGCTTTACTCTTTAATCCCTTAATTTAATCCCTAATCCCTAAAAAAAAAGCTCCTATTCCTTCCCAAGCATAGCGGAGGGCGAAATTCAGTGAAAGACGCCTTTGAGCCCGGGAATGGCAGAGTTGACCATAGGTTCAACTCTGCCATTCCCGGGCGAGACAGCGTCTTGAACGAATTTCGCCCGCAGCGCCCCAGCTTGGTTCCCCGAATAGGACGTTTTCCTCTCCTCACCCCGCAATAAAATGCACGACCGCGCTATACAACATCTTGTTCCGCACCGGATCAAACGTCACCTGATGCTGAACGCTTTTCACCCGCAGCGCCAACGCCTTATTAATCTCCATCCGCTCCTCGATCGCACGCTCCAACTCACGGAAATCATAAGCCTGCAAGCATTCCACTTTGTCCTTCATCATATCCAAAATAATATCCACGTTCGATACCCCCTTTGTCTCTACAGTTGTGCCTTCCGAATCACCCGTTCGATCTCCGCCGAAGGCTTCGATCCCAATTCTTCGTCCAGTACCTTTTCCAGCGTTCGATACTGCCGCTTCGCATCCGACTTGCGGCCAAGCGAGAGGTACAACACAATAATTTCCCGATGCACGTCCTCGCGAATCGGATCAAGTTGCAAAATCCGCTCCAAATAATACAACGCCCGCAGCGGCTGCTCGATCTTCGCATGATAGCGGGCGGCCGTATCCAGCATCGCGATAAAATCCATCTCCAACTGCCTCGCCCGCGCAAATGCCCATTCATAATGCCGATCCTTCAAAAATTCGCCTGTATACAGCGCGTCCATCCGTTCGAAGCGTGCTGGATCATGCTGATGCTCTGAAGTCCGACGCATCTGGCGAAACAGTTCCTCAAACTCGTACAGATCGCAGTCGATCGCTTCCCGGTCCATACGAATCCCGCTGCGATCCTTCAAAATAAGCGGCTGCTCGCCACCGTCTCCGATCGCACGCCTTACATAGTATAACGTGGAATTGAGATTGGTCGAAGCCTTTTGCGGACTGAGGTCTTTCCATAACGTATCGGTCAGCGCATCCCGGGTGGTCGAGCGGTTATAGAGTAAAAAAGCGAGCAGTTCTTCCGTTTTTGGCGTGCGGAGCTTCAGCGGACCGTCCCTACCGTCGCCGCCGTGCACCGAAAATCCGCCGAACAATCGCACGGTTAACCGTGGTGCGACAGCAACCTGAATGTTAGCTTCCGCATCTTCCGCAGTCTCCGTTTCAGGCTCCGGCTCCCGCGATCCGGCGGACGATTCCTCCAGCCGTTGCTTGAGTCTGGAGATGCTGCGATTCAATCGCTCGGCCGTGACCGGCTTGATGACATAATCGATCACCTCATGGTCAAAAGCCTGCACCGCATATTCTTCATACCCCGTGACCAATACGACGGGAAGCGAAGGGTGGAATTTGCGCAGCTCGCCGATCAGCGTCATGCCTGAAATGCGCGGCATCGTAATATCGAGAAAGGCGGCATCGAATCGATGCTTTTTCGCATATTCGACGGCTTCCTCCGGATCATGAAAAGCACCGCAGATCTGTACTTCTCCGCTCGCCGTCAAAATACGGTTCAAACGCTTGAGCGACAAATCTTCATCGTCCACGATCAGCACTCTCATCATCGCGTTCATCTCCTTCCATGCGTAACTTACCGGGGCAGATCGAATCTGATGATCGTGCCTTCCCCGTCTTTGCTCTCCAGGCGGAGCTGCCGACCGTACAGCAGTTTCAAGCGACTGGAAATATTCCATAAGCCCACGCCGCGTGCTCCATCTGCGCTTTCGAACACTTCGTCGATTCGCTGCTCCGTCATACCGCATCCGTTGTCTTTAATCGTGAACCGCGTCTCCTTTTCGTTCAGATTGCGAATCGACAACGTCACGCGCCCGCCGCTGATCCTGGACATCAGGCCGTGGCGAATCGCGTTTTCGATCAGCGGTTGCAGCGTGAGCGGCGGAATATTCATCCCTCGTTCCACATCGTCGTCTACATCGATCACAACCTCAAGCCTGGAGCCGAATCGGGCTTGCTCAATCGCGACATAAGCATGGATCAGCTCCAGCTCGTTATGCAGACTGGTGAGCGAATCCAGATGCTTGAAATGCACGCTGCGCCGCAGGTAGCTCGACAGCTGGAGAATCAACTGCTCCGCCTGATCGGGGGCATCGATGCACAGCTCCGCGATCGCGTTGAGCGCATTGTACAGGAAGTGCGGATTGATCTGCGAACGCAGAAAGGAAATCTCCGCCGCACGCGCCGCCTGTACGGACGTCTTCATCCGCGTCAGACTGCCGATTCGCGCCAGCAGCTCCTCCGATTCAAACGGTTTGGCGACGAAGTCGTTCGCTCCTTTTTCCAAAGCCAGCTTCAATTGATGCGCCTTATTGCCTGCCGTCAGCATCAGCACGGGCAGCTCGGAAGGGGAATAACGCGTACGAATCCGCTCCAGCAGCTCGTACCCGGACATATCCGGCATCATGATATCCGCCACGACGAGATGAACCTCCGGAAGCTGCTCCAGTAGATCCAACACCGATGGTGAGCGCGAGGTGACGGCATAACTATATCCTTCGAGTTTAAGCAGATTGACGATCGTTTGCAGATTGGCCGGATCATCGTCCACGACGACGATCCACTCGCTGCGGCTGCCCGGAACGATGGCAGGCTCAGCGTACCGAAGCAGGCGATTCGAAGAATCGGCCAAAGCTTCAGGCAGCGACGGCGCTTTGGCGGACGCTTCTGCTTTGCCGTCTGCTAGAGGAAGGGTGAGCACGAACGTGGCTCCTTTTCCCGGCGAAGATTCCGCATGGATGGTTCCGCCGTGCAGCTCGACCAGCTTGCGGGTAATGCTGAGACCGAGCCCCGTGCCGCCCGTCGGTCCGGCCGAGCCTTCTTGTTCGAACGGCAGGAAGATGTGCTCCAGCTTTTCGGCAGCGATACCGCGGCCCGTGTCGGATACGCGAATTTCGGCCTGGCCTGCCACGACGGAAGCCTGGATGCTCACTGTACCGCGTTCCGTGAACTTGATTGCGTTACCGACCAGGTTATGAAGAATTTGAATCAACCGGTTGCCGTCTGCCTGAATCGTGGGAAAGTCCGAAGGCACGCGGTTTTGCAGCTCGATTTTTTTCGAACCCAACAGGAAAGCGTGCATGCGAACCACCGATTCGACAAAGGAAGACAGATTGATCGCGGCGCGGTGGATCGGGATATCGCCATGCTTCATTTTGGAATAGTCGAGCAGTTCGTCCACGAGATAGGTGAGACGCCGTCCGCTGCCCGTCACGATCGCCAGGTTGTGCGCCTGCTGATCGGTGAGCGAGCCTTCGGCCCCTTTTAACAGACTCTCGCCGATGTTGACGATCGCGTTCAGCGGCGTTTTCAACTCGTGCGAGGTGCTCGACAGGAAATCGTCTTTCACCTTGTCGAGCAGCAGCAGCTGGTCTTTGAGCGTGCGGACGGTGAGATACGCTTCGAAAAAGCGCAGCACGGCCAGGAAGAGCATCAGCACGCTGAACAATACAATGCAGACCTGCCCGATATTCATGTTTTCCTTGAGCGAGATCGAGAACAGGTTAATGTCCAGACAGTACGCTGTCATGCACAGAATCGACGCATACCACAGGAAGGCCGAGAATTGTTCGCCGGGCCTGCTGGTCATGAACTGCCGCGCGCATTTGTACAGCAGCCATAGCAGCATCAACGTATAGAGCACGATCACGAACGGGGCAGCCAGCGTATAGACGGAGATCGGCAGCAGCGCGACCAGCACGATGTAGGCCCCGAATACGGACAAGGTGACGACCGCGAACGGCTTGGACAGAATGCCTTTTTTAAAACGATAAAAGTATAAGGTCAACAGTCCCAGACAGGCTACCGAACAGATATCCTTGAGCTTGTAAAAGGCGCTGAACGACAACTCGCCGCCGAGCATGGACAAGACGCGTTCGCTGATCATGCCGTTGTAGAGCGCGTAGAACAGGCAGATCAGGCCCAACAGCAGGAGGGAATCGTCGCGATTGCGGTATACGGCCGACCCGATATAGCTGATCAGGAAAATGATCGCGATCGTGGTGAGTACCGCCAGCACGCCGAATTCGACGAGTTTGCCGGATTGATCTTGAGCCAACATTGCCCCTTGTTCGCCGAAAAAGAGGGGTCCCGGTATGCCGGAGTCGGTGTAATCATAGTTGGCGACGCGGATCAGAATTTCAATGTCGCCGCCCGCATACGGGAAAAAGCCGATCTGCGGCGAGTTGCCCGGACGATAATCGGAAGCCCTGCCTGCAACTTGCCCGTCTTCGAGCAACCGAACCCCGTTGACGTAGATTTCGCTGGCAAAACGGATATTCATTTTTTTCAAAGCCAGCATGCCGTGGAACGGCGCGTTTTTCAGAACAAGGCGATAGGTGGCGAAGCCGTGCGCGGGAAGGGGCTTTCCGTTTGGCTCCAAGCCGCTCCAAGAGCCCGGCACGTCAGCGAATGTATCGGGATTCGGAAGCAGTCCGGCGCGGGAAGGCGTTTCGTAAGGAAGCAGGCGCTCCCAATAAAACGCCCATTCGCCGTCCAATCGGATGCGCGGATCGCGTTCGGGGTTCCAGGCGGATAAATCCATGACCCCCTCTTGAGCGTGCAGCGCTGCCGGCTGAGGCTCATTGAAGGTGGATAGGAGCAGGACAGTGGCAGCGAGCACGACAGTCAGGAGAACGCCGGATAGTTTTAAGAACACGAATTAAACTCCTTTGACAGAGGGAATCTGGATGTCTGATGCGATATGGGCATTGTAGCGGATAATGTTTCGGCGGCGCAATCACATTTCGCGGAATTGTCTGTTTATTGCTTGTTTATTGGGATGAAGTACACTGTGGAAGCAAGCGAGTATACTTAAGCATTCGTTCTACATTTGCATACAATCACGGAAAGACGGGGGTTGGAACATGAGGGGAAGAATCGGGGGCGTTTTGGCCGCCGTAATTGCAGTCAGTGTGCTGGGTGGAACGGTCCAAACGACTGCGGCACAGGCTGAAGCGATCGGGCAGGAGAGCATATCGGGAGCGGAAAAAGCTTATCGGGATGCAGCTCCGGCCGTTTTTTACTTGAAAGCGTATCGGAAGGACGGCACGCTCAAGACGGTTGGCTCCGGCTTTTTGACGAGTAATGGAAAAGCGCTGACCGCAGCTCATGTGGTGGAAGACGGCGTGACATTCGAGGCCGTATTCGATGACGGAGCGGTACGCAAAGTGACCGTGCTGAAGTCGGATGAGGAAGCGGACGTGGCTCTGTTATCGGTCGCGAACGTCGGCAAACGCGCGACGCTTGCGCTGGCCGACGACAAATCGCCCGCTCGATACGGTCAACGTTCGTTCGCGATCGGTTATCCGTTGAAGGACGGCAAGATCGTCACCGAGGGAATCGTTAACGCTCCGGCAGCGACGGTCAACGGCGAGACTCGGCTGCTCACCTCCGCCCAGGTATCGTCCGGCATGTCCGGCGGGCCGCTATTGAGCGAAGAGGGTCGCGTGATCGGGCTGATCTCGGGTTCGTTTCGCACCATGAGCGGCATCCATATTTGCGTCACCGCAGAAGAGATTCGCAGCTTGCTTAAGACTTGGAAGGCATAACAAAGAGAAGGGGAGTTTTTGCATGTTGAAAAAGTTTGGCATTTGCTTGCTTGCTGCGGTGCTCGTATTGACGTCCGCAAGCTGGTCGCCGCTGCCGAAGGCTTCGGCGGCCGCGGAGTATCAGGATATCTATGTTCCGGATGGCGGAGGAAAGATTTTGAACCGCGGGGATATGGGTGCTTGGGACAGCAGTGTAAAAAGCGATGAAGGAAATAACTTTGGGCTGTTCCGTGGCAAAGCGCAGGGAACATCTTACACTTCGGAATACATGAAGACACTCGGTCCGGCAAATCTGGTTTTTGAAGGGGGCTTTTTCTTTCCTTCAATTTTTACGGGCACTATCAACGTCCGATCAAACCCTGCGCTTAAACGCTTAGCGGAAGGCGGGGGAGCGCGTTTGCTTCTTAGAACGGGGCGCGTAGACGGTTTTGTCATGAATGCAGTCGTGAGCGTAAACGGTACTGCGAAGTACACCAAGTTGATGGAATCCGGCGACCGCGCGAACTCCTCGTGGATTGCGTTCGGACCTAACGATGTCATCGAAATTGGTTTTGTAGGACATTCAACTAAAAGCATCGACGATATCGAACTTTTCTTCGCAGATATCACTCCGCCAACGTTTAGCGGAAGCAACCTCACCCACACCGGAGTCGTACGTTACAACGCCGATCCGGCCGTCCAAAAAGAAGAACTGTTCCTGAAGCAGGGCAGCGCGCTTAACCTGGCGCTAAACTTCAGCGAACCGGTCTTCCCGTGGTTCGCCGAAGACGCGTCCGACCGCGTAGATAACAACTTCAGCTTTCTGCGCACGGAACTGTTCAGTAATCCGGGCGGCGACGGCTTTGACCCGTCCGTTTATTATCTGACGAGCGCCGATCCGAAATACGGAAGTTTCCCGCTGAACGGCGTGAATCTGAATAACGATGCGCGTTCCACGTTCAACCTGCGCTACCAAGCCGCCCCGAACGACAGCACCGGCAACGCGCCGCTCGATCCGCAGCGCCTAATCGCCGCTTCCGAACCGGATCGCCCGACGCTGCTGGAGCGCCTTAACGAAGCGAATTTCGTCGACGGCGCAGGCAACCCCATTGCCAACTTCACGGGCATCGGCACCGTGCCTTTCGCCGACAATGCCTATCGAACAGGCACTTACCGCACCATCATCGACGCGCGCGAACCGAAATACTCGGCTTCCCGCAACGGCGTCCAGCCCGAAGTCTTGACCGGACTCGTGCTGAACAAAGGCGACGTCGTCGATTTCACCGTGAACCTCAACGAACAAGTCGTCAGCGCCTACGCGCCGACCGAAAATACGCAGCTGAAATTCACCAACGGCATGACCGCCGCATACGTCAGCGGGCAGAACACCAACACATGGACGTTCCGCATGACCGTACCTGCGGGGCAGACGATCGAGACGGCACTGCTGGAGACCGCGGCGCTGGAACACCTTTCCAATCCGGGAGACGGCAAAGCATTGACCGACTACGCGGGCAACCTGCTCGTCGAGCCCGTCAAGTCGATCGGCTGGGCCGGGCTCTCCGTCGACAACACGGCTCCTCAGGTGAACTTCGTCTACGAGAACCAGGACGGCGAAGTGATTCCGGAAGGGCAATACGTGGGCAACGGATCGTTTACGGTCAATGCATTCGATCCGCAGTTGAACGGCACGGACAGCCAAGGCTTGTTCCGTCCGGGCAGCGGTTCGGGTCTTGTTTACTACATCCTGAATCAAGATCCGTCGGACCCGTTCGCCGGACAAAACGATAATTTCGCGGCGGTTAAGCGTTACTCCCTGACGCAAAAGCAGCCGTCGGAAGAGCTTTATCCGTCCGGCTTCGGGAACATCGAGCTGTCGGCTGCCCAGAACGGCGCGAAGATCGAACTGCCGGGAGATCCTTCGCAGCTGAACGGCAACTGGTATCTGCATGTCTGGACGGCGGATATGAGCTGGGATTCCGCCCGCCAGCGCATGCAGTACGACAAAGGCAGCGCGGAACGCGCGGCTTATCTGGCGCAGTATCCGGAAGCCACGGTGGCCGAGCAAGAAGACCACTATCGCCGCAACATTTTGCCGACCCTTTCGGACTACGGCAATGTCGCGCAATGGCCGCTGAACGATTTTAAAAACGATGATTCCAACTGGTCGTACAGCGTCGGTCTGCTCAAGATCGACAATGACGATCCGACCGTGGAAATCGCCGATGTGCAGGACAACAATTCGGACAACGTGAAGATCACGGTCAAGGCCGCAGATCCGACGTCGTCGATCAAGAACGATAAGATCCAGTACCAATTCACGGCAGTCGGCGGACAACCTACGGCTTCCGGCTGGCAGGACGCGACGCTGAATGCGCAAGGCGAAGCCGAAGTATCCACGTTAAAAGATCCGGCAATCGCCAAGGGCGGACGTTACGAGCTGCACGCCAAGGCGGAAGACGTTGCGGGCCATTCCGCGATTGCCGAGCCGAAAGCCGTCGATGTGCTCGTCATCACGACTCGTTTTAAAAGCTACACAACGGACTACGCGATCAACGACGGGCCGGACTTTACCATCGCCGGCGTCCCGATCGATACGGCCGAGTATCAATACACGCAAAGCTCCGAACGTCCTGTAGGCGATGCCGACTGGGCGGCGTTCGAAGAAGAGCCGAAGGATACGAAGCTTGGCGACGAACCCGCTTCGCGTTACAAGTTCCCTGCGGATCAAGAAATTAACGGCACCTGGTACGCGCATGTACGCATCAAGCAGCAGGAGACCGGACGCTATTACTACTATTATAAAGAATACAAATTCGACCACCTGCCGCCCGGCGTGAACTTCGGTTCGCAAGGCTATTTGTACCCGATGGCCCAGCAGACCGTGCAAGTGGCGGTGTATGACACGCTGGCCGACTTCGGCGGCGTATCCGACGCGAATATCCGTTACCAATGGATCAAAGTCGTGAAGGGCGAAGACGAGCAGCAGCCTGACCCGGAAGGCAAAGGCTGGAACAAGATCCCGGCCGACCGTGTTGCGGTGCTGGAAGTCGACGACAAAAAGGACAACGGCAATTACCGATTGTACATTCACGCGCAGGACAGTCTCGGCAACGGTAAAGTGTATCGCACCGGCGGTCTGTTCGCGGCCTTTTACCTGAGCAGCGATCCTCCGGTCGGCAGCGCGAGCTTGATCCGAACGGAAGACGCGGGCGACGACGGGCATATCGCGATTCTGCAAATGAACGTCGATGTCCCGGCACAGGAAGGGTATTTCTACTCTGTTTCGACGAATGGCGGCGACAACTGGAGCACCTGGATGCCCTACACGAACTATGCGGGCGTCCCTGTCGATTCGGATGATCCCGAAGCGTTGAAGTCGACGATCCGCGTGAAATTCAAAGGCTTTTACGACAATGTGAGCGATATCGTAACGCCGACGGTTCAAATTCAGGATGCTCCGGCTTACGCGCTGGCTTCGCTGGAACAGATCGTGCCGGTTCGCGGCGGCGACAAGGTCGAAGACGGCGGCCAAAATGCCGGCCAGGAAATCTTGTTCGATCTGGCGGACGGCAAGACGGTAACCCCGACCGAAGGCAACCCGGAAATGCCGGAGACGCTTGCGCCGAACGAGCGTTTCAAGATTTATCGGAACGGCAGCTACTCCTTCAACGTGAAAGACGGCGAGAACGAATCGATCGTGTTTATCGTGGTCTCGAACTTCGACGACACGCCGCCGATCGTCAATGTCAAATACTCCACGATCGCGGCGACGAACGGCACGGTGAAGGTAAGTCTGCAATCAAGCGAGGCGATCCGGATCACCAACCTGAAGACTTCGTCCAAGACGTTTAAGGAAAACGGCGAGTTTACGTTCGAGTACGAAGATGCGGTCGGATTTACGGGCAGCGCGACGGCGACAGTGAACAACATCGACACCACGCCGCCGGAAGCGGATATCGTGCTGCATTACAACCACCCCGACCTGAAGGCGCTCATTCGTTATAACGGCGGAACGGCACTCGTGGACAGCGCAGGCGACGGCTACAACGCCAATGGCGAATTCACCCGCTTTGCGGTTCCGACCAAGGACAATGTGATCGCGTCCAATCTGGTTGTCGCTCAAGTGCTGCCGAAAGCGGGACAGGCACAGGATTATCAGGTGGTATCGAACGGCGCGGGCAACAATCAGGCTTCGTTCGTTATGACGGAGAGCGGCAAGGCGCGCTTTACGTTGGTCGATGCCGCAGGCAATAATGCAAAGCTGGCTTCCGAAGAAATCTCGACATTGGTCGGTTCGATCCCGGATGTGAATGAGATCAAGAGAGTTCGCGTAGATAATGAGGGCCGCGAGATCGCAGGCAACGAGCTTGTCCGTATCGGCGACCGGGAGTACTCTCGCGGAAAAGTCCGGGTCAGCCTGGATATGCAGCCTTCCACGGTGCCAGGCAACACGATCTATGCAGGCAATGTCTCGGTGTCGTCATTCAGCATCGAATATGCGACTGGCGGGGCCAAGTCCATTCTGCTCTCCGACGTGCTGGGCAATCAGCGCACGATCACCTTTACCGTAGCCGATCTCGACAATACCGCGCCGACGATTCGTCTGAACAAAGCTTCGGCGACCGTGCTGCAAAACAAACCGAACTTCGATCTGGCTGCCGATCTCGGCGGTTATGAAACGAACGATAATCTGTCGACTTCGGAAAATATCACGGTAACGGCGGCCGAATACGTGCTGGAAGGCGGTCAATATGTCGAGAAACCGCTGAACCTGTCCACGACCGGCAAGCATACGATTCGTTATACGGCAAAAGACCAATTGGGCAATGCGGGTTATGCGCTGCAAACGGTGTTTGTCCGTTCGACGGACGGCATGTTCGTCACGGCAAACGGCGTTCCGTTGTCCGATACCGAGTCGGAGACGGCGATTCTGAACACAGGCACGGTTACGTTCAACGTGAACAACTTCCGTACGATTACGACAGGCGACGGAACGAAGCTCGAAAACGAGCAGGGCACTTATGACGTCTACTACTTCCCGGGTCTTGTACGCGAAGGCCAACTGAAATACATCGCGACCAAAGTCACGTACGCGCAGTTGGTCAGCCAGGACTTCAAAGTCACGCTGCCGAAGGCAGGGTGGTATACCGTCGTCGTGCAAAACCAGGAACGCGAACGCGTCTATTCCACACTGCTTATCAATCGAGTTAATTAAGGGCTTGTCTCAGTTAAAAAGAGAACGGAAGGAGTTCATTCATGCGACGCAAACCTATGATCCGAGCGATTGCGGCCTTTACGGCCGTGATCATGCTCTTGGTCTCGCTGCCTTTGCAGGCGCTGGCGGAAGTCATTAACACGGAGGATACGACATCCATCCGTAACGGGTTTATTCAAGCAACGGTGGACAACAAGACCGGACGCTTTAGCATTCGCACCGAAGAAGGTCAGCCGATCCGCAAAAAGGACAACGGCGTCGATATGATCTACGGCGGGGATAACCCGGAGACGTCGTTCACGACGTTCCGCATCGACGGCACGGATCTTATTTTCGGCAATCCGTACAAACTGGCCCCGAACTGGGAGTCCAAGCTGGAAGCGCCGAAAGCCGTAACCGGAACGGACGGCACGCAAAGTCTGGTGACCGTTTGGACGATCAAAGGCATTCGCATCAGCCAAGTCATTACTTTGATCCTCAAAGACGACAAGGAGCAGGGCGGTAACGTCCGCGTTCAATACGTCGTGGACAACGAATCGAGTTCCACGGTCGAGATCGGGTCGCGCGTGCTGCTCGATACGTCGGTCGGCGGCAATGACGGTCCGGCGTTCCAGATCGGCCAGAACTATTCCGTTCCGCTGACGGTGGAACGGAAGCTGGTGCACGAACCGGAGACGCTGGGTTACGACAAAACGAAAGACGAACAAGCCTATAACCTGCACAAGCTGCCGGCTTATTGGGTCATGCGCGACAAGCTGGATCCGACCAATCCGCTGGCGACCAACGTGATCGCTTACGGCTTCAATAACCTGTTCGAAGGCGGAATCAACATCGTCGACGAGATGGTGGTTGGGCACTGGGCGAATCTGGCGGGCAGCAAATGGGATTACGAACCGGACGAGAACCTCGACTTCACGCTGGACACCAATGACTACGGCACGGCCGATACGGCTGTCGCTTACTATTGGAATCCGGACCAGGTTGCGGCTGGTGCGCAGCATTCGTTCGAGCTGGTGTACGGTCTGGGCGAGATCATTGCGCCGGAGAAAGTATTCGACGTGCGTTTCCTCGATCCGACGCAGAAGCTGGAGACCAATGCGGACGAGAGCGGATATGTGAACGACGGTATTTTCGAAGTGAACGCCGAGATTGAGAACCTGGAACTGTTCGGCCTGAGCCACAGCCAAATCGACGTTACGCTGACGTTGGAGAACGGTCTGAGTTTCGTCGACGAGAACGGACAGACATTAGGTTCATCCAGTCAAAAGCTGACGTTCCGCAAAGACATTTCCCCGGAAGACGCGGCGAAAGGCATCGAAAATATTCCGTACAAGCCGGGAGAGACCGTCGCTGCCAAGTGGCGGATCAAAGGCTCCGGCAAAGCTTGGCCGTCCACTCGGCAGTATATGGTCACGGTCAGCAGCCCGGAGACGGAGAAAAAGTTGGAGACGGCGATCAGCGAAAGCGAAGGCATGCCGGAAACGGAGATCCGCGCGATCTACGAATCGTCCCGCGCGAATTTCATTTTCCTGCCGCCGGTCGGCGAACTGCGTCAAACGCTGGTGTACGCTATGTCGCCGGAAGAGACGTTTGACAAGGACGAAAAATATATCAGCCTGAACGTATCCAACATCGCGGCATACAATGTCGGCAGCGAAGCGACATCGACGGCCGCCAACTTCGATATGTATCTGGTCAATGCCAAAAACGGCGACCGTTACAAAGTTCCGGTGACTCGTTCCGTTACGGCGCAGGCGCTCGGCAACGGCTTCGCGGGCGACTTGAAGCTTGTATACCGCGGCGGCGAAAAAGTCGACGCCAACGGCACGACGCTTGAGACGCTGGAAGACTCGACGCTGCCGCTGGGCGAGTATAAAGTTCAGCTCGATTATCGCGACAAGACGATTCCCGAAGTCTCGGAAGCGCTGAGCTTCACGACGGAGCAGACTTTCGCGGTGACGCAAAACGAAGAAAACCGCGTACGTCAGGCGGGAATCTTGGCCGTTTACAAAACCGCGCTTGATCTAAACTCGGGAGCAGGCGATAAGGATCTGTTCGCGGACGTGCTTCCGCTGGGCTACAGCAATCTGTCGGACGCGGATTTCAAAACAAAGCTGGATCAGGACCGCACGAAGTTCACGGCGGCGAAGCAAGAGATGGTTGCGGCCTCCCGCAAGCTCGATCCGGCGCTGGATATCGCAGGCGCACTGGATCCGTCGGCTTCGCCCGTGTATACGGTGAAAACGTTCGAAACGGAGAAGCAGTTCGAGGAATTCGCGGATGAACTTGACGAAGACGCGGGACAGGAGATCGTGCTGGAAGCCCGCGGCAAGATCGTCCAATCCGGCACGGGCGCCAACGCGCAGTATACGATTCGCGCGGACACCGAGCCGGTTATCCTGAATAAAAGCGTCGCTTACAGCGGCAAGGATTTGACGCTGTCGTTCGGTAAATTCGCGTTGGCGGAAGAACTGAAAGCCAACACGGAAACACCGTTCCTGCAAACGTTGTTCGTTGGCGGCGACGGCACGCTGAGCGTGGCGAACAGCGGATTCGTGTTCCACTCCGGCGAATGGACCGTCGATTTCTACAACGGCTTCGACAAATCGCTCGGTACGGACTCGGGCCTGTCTGACGAAGAGCAAGCGTGGGAAGAAGGGCGTAATCCCGAAGATCCGACGCTGAACGGCAGCTTGAGCTGGGCGAACGGCATGGTGGCGGATGCGCTCAACCCGTATCGCACGCTGCTCGTTTCCTACGTGTATTTCAACAAGCATACGCTGTTCTCGACGCCGACGTTCTCGGTGGCGGGCTTCGGGCTGAAGCTTAACGACTTCGTGCTGCGCGAAGACGGAGTGGCTTTCGGCGGCGCGGTGAAAATGTACATCGTCAACGGCGAAGTCAACAGCGTCATGTTCAACCAATCCGGCTTCGTAGGCATCGATTCAGCCTTGAACTTCGAACTGGGCGAAGGTATCGGCCTGATCAAGGAATCGGACGACGGCGATCAGAAGATTGCCGGAGGCATCAACATCGTCCATTACAAAGACCCGAATAAGTACGACGTCATGAACTCGTACGGCATTAACTTTGAAGGCAAGTTGGAGAATCTGTTCTCGATCAGCGCCGAACTTGCGTTCAAACGCGTGCCGGACGGACGGATTATTCCCGACGTGATCGCGTTCGGTTCCGATCTGCCGGAACCGGGCATCATGATCAATCCGGCGATCAAGATTTCGGCATTGAGGGGCGCGATCCGCGAGCTGGCGATGACAATCGCCGGCGGTACCGAGCGTATTCCGCTGACGCTGGAAGCCGGCGTCGACATGGAACTGGGCAAAAAACCCGCGGTATTCACCGGCGCCGTGGATCTGACGCTCAAAGCGACCGGATTCAAAATTCTCGGTACCCTGGATTACGGCTCCGGCGATGACACGCTTCCGATGCTGACCGAAGCTTTGGTGCAGACGCAGTGGGTCAGTCCGATGTTTATCCGCGCCAGAGCCCAGCTCGACGTGGGCGGTTGGGACATCATCATCGGCAGCGCCAGCCTGTTTATCGGCGAAAATTTGGAAAAGGGCCGCGTCGATTTTGAAGGCATGGTCAGTTCCAAGATCCAGATTCCGGGTTCCGTTCCCGTGGTTGGCGGTATGGGCTTCGGCGTGCGCGCAGGCGCCAACAACGACCAGCTGTGGGCCGGCATCTCGCTGCTGTTCCTGACGCTGGGCATCAAATATTATTGGGGCGGCGGCATTTCGTTCATGACGGACGGTTCGCATCTGGATAACGACGCGCTGATCAACTTGGCGGTCAACGATCCGGAACAAGGACCTAGACTGCTGCAAATCGGCACGGGCATTCAGACGCTCGCGACCTCGTGGGAAAATGAAGAAACAGACCGTTACGAGATCCGTTACACGGCAGTGGCGGAAGGTATCGATATGATCGAGGACAGTTCGCAGGACCTCGGCATCGGCGGTATCCGTACATCCGACGGCGGGAAAAAGCATATCATCCCGACATCGGATATCACGGGCAACGCGCTGCTCGAAGTGGAATACTTCACGACGACGCGTCCTACACTGACGCTCAAACGCGCCGACGGATCTTCTTACGACATCGTGTTCGGCGACGTGACCGACAAGACGGCGACGGCGTTCGAACAGATTATCAAAGCGCCGAAAGAAGGCGATCTGAAAAGCGACGGCACGAAAGTAACGAAAAAAGAAGAGCAGCAAGGCACCGACACGCGCCGCGTCTATATCGCGCTGCCGCAATCGGACGCGAACACGGGCGACTGGACGCTGACTTCGAGTCAATCCGTCAAGTCCAAGCTGATGAATATTCCGGTTCTGCCTAGTCTGTCCGCGGCAAGCCTTGCCACGGACGCGCAGGACGGCGACAAATTCACGGCGCATTGGACGGTAGCCAATGCCTCTCCGGGCGATACGGTCGATCTGTATTTGTCCGCCGACCAATTGCAGGCGGTTCCTACGGCAGACGAATCGATCGATCCGGGCATCATGATCGCGAAGGGCATCGAAGTGGCAAGCGGCGATATCGCGGCCGACGGCAGCGCTTCGGGCGAGATGAGCTTCGATGTGAACAGCATTGAGTACCTGGGCGGAGCCGACCTGCGCGGTCTGATCCAACAAGGCGATTATTATCTGCGCGCCGAGCTGAAGACGGAATCGGCATTCGATGCCAAGTCTTCGCAGGAGGCCTATACGTTAATCGATCCGCTGGCTCCGAACGCGGTGGATTCGGTCGACGTGACGAGCATCGGCAACGGCATGTTCGACGTGTCTTTCCCGGCTTCGGTGAAACCGACAGGTGCGGAAGACGATGAGTTCACCTATGTCTTGACGGCAACGGACGAACAGAATGTGTTGTACGATCCGTTCGGTGAGGAAGGTTATGAAGAAGCGGATCTGCAAGAGACCTTGCAAGACGGTCGTTATCATGTGACCGTCGGCGGTTGGAATGAGCTGGGCACGCCGAAGCTGGGTGCCGACGGCAAGATTCTTCGCAATGCGGACGGTACGATCGTGATGGAAGAAGGCGAAGTTCGCCATTCCGGACTGGAGCCGGGCAAAACCTACCGCATGGGCGTGATGGTAGCCCGCAAGCCGGTATCGGACGCGAACGCCAATATGCGTCTGTCTGCGGCGACTTATTCCGCTCCGAAGCTCCTTCCGGTTCCGCAAGGACCTGAATTGACATTGGACGGCAAAAAGGTCGTAGATAACAAACACGAAGTGATCACGAATTCGAACGAAATCAGCGTCGGCGTAACTTCGCCGCAATCGGGCGTCATCGTGGAAGCCTCCACGGACGACGGCGTGCTGGGTACGTACGATTTGTCGAAAACAAACAAGATGGATCTCAAATTCGAAGTAGACGGCGTATACGCCGTTCAACTGAAAGCCCGCAACAAAACAACGGGCGACACGTCGGTCACCATGCTTTACGTGACGATCGACAAGGTCGCGCCGATGATCTATCTGGATGCTCCGCTGCCAGGCGCTCGCGCGGCAAACGGCGCTGCCCTGCTGCAAGGCACGACAATGACCGACGCTACCGTGACGGTCACGGATGCCGATACCGACGCGGAGTTGGCGCAATTTAAGCCGGACGAGAACGGCGTATTCAAGCAAAATATTGCACTTGGCGGAGATAAATTGAAGACTCGCCTGCGGATCAAGACGGAAGACGCGGCAGGTAACGTCAACAGTGCCGTTGTCGAGGTATTGAACGACAACTTCAAGCTGCCGCGCAGGCTGAAGCTCGAAATGCCGGAAGCCGTCATAGCGGGCGGCCAGACCGCGGCGCTGAAAACGTACGTCGAATATACGGACGGTACGCGCGAACTGCTGGATAACGCCGATATTGCGTACAGCGTAGTGATGGGCGAAGCCAATGCGGGCGTTGAACAAAACGGTGCCGTAGCCGGTAAACGTGTCGGCGCGGCCCTGATCCAAGCCGATTACGAGTGGCAGGGCACGGAGCTTAGCGTGACCGATGTGGTGTCCGTCACCGCTCCGGAAGCGGGCAGCGCTCCGCCTGACTACATGGATACGGTGAAGGCCTCGACCGTAGGTACAGGCAAAGCAGGCGAGACTCGCGTCTCGATCAACGCTGCCGGTCATGGCGGCAATATGGTTGGAAGCGAATGGGCATACAAAGTGTTCTCGGATGCCGCGCAAGTGCTGCTGCCGACATTCGAACAGAATGCAAGCAGTTGGATTGCACTCCCAACCGATAAGATCGTGAAGGCGAAGCCGGGCGAACAGATTGTAGTCGTGAAGCGCACGACAGCTCAGCCGAAGCTTGTTACAGCTTCTTCGGCGGCTATCGCCGTGAACGAGTGGATCGCTCCGGCTTCGACAGGCGGCGGATCAAGCACGATCACGAAGCCGGCGTCCAACGTGCCTAAGGGACCATTGACCATCGGCGGTATCGCGGTCGATGCAAAGGTTGGCGGCAAAGACATTAAGGTTCCGCTGCAACTCGACGGCACGCAAACGGATGGTCTGATGCTCGTTGACGTTGCGCCAGGCGCGAGCGGTCCGACGATCGTTGCGCATCCGGTGCGCGAAGCGCTTCTGAGCACGATTAAGCAGGGACAACAGATTACGCTGCGCGTAACCGGAGAGTTGGAACGTCTGGGCATCGAACTGGATGCCGACCTTGTCAATCAGCTTGCCGCGAAAGGCGTATCGTTGAATCTGGAAAGCGATTGGGGAAGTTATCGTCTGGGACTCGATGCGCTCGATACCGAATCGGTAGTGTCTTCGTTCCCGGGCGAAAATGCAGAAAATATCAAGATCGTACTGAATGTCGGCCAAGCCGCCGACCTGTACGCTCAATTTGCCGAGCAGCTGACCGCCGAAGGAATCACCATGCCGCGAGGCGTTCCGGTAGCCTTCGACATGACGGCGAGCAACGGCAAACGTTCGATTTCGATCGAGCGATTCGCGAAGATGACCGAGAAGGAACTTCGTCTTCCGGTCGGCGAAGACGACCGTACGGTATCTACCGTCGTCGTGATGGAACAAGACGGCAGTCTGCGTCATGTGCCGACCCGCTTCGAAGCGAAAGACGGCATCATGTACGCAGTGGCAAGCACGCTGACCAATAGTGTCTATCTGCCGGTCAAGCATACCGCGGCTTTCCGCGATCTGGCGGGACACTGGGCAGAAGAAGCCATCAGCGATCTGTCCTCGCGCCTGATCGTCAACGGCGTGTCGGCGACGCGCTTCGATCCGTCGCGCAGCATGTCGCGCGCCGAACTTGCCGCTCTGATGGCCCGCGCTTTCGGCCTGAAGTCGGTCCCGGATTCGAACGCGTCGTTCGCCGACGTGAAGTCGACGGATTGGTATAACGATGCGGTACGCACCGCGACGGAATACGGCCTGATGTCCGGCTACAGCGGCAGCCGCTTCGGTCCGAAAGACGTCATGACGCGAGAGCAGGCCATGGTCATGCTGATGCGCGCTTATGAACTGGCCGGAAAAGCCGCGCCGTCCGCAGGCGATACAGCGTCCGCGCTGAACAGCTACACGGACGCCGCAAGTCTGTCCGATTGGGCCAAGACCAGCGCCGCGCAAGCGGTGAAGCTCGGCCTGATTCAAGGGAAGTCTGCTGGTAAACTGGAGCCGAAAGCTCCGGTGACACGTGCGGAGATGACGATGCTGGTGCGTCGATTGTTGACGGAGTTGGAATTGATGTAAGGAAACAAGCCCCTGGTTCTCTGACGAGAACTAGGGGCTTTCAACATGGCGAGAAAGTCACGGTGGCGTGGGAAGCGAGAAGACTGCGAGAGAAATTACCAGCATAGGCTTCCGAAGTGCCTTTCTTCGAAATGCTTCACAATCCGCTGTCTCACTTGGAAAACTGGGTTGAAATTTTAGTTGTAGGTTTTCCAAGTTCAAAGGCGTCTATCACTGAATTTCTCTCTCCGTCTTCTCGCTTCCAGCTACCTTGGACGTTCTCGGCACGTTGGATCCCCATTTCTCATAGAGAACTGGGGATCTTTGCTTTTGGATATTACTATCGACGATCAGGATATAAAAAACGTAGTTTCTGATCATTCTTTTGCCGACTGCGAACGATTATGATCAAAAAACGAGATTTGCGGATAAAAAATCCTCCAAGCAAGCCTATCAGATAAAATGAATGCAGGAGGTGGGAGAATGATCATCGAAAATGCGCGTTCGTTGGCGCCGTCCGAACGGATCGCATTGGCATTGACTGATCGTCTGACTGCGGATCGGAATGTTGATCGTATCGATTATTTAAAATGCAAGTTGGCTTTAGAAGTACTGTTTATCAATATTTCTAAAATGAGCGTCGTATATGCATTGGCATTTGCGGTAAACGCTGCCCTTCCGACATTGATCTTCCATTTTGCATTTTTGTCCATCCGAGTATTCGCTTATGGCGTGCATGCGAAATCAAGCTTCGTTTGCACTTTGGTCAGTGCTCTGTTTTTTGTCGGAATCCCCTGGATGATTAACGCCGAGGCAGTTCTTGCACCTCGTTTCGTTCTTTTGTTATGGGGAGTCGCGAATGTCTTGCTTTTAATGAAATATGCTCCTGCAAGCACGTCCAAAAACGCGATTGGTTCTTGGGAGAAAAAAAGAAGTCTTCGCCGCAAAGCGATAAGATCTAACATTTTCATAATCATTTTGATCATCGTCTTGCCTTCCTTGGCGGTCGCCAACCTTTTGATGGCAGGAAGTTCGATTGCGGTTCTTCTTACATTGCCTTGTTCCTATCGCTTGTTTGAATCGACACTCTTAAAAGGAGGAAACGAACGATGAAAGAAAATTTGATCAAAACACTGGTGAAGTTCGGAGAATTGAGTGCGGGAGCTTGCTGTTTGGTGGGCGTATACGAACCCGAAGTTCCTTTCGAGCTTCAAGCGAAAGCCAATGAAAATAGCGTGGAAGATATCTACAAAAAATGATAAGATAAAATCATTACCTTTATTAAAGGGATGATTACATATGTTGGTGTTCATCGGTACGCTTCAGGTATTGCTCATGGTGGCTACTGCTCAAATTATCGTTGCGAATACATATCCGTCTTTCAAAAAAATAATAATGACTATTTTTTGGGGCGTATTATGCGCCCTTTCTTTTCGTTGGCTAGGCGTATACGTATCGATTCCCATGCTGATCGGTTCGTTCTTCGTTTTGTACATACCTGAAAAAAACAACCTTAAAGCATTAGGAGGCTTGTCATACGGCACAATTTTAATTTTGCTGAGTGATCCCGTCGCGACATTGATGGAGAATGTGCTGTCCGTACCTGCGGAGGGCCAGCTTTTTTATTGGATGTACGCGATTCTGTTGACAACTTTTTCTTTGGCGGGAAGCTACGGAATTCGAAAATTGGTGCAGCTTTTCAGGCGCAAAGGCGAGATCGACGACAAACTGAAAAAGCTTGTCGTGTATCTAGGAGTGCTAACCGTAGTCGTGTATTACCTTTGTATTTATTTGAGCGCATACATCGGTGAAACGATCGAATTGATCCAACTCAATCTGTTCTTTTTCGTTGTTTACTTATTGATCGCTTTCCTGGCCTTCTATATCTATTCCAAGTCGCTCCGCAAAGCCTACGAGGTTAAGCAAAAAGAAGCTCAGCAAGAGGCGATGCAGCGTTACACGCAAGAACTGGAACATCAGTACACGGAAATTCGCAAGTTCCGGCACGACCATCAAAATATTTTGTCTTCGCTTGATGCGTTTATTCAGGATGAAGACTTCGAAGGATTGAAAAAGTACTACGAGAAAAAGTTGAAAAGAGCATCGGAACACCTGGAATCCAATAACTTCAAACTGGAAAACCTGAGCCGGATCAAAATCAAAGAAATCAAAAGCATTGTCGCGTCCAAGCTGATCCGTGCCCAAGAATTAGGGATCGATGCGACGTTTGAGGCAAAAGAAGACATCGAGTTTGTTCCTGCCGATTCGGTGGCGATGGTACGGGCGCTCGGCATATTGCTGGACAATGCCATCGAGGAACTTCAGGAAATCAAGCAGGGCAGCATGGAAGTCGGATTTATTCGGGACCGGAATACGATTCATATCGTGATCCAAAACAGCTGCCGGCCGGACATACCGCGTTTGCACAAGCTTAAAGAAGTCGGGTTTTCCACGAAAGGAAAAAATCGAGGCTTGGGTTTGGCCAGTTTGGTGGAATTGATCGGGCAGCTGCCGAACGTGACTTCCGAAACTCTTATCGAGCAAGGACAATTCAAACAAATTCTTGTAATCAATCCTATATAGAAGGTGATGGCGTGCTGTCCGTATTGATTTGTGAAGATGATCCGAAACAACGCGAGCGTTTGGAGAAAATTGTGACCGATTACATTATGATGGAAGCTTTGGATATGAAATTGGTTTTGGTTGCCGATAATCCCGAACAAGTACTGAATTATTTGGAAGAAAATCCGAAAACGACGGGTCTTTATTTCTTGGACGTCGATCTTCAACATGAAATGTCCGGCATCGCGCTGGCTTCAGAAATTCGGGAACGTGACGACGCGGGCAAAATCGTATTCGTGACGACTCACGGCGAGCTTTCTTATTTGACGTTCATCTACAAAGTCGAAGCCATGGATTATATCATCAAGGACGTTCCGGAAGAAATCGGACGAAAGGTTCGGGATTGTATCGCTGTAGCGCATAAGCGCCATTTGAGCGATAACGGCGGTCAGCAGCAGAGATTCAAAGTGAAAGTCGGGGAAAAAAACCGATCTATCGATCATAAAGACATCATGTTTTTCGAATCTTCGCCTGTCCCTCATAAGATCATCCTGCATATGGAAAACAGTCAATTGGAGTTTTACGGATCGATCAAAGAATTGGAAGAAGTCGGAGATCCATTTTATCGCTGCCATAAATCTTTCGTGGTCAATAAAGATAATATCAAAAGCGTGGACCGCTCCAAACGGGAGATTGAAATGATCAATGAGGAGATTTGCTTTGTATCTGTTCGCGCATTGAAAGGGTTAGACTGAATAACTGCCTGAAAGGCCGCTTTGTTTCCGGAAACGGAGGCAAAGCGGCCTTTTTTTATGCAAACCGCGAAATGGAAACGCAAAGATTGCATGCCTGATCCTTGACGATTCGGATATCGCGAACGTTTTTCGGCGAATTTCAAGACGGTTCTGAGCATAATCCATGCTTTTATGAGCAAAACCCGGCGAAGAGGCCCATGCGGCCTATACTTAAGCCACAAGGAAAACGAAGCCTGTTCAGGCAGCGTGCCATTCCCAAGTAAAGGAGCGAACGAAATGCCGATTCGGATTTACGACTACGAAGCAAGCAAAATTCCATTCATGTTGAAGTTGACCACGGAAGTATTGGACCGGGAAGTCGGCGGTTCTTACTATCTGGATACGGATTGGCTGCACGGCCCGAGCATTTTGATCACAGCGGAAAGTTCGGAAGACGAAGTCCGGCTGCTCGATTCGCTGACGGCTTGCACACTGGATTACAAAAAGGAGCACCCGCTGCGCCTTGAGCAGATCGAAGCCGTACAGTTCAAATATTTGAAAGAACAGCGTCGATTGGGCGACCTAGAACTAAGAACGGATACGGACGGCCGAATGCGCGAGGACGGCGAGATCGAGCAGGGCGAAGGCAAGACCGGCGTTTACAATTCGGACTACCATCGCAAATTGTTCCACGAATTCCGATGCCGGCTTCAAAACGCCAACAATCTTCTGTTGGCCGAAATTTCAATGATAGATGAAAAGAGTCGGATTCGTGTATTTACCGATATGTTTCTGCATATTGCTACTTTGTATAACGGCGATGCCGCCAGCGGATATATCTCCTATCTGTCCCACGTGCTCGGCTTCTTCTCCCGCTTAAGACTCGAAGGACATCCCGAAAACGTGCAAGAACGCTTCGAGCGTTTGTATCTCAGCGTTTTCGCTGAAAAGCAGCCGCCGCCCGGCGCTTCGCTTCAAGCTTCTTTGAATCTTTGGAAAGAGGCTTGGAACGATGTGGCCGCGGAAATGAGACAAGGTTTCGACAAAACGCGATTCAAGCAGGATGACCATCTGGAACTATACGATCAACATCGCCGATTCGAACAATACATAGCCGGGATGGACAACCCCTTCCATCGGCGCCTTCTTGATCGCGATGATCTCGAAGAACTTATGATGTCCGACGAAATGCTGGTTTACCGCAACGTGATCAACCTGTTCTACATGACGCTGCCTATGTTCGAACAAGGAATGGCCCAAAAGCATGTGTACGGATACTGCGCGATACGCTGCATCGAGTCGAGCCGCACCGGACTGCTCATGACGATATAATCCCTACGAAAAGAAAGGAGGAATCCCTATGTCATACGTCAATCCTTTTGTGCTGGTCAGAACCAATTCATTGGACAAGCAAGCGATGGAAGTTGCGGGTCGGAACGAATTGGAGAACTTTAATCGGCAAACGGTCGAGCTTCGTCAACATTTTCAACAAGCCAAGGCCGAAGCAGTTGCTGCTTTGGAAACGCTTGTGCAAAAAGAAGGAAGTTCCTTATTGCTCAATCTCAAAAGAGCCGTTTATAACGAACGCTTTTCTCGATTCGAGAAACTGGTTCGGGAAGCAGGGCCGGAACTTGCCCCTGTTTCAGAGACGATAGAGAAGCTTCGGAAAAGCTGGAATGCTTTAGCCGAAGCCGATCGGATCTCTACGGAAGATTACGAGAGATTGTTGAACGATTCCAGACAACGCATGCATACGGTGGTCGGAAGCAGCGGCGAGCTGCAGAACAACCTGCTGATGATTCAACCCAATATGTATGCCAAGCTGCGAAAGTATCTGGATACGCCGCCGCAAGAGCACAAAAATTCGGAACGCAAATTGGACTACACGCTGTACAAAGTTTTGGCCAGAGCAGCTTTCAAAACTAGCCCGTTTGCCGAGATCACGCGTGTAGGACGAGCCGAACGCTTATCGGAAGCACAAGCGGCCGAAGGACCTGGGCAGCTTCGTTTTCAGCGGTGGAGCAAGATCAACTATACGTTCCTGAACCGATTGGTTTTCGAGTACCTGCTTGGCGAAGACAGCTTTTACGGGAACGTGCTCTACAAAATCCCGCCTTTATCGATCGAATATGCGGAAGGGCAGATATCGATCAGCTTTGTGGCGACTCGGGACGACCGAAAAAGCGAGAAAATTTTCGAAACCAGCGAAATTTTGAAAAAGCTCCGTATGAACGAAGAACTGGCCGGTTTCTTCAAAGCGAACAGCGTGAACCATATGGTGAGCTTGAGTGATTTCGAGGAACTGTTCCGAGAACGCGGCGTGACCAAAGAAGAGCTTTGCCGTTTGCTTCGAGAGTACGTGCAGATCGGATTGCTGATTCCCGCTATCGGGTTTTCGCAGCAAACTGAAGCCGGATTTATCAAAGAAATTAACGAGGCCGGACGCTTGTACCTTTCGGCAGAGAAGTCCGGAGAACTGGAAGAAGTCTTGAATTTGCTGATTCATACGAAGAACCGGTTGGGCGAATGCGAAGACATGGAAGAGCGCAGCCTCTTGTATCAAGAAGTCGGTCTTCGACTCAACGAGTATTCGGAAGCCAAACGCGTTCGCATGGATCCGAGCCGTTTGTTTTACGAAGACGGGGTGATTGCGGAGCCTTTGCCGATCGCGGCCGAACGGATCGAAGAAGATCTGCCCGTTTTCGAAGCGCTGCAAAAGATATCCTTATTGTTTGACGTGAATGTCCGGATGCAATTGGAGCTCGGAGCGCGCCTTGACCGGGAAAACATCACTGAACTGGACAGTCGTTTCTTCACCGCTTTGTTCGATGTCTCGAAACCGATTCTTCCGTATTGGTCGGGGCCCTTCTACTGTTATGCGGAGACCGAATCGAACTGGGTGAAGCAGCTCGACGAGCTCAAACTGCAATTCATCCATGAATTGAACGCGCTTTGCGAAGGCTGCGAAGAAGTCGATATTTTGCCTCTTTTCGAACGATATGCCCGCCGCATTCCTGAACCCATTTATGTCATGGCCGATTTGTCTTCAAGCTTTTTTGTTCAAATGAACGGCCCACGCAAGATCGTGAACGCGATTTATGACGGCCAGGAAAAATACAAATCGCGGTTCATGGATTATTTCCAAGATTATTTGCGATCAAGCGAAGCTTACAAGCAGTTCGAAGAAGATTATTACTACGGGCAAGGGTATCGCGAGTACACGGAAAACTTCGGATTCAACGGGAATATCAAAGAGTCTACCTTGACTCAGTGCGTGAAAACGGTCGGGACGGGCCGCAAACGTTTCTCGAAAATCGCGGAAGACTATCTCAAAGTCGAAACGTTGACGATCGGCTGCGACCCCGTTACGAAAGCTGTCCGTTTTTTCGAAAAAGAGACCGGACTTCCGCTTAAAATTCTTTTCCGGGGCTCCTTGATTCCGACGGCGATGCCCGGATACATTTCGACGCTGCTGCAATTGTTCGCTTCCGGCCGCATGACGTTCAAATTTGCCGATTTGGTCCAACATTCTTCCGTACCCCGAATGTCCGCCGGCCGAGTCGTAGTATGCCGAAAAAGAACCGCTCTCGCCGCCATGGTTCCGATACTGGGCAAGCGAGAAGAAGAAAGCCCGGCCGAACATTACAAGCGACTCAATTTGCACTATACGGCATGCAATTCGGCCAAACGCTTTTTCATCACGGCTAAAAGAGACCTTTCGGACAAAACGTTTCGCCTGATCGACTTCAAACCTTTTTATGTCGACTTGCTCGACCCGGTATCGGTAAAGGTGATGGAGAAAGAGATCATTTGCAAATATGCGGCTTCCTCTTACGAGAATCTGTATCTGGAGGAATTTCTGGGCGACGATTCCCCGCATGCGACGGAATACGATATCGAATTTTATAAAAAGGAGGGACAGTCGTGAATCCGAAGCTAAATTTGTTGAACAGAGAGAACGTCATGATTTATCGGAAAGACGAAACGACGCTGCTCAAAACCAGTTACAAAACGCTTAAATTCCGACTGGGCGTCGACGAACACGAACGGCTACTCGAACTGCTGCGACAGACTCGGGGAGGCGTCGCTTTGGAAGAGCTGCTTCGAGGGCAAGAAGATCGGCAAACGCTCAGGCTGGTCAAAATGTTGATGGAAAGCGGCGTGCTATTCGGTTTTCGACCCGGTGACGCCATTGAACGATACACCGGAGCCGCCTGGTTTCCGATCGTGGCCCAGTATTGGCCGCATTCGCAAACTCCGACCGCCGAAATCGAACATGTTGCTCAAACGCCGATCGCAATATCTGCCGAATTGGAACGGTTGCTGCCCGATCTGGTCGGCACTTTTGAAGAGTACGACAAAAAAGTTCGGGTGTACGAACGGGTAGAAGATGTTGCGGACGATGCCTTTTTGATCACGGCAGAACGCGAAGATTTGGAAAATCGACCTCATCATCTTTTTTTGCAAACGTATAATTCCGGCTGGTGCGGCACGTCCGCTTCAGGTCCGGAGTACGAACGCTTGAGCGAAGACATCCATCCGCTTTTGCGCAAGTTCGGTCCTTTTTATCTGCTGATCTTCACGATCAAACGATTGTCGGGCTTCGGCCGCGATACGTTTTATATCAATGAAAACGTGAAGTTCATCGAAACGGATTCGGCTCCCGGAGAAATCGAGGTGGTAAGCACGTCTCAGGCTCCCCTTCGAGTAGGCGACCGTCTTCCGATCGAGCGCATCGACCGGTTCGAACGTTATTTGGAAGGCGGCCGTCTCGGATTGAAGATCGCCAATCAATCCGCCGAATACGGACGCTTGAAGCAGATCGGCTTTTCCGCTTACGGGATTAAAGACGCCGCGGACCAGACGGAGTATGCGGCTGTAGGGCTTCGTTTCGAAGAAAACGGAGTCGAAGCTATCGCTTTCGCGCTCAAACATTATTTCCAGAAGCATACCAGCGGGGAATGGCTTGTTGCGCGAACGGAAGATTACTACTATCGCAAAACTCAACTGTTGCTTGCGCATTTGGACGAGCCGAGACAAGCTTTTCGTTTATCGACGTCCGCGAAAGAAGGGATCAAAGCTTTTCGGGCTTACCGCGATTTTTTGGAAAACACCGAAATTTGTTTGGAACGGTATTCCGATTCCGAGTCTTATAAAATCTCGATCGCAGGACCGGACGGCCGATCATTCGGCAGCGGCCGCAAAACGATCCGCTTGCGGGAAGAGCTGGAGCAGGCGATCGTGCACTACGTTTGCCGGCTGTTGAACCCGGACGTTCGAATTCGGCTTCCGTTCGATGCATACGAGAAGAAGGTCGATATCCGCAATCTGCCCGAAACCGAACTTCCGGAAGACGGGCAAGAGCCGGACTTCATCGAAAATGCGCTCAGGCTTTTCCAAGAACGAAATATACGTTACGAAGAACTGGTTTGGAGCCGCGAGTACGAGCTGCTGGAATCCGGACTCTGCGTACGTCGGATCGATGTAGGTGAGTATAGTGCTTAAAGATCCGATGTTGAAGCAAATCCGCGAGTTGGTCATTGCTGCGGATCAACAGAGCTGGGAGCAAAGCATTTTGCCGAGACTATCGGATAATACGGAGCTGCCTATCCAAGAATTCGAAGAACAAAACCTGAGCCGACTCGATCGCGATCTATTGAACCGATTCACCCGATCGGCGCCGGAAGGCACTTATGTGGCGTATGACCGTATTCGAAAATGCGGAGAAATCAGAAACCTGCTTGATCATTCTCCGGCAGACAGTCGGCAGCTCCATATCGTCGGCGAAGAAAATGCCCGGCTCACGTTCCGTCAATTCCGCACGCGCGATTTCGGTTCTGTCGTAGAGGCTTTGGAACCTTACCATGCCGACTTGATTCACCCGTTGTTCGGATTGTTCAAAGGACACTATCGCGGAATCGCCGACTCAATGCCTCTGATCGCATTCGACGCCAAGCTCGGCACCCGCAGTTACGATGCCTATGGTCGATCTTCCACATACACGGAATCTTATTATACCGGGCTGTTGGAGGCGCTGGAACGTTTTCACGGGGCGGCCGCGCCGAATACGCGATACGTTCAGGCAAGCGAAAAGGAACTGGAAGAGTCAGGTCGGGAGTACGTATCGATGAATCGCTTCAGACGGTATACCGAATCGCAGACGCAAATGGGAACTTTCGCATTCGATGCCTATTCGACCGACAAATCTCTAAAGTGGAGACAGGCTTACGACTACGGAAACCGCCGCAACATACTCGTTCCCGAACAAGTGGCGTATTTTTCCAGCGAACATCTCGAACGCTTCGATCCGGAAAAGCGTTATCTGGCGGAAACTTCGAACGGAACCGCAATCGGCAGCAGTTGGGAAGAGGCGGTTACCGCGTCGCTGCTGGAAGTCGTCGAACGTGATTCCTTCCTTGTTCACTGGTATACCCGATCGCAGCCGCTCAGGATCGAGGGCGCGGACCGATTCGCCGACGAAGACATCCGATTGATGTTGGCTTATCTGGAGATGCTGGATTACCGAACGAACATTTTCGATATTACGTTGGAGTCCGGCATTCCTGCTTACTGGGTGCTGCTGGAATATGTCGGAGAAGATCCCGATAGCTTGGCTTTCTATACGGCCGCGGGAGCCAATCCCAATCCGATTTCCGCGATTCGCTCGGCGCTCGTGGAAGCTTCGACTTCGATCAAGGTATTCAAATCTTATATGTACGACAAATATACGCCGCTTGAGCTTGAGGAATTGGAGCATGATTACTCCAAAGTAAGTCGCTTGGAAGATCATTTGTACCTCTATTCCTCCGTAAGCATGAAACCGCATCTGGAATTCGCGCTTCAAACCGACAGGGTCGAGCCGATCGAAAAGAACATCGCCCGACGAAGCATGCCGGCCGAGCCTATGGCTCGCGAAGAATTGCTGGATCGTCTGCTGAAGCCTTTGCTTCAATACCACCCGAACATTTACATTTCCGATCTCAGTCATTCTTTTTTAACGGATATGGGGTTAAGCTGCACCAAAATTCATATCCCATCGCTGCAAAACATAGGCTTCGGGATGCAGTATCAAAATATCAATAAGGAACGGCTGGAGCAGGCGATCAGACTCAACGGCCTGGACGGCAGTTCGGCGGCGTCTCAAGAAGTTCCGCATCCGTTTCCGTGAAAGGAGGTTGTATCGTGCCGCATCTGGAGTTCGAATACTATAAATGCTATTCGCGGGGTCGTTACGGCTTGACGCATCTGACGCATCTGACCCCTTTCGTGAAACGTCCTTATTTTTCGGGGGGGACGATAGCCTGTCCGGTGTCGGGAACGGAATTGGAGAGTCTGCTCGATCGGTTGACGGCGGCCACGCTCCGAATCAACCGCTTCGATATCCTGAGTCGGTATCAGGATCACAATTCTTCCCCGTCCACCCGCAATATGCATTCCTGCCAGCTACTGTTCGTAATCGACGGCAACGTTTACTTTTACGACCTGTATGAAGACCGCTTTTATTTGACTGCTTCGGAAAAGTTGGATCGGGAATGGGATCGGGACGCCGTCTACGTCATCGGGTTATCCGATCTGCTGAATATCTCCAGATACTATGGCGAATTTTCGCTTTATCTAAGCCTGCTGGACGCAGGTCACGTATTGGGGAATGCGAAAAACGCGTTGACCGCGGCGGACATTCCGTACGCAACCTACGAATCGCCGGGTGCGCGAGAAGTGCTGGATCGATTGGGAACGCCGACGGATTCGCTCTATGCTTCGTTCATGCTTGAACTGGAGCGGCCGGCCGGCGAGATGGAGCTGCGAGGGACGCCGCGTATCGGTCGGATTCCGACCCTCAAACGCTTCGATGAACTTAAGCCGACGGCTTTTGTAAGTCCTTTGCTCCGAAAGTTTCGTTTCTCCTCCGCGAAAGGGAGAAAACAGGCGGAGCATCGCCCGCCCCGCGAGGCTTTGCCGATCGAGCGATTGAGAAGCTCGGCGCACACCATGATCGGAAACTTTAACCTTTCGGAACGCTTCGAACGCTTCAAGGCGGAGGAAGCAAGACGGATATTGTTGGACGCGGTTCGGCAATCCTCCAATCCGGCTCTGCGCTTTTGCATCGCGGAAAGGCAGCGGCTGCTGATGGATGACGGAAGCATAAAAAGCGGTCCGATCGATTTTGGCCAGATTTTGCATAACGATCATGAATTTTTCGATCTGAGCACGTATTCGTACGTCGTGGTTTGTTTTTCCGAGGATCGTCGGATCGAAGATTGCGGATTGTTGCCCGTCTTGTTAGCGGCAGGAGAACTTATGCAAGCCGCTTGCTTATACAGCGCCGGACAAGGGTATGCGTTTCGTCCGATGAAGAACCATAACGATGAATACCTGAAAGAGGTATTGGAGTTGAACGATGGATGGGAAATTAATTACATAGGCGTGTTATGCGGAAGCGAAGTCACCCCGCTGCGATGCGTACTGTGAAGGAGGTGAGCGAATGTGGCATTCCTATCATGCGTATATTCATGATTACTCGGCGTTGGATCGGTATTTGAGACAGGCTTTTCCCGTTTTCGTTCAGGAACGGATTTCTCCGGATACCGATTGGTTTTTTATCCGCTATTGGTTGGGAGGCCCTCATATTCGGCTCAGGATCAAAACGGATCGCGGGTTCGACGCCGAAACGTTCCGTGCGGCATTCTCGGATTCGATCTGCGGCTTTCTTGAAACGGAAACGGTCCGGCTGATCGATTATGAACGGTTTTATACGCCGGAGATGCTGAAAGGCGAAGGGATCCGGCAAACCTACTGGAAGCAGCACGGCAGCGTCGAACAGATCCCTTACGAACCGGAATTCGAACGTTACGGCGGCGAAGGCCATATGGAGCGTTCCGAACAAGTCTTCTGTATAGGTAGTCAACTTGCAACGAAGCTCAATACGATGGCTTTTCCTTACCGGATTTTAGCTGCTGCCGAACTTCTGTATTGGACCGTTCGTTTGTTAAAACAAAAGGGCGAAGCCGTCGAGGAAGATCATGCTCGATACGCATGGTTATGGTCGGGTTATCGTCCACAAGAGGCTTCGGCGATCGACGAAAGGCTTTGGCGTCATATTGAAAGCCGAATGGGTCAGGCGGCCGCTTCGGCAACGGCGCCGCAGCTGTATCGCGAGTATTTGGATCATGTCGTTCAGTTGGCTGATTTGCCCAAAGGCGTAATCTTTTCTCATATGCATATGATGAATAATCGAATCGGCGTTCATCCTGAACTTGAACATGAGCTGGCAGCGTTTTTGTCGAATTCGAAGGAGGTCTTGCATGGAGAAGGATGACCGCACTGCAAGATACGAAGAGTCGTGGTGGCAGCCGGAGCCGGATCGATCGGAGCTACGAAAAAAGTTTCACCGGGTCAGCATTTCCAGGAAAGATCGGACATCGGTTCAAATCAAAAAAGTACGTTCGATTAAAAAATGGGAACTGTTGGAGGGGATCGTTCTTCCTCGCGTCGAAGCGGACGGACAGACGGAGCGTCTCTTGGTAAGCCGCAGGACGCGTCGAATACGTTCCGAAGCGAAGTTAGGACTGGATTTGTTGGCCAGGCTGCTGCAATTTTCCGTCGGCGTCACGGATGAAAAGAACGGGTACTTCGCTTATCCTTCTCCCGGTGCCCTGTACCCTTGCACGTTGTTCATAGCCGCCGATCTTCCGGGATTCGAAGGTGATGTGTATCGCTATAATCCGTATCGACATATGCTGGAGCGATATTCGCAAGACGGAAGCAAGCATTTGGATGCCGCGGTGATCGATCCCGGATTGGCCGAATTTCCGATCAAATTATTTTTCGCCAGCGACTATCAATTGTTGGAAGAAAAATACGGAGAGTTATCCTATCGGCTGCTCAATCAGGAAATCGGTCATATGGCTCAGAACTTGTCGCTATGCGCCGAACTCATGGGTTTGAACTCGGTATGCATCGGAGGATTTTACGAAGAAGAATTCCAACAGGCGGTAAGCGATTACGACTTACTTTACGTGATGGTGGTGGGATAAATGATCTGTGCTTTGCGAGCTGAAAATCGGCTGGTGCGCGACAGGCAAGAACTTTACATTGAGCACATTTTCGATAAAAGCATCATTCGAGTAAGACTCGGAGATCAAGTGGACTATAATCGGCTGCAAAATATGCTCTATGAAGGGATCGAGCTTGACCGGGCAAAGTCGGGCGGATCGGAAGAAAAGAAGCTGCTGCTCGGCCTGCTCAAGTCGGCGCCGGAAAAGTTTCTATTGTCGAAAAACAGGGAAGCGCTGAATAAGGAATTGAATGTGCGAAACGTGTTTCATCTATGCGAACGTACCGGAACTCCGAACGACGAATTGGCACGATATCGGCAGGCGCTTGATAAAACGACTATTCGCGTATTGGGAGACGTGAACGGCGTCTTGACCGAACTGCTGATCAACAACGGATTTCAAGTAAACGGCAAGGAAGATTCGGTAACCGTCGATCCTGCGCGCCGAACCATCGTGGTAGCGGAAAGGCTGTATCTGAATCGAGCGGATCCGATTCCCGATTGCAGCTGCATCCTCCCTTATTCGGTAGACGAAATGACGCTCGGCCCCTGCGCCTTTTCGAAGCAAGAGCAAATCGACCTAACCGGGGATTCGGCAATTGTTCATTCCGCTTCAGACGCGTCAACACGGCCATCCTACGCCAATTTGCTTACGGTTTACTCTTTGCTGGTAAACACTCTATTGTTTTTGATCAACGACACCCATTGCAAATTATACGTAGACGCGGCTTTATCGATTAACCGCATGTTCCGCTTTACCTTGCCGGAGATGAAAATGACGGCCAGCCAAGCTTTTTGAATGAAAAGGAGGGATTCGCATGAGCATGATTAAATTGGACCGATTAACGAAAACATATGGCAGCAAAAAGGCGCTCCAGAATGTAAGTTTCAATGTTGAACGCGGAAGTATAGTGGCCGTATTGGGCCATAACGGTGCCGGAAAAACAACGTTGATTAATTCGATCATGAATATCGTGAAGTACGAAGGGGATATCGAATACGGATTCGATCGCAAGCTTTTGTACCAAAAAGTCGGATATCAGATGCAATCTTCGTCTTACGAGAGCGAGGCCAAAGTATACGAAGTGTGCAAACTATACCGTAAAATTCTGAAAAGTTCGGCCAATCTCGATCAACTGCTGGAAGACTTCGGCTTGGCGGAATTCCGGGGAGCTTATGTAAAAAGCCTATCGGGAGGACAACGCCAAAAATTATCGATTCTGCTCACGTTGATCGGCGAACCCGAACTGATCATTTTCGACGAACTGTCTACGGGATTGGATTCAATGGCACGTCGGCAAATCTGGGATTACGTCAAGCGATTGAATGAGGAAAAAGGAGTCACTATTATTTTGACCAGTCATTTCCTCGACGAGGTTGAGTACCTGGCCGACGAGGTCGTCATTTTGGACAAAGGAGAAATCAGCCGAATCGGCAAAGTATCCGCAATCATTCGCGAAGAATTCGAAAGTACCAAAAAAATCGAGTTTCGGACAGATAACAAAGAAGCGTTCGGCAGCTGTTTCGGCAGCAAACTCTCGAACCGCGGAGGCTTGCTCTGTGTCAGTTATCAAGAAGATTCGGAAGAAGAAGTCTATCGCAAAGTCAAAGGAATGGGCGGTTACGATATCGCGATTAAAAACTATACGTTCGAAGACGCCTTTCTGAAAATGCTCGGTTATACCTTAGTGAAGAATGGAGAGATCTCACATGGATAATTTAATCGCCCTGTCGGGCTACCAGATCAAATTGCTGATGCGCAATGCCAAAAGCCTGATTCTTGGTTTCTCATTGCCGATCGCCATGTTCTTCATTTTCAGTAATCTGCTTGCAGGTTATAAAGTCGACGGAAATATTCCACTTACCGATCTGCTTGTGCCGGCGTATATCCCGATCATTATTGTCAACGGCGTATTGGTGATTTACGGTCAGACCTTCATGCTGTACAAAGAACAAGGCAATTTGTTGAAATTCAAACTGCTGGGCATTTCCGGATTAACCGTATCGTCCGGATTATATATCGCGACTTTCCTATTCCAAATCGCAGCCTCCATACTGCTGATGGCTTTTGCCGCAGTCGCGAAAGGTGTGGTCATCCCTTATGAAAGCTTACCGAACATTGCTGCTGCTTTCTTGCTCATCAATGTCTACCAATTTGCGCTCACTTACTTCCTGACTTCGCTCATCAACAAAAGCGTCACGTATCAAGGTGTCTCCCAGCTCGTATTTTACTACCAGATTTTCCTGGGCGGTCTTACATTTCCGCCGGAAATGTTCCCCAGTTTTCTGCGCGAATTCGTGTACATCTTCAATCCGATCGTGTATGGGCTTGAGATGATGCGCGGACTGTGGTCGGGCACGGGCAATCTGCTCGATTACGGAAAAGAAGCCGCTATCCTGATCGTCGTCTCGGCAGCATTTGTCGGAGCCGGCATCATGGTACAGAAGAAGTTCGGAAAAATCGCCTAGTAGCTTGTCTTGAATAGCTGCCGGTACCCTGACCGTATTGAATCTGAGTTGCGGCGCGGCGAACCCTTCCCAGAACGTGGAGGGTTCGATGCGAACGCAAAACTCATATCGAACGCGGTCAAGGTAGCAGAAGCGAACGATTCTTTTAAATTTGATAATGTTCGGCTACGGGATTTGCGCTATAGATCTTGCACCCGTGCCGCTCATCATAAATCAATATATCCCAAAGGAGCGAATGAACATGGAAAAAGCAAACAACAAGCTGGTCGAGGAACTGTTTTCGGATATCGAGGATCTGGATTTCGTAGAGATCAGCGAAGCAACGGCTTTGCCGGAAACGGCAGCGACCAGCGGTTCGATGATCAGCAACGGCTGCTCGACCTGCGGTTCCAGCTCGTGCTGCTCGTCGTAATGCAACAGCAAGCATTTTATTAAACGCAAGAACAGTAAAAATTAAACAAATCAAAGGAGCGAATGAACATGGAAAAAGCAAACAACAAACTGGTCGAGGAACTGTTTTCGGATATCGAAGATCTGGATTTCGTGGAGATCAGCGAAGCGACGGCCTTGCCGGAAACGGCAGCGACCAGCGGTTCGATGATCAGCAACGGCTGCTCGACTTGCGGTTCCAGCTCGTGCTGCTCGTCGTAATTTCCGACATAATATCCTTGAGATCAAACGCTTATACAATAGTGAAGGGAGGAACTGGCAATGGAAGAATTACTCGGGAAGAAACTAGCTAAATTGGATCTGAATTTCTTTGAACGTCTTAGCATGGAGGATTGCGCAGACGATACGTTGTATTTATTGTTTAAAGCGGAAGCTGAATATAACCTCAATTATCCCGGTGGCACATTGCTGCGTTTCTTATTCTTCAACGAAGGTAAAGTATTTGTTCGATCGGATACCAGCAAGGATATCCATATTTATGAAAATCAACAATTCGACATACCTGCTGATACGTCGCAATGCATTCTTTTGCTCGGAGCTGACGGAGCCGAATCACACCGAGAAGAAATCGAGCATTTATACGACAAATTGTTGAAAGTGTTGAATCGAAAACGCGTGCAGTATCGAGCAATGGAACAAAGCGCGTTTTCCGGTATAGGTCGTCGTCTTCATGTGTTGCGTGCTGCGGCCGTTCAAATCGGAGCGGCCACAGCGTTGTGAATTAATGAAGGATATCTCAGGAACCTCTCTTATAGAGTGGTTCCTTTCTTATTTTTATTTTCCTCCCGTATAGTAAAAGAAACAATCCGCATTTCATGCGAAATATTTGGAGGAGTCATCATGATGAACCTATACGCGGCGGAGCAGCATTTGCTGATCTTGTCTGATTCGATTGATGCGGAGTCGCATCGGCATTCGTTTGTTCAGGTTGCGATTTCGTTGCAGGGGTCATTTGGGATCGAAGTGGACGGGAATCGGATCGATTGCGCGGGAATCGTGATCGACTCGAATATCGTACACCGTCTGCATGCTGTGGGGCATCCGCTGCTCATGTTGCTGATTGATCGAACGTCGCATCTGGCGGCTGCTTTTCGTGAGGGTACGGGGAAGGAAGGGTACAGGCTGATTGATACAGACCGAGCGAGGGAGGCAGCTGGGTTCGTCCGATCTGCACAGCAAAATATTCAAAAAACGGGTGCTTATGCGGTTTTCCTTGAAGGATTACTGGAACGACTGGGCTTTAATCGGCTTCGGCCGACGTTAACCGATCCCAGAGTGAAGGAGCTAATCGGACTGATCCAAGCTTGTACAGACTCGGAACATTCGATAGATCACTACGCACGTCAGCTCAATCTGTCCAGCAGTCGACTTTCCCACCTTTTCAAAAACAACGTCGGGATCTCGTTAAGTGGTTATCTGCTGCTGCATAAGCTGCAAAAGGCCTCGTATCTTATTTTTCAAGGAGTCAGCATTACGGATGCCGCCCTGGCGGCAGGCTTCGACACACCCTCACACTTTGCGAATACGAGCCGGAAGCTGCTGGGCATGACGGCTCGCGATATTCGCAAAGACAGCGTGTTTTTGCAAGTTTCCTACCTCTACAAACCGTAAAGTGAAGGCAGGAGGTGTGGTCGATAAATATCTATACAAGTGAGACCCTGCTGCTGAACTATTCGCATCCGTCTATTCAACGTTTGGTCAACGAACGCGAATGGACGGACATGACGGCGAAAGAGCAAATGCTCGGTATTTATAACTACGTTCGGGATGAGATTAGCTTCGGCTACAATCGCGCAGACGATATTTCGGCATCCGAGGTACTGAAGGACGGCTACGGGCAGTGCAATACAAAAGGAGTGCTTTACATGGCGCTACTGCGGTCGGTGGGGATATCCTGCCGCATACACGGTTTTACCATTCATAAAGAGCTGCAAAAAGGCGCAATGCGCAGCTGGTATTACCGCCTCGCCCCCCCGGAGGTTGTGCATAGCTGGGTGGAGGTGTTGTATGAGAGGCAGTGGCTGAATATCGAAGGGTTTATTCTCGATCTGCCTTATCTGACCAAGCTTCAGCAGAAGTTCTCCGATTGCACGGGTGCATTCTGCGGCTACGGCGTTGCGACTCCAGATTTCCGGAATCCCGAGGTGTATTGGAACGAAGGCGACACCTATGTGCAAAAGGAAGGGATTGTGCAGGACTTCGGTTTGTTCGATAGTCCGGATGCTTTTTTCGCGGAGCATAGACAGGGGTTGGGGAAGCTGAGGGAGATCGTATACGTAAGGCTGGTTCGGCATTTGATGAATCGGAATGTAGCGCGGATTCGCAGTTAGTCGATTTTTTTCTTGAAAAAGGACATGCGTCGTTGACACCCTTTTCCGTGGCTTATACAATTTCTTCTATGAATATACACTGTCTGTAAGGAAAAGGAGAACCATTCAACCATGCTGCATAACCCCACGGGCCGCGAGCGGCTCGGACTTGCTTTGCTGCTGTCCACGCTCGGCATTCTCGGTCCGCTCAACATCGATATGTACCTGCCCAGCTTCCCCGGTATCGCTTCGGATCTGGGCGCGCAAGCTTCGCTCGTACAGCTCAGTCTTACGGCCTGCCTGATCGGCCTTGCGGTCGGCCAGATCATCGTCGGTCCGATCAGCGACGCTCGTGGGCGCCGCGGGCCGCTGCTGATCTCGCTGCTGCTGTTCGCCGCGTCTTCGGTCATGTGTGCGCTGTCGACCAGCATCGAGATGCTGATTGCGGCCCGTTTCCTGCAAGGGCTGACCGCTTCGGGCGGTATCGTGCTGTCCCGTGCCGTCGTGCGCGACGTGTTCAGCGGCCGCGAGCTGACGCAGTTTTTCTCGCTTTTGATGGTGATCAATGCCGTCGCGCCGCTGCTCGCCCCGATCATCGGCGGAGCCGTCCTGCTGCTGCCGGGTTCGAGCTGGCACACCATTTTCTACGTGCTCGGCTTGCTTGGCTTCATCATTCTGCTCATCGTCGGCTTCAGGCTCAAAGAAACGTTGCCGCCGGAAAAAAGACAGCCGAGCTCGATCGGCCATTCCCTTCGCACGATGGGCAGCCTGATGAAAGACCGCTCGTTTATGGGTTACGCCCTGACGCTCGGTTTTATCCACGGAGGCAGCTTCGCTTACGTATCCGGCACGCCGTTCGTGTATCAGGACATTTATGGCGTATCGCCGCAAGCGTTCAGCATCCTGTTCGGTATCAACGGGATTGCGATCATTGCCGGTAGCTTCATTATCGGGCGCTTCAGCAGCTTCGTGCCTGAACGGAATCTGCTGCGAATCGGCGTCATTACGGCGGCGAGTGCCACGCTTGTATTGCTGATCGCTTCGATCGTTCAAGGACCGCTCTATACGATCGTCGTGCCGCTTTTCATCTATATGATTACGATCGGGATCACGGCGACCAGCACGTTCACGCTTGCCATTGCGCGCCAGGGTCACCGTGCCGGCAGCGCAAGCGCCGTGCTGGGACTATTCCCGCTGTTGATCGGCTCGATTGTCTCTCCTCTCGTCGGATTGGACGAGACGACGCCTGTCCCGATGGGAGCCATTTTGTTCGTCACGGCTTTGATCGGTGCAGCAGCCTTCTTCATTATGACGCGGCCGGACAAAGAGGAATCTGTTAAGTCTTAAAAATGATTACTTTTTTAACGAATTTATAACTTCTGCGTGGACTTTCGTCCAAGCAGGAGTTTTGTTTTTTTATGCAGGAATTGTGTCTCAAGTAACGATAAACGGACAGTCCAATAAAGGAGGAATCAAGATGAAATTTCGAACATATGGCGATCCCGCGCAACCTGCCATCATGCTGATCCACGGTGCATCCTGGGCCGGAGCGTATCTGCTTCAAGCTGAACGGCTGCAAGAACGCTACTATGTCATTTTGCCGATTCTGGATGGACATGGCGGTGAGCCGACGCTCTATTCGTCCACGAATCAGTCGTCACAGGAGCTGTTAGCCTATATCGACGAGCACATCATGGAACCTTATTTGCGTTGTGCGGCGTCTCGCTAGTAGCTTGACCAAGTTAAATGTGAGGTTACGCCCGGCTGAGATTTCGTACCTAACCCGTGTACGAAGTTTCAGCCGAACGTAAACCTATGATGAAGGTTGGTCAAGCTACTAGGCGGTCAGATTGTCGTCGATATGCTGAGCCGCCGCGAGCATGTAACCGACTTCGCGATCATCGACGGCTCCTGCTGGATTCCGCAACCGTCTATGTTACGTTATGCCCGTCCCTTGCACCCACTCAAATGGGCAATTGAACGTACAGGCTTACTCGGAAGATTAAGCAACCGCAGCATCGCCCCCGAGTACCGCATGCCGGAGCACATTCTCCGCATGTATCTACAAGAAATCAAATCCTTTCGCTACCGTACTTCTCTCGCAATCTTCGATACTTATTTTTCCTAGGCGCTAAAAGACAGCATCCGCAATTGCCAAACCCATGTGATCTGCTTCTATGCCGGAAAAGAACACCCAGCCATCAAAGATTCCGCAATTCTGCTCTGCAATTCCATGCCAGACTGTCAGTGACTCGAACTCCCCAACTACATCCACGGCGAACTCAGCGTCCATCGACCGGAGGAATGGATTAAACGAGCGAAGAATTTTTGGAATGATTCCAAAGTTCATCTTTGATATTAATTCAATCTTTCTTTACTACCCAACCGCACCAAAAAAATTCTGTTTTGACTTTAGGCGCATTAGCGGAGGGAGAAATTCAGTAAGAGACGCCTTTGAAGTCGTAAAGCTGAAAGCTTTACGACTGAGACAGCGGCTCGAACGAATTTTTCTCGCAGCGTCTCAATCGCCTACACTCTAGCCAAATCAGAGTTTTTCACAAAACTTCATAATCTTTTTTTGTCCTTTTTACCGGGACACCTGCTTTGAATGCTTTCCCTCGCAGGCTTGATCCTTTTTCTTTCGCAATGAATGTTTGTCCTCTGTATGCGTACTCTAGTCCTTTGAACATACCTTAACCATGTCAGAGGCGTGAGATTTCCTGTTGTTTTTTCAAAACGATTAGCATAGAATTTGCTGGTGCGATTCTGCGACGCTTTAACGTGAGATGCGGCAAGCAATCTATGCGCAGCAGAGCGGATAGGTATGAAAAATGAGAACATCGAGAAACTTGGAGGCGTTGGTTGTGGAAGAGAAACAATTAAGCCGGGGGCTTAAAGCCCGGCATATCGAATTGATCGCACTGGGCGGAACCATCGGGGTCGGCCTGTTCATGGGGTCCTCAAGCACGATACAGTGGGCAGGGCCGTCCGTACTGCTGGCGTACATGCTGGCGGGACTGGTGATGTTCCTTGTCATGCGAATTATGGGAGAGATGCTGATTGCCGAACCGGTAACGGGATCTTTTGCCACGTTCGCGCATAAATATATCCATCCGGTCGCGGGTTATCTGACGGCTTGGAGCTATTGGTTCCTGTGGGTAACGGTCGGCATGTCCGAAGTGACGGCGATCGGCATCTACTTCGGTTACTGGTACCCGGACATCCCGCAGTGGATTCCGGCACTGGTCGGCGTCGGCATCATCGCGGCGGCCAACATGGCGGCGGTGAAATTCTACGGCGAATTCGAGTTCTGGTTCGCCATGATCAAAGTAGTCGCGATCGTCGCCATGCTGATTCTCGGCACGGGCCTGATCTTTTTCGGATGGGGCAACGGCGGCGTTCCGATCGGCTTCGCGAATCTGTATGAACACGGCGGGTTTTTTGCGGGCGGGTTAAAAGGCTTCCTGTTCGCGCTTTGTATCGTCACCGCCGCTTACCAAGGGATCGAGATGATCGGCATCACGGCGGGCGAAGCGGAAAATCCGAAAGTCACGCTCAAGCGCGCGATCAAAAATATCGTCTGGCGGATTCTCGTATTTTACGTCGGCGCGATCTTCGTGATCGTGACCATCTATCCGTGGAACGAAGTCGGCGTAACAGGCAGTCCGTTCGTCTTGACCTTCGCCAAAGTCGGCATTGTCGCAGCGGCGGGCATCATCAACTTCGTCGTGTTGACAGCGGCGATGTCCGGCTGCAACAGCGGCATTTACAGCGCGGGACGCATGCTGTTCACGCTGGCGGAGAACGGCCAAGCGCCGAAGTTCTTCGGAAAAATTTCCAAAAGCGGCGTGCCGCGCAACAGCATCATGACGACAATCGCTTTGCTGCTGATCGGCGTGCTGCTGAACTACCTCATGCCGGACTCCAAGCTGTTCCTGTACATCTACAGCGCAAGTATCCTGCCGGGCATGGTGCCGTGGTTCGCGATGGCAATCGGACAATTCCGTTTCCGCCGCGAACATGCGAGCGAGATGGACAGCCATCCGTTCAAGTCTTTGTTTTTCCCGGCGGCGAATTACTTCGTCATTGTATTTCTGCTGTTGGTGCTGGTCGGTATGGTCATCAACACGGATACACGCATCCCGCTTGGCGTGGGTGCGGCATTCATTCTGATTATGTTTGCGGCTTATTATCTGTTCGGAATCGGGAAGAAATCGTCGAATGCGCATAACGGTTCTTCCAAATAGCAGCACGAAGAAAAAGCGGAGTTACGTTCTGACGTAACTTTCGCTTTTTTTTTTGCAATAAAGATCATAAAATGTCGAAAGTATCGAATTTTTAGTCAGCTAATTTTAAAAAAATAGAAAAAAACGGAAAAGTTAGCATTAAGAATTGTCGGAAAATGCCGATAAGGAGAATAAGATCTTTTAAGCGGAAGGATGATCCATATGTTCAAATGGCTGCGCTTTAATAATGTGCCTCTTAGCTTCAAGATGCTGCTGCCGCTGGTGCCGCCGCTGATCGCGCTTATCCTGCTATCGGCACTGTCGGTCAATCTCGTTTCCCGACTGTCCGACCGATTGATTGAACGTCTTTACAATGAATCCCATCAGAGCGTCACTTGGCTGCTGAACGCCGACCGTGACTTTTACCAGGCGCTGACGGAGCAGCAGAGCATGACGACAGCCTCCGGAAAAGCTCTAACTGATCTCAAGGCGGAATTTGACGAAAATGTGGCTCAGACGGAGGAACGGGTGCTGAAGGCTGAGACGATCATGAAGACGCACCCGGAGCGCTTTGAAGGTTACAAGCACCCGGATTCCGGCAAAAATGCGTTTGAATTGTTTGACGACTTCAAAGTGCAGTTCGCCGCATGGAAAGCAGACGCGCAAGGCGGAACGATGGAACAGTTCGATGCCGCTCGCGACGATATCAATCAGATCGAAGAAATTCTTGACACGTACAGCAATGACATCATCGCAGATAGTCTTGCTTACCAGCTTCAAATTCAACGCACGCTCTGGATCGGCTTGGCCGCAGCGCTGGTCGTATCGGCTGTCGTCGGCGCGCTTGTTATTCGCAATGTACGCCAACGCACCCGGATTGCCGTCAGCTTGATTCGCAAGACCGCTGAATTGGATCTGAAATATGACCCGACGTACGAGCGTTTTCTGGAGGAAAAAGACGAGTTTGCTCTGTTAATCCGTTCGGAAGCCGAGGCTCGCAAAGAATTCCGACTCATTATCGAGGATGTACAACGCGAAAGTCACGGTATTGAAAAAGTGATGGATAGCGTGGCAGGCCGGATGGCCGAGCTGGACGATAGCGTGCAGGATATTTCCGCGACGACGGAGCAGTTATCGGCGGGAATGGAGGAGACTTCGTCTTCGACATTGAGCATGAGCGAGACATCGGCCGAGATCGGTCGGGCGCTCGAATCCATTGCGATGAAGGCACAGGAAGGCGCGCGTTCGTCGGAACGCCTCAGCATTCGCGCAGCCGAGCTGAAAACGACGTTCCAACAGTCTTATCGCGAAGGCACCGCTTCTTATGAAGAGGTCAAAGGCAACCTGGAACTGGCGATGGAAGAGTCCCGTGCGGTAGAACGGATCACGCTGCTCGCCGAGTCTATTCTCCAAATTACCGCACAGACCAATCTGCTGTCGCTGAACGCTTCGATCGAAGCAGCAAGAGCAGGCGAAGCCGGACGGGGCTTTGCCGTAGTGGCTGCCGAGATTCGCAAGCTTGCGGAAGATTCCAAGCAGGCCGCCGATGAAATTCAGGAAGTAACAGGGGCAGTATTGCGCTCGGTAGGAAGTCTGAAAACGAACTCGGAGAGCTTGTTGGAGTTCTTTGCAGGCAGCGTGCAAGGCGATTATGCCCTGATGCTCAAAGCTTCCGAAGAATACGCCGAAGGCGCTGGAGATACCGAAGCTCTGTCGACTGATCTAAGCGCAACAACGGAAGAACTGCTCGCTTCGATGGAAAGCTTGGTCAAGTCTACCGACGAGATCGCGATGTCCGCCGGAGAAGGCGCAAGCGGCACAGGAACCATTGCGGAAAAAGCCAGCCTGGCTGCCGAAAATGCTTCAGATGTTCTTAGCGGCGTGCGCTCTTCGAAGCAAGGAATCGAGACTCTGGCACGCTCGGTGGAAAAGTTCAAACTGTAAGAAAGTTACTTGGGTGCGGGAAGCGAGAAGACTGCGAGAGAAATTGCCAGCATAGGCTTCCGAAGTGCATTTCTTCGAAATGCTTCACAAGACGCTGTCTCATTTGGAAAACTGGATTGAAATTTAAGATGTGGTTTTCCAAGTTCAAAGGCGCCTTGAACTGAATTTCTCTCTCCGTCTTCTCGTTTCCAGTTATGTTGGAGTTTATCAATAGCCTAAATAAAGGAGCGCGCTGATCGTGCTCCTTCCAGAGTTGCGAAAAACCCAGTCTCCATATGGAGCGCTGGGTTTCTTTTGCATGAGAGGTCTATTTCTCTTTGGCCTGTCGGCACATATCGTGTATTACCTTTTTCATAGAAACGAGTTTATAAGTTTGTTTCTTCTCTCAACTTGAATGCAGCATGAGAACACCTTCCATCAGGCGATGTACTGATCAAGCAAGAAGGTACAAAGAAAGGCTGTGGACAAATTCCAACGTAACTGGAAGCGAGAAGACGGAGAGAGAAATTCAGTGAAAGACGCCTTTGAACTCGGAAAACTCCTTATTCAAATCCAATCCATTTTCCGAGTGAGACAGCGGCTTGAACTGAATTTCTCTCGCAGTCTTCTCGCTTCCCCCACTCAAGTAACTTTCTCGACAACCGCAAGGAAGGAGCGCCATGATCGTGCTCCTTCCTTTTTCGTTAGCAATCAGAACCCGCCAAGCACTCGCTGAAAAGCACTTGCCAATTGGGAAGAGAAGCTGCCCAGAATAATCGCTATTGCGATCAGCTGAACGACAACGGTCAATGCCAGAAACAGAGAAACCCGCTCTTCGGGGATGCGGAACATCTGAATCGCCGCATACTGCGTATATACGAAGGCCAGCAGCATCGTTCCTGTTAACAGCAGCATGGACAGGGAAGGGGAAATGAATACCAGCAGGGCGCTTACAAGGAATACAGCACCTGCGAATAGTTGCGCCCCGCCAAGACGGACGATGCCGTCACGTGAAGTCTGTTTTTCTTGTCCCTGCCAATTTCCGAGGAGGTAAGCCGCCGCAATCAGAACGATAACCGAAACGATCGAAGCGACGAATAAAGGACCCACGATCGTCATTCGACTGCTCAATGTACCCGATAACGCTCCAAAATCATCACCAAAAAGTCCAGTCTCCGAAAGTCCGCCCGCAACGCTATTTACGATATGGCGCTTCAACGCCCAAGCCCAGATCAGGAAACCGAGCATGGGGGATACGATCCCGAAGATGCCGAGCATGAGGTCCGAATCTCCACGCAAACGAAGGGCAGACAACGGATTTTTCAACAAGCCGAGCAATTTGCCCGTATCCAGCTTGTTCCATTCTCCCTTCGCTGCTTCAGCAAAACGCGAAGCCGCCGCAGAAGCCGCGCCAGGTTGCCCGGGTTGGCCCGGCTGTCCTGCGCCTGCATGTCCTGCATGACTAGAGGCGCCTTCGGTTACGGGTTGAGCAATCACCGGTAACGGCGTGGGAATCACGGGTGAAGGTTGCGGAGCAGAGTTCGCATTGAACGGTTGAGCCGTCGCTTCCTGAGACGCTTCCGTTGAATGTTTTCCGAGCGACACTCCGCCAGCGGAAGCCTCATAAACAGAATCCGTCCCTCCGTTCTCGTCCGGCGTGCGCGGTTCTTGTGGATCAAGCGGGCAGACGTGAATTTCTCCAGTCCGAATCTCTGTCCCGCAGTTCGTGCAATAAGCCATTTCAAAATCCCTCCTGTTGATCTGTTATGTATAGTAAGTTACCGACTATTAGGATAACATTTCCATTCTCGGCACGCTATGTATTTCTGAACATGTAATCAAAAAATAATAAACCGAAAACGTTATAAAGTATGTCATAATAGAAGTGATGAAGACATAAATCGGCGTTTTTTTGCTTATAATCGCTGCTTAATCTATCTATAAGCAAAAATAATAGTTAAATAGCACGTCATATATGTTTCATTTTTATGATTAGTGTCGTATTATATGTTTACGCAGAAGGAGATACGAACCGCGAAGCAACGCGATGACGTCTTCTTTCGAAGCGCAAGCAAGAAATCGGAGGGTAACCTTGATCGAATTAACGGCAAGACAACTCAAGATCGTGGATATCGTGAAAAAGCAGGCGCCGATCACCGGAGAACAGATTGCGGAGAACCTGGGACTGTCCAGGCCGACGATTCGTTCCGATCTATCGCTGCTGGTTATGCTGGAATACGTCGATGCCAAGCCGAAAGTTGGTTATTTTCCTGGGCGTAAGGCAGCGGGCGGAGGCAGCGGCAGCGATCGAATGCGCGAAGCTAAGGTGCGGGATGTTCAGAACGTGCCGATTATTATTCGCGAGACGACGACCATTCAGGATGCGGTGGTGACGCTGTTTTTGCAGGATGTCGGAACGCTGATTATTTGCGACGGCGAAGGGAAATTGGCCGGAGTCGCGTCTCGCAAAGACTTTTTAAAAGTCACGTTGGGCAATCCGGGTTCGGCTTCGATGCCCGTCAGCATGGTCATGACCCGCATTCCGAAGGTGATCACGACATCGCCCGACGAATCGCTATTGGAAGCCGCGCACAAAATGATTATGCACGAGGTAGACAGTTTGCCGGTGATCGATGCCGATCCGGAAGAAGCGGGAGGCAAGCCGGCGATCGTGGGACGACTGACGAAGACGGCCATCGTTCAGCTTCTCCTCGACATCGAAACGACAGGATAACGGGAGGACACGCAGACGATGGAACAAGGCACGCCATTCATTACCATTTGCTCGGATTCGGTCGGCGATACAGCAGAAGCCGTGGTGCAGGCCGTCATTCACCAATTCGAGCATCGGGAAGTTTCAATTAAGCGTTACGGCAATGTCCGGCATGAGGATGAGCTGCGCAAGCTGATGGAAGAAGCCGCCGAGCATAAAGGCTTCGTCGCCTACACGCTCGTTCAACCGGAACTTCGCGAGACGATTCGCGAAGAGGCTGTGCGGTTGGATGTGCGGGTCGTCGATATTATGGGCCCCATGATGCAGGCGTTTATCGACACGTTCAGCGGAGCGCCGCCGACCCGCAGACCGGGTGTACTGCGCAAGATGGACGAGAACTACTTCCGCCGCATGGAAGCGATCGAGTTTACCGTAGCCAGCGACGACGGACGCGATCTCGGCGCGATGCTCAAAGCGGATATCGTCCTAATGGGTATCTCGCGCACGTCGAAGACGCCGCTGGGCATTTTTCTCGCTCATCGGGGCAAAAAGGTCGTCAATTATCCGGTCGTACCGGAGATCGCGCCGCCTCAGCAATTGCTCAGTCTGCCGAAAGAACGTCTGGTCGGCCTGACGATCGCGCCGGAAGCGATGCTTAAGATCCGTTCCGAACGACTTCGCTCGCTGGGACTTCCGGTAGGTTCGCAGTACGACAGCCTGGAGCGGATTAAGGAAGAGTTGGACTATGCCGAGACGCTATACGCACGGCTGGGCTGCCTGGTCGTGGATATCACGGACAGAGCTATCGAAGAGACCGCGAGTTTGATCTTGAACGGCTTGTAAACCCACTACGGAAATACGAAGACATCATACCTGTAAACAAAGCAAGGTACCGATGTTCTTCTTTACTTAATAGCTTTAACGCGGAGTCCTTGCAATTCATAAAAGTATCCGAATAACAGAGATACCTGCATGAGTTGTCGAAAAGGCATCCGACGAATCGAATGGAGGGATTAACCATGGAACGCGAATTGACCCTGGAGATTGTGCGAGTAACGGAATTAGGTGCTTTGGCAGCAGCGAAATGGATAGGCAGAGGGGACAAAAATGCGGCGGACGGCGCGGCCACGACCGCAATCCGCTCCATGTTCGATTCCGTTTCGATCAATGGCACGGTCGTGATCGGCGAAGGCGAGATGGACGACGCTCCCATGCTGTACATCGGCGAGAAAGTCGGAACCAAAGAAGGTCCGGAAGTCGATGTTGCGGTCGATCCGCTCGAAGGAACCGAAGTCGTTGCGGCTGGTTTGCATAACGCACAAGCTGTCATTGCGATCGCGGAAAAAGGCAGCCTGCTGCACGCGCCGGACATCTATATGGAGAAGCTGGCCTGCGGACCGGAACTCGCGGGCAAATTGAGCCTGAACGATCCGGTCGAGTTGACCTTGCAAAAAGCCGCCCATTACACAGGCCGCGCGCTGTCCGATCTGACCGTCATGGTGCTGGAACGTGAGCGGCACGAGGAGCTGATCTCCCGGCTGCGCGGAGCGGGCGTGCGCATCAAGCTGCTCGGTCATGGCGACGTGGCAGGTGCGATCGCGGCGGCGCTGCCGGACAGCGGCGTTGATCTATACCTCGGTTCCGGCGGAGCGCCGGAAGGCGTCTTGGCCGCCGCTGCCATGCGCTGCCTCGGCGGGGATATGCAAGGACGTCTGCTGCCGGATGGTCCGTTCGAGAAGCAGCGCTGCATCTCGATGGGCATCGAAGATCCTTCCCGCGTGTTGACGCTGGAGGATATGGCAGGCACAGGCGATGTGCTGTTCGCAGCTACGGGCGTGACAAGCGGCGAGTTCTTGGACGGCGTTCGCATGATCGGAAAAGACCGCGCGGAGACTCATTCGGTCATCATGCGCGCCAGCAGTCGTACCGTGCGTTATATCCGCAGCATGCACTATTTGCCGCTTAAGCAATTCCCGACAGGGCTTGCGGAAGTTCCGATGATCGGCAAAGTGGCATCGCTGTAATCCGGTTGTCGAATCACAGTCTTGGTATCCTCTTTGATTGTTGCTTTCGTTTTTGATTTTCGATACTCTGTTTCCTTACTCGCTCCGCGATTCCGCGGGCGAGTCTTTTTATTTTCAGAAAAATTTCCGACGAGCTGTTTTTCAAACTACAGGTAAACATTAACGATTCCTTTTCGGTCGCACACGCCAACCCAGACAGGGAGCGGGATGCTCTCACTCTTGCCCAAGGTCAACAAAGTTTGGCTGCTATCAGACTATTTCGCGGGGCTTACAACGTTCCCCTGCGGCTATAATGTTTCTGTAGACCCACTGCAAACCCGCTTGTTATGATGGACAACGTTCAGGAAATAAAGGTTTTGGGGGCAGGGCAATGGTCGATGTATACGAAAAAATCAAAGAAGGCGAGCGGGGAGCCTGGGTCAGCATTATCGCGTATCTGATCCTGTCCGCGCTTAAGCTGACGATCGGATATGTATTCCTGTCCAGCGCGCTTCGGGCGGACGGATTAAATAACTTGACGGATATCGTGGCCTCGATTGCGGTATTGATCGGGCTGCGCATTTCGCGGAAGCCGCCGGATAAAGATCATGCCTACGGCCATTTTCGTGCGGAAACGGTAGCGGCGCTCGTGGCATCCGTCATTATGGCTTTCGTCGGCCTGGAAGTGCTGGTCGGCGCGGCGCAATCGCTTGCGAGCGGCACCGAAGAAGCGCCGCAGGCTTGGGTAGCGGCTGTCGCTTTCGTTTGCGCGGTAGCGATGTATGGCGTCTATCGGTATAACCGCGATCTGTCGGCCAAGACGGGAAGTCAGGCATTGATGGCGGCGGCAAAAGATAACTTGTCCGATGCTCTGGTCAGTATTGGCGCAGCGGTCGGTATTCTAGGTTCGCAATTGGGCATGCCGTGGTTGGATGTGGTGACGGCGTTCGTCGTAGGTCTGATCATTTGCAAAACGGCTTGGGAAATTTTACGCGACTCCTTGCATCGCTTGACCGACGGATTTGACGAAAAGGAACTGACCGAAATTCGCGAAGCGATCGCGCAGGTTGAAGGGGTCGAAGAGGTTCGTGAACTGAAGGCGAGGATAAACGGAAGTCAGACCGTATTGGACGTGACCATCGAAGTCCCGCGCGATTTGAGCATTGTGGAAGGCCATGATATCGCGGACCGGGTCGAGCATGAGATGAAAGAGAATCATGCGATTTATTTTGTCAGCGTCCATGTGGAACCGAAGGAATAAGCGTGCCGAGTAACCCTCTGAAGAACCGAAGTTTTGAAGACGCTTAACTTTGTTAGCGTTTGCGCAACCGAGGTTCTTTTTTGCGACCGAAAAAGCTTGCGGGAAAATGTTTTTCGCATTGCGGTTGCCGCTTTCGATCTCCGGGTAAGAAGAAGCAGCAAACAATCACCGACTTCGGAGAGGGGCACAGATGATGGGAAATCCGAAAGCGCTGATTTCCGGTGCGAGCATAGCGGGTCTGAGCACCGCGTTTTGGTTGGGCAAAGCAGGTTGGGACGTGACCGTGATCGAGCGATCCGAGACATTCCGCGACGGCGGGCAAAATATCGACGTACGGGGCGCAGCGCGGGAAGTGCTTCGCAAAATGGAGCTTGAAGATCAGGTCCGCGCCCAGACGACGACGGAAAAAGGCACCGCCTTCGTGAACGATAAAGGAGAGATCGTCGGCGAGTTCCCGGTGGAAGGTTCCGACGGCTTGACGGCGGAGTTGGAGATTTTGCGCGGCGACCTGGCGCGCATTGTGCTGGACGCGCTGCCGTCCGGCGTCGAGATCCGGTACGGCGACCGGATTGAAAGCGTGTCCGATCCGGGCGATTATGTGCAGGTCGCTTTGCGCTCGGGAGCGACGGAAACCTATGATCTGCTGATTATCGCGGAAGGCGTGCGGTCCAAAACGCGCGACCTGCTGTTCGCGAACGAAGTGTCGCGGCGCGAGCTTCAGCTCAATATCGCTTACGGCACGATCGAGCGGACGCCGGAAGACGACGATTGGTGGCGCTGGTACACCGCGACGGAAAAACGACAAATCTGCCTGCGTCCCGATAACCGTGGAACGATCCGCGCGATGCTCGCGTTCAGCAGCGAGCGCAGTATTGCGGATCTGTCGTCCGATCAGGCACGTTCCGAGCTGCGCGATATTTTCTCCGGCGCAGGATGGCAAGCGGATCGCGTCGTCGAGGGATTCGCCGTATCGCGGGATGTTTATTACGATTACCTAACGCAGATCAAGATGTCGGACTGGTCGAAAAAAAGGGTCTGCGTCACCGGCGACGCGGCCTGGTGCGTGACGCCTCTGGGCGGAGGCGGATCGTCGCTCGCGCTGATCGGCGGATACGTGCTGGCGGCTTTCTTGTCGCAGTCTTCGGACGAATCTTCGACGTTAACGCAAAAAGCCGACAATCTCAATATCAGCGAAGCATTGGAACGCTATGAGCAATGGATGCGGCCGATCGTCGACGAAGCGCAAAAGCTGCCGCCCGGTACGCCGGACCTGTTTTACCCGCGAACGAAAATAGGCGTCGGCACGATCCGGACCGTGATCCGGGTCGCCAGCTTCGGGCCGCTGCGCAAAATCGCATCCCGGATGGGGCATGTCGCGCGGACCAAGCGGCAGCTTCCGGAGATCCGGTTGGCGCAAATCGAAAGCTAGATCTTATACCTCGCTTTCAAAAACGCCCAAAGCTGTTGGCGTCGCTTCGCGTGTTTCGAATCCTGTTATTCCCGAAATCGAAAAAGACTTGGCGCATCCGCCTTTAAGCGGAAAAACCAAGTCTTTTTCCAATACCGTTTATCGATTTAGGACTGCTCGACGGTTTGCGTGCCGGTCAGTTTGTCCGCGCGTTTTTGATCGCTGCGCCCAACTCCAAGCACCAACAAGAAACACAGGAACAGCACGATCGCCGCCGACATATACGGATAGTTGATGTTGACGTCGAACAGCGCTCCGGCCACGATCGGGCCTGCGATATTACCCAGACTGCTGTACGCGGAGTTGAGTCCGGCCGCAAAGCCCTGCTGCTCGCCTGCACGGCGCGAGATTTGCGTGCCGATTGCCGGACGCAGGATATCGATCGACAAGAAGACGATAAACGTTACCGTCACGATCAACCAGTATTCATGCACGAACAGGGTCATCAGCACGAAGATCGCCGCTGCCGCGAGACAAATCGAGATTACGCGCTGCTCGCCGAAGCGGTTCAACAGCCATCCGAAGATCGTTGCTTGCACGACAGCGCCCGCGATCGAGCCAAAGGTGATAATAATCGCGATATCGCGAGCCGTGAAGCCGAACTTGTGGTCAACGAACAGTCCGAATACCGTCTCGTAGTTCGCCAGGCCGAAGGCGCTGACGAATACGATAATCAAGCTGAGGAAATAAGGCGTCCGGTACGAAGTGATCAGCTGCTTGAACAGGCTGTCGCGCTTGCCTACATTGGCTGCCGCAATCTCGGCACGACGCTCGACGCTGAGCGACTCCGGCAAAACGAGCAGCGTAATCACGCCGGAGATCAATGCAGCAATGCCGGCAGCGAAGAACGGCACGCGAATCCCGAACTCGGCCAGGAAACCGCCGATCCCGGGACCGATAATGAAGCCCGTCGTGATCGCGGCGTTGATGAAGCCCATGCCCTTGGCACGTTCTTCGTCCGTCGTGATATCCGCGGTATACGCCATAACAGCGGGCATGATCAGAGCCGCGCCGATCCCGCCGAGGATACGCGAGACGAACAGCAGCCACGGCGCATTCGCGATACCGAATAGGAACTCGGATACGGCGAAAATCATCATGCCGACGATAATGACTTTTTTACGTCCGAGTTTATCGGATAGGCGCCCCGCAATCGGGGAACAGATCAGCTGTGAAACCGAGAAAGTCGCAACCAGCAGACCCACGATACTGCCGCCGATATGCAGCGTATTCATGTAGGTCGGCATGATCGGAACAACCAGCCCGATCCCGGTGAAAACAAGGAAAATATTGAACATAAGCAGCAGCAATGCCGCCCGGTTACGAAGCATCAAAGCCATAATGACATCCTCCACGATTCTTTCGTTATTCGTTTTTATTTATTTTACATACTGAATGTTCGGTTTGTATCAAGATATGCGGCATTTTTTGCGACCATCGCGAAAATTTCCGCTGCGCTACGTCTCGGGTCGCGCCGCAATGCCATGCAAAAATACCTGAATCGCCAACCGATAGGTTTCCAGCGCCTGCGTCAGATTGGCGCGCCGGGACACCTGACTCAGCCCGATCACGAGCGCCTCGAGCACAAGAGCCAGACCCTGAACATCGTTCTCGCGGAATTCGCCGCTGTCTATGCCTTGCTGGATCAACGAACGGTTGAAGGACAGATGCTCGCCGACCATCTCGGCCAAACGCTCCTCGACCTCGCAGGTTTTATCGTCGCCGATAAAAAATTCGTCAGCCGCTTTGGTCAGCGGATGATTCAGGTCTTCGCGAACCATCTGTTCCGCGAAGCCGTACATTTTTTCCGTCGCGGTCGTATGCAGATGTTCTTTTTCTTTCCATTTGGCGATCCAGTCCCGGTCCCACTCGTCCAGCAAATACAGGAACAGACCTTCCTTGCTTTTAAAATGGTAATACAGATTGCCTTTGCTGCTGCCTGTCGCGGCCGTAATCTCTTCGATCGACGTCGCTTTATAGCCTTTTTGCACGAACAAATGGCGAGCGGCGTCCGCGATTTTTTTGCGGGTCTGCTCGCTTTGGATTTGTTTCTTATTCACATGTCCTCACCCTGACTTCCTTATAAAAAGCCCCATTCCGGAATATTTCCTGCCTTTTCCGGACGAGCGCTTGATGGTATGGATTATAAAAAATGCTTCTTATTATACTGAACGTTCGGTCAATATCTTACCAAATTCAAGCCGAAATCGCAATAAAGAAAGCCGGTAAGCGATACGTATTGAAGCAGACAGCCCGTTTGAGCTGCATTGCCCGTATCGCTTATAATGAACGAAAATGTGATTCTATGCAGATGAGGGTCGAAGCAATGAACATTCAAGAAGAGATCGTGACACGAATCAAAGAACACGGCAGTGAAATTACGGTAACGGATACGAATATACTATATGAAGAGAAAGGGAGGTTCAGGGTGCTTGGCTTCGCTGACGGCGACGTGCAGGGAGCGATGGACTTGGATGATCCGCAGCGGATCGTGCTTGAATATCCAAGGGCAATCGTTCACCTGATGGAGCATAACGAACCTGACTTCGAGCGCGCTTTTATCATCGGACACGGAATAGGAACGATTGCCGGCTATTTTGCGGATCGGGATATACGGACGGCCGAGATCAGCGCGTCGATCGCGTCGATCAGCCGAACTTATTTTGGCTATGCGGGACCGGAAGTGAACGTAGGGGACGGACGACAGTTGCTGAACCGGGAAGCGGATGGATCGCTGGATTATATCGTGTTGGATGCTTTTACGGAAAAGGGAACGCCCTGGCATCTGTTTACGCGGGAATTTTGGAGTCTGGCGGATCGGAAACTGAACGAACGAGGCGTGATTCTGCTGAATGTATTCGGCCGGGGACAGCGTGATTCGTTTATCGACGCCGTATGGGCAGGACTGTCGGAAGCTTTTACGCACACTCAAGGATTCGCGCTGCCTCCTGACGATCCGCGCGATATCACCAATCGGATTCTGATCGGAGGCAAGCGAATCGTTCAAGCCAAGCTTGGGCAGATGGCTGGGTTTGAACGGTCGGAGCCCGAGCGAGGAACGGTGCCGGAGGACGAGATGTTCGGGTATCGGCAAGAATGAGGAGGTCTACATAATGAAAGAACAGAATAGCCTAACACCAGTCGTCACGACATTATACCTAACGCGACATGGTCAAACCGAATGGAATCTGGAAGGTCGACTGCAAGGACGCAAAGACTCGCCTTTGACGGAAAAAGGAGAACGGCATGCAGGTTGGCTCGGCGAATCGCTTGCGGACGTGCCGCTTGACGCCATCTATAGCAGCTCAAGCCCGCGCGCGATGCGGACAGCTGAAATTTTGCGAGGGAAAAGGCCTATTCAACTCCACACGGTGGATGATCTGCAAGAGGTGGATATGGGGCATTGGGAAGGTCGCACCGGAGCGGATATTCAAGTCGAATCGCCCGATGAATATGACGCATTTTGGAAAGAGCCGCATCGATACGAGCCGACGAATGGCGGGGAATCGTTTGTCCAGTTGGGAAATCGGGTCGTTCCGGCGATCGAGCGCATTTTGAACGAAAACCACGGGCGCAGCATTCTGGTGGTCACTCATGCCGCCGTGCTGAACCTGCTCATGACGGCGTTTAACGGACAAGCCATCTCGGAAATGTGGAAGCCGCCGATCCTGGAATCGACTTGCCTGTGCAAAGTAGTGTACGGACCGGGCGGAATGAATGTGGAACTGCATGGGGATGTCTCGCATTACCGGGTGTAAAACAAGACCCAATCGATGAGGAGGGGAAAAGAAATGCTGGAGTTGAATGATCCGGTCTGGAGCCGTCTGACCACTGCTTATGGAGACGGGGAAGAGGCTGTACGGTTGCTGCGTCGCTTGGTCACGGCTGCGGAAGATGCGGAGCTGAGACAGGAGTTGTTTGAGCTGCTGCTGCATCAGGATACGGTATACACGGCTACATTGGCGGCTATGCCTTATTTGGCTGCAATGGCCGAGCGGGCCGAAGATATCGAAACTTTGGCGGACTTGTATATCACTTGCGGCTGGATGGAGAGCGGGCGCGAGCACGGTACGGATCGGTTGGATATCGCATCCTCCGGCGAGTTTCGCAGAGAGCGCCAGCCCAAGCTTCCGGACGAGACGGTCGCAAGTATTGCCGAAGGCTATCGAGTTGGGTTGGAACGGCTGAGTCGGCTGCATGAGCGTGCCGTCGGACTTGAGTTAAAAGGTACTGAACTATCAAGCGACGCAGAGGAAGACGAAAACCCCGAAGCCGTCTATTTGCTGGCGGCGCAGGCGGCTTATGCGGGAGAGATTCAAGTAGCACGATTGTTGTTCAATTTCCCGGAAGGCGACGAATACAGCGGAGCGTGCCCAAGTTGTCAGGCGGATTGGTACGTGTGGCCGAAGGAAGGCGAAGCGGGGGGCTTGATCGTGTACACGGATGATCCCGTGACGGCGCAAAAAGAGAAGCGTGATTCGACAACGGTGCAAGCGAAATCCGCGACCGCGCTTCGGGCGGAGTTGCAAAAGCTTGCGCAAGAAGCGGGACGTCTCGGCGCATGCCGTTTAGCCGCAGCGGTTCCTTCGTTGGATGGACATGCAGTCTGCCCGGAGTGCCGGGCTGAGGTGTCGGTCTGGGAAGCCTTGGCAGATTGAAAAAGGCGATTTGCCGGTAAACGTGATCTTTTTGCAGGCCTAGGCGTTCTTAAAGTGGAGGAATACGCATTGACAGGGAGGGGGAGTTTATCATCATCAATACGGATAAAAAGTTTCTGAGCAAAGAAAGGCTGACCACGGCTGCTCTGGTCATGCATGTGTTTCCGTATGCGTGGCTGCTGATGAAGATGCATATCGAAATCGGCTTTCTATGGGCATATTTGCTGGTCGCGTCGATTGCACTCGTACTAGTCACGGCGGCTCGGGTCTACGGTTCGATCTATCTGGTGCTGATCGGCAACGTCATCTCAATATTCATTTCGTATTGGTTTATCCGAAACGAGTCGCCGACGTCGGTCTGGGAAGGATTTTTCTAGCCTTTTCAACCCGTTCAAGCCATGTTTTTGTATACGGGAATGCTATTGGTTCCACAGGCGATCGTATTGATTGTGATTGAGATTGTACGACGACGCAACGGCCGAGGCGAAAATGCCGTACATACCGGAACTTAAGAGTCTTAAAAATAATAAAAAATCAAAACCCTCTCGATTCATGATTGAGAGGGTTTTGATACGCGAACGTCCGGTGAATACTGGGTTGCACCGAGCTTAATTATCCGAGACGGATTCCTATTTAATCTCCTTCGTGCTAATCAACGTATGCGTCTTCAACTGCCCGTCGATCACGCTCAGCTTATACGCGGCATTGAAGCTTTTGGCAGCGGCTTCGTTATCCTTATTGAAAATGATATAGGATTCGCGCGTGTTCACCGTATACGTCGAATCTCCGTTACTTTTGAATCCGGTCACGGTTGCATCCTCGAAGCTTTCGGTAATGCCTTTGCTGTCCAAATACTCGATATAATCGGCCGATTCCTGAGCTGCCGGTCCGGCGGGGTCCATCAGATGGGAGACTTGGCTATTTAACCGGGTACAGAGTACTAGTGTGTTAACGAATTGTTCGTTATCGGTGTTCTATATATAAGCCTTGCTCAACCAAGAGCCAGAGAGGAGCATCATATGGGAAGATATCCTTGGAGTGTATTAATCGTTATCGTGTACGCGCTGCCGTTTGCCCACTTCGGCATGCAGCAGGACTACAGTCATCAATCGCCAATCGGTTATGTTGCGATGGCCGCGGCTATGGGCTTACTGACCTTTGCCAGCATCAAAGTTGGTTCCGTCTATGCAATTCTGATCGGCAACGTCGCTTCATTCGCCGTTTCCTTTTATTTTGTCGGAAAAATGAAGGGAGACACGCTCGCCACATTTTTTAAACCGTTGACCCCCGAGCAAACCTTAATTTTCCTAAGCATTCTGATGCTGATCCTTCAAGCTGTCGTAGCCGGTATCACCTACTGGATTTTACTCAGAAAAAAGCGATCCATGAACCCTTACGATCCTCTTCGCAGTCCTTCAAATAAATAGGGGAAATAAAAAAGCACCCAATGAGGGTGCTTCAGGCTGTTGAGAAAGTCGCGTTGGCGTAGGAAGCCAGAAGGCTCCGAGAGAAATTCGTTCCGGTCGCGTGTTGAAATCGGTAAAAAGGATCGAATTTTAGTGGAATTTTCCCGATTTCAAAGGCGATACACAGCATAGGCTTCCGCAGCGCCTCAAGCTTCCAGCGAACAGGACTCCCCGCCCCTCAGTAGATGGCGATCGGGCCGTATGGGCCTTGAATAATCTCGATCTTCGTTTCGAAGATGTCAGTCAAAATCTCCGGGTGCATGACTTCCGCTACCGTTCCGAAAGCCGCGATCTGGCCGTTTTTCATCGCGCAGATCCGATCCGAATATTTGGCTGCGAAATTGATATCGTGCATGACGGTCAGAATCGTTCTTCCGAACTCGTAGGCCGCGTGGCGTAAATGCTCCATCATCTGTACCGAACGCGCCACGTCGAGATTGTTTAGCGGTTCGTCCAGCAGCACGTACTCTGTTTCTTGGCAAAGCACCATCGCGACGTAAGCGCGCTGCCGCTGTCCGCCGGAAAGCTCGTCCAGATAGCGATTCTCCAACGCCGTCAGGTCGAGGAAATCGATGTATTTGGAAATAATGTGTTCATCCTCGTCCGTGAGTCTTCCTTTCGAATAAGGAAAACGTCCGAATCCGGCAAGCTGCCTTACGGTAAGCCTCGTTACGAAATGGTTCTCCTGCCGCAGCAGCGTGATGATTTTAGCCAAGTCGCTCGATTTCGACTTGGAAACGTCCATGTTGGCAACGGTGATTTGGCCTTCGTCCAGATCCAGCAGTCTGCCGATCATCAGCAGCGTCGTCGATTTGCCCGCGCCGTTAGGACCGATTAGCGAAGTCAGGCCGGCTTTGGGAATCGTAATGTTCAACGGACCGATCTCGACCTCGTCCGCGTAGGATTTTTTAACATGATTGATTTGGATCATAGGGAACCCTTCCTTAAAATCACGATTAAAAATGTCAGGCCGCCGACCAGCTCGATAATGATCGAAACGACGCCTTGAGCATGGAAGATGTGATTCATGATGAAGTAAGCGCTGGTGAGAATGACGAATCCGATCGCCAGGGCCATAGGGAAGACGTAACGGTGGTCGTAGGTCTGCGCTGCCTGGTAACTTAAAGTCGCGACCAAAAATCCGTAGAATGTCAGCGGTCCGACCAATGCCGTCGAAATTGCCATAAGAACGGACACTAACACGAGCGTGTAGATGACGCCGGCATTATGTCTGGTGCCGAGTGTCGTCGAGACGTCCTTGCCGAGCGCCAGTACGTTCAATCGTTTGGCGTTGATCAGCAGCAGACCCGCGACGACGATGACGATCGGAATCGCCACCGGGAAGTACGCGGAATCTGAATTGTTAACCGAAGCGAACAGCCGGGCCTGCAAAATGTCGAATTCTGACGGCGCCAGCAGTCTTCGCATAAACGAGGACACCGATCTCAAGCCTGTTCCGATGATGATGCCGACCAGCAGCAGGAGCTGCAAATTGCCGTATTTTCCCGACAGCAGCCATCCGTACAGGATCAGGCACATCACGACCATGGCGGCGACTTGGTACAAGAAAGAATCGACACCGCTAAAATTCACGAACGCAGCCGCGCCGAGGAAAAAGATCGTGCTGGTATGAATCGTCGAATAAATGGCTTCAAATCCGAGCAGCGAAGGCGTGATAATCCGATTGTTCGTGATCGATTGAAAAGCGACCGTCGACAGACTTTGACAGACCGCCGCGACCAGCATCGAAACCACCGCCACGACTCTTCGTTCCACAACCGGGATAAAAGACGGCGAAGTCACCGGCACCGGATTGTTATAAACCAGTAAACCAAAAGAAGCGAGAAGGCCGACTCCGAATAACGTGACCAAAAGGACCCAATAATTCCGTTCTTCCCGCTTGGTTCGAAAAGCTCTCGCCGATCTTTTCGGAGACGGACGATTGGGATCGATATGGACAGGTAATGAATTTGTGCTTGTCAGTTCGCTCATCTTAATATCCTTTTCGATCTCTTTTGTTTAAGCAAAATCATAATGAATACGACAGAACCTACCGTGCCTAGAATCATGGAGACCGGGATTTCGAACGGCATAATGATAACCCGGGACAGAATATCGCAAGCCATAATCGTGCCCATTCCGAGTACGCAGACCCAAGGCAGATTGCTCCTTAGATCATCGCCCCTGAACATGGATACGATATTGGGAACGATCAGGCCAAGGAAGGGCAGATTCCCGATCACCGCAGCCACAATACCGACAGCCAACGAAATCAGCGCAGTACCGAGCAGGATAATCCGGTTATAATTGGCTCCCAAGCTTGTGGCTACGTCTTCGCCCAATCCAGCCAGCGTCAGCCGATCCGCGTAGACAAAGATCAAAATCGTGACCAATATGATAATCCATAAATATTCGTAGCGTCCCATCTGCACGGAGGCGAAGGAGCCGATAAACCAGTTTTCGATATTTTGCGTCGCCTGGAATACCAGACCGACAAACGTGGAAAAAGCCGAAATGACCGCACCCAGCATCATCCCGATGATCGGAACCACGAGGGAGGAGCGGAGTTTGACCTTTTTTAAAAACATGAAAAAGACCATCGTTCCGATAAAAGAAAACACGATCGCACCCGTCATGCGCAGCACCAAAGATGGAGCAGGGAACAGGATATAGACGAACAGCAAGCCCAGTCCCGACCATTCAATCGTTCCGGTCGTCGTCGGTTCGACCAATCGGTTTTGCGTGATCAGCTGCATGACCAGTCCAGCCATCGCCATAGCAGCTCCCGTCAACATGAGCGCTACGGTTCTCGGAACGCGCGTGATGAAAAACATCTCCATGCCGTCCGCTTGCCCGCGAATGTCATACACGCCGGTGAGCAGGGAGATCGTGCCCAGAATCATTGTCGCAACAATCGCCAAGATAAAAGGGACGGTCCAGAGCTTCTTTTGCTTATGACGCTGGGGTTGAGCATGCTCAACCCCAGCTAGTTTCGGTATGGAATTTTTAAACACCGCTTCAGGCTCCTTTTATGGCTTGGACAAAGCTTGTGTCAGGCTGTTCACCAGTTCCAGGAACGTCTCGATCGATTCGTTGGTGTACGTGTCGTTTGGCGCATACACGATTTGGCCTTTGGTTACGGCCGTCGTGTTTTGCAGGGCAGGCGCATTGTCGATCACGTCTTGAGCAGGAACGGCTTGTTCTTCGGCAGAGATCGCCGCATCGCGGTCCAGCACGAAGAGCCAATCCGGATTGCTTTGCGCAATAGCTTCTACCGAAATATCGTCGCCTTCATGGTCGGAAGAAGAGTTGTCGACTTCCAGCGAAGGAACCCAGCCGAATACTTCATACAGAGGTCCCCATACGCGCCCGGAATGCGGAGCGGAGAAGCCGATGTCTCCCGCGGAAACGACAACGCTCATCACGGTGTCCGTGCCGTTGTAGGCCGCTTTGGCTTCTTCGATCGCTTTGTCGAAGTCTGCGATCAACTTGTCGGCTTCCGTTTCTTTTTCGAAAATCTTGCCGAGGTTCGTCGTCGCATCCTTCAGTCCGTTTACCAGGTTTTCGCCAGGCGTTCCGGCTTCCTCGGATACATCGAAGTTCAGGTCGATTACCGTCGCGTTCGGAACCAGCTTTTTGATGTCTTCATAGTAGTTGGCGAAGCGCTGGCCGACGATGACCAGCTCGGGATCGACCGAAGCCAGCAGTTCCAGGTTCGGTTCGCGGTGGTTGCCGATGTTTTGCACGGATTCATCGCTCACGTAAGGAGAATCCGCTGGCATAACGTCTTTCGGTGCAGCGACCAGCTTCACGCCCCAGTCGGACAGCGTTTCGAATGTACGGTTATCGAGGGAAACGACTTTGGTCGGATTTACAGGCACTGCGACCGTTCCATGAGCGTCTGTAATTTCCACGGTTGCAGGAGTGCTGGCAGCCGTAGCGGCGGAATCGGCAGTTTCAGTTGTCGTTGTAGCAGCGGTAGAACTTGCAGCATTGGAAGTCGCCGCTTCATTGCTTGTATTGGAGCACGCGCTCAATGCCAACGAAAAAGCAGCCAGACCGACGACCATGAATTTCGAAAACTTGAATTTGTTCATTTGTACCCCCCGGGATTATGTATAAGTGACTTGCGGATGAAGCTATGAATAGAGTAAAAGCTTATTAAATTGATAGTGATTATCAATATCAATCTTTAAAATTATATCAACGGACCGAGAATTTTCAACCAGTTACTCGATGTAAACTGTGGCTAAATATTGAACCGTTTACCGGTTAACGAAAAAGGTTTGAGCATAAAAAAAGAACTCAAAGCGAGGTTAACCCGCCGTGAGTCCGATGATGTGTTTCTTAAAAAAGACGATCAGTTTTTAAAACTATGAATCGGAGCCGGCACGCGGCCGCCGCGATTGATAAACGGCGCGCAGTCGAATCGGTTGACCGGCATGACGGGAGCGTAACCGAGCAGGCCGCCGAATTCCGCGATCTCGCCGACGCCTTTTCCGATAACCGGGATCAGGCGCACGGCGGTCGTTTTGTTATTGACCATGCCGATTGCCGCTTCGTCCGCGATAATGCCAGCGATCGTCGACGCGCTGGTGTCGCCCGGAATCGCGATCATGTCGAGACCGACGGAGCAGACGCAGGTCATCGCTTCCAGCTTCTCCAGCGTAAGCGCGCCGCGCTGAACCGCTTCGATCATCGCCTGGTCTTCGCTGACCGGAATGAACGCGCCGCTCAAGCCCCCGACGTATGAGGAAGCCATCACGCCGCCTTTTTTGACGTTATCGTTCAAGATCGCAAGAGCCGCCGTCGTGCCCGGCGCACCCGCTTCTTCCAGACCCATAACGCGGAAAATCTCCGCGATGGAATCCCCGACCGCAGGCGTCGGAGCGAGCGACAGGTCGATGCTTCCGAACGGCACGCCGAGACGTTTGGCCGCCTCCTGCGCGACGAGTTGGCCCGCGCGCGTAACTTTGAACGCCGTGCGTTTAATCGTCTCGCACAGCGTTTCGAAATCGACGTCCTTGACGTCTTCGAGCGCCCTTTTTACGACGCCGGGGCCGCTGACGCCGACATTGATCTCGCATTCCGGCTCGCCTGGTCCGTGGAACGCGCCCGCCATGAACGGGTTATCTTCGACCGCGTTGCAGAACACCACCAGCTTGGAGCAGCCCAGCGAATCGCGGTCGGCGGTCAGCTCAGCCGTTTGCCGAATAATCTCGCCCATCTTTTTCACTGCGTCCATATTGATACCGCTGCGCGACGAGCCGATGTTCACCGACGAGCAGACGCGTTCGGTCACGGCCAGCGCTTCGGGAATGCTGTCGATGAGGATGCGGTCGCTGTTCGTATATCCTTTTTGCACCAGCGCCGAGAAGCCGCCGAGGAAGTTGACGCCGACTTCGCGCGCCGCGCGGTCGAGCGTCTCCGCGATGCTGACGTAGCTGGTCGCTTCCGTCGGTCCCGCCGCGATGGCGATCGGCGTGACGGAGATGCGCTTATTGATGATCGGAATGCCGAATTGACGCTCCAGATCTTCGCCCGTTTTGACCAGATTTTCGGCCAAACGGGTGATTTTGTCGTACACCTTTTGATTGAACGTCTTCAGGTCCGGGTGTCCGCAATCCATCAGGCTGATGCCCATCGTGATGGTGCGCACGTCGAGCTTCATTTCGGAAATCATCGTGTTTGTTTCTTGGACTTCGAATTTCGAGATCATGGGTCAAGCCTCCTTTTTATTTAGCTTGCCTTGTATACATCTGTGGTCGGCATGCAGGATTCGCACTTGAACCGTATGCGAATCATTCGCGCGTAAACTTACTTTCGAGGCAAGGCAAGCTATTAAATCCGGTGCATGCTGTTGAAAATGTCTTCGTGCTGAAGTTTGATTTCGACCCCGATAGTCAAACCCAGGTCGTGCAGATCCGTGATCAGGTTCTCGAACGCTTTGGCCGGGCTGGAAATGTCCACGATCATCATCATGTTGAAGTAGTCCTGCACGATCGTTTGCGAGATGTCGAGAATGTTGACGTTTTGCTCCGCGAGGTAGGTGCAGACTTTGGCGATGATGCCCACTTGGTCTTTTCCGAGTACGGTAATGATGCCTTTCACAGCGAAATCCCCCTTGTTTAGATGCGCCTGACGTGTGCGGAATACGGCTTATTTGTCGGTATTCGGTAATGCGTTAGCGCGTTAAGTTATGAGTTATTATGTCAGATTGGAGGAGAGGGTTCAAATGGAGATTTGGTGGCGGTGGGATACTTGTATTTTAGAGACATTACGATCCAAACAAGCAAGCTTGTTTAGAATTTGTTTAGAGCCAATTGATATAGTGTTTTGGTGCAAATATGGGAGTCAGCTTCCAAAGATCAACACAGAGGGGATGATGGAGTTTGAGGCAGCATAGATCAAATCGATTTGTTGAAAATGCCGGAGGCCGATGGTGGAAAAAAAGCAGCATCGCCGTACTTGCAAGCGTGATGGTATTGGGGAGTACCGTTCCTTCGATAGGGGCCAAAAAAGCTGAGGCTTCTTCCGTTTCACCTCATACAGACAAAGTCTTGGTGAAAGTATACGGCGCCGACGTTTCCGGAGATTCATCCTTGTTGAAGAATCCCACTGCTTTAAGTTATATCGAAGTTAATGGGATTACGACGCTGGTTGCCAACGATCCCGATAATAAAAGAGTTTTACTTTTTGGTAAGCAAAATTCTTCTTCCTCAGATCAATCGATCGAAGCGTTGATTGACTCTGTGGAAATTCGAAATGAAGAGCAAGAACTTGTGTCGGTAAATGATGTCACGATGAATCCGAATTTGTCGCGACTTCCTTTCTTCACGTCAACGGTTCCGGATCCGGGACTTTTTATTCCTTTCCAAACAGAGCAGCCGGAATCCGGAGTCACAACCTATGAAGCGCAAACGGTAGTAGATTCGGTATATCTGCAACAGCCTGAAGGCGTGGTTTTCGCGACAGGTTCGAATGAAGTTTATATTGCGGATCAAGCTAAAAATCAAATTCTAAAGTCGACCTTGACTCCAGGCAATGGGGATGCGTTTCTTTCGGAAACTGTAGTGTTTTTGGATCATCCGAAAGTAAACGGTCCTAAAGATGTTGATTTTGCGGACGGAACTTTATATATATCCGAGACATCGACAGGGAATATTTTGAAAAGCGATACAGCGGGTAATGTGACATTGCTGGCTGCGGGTCTTCGTCGTCCTACGGCGATAGCGGCAGACGGTCAAGGCGGATTGTACGTAGCCGAAACCGGACGCCATCGAATCGTGAAAATCGATACGAATCTCGGGCTTGGCGGGCCGATAGAAGTCGTTGCCGGAACAAATGACGAAGGCATGGGAGCCACAGGGGTAAATCCTTTGCAAACAGCGTTGGATGCGCCTGAAGGCGTCGCCGTTGCCGCGGACGGAACGCTTTACATTTCCGATACGGGCAACCATCGGATTTTGAAAATGGTAGATAAGTCCGTTTATGCGTACGACACGTATATGGACCAAGACGGAGTTGAGTGGAATTTGATCCAAACCGCGACTGACCTGGATCATATTCGAGATGATTTGAACGGGAACTACCGATTAACCAATGACGTATCGGTTGCCGATTTGAGTACGTGGGTACCGATCGGTACGAACGATACTCCGTTCAACGGCCGATTCGACGGAAATGATCATGCGATTAAAGATTTGAATATTCAAACGAACGATTCCGCGAGCAATGTTGGATTGTTCGGAAGCTTGAACGGAGCCGAAATTCAAAAAGTAAGTCTGCTGGACGTGAATATTAAATCCGGAAATTACGTTGGAGCATTGGCGGGAGAAGCCGAATATTCCGTAATCGAAGGCGTAAACGTCCAAGGAGAAGTATGGGGAACACGAGCGACAGGGTTGTTGGTCGGCGACTCTACGAAAAACGTCTATACCCATAACGAGGTTACAGGTATTGTTCATGCGCGACTTCGCGCGAGCGGGTCTTACTCATCGGACTTCGGCGGATTGATCGGCGACAGCAGTCGGGATCAAATTCTTCACAACTCCGTTAACGTCAAAGTCACTACGGCCGAAAACCCGAACAACAATGCAATCGGAGGATTGGCGGGCAGTGTCTACAGCGGCGAGATCAGACAGAATTCAGTTCAAGGCACGGTCGAAGGAAATTATAAAATCGGAGGATTTATCGGTGAGCTTGAGTTGATTCCCGGTACTGTCATTTCCGACAATTACACATGGAGCAACGTCAAAGCCCTTCCGATTATTCCCGGCGAAAGATACGATGCAGAGGTTGACAGCGTCGGCGGATTTATCGGAGCAGCCTATAGCGGGAGCGATTCCGACGATCTGATCACCGACTTTACGGTTCAACACAACTACAGCTCCAACATTGTGGATTTAACGGCCGGAAATTCAGTACAAATTGATCGAATCGGAGCGTTTCTGGGATACGTAAATCCGAGCTATATTGATGCATTGAGTTTCAAAGCGAACTATTGGAATCAAGCCAAAACGTTTCTTATCGATGAACATCCGTTTGCGTTTGCCTTGAGCGAAAACGAGATGAGATCCGATAGCGTCTTCAAAAATAGCGGTTGGGATTTCGAAAAAATTTGGACGCTGAACACGCAGCAATCTTTATATCCGACTTTGAGACCAAATGTCGAAGAAGTAGTGCTGCCTCCTGTTCGTCCGGAAAACGTTCAGGCAGTTGCTTCAGATTCAAAGGCTGAAATAAGCTGGACAGCTTCTCTGGAAGCGGACAGTTATAACGTCTATCGATTCGAAGGCATTTATCCGCCGGAAGATTTGAACCTGTGGGTTGAAATTGCAAAGAATGTAACTTCGACAACTTATACAGCTACGAATCTTACGAATGAAAAGTCATACATGTTTGCTGTAAAAGCGGTCGGTGCTGCCGGAACATCCGGATTCTCTCGTGCGTCAAACGTGGTGGTACCGAAGGGAACGCTTCAATACGAGTATGAGAAAAAAGAGATTGACGGTGTCATCTGGAACATGATGAGAACGCCAGCCGATCTTGACCATATTCGTGACGATTTACAAGGGAATTACATGTTGACTCAAGATATTTCTAAAGATCAATTGGATCAATACCTGGCTGCTCAAGATCGCACTTCCTGGAAGCCGATCGGGAATGAACGTGAACTTTTCAGCGGTTCTTTCGATGGCGGCGGACATACGATTGATGGATTGAAGGTTGACGGCGTGGAAGGCGATGCTTGGGTAGGCGGTTTCTTCGAAGCTTTAAATAACGCAACCGTCCGAAATCTTCGTCTTACGAACGTAGATATTGCTCAATCGAATGTCGCGGGCGGTTTGGCAGCAACTGCTACTGAGTCGATTATTGAAAAAGTTGCAGTCGAAGGTTCTGTCCGCGGCAATCAGTATGTAGGTGGACTCCTCGGGCAGGTATTGAGCAGCACAGTAAGCGAAAGCTATTTCCGCGGTAATGTGGAAGGATACGGAGTATTGGGTGGTTTGGTTGGCTCTATTTACATGAATGCAGCATCGGGTGTTCATTCGATTTCTAACAACTACGCTTGGGCAAAAGTGACGCCGGACATGCCGCGTTTTTCTGCACGAGGAATTGCAGCCGTATCGGCAGGGTTTGCAGGCGAAGTCGTTTACAAGTCCGTGCAACCTAATGGAGTCGCAAACTCGGTAAACCCGATTATTTTCCAAAACAACTATAGTTCTTCCGAGATTACTGCAATCATGTTTGCGGATAGCTATGACGTGATTGTTAACGACATCGGTATTTTTGCTGATGCTTGGCCGTTTGAAGGTCCGAGCTTTGAATCCGATCCTGTATCAGGCATTTCGAATTACTGGGATGGTACGTATGACATGCCGTCAAACGAAACTTCAACATTGGCTCAAAAACTATCGACGGCAGAAATGAAAACTCGATCAAGCTTTAAAGACTGGGACTTCCAAAATATTTGGTCGATGGATACCGTTAGCGGTTATCCGGTTCTAAAAGCATTTACGGAGCAGCCAACGAATCCGACCAACCCGACGAATCCATCGACGGGCGGCGGGGGAACGTCGATTCCGGTTGTGACAGCACCGACGCCGCAGCCACAACCAACTACAACCACGATCAACGTCAATGTACAAAATGACAAAGCGACTAATGGCGCAGTTGTGTCAACACTGACGATCACGCGTACGAAAGCGATAGACGGTACTGTGAAGGACCAACTGCAATTCACGCCTGCGAAGGCAAAAGAAATTATCGAATTATTGAAAAAGTCCGGATCAAAAACAGCAGCGATCGTGCTTCCGGATGCGATTGACGAAGTATCCGAGTGGAATCTGAACGTACCGAAGGATGCAGCAAAGCTGCTGACGGACGAAGGCATCGAACTGGTCATCCTGAATCCGAACGCACGTATCACGGTTCCGGCTTCGTCGTTGGCGGACTTGACGGATGATCTGTACTTCCGTCTGATTCCGGTGAAAAGCACGGCAACCAGCAATGAAATTCAAGCGCGAGCGCTGGCAAATCCGGAGATCGTGGCAGCGGCCAACGGCGGCAGCATCACGGTGGTCGGCCGCCCAATGACGATCGAGACGAATCTGCAAAGCCGTCCGGTGACGCTGACCCTTCCGCTTCCGGCAGGCAGCAGCTTCACGGCGGCGCAGCAGAAAAAGCTTGGCGTGTATATCGAGCACAGCGACGGCACGAAGCAACTGGTTCCGGGCAAAGTCGTGACGCAAGAAGACGGCAAGCTGGGAATCGAAATTACGGTGAGCCACTTCAGTACGTTTACGATCGTGAACGTCAGCAACTGGGGCAGCACGCTGACCGCATCGCCTTATATCATGGGTTATGCAGATGAAAGCTTTAAACCGGCACAAAACATTACGCGTGCGGAACTGGCTGCGATCGTGGGCCGGATCACAGGCGTAACGGAAGGCACGGCGACGTTCAGCGACGTGAAAAACGGAAGCTGGGCTTCGACGGTCGTCGGACCGGCTGCGGCATCGGGCATCATGACGGGCTACAGCGACGGCACGT
>JAAIGF010402884.1_pt1 | contig 186851 bp, 164 predicted proteins | sample 6487441 | NCBI WGS metagenome assembly JAAIGF01 (sample SAMN13974129, study PRJNA590717) | phyllosphere metagenome | biome: pepper field; feature: multiple bacterial spot infested pepper fields; material: pepper leaves; isolation source: leaves from pepper fields | host: Capsicum annuum ... | reverse complement strand
CCTCGTGCAAAGCGAATCGCCGGAGCTCTATAAGTTCATCCCGGAAACGGTCTGGGACGGAGCGAAGATCGGCGGCAAAATCTACTCGGTTCCTACGTATAAAGATTCCTCGCTGACCCAATACTGGATCTTCGACGATACTTACGTGCAAAAATACGGCATCGACCTGAACAGCATCAAAACGCTCAGCGATCTCGACAAACCGTTCCGCGACATGAAAGCCGGCGAAGGGAAAAGCTACTATCCGCTCTCTTTGACGCAAGGCGACGGATTCCCGGGACTGTTCAACGGCTACGACGACTTGACGCTGGGGCTTCAGCCGATCGGCGTCAAAGTGGACGACGAATCGCGCAAAGTCGTATTCACGCTCAATCAGCCGGATATTATGGAAAACCTGACGCTGCTGCACCAATGGTACCAAGACGGCATTATTAACCCTGACGCGCCGACGAGAGGCGAAGCCGAAAAAGCACGTCCGTTCTTCAGCGCTCAAGCTTTCCCTGGCGCAGAAGCCAACTACCAGATCAACGAAGGCGTCGAAAAGTACGATATGGTCCAAGTATTCGGCCCTCTGTACACCACAAGTACCATCCAAGGCTCGCTGAATGCCATTTCCGCCAACTCCAAATACAAAAACGAAGCCTTGAAGTACCTGGAACTGGTCAACACCGATCCGAAGCTGCGTAATATGCTTGCTTTCGGCGAACTCGGCGTCGATTACAACAGCGTGGACGGCGAAAAAGTCATCGAACGCGTCAGCGACACCTGGCCGCTCGCCGCTTACACCCAAGGCACGTTCTTCAACTTGGCCGTCACAAAAGGCGCACCGGAAGACCAATGGGAGCAGGTCCGTAAGCTGAACGAAGAAGCTACGCCTTCATCCACGCTCGGCTTCGCGCTGGATATCAGCAGCCTGACCACCGAAGTCGCCAACACCAAAGCCGTTTGGGACAAATACAAAGCCGAACTGATCACAGGCGCCTCCGACCCGGCCGTCATCGTGCCGAAAGTCGAAGCCGAAATGAAAGCCGCCGGCATGGACACCATCGTCCAAGCCGCTCAAGAGCAAATCGAAGCTTATTTTAAATAAAAATAAGTGAAGCGTAATGAAAAATCTTTGATGTGGCGAAGCGAGAAGGCGGAGAGAGAAATTCAGTGAAGGAGCGATAGCGTTCGCCTTTGAAATCGGGAAAATTCCACTTGAAATTCGATCCTTTTTCCCGATTTCAACACGCGACCGAAACGAATTTCTCTCGGAGCCTTCGCGCTTCCCCAAAAACAGGATTTCCCATCAGCGGAACCCAAACGGAATCTGATCTCCGTTCGGGTTTTTCTGCTGAACAACCTTTCCCCATCAGGTGCTACAATAATAAATATGGCAAAGGAGGCGCCGCCTTGTCCTTTTGGCAGATCAAAATCTACCGCAGCAAATTTATGGCGTACGCGATATTCGTCGTATCGATCGGAATGGCGATAGGCCTGCTGACCTGCGCCATTTTATTCGTGCAATGGATCGACAACGCCCGAAACCAAGCCGTAAGCACTTTTGCCGGAGTCGAGAATACGCTGCAACATAACGCAGACCGGATCGAAGCCTATATGCAGCGCGTTTACTTGAACAGCGGCTTGATGGCGGACGTGCAATATTTTTTAGGCAGCAGCGCCGAACAGTATTTCTCCGCAAGGCTTGAAGCCAGTCGCGTCGATCAGCCGATGATTTCGTTTCCCGAAGATGTCGAGTCTTTTTTATACGGCGGGGGACAAGGAGACATCATTCAGGTCAGCCTGCATACCGCGGGGAAAGCCAATGTGCTTCGCTTCGATAAAAATGGCAATCCCCGCTTCAAATTCCAGGTGCCCGAAGACGACGAGATGTTCCGTAATTCGATTGATCATGGCTTTATTTATCGCGAAAACCTATCCGATCCCAATGAAATTTCGCGAAGGCTGGGAGAACTTCGTTTCGTGGTTGGTAGCGATCGGGTATTCGGAAGCTTATTGAACGAAGGAATCAATCGCGCCGCGCTGGTCGGTCTGAACGGCCAAGTGTATCCCGACTTTTCAAACGAGGAAGCAAGTACCGAATTGATTGCGCGTGCATTGGCAGACGGGAGGGCGCAGGGCTATTTGTCTACGGGAGGGCTGAACGGCGTTTTTTTCACGACTTTCACCTCGACTAAATTCGATTACAGCTTCGTCGGTTGGGTCGACCTGGGGACGATGATTCGCGAACGTTGGGGCACGCTTTTATCTGTTTTTCTGATTGTGTTGTTGGCGATCATCAGCGTGTTGACGCTTATCGTGTACAATCTGAGAGACGATGCACGCTTTCTTCATCATATTATCCAATCGATCGGCCGGGTCAAAACAGCTGACTTCACCCCGGAGACCCTAGCCCGATATCGACGCAACGAATACGGCATGATTGCCCGGGAGCTTGAAGATATGGTGCGGCAGTTGGACAAGCATATCCGTACAGAATATCTATTAAAGCTGAAGCAGCAGGAAACCGAAATGAAAGCGTTACAAAATCAGATTAATCCTCATTTCCTTTACAATACGCTGGAAGCGATCCGCTCCAAGGCCTTAGTCAATCGCGACATGGAGACTTCGGATGCGATCGCGACGCTCGGTGCATTATATCGGGATATGGTGAAACACGAGAATATCATCACGATCGGCAAAGAACTTTCCCTGCTGCAAGAGTATCTGAAAATCATGGAATTCAAATACCCGGATCGCTTCTATTACCAGTTCAATGTGGAGGAGACGCTGTCGGCGCTGCCTACCGTGAAGTTCTGGATGCAGCCGCTGGCCGAGAACTTTTTCGTGCATGGATTCAATTCGGGCAATGCGTTCAATCTGTTGATGGTCAACGGTTGGGAGTCGGAAACGCATTTTCATTTGGAGATCGTGGATAACGGAAAATGGATCACGGAAGAACGCTTGGAGCATGTTCGCAGCACTTTGTCCCGTAAAGACGACGCGCCCGTAACCAGTATCGGGCTGCATAACGTGAGTACGCGGCTGCATTTTTTCTACGGGGAAGGATTTGCGTTGCATATCGAGAATAATGAAGAAGCAGGCGTGAAAGTATCCGTGACGATTCCGAAAGGAGCTGCGATCCATGTACAAACTTCTGATTGTGGATGACGAACCGCAAATTTTGGAAGGCATGAAGCGAACGCTGGACTGGGAAAAGTACGGATTCGGCTGCATCGAGACCAGCGAGACGGCAGACGACGCGATCTCGAAGGCCGTCGCCATTTACCCGGACATCGCGATCTTCGACATCTGCATCGGCAAAGACCGGGGATACGAAGCGATCAGCAAGTTGAATGGACTCGGACTACCGACGAAATATATCATCATGAGCGGTTACAACGAGTTTGAATACGCCAGAGAAGCGATCCGCTGCGGCGTAAAGGACTATCTGCTCAAACCCGTGAATCGTTCGAAGCTGCAAGAAGTCGTGGAAAAAATCATCGTCGAGGACCTGCACGGCACGTTGGAAGGAACGAGCGACGCCAATATTGATCCCGTGCTGGGCGTGCGTTACGACAGCTTGTCCAAACTCACGAACCATATTTTATTGACGGTAAAAGCAGAATATGAGCAAAATATCACGCTGAAAATGGTCGCCGAGCAGTTTCGGATGAACGGGACCTATCTGGGGCAGATTTTTCTAAAAGAAACCAAAATCAAATTCTCGGAATACGTGATGGCTTACCGGATGCTGAAAGCGCGCGAACGCATCTTGTCGACGGACGACAAGATTGCCAGCATCGCGCATTCGGTCGGCTATTCCAATCTGGGTTACTTTTATACGCATTTTCATGCTTATTTCGATAAATCGCCTTCGGATTTGAGGAGGTGACAGATCGAACAAAAAAGCGGCTGCTCGCAAGGGAAAGCCCTTGAACGAACGGCCGTTTTCATTTCACATGTTTGGACTTGGACTGTTATCAATCGCGGAAATAATATCCGGCTTCGAGATCCTCCAACAGTTCAGGATGCTTAGGCTGCCAATTTAGCAATTTCCGCGTTTGATCGCTCGAAACTTCGCAGTTGGCGGATGCCGCAAAGTTCAACCAGCCGAAGTGTGCCGCCGCTTCTTCCGCCGGGATCGACCGAGCAGGAAGATTCAAATGCTGCCCGATGACTTCCGCGATCGAACGGAATAACACGCCTTGCTCGGCCACGCCGTGCAATCGGGTTCCGGCCGGAGCCGATTCCAAAGCCAAGCGGAACAGGCGCGCCGCATCCAACCGATGAACGGCCGGCCAATGATTGGAGCCGTCGCCGACATAAGCGGAGAATCCTTTTGCGCGAGCGATTCCGACCAACGCGCGAACGAATCCGTAATCGTGTTCGCCGTGCACGGTAGGGGAGAGCCGTACCGCCGAAGCCCGGATTCCGCGCTCCGTCAACACATCTACGGCCGTCTCGGCATAACGCCCGCTGCCGACAGGCCGTTCATCCTCCGTGCCGATCCGATCCTGCGGCAGCATCAAGGTTCCGGAAGTAAGAACGAAAGGCTTTCCGCTTCCTTGCAGCGCATCCCCGATCGCATCGGTTGCCCGACGATCCGCTTCTCCCGCGGCTGCCATGTCCGAGAAATCGTGAATATACGCCAAGTGGATCACGCCGTCAGCCTGCTCCGCTCCGCGGCGCAATACGTCCAAGTCTTCAAGCGATCCCGGCCATACGTGCGCGCCTGCCGCTTTCAACGCTTCTTCGCCTTTGCTCGAACGAGCCAATCCCGCAACTTCATGCCCGGCCTCCAGCAGCTCCCGCACAACCGCCGTTCCGATGAATCCTGTCGCTCCCGTAACAAACACTTTCATGATTTCTCGCCTCCGTAAAAGTTAATTTCGATCGCTGCATGAATAGCCTAAACTATAAAGTGCACTCTATAGCAAGCGTCGATTTTTCATGATATGATGCGGGCATGGAAACTACATTCTCAAGCAAACAAGCCGCAGCAGAGACGGGGCTCAGCGTACATACGCTGCGCTATTACGAGCAAGAAGGACTGATCGACGGCATCCGGCGCGACGGTAACGGCTACCGCGTCTACTCCGCATCCGATATCGCCTGGTTTCAGGTCATCACCTATTTCCGCAAATTGGGCTTAAGCGTCCAAGAGATCAAACTGTTCAATATCCCTAAAAACGGCCAAACCTCCAGCGCCACCGCAAGACGCGAATTCATGGAAACCTACCGCGAAAAAGTCGTCGAACAAATGAAAGAACTCCAAGACTCCCTCGACAAAATCGATTACAAGATCGAATTTTTCCGAAACATGGAACGCTCGGAGTCGGCTGCGGAATCGACGCGAAAGGAAGAGCGTTGAAAGGCTTTATAGAAAGTCACGTAGGAGCGGGAAGCGAGAAGACTGCGAGAAAAATTCGTTCCGGTCGCGTGTTGAAATTGAGAAAATGATTAACTTTTTAGCGGAATTTTCTCAATTTCAAAGGCGAACGCTAGCGCTCCTTCACTGAATTTTTCTCTCCGCCTTCTCGCTTCCAGCTACCTTAGACTTTCTCAACTCATTGTGCCTTTCTTCGAAAGGCTTTAAGTCGCGTGTTGACATCGATAAAGCAAATCCAACTTTCGATTCTTACAAATAAAAAACGCTCTGGACGCCTAAATCAGGGCGTGTACGCAAATTCGTTGAAATGCATCTTTGCATGCATTCAGAGTTTGCGTGCATGCTCTATTTTGCATGAATAAAAGGCAGCCTCGAACTCAAAAAACAATTGCGCAGCAGCCGATTCCCTAAGATTCAATATTAATTCTACAACCCGGCGAACCAAGCGGAGGGAGAAAGTCAGTGAAAAACGCCTTTGAACGCGGAAAATCGAAGATTTTCTGCGTGAGGCAGCGTTTTGAACGAATTTCGCCCGCAGCGCCTCCCCGCAATCCGCCTCGTTTCCCGCGCGTTTAGGGTTTTCCCCCCGCGCAATAGGACATTCCCTAATGGGATGCCGACCCCCGGTCTTTCATAATGAAAGTAACCGAAAAGGAGTGTGGATCATCCGATGAAGAATCCGACGAAAAGAAAATTCGGACTCAACTTTTTCAAACCGGTCGAAAGCTATTCCGATAGTTGGTCGATCCTCGAAGAGAAGAACAGGGAATGGGAAAACGTCTACCGCCAACGTTGGTCCCATGATAAAGTAGTGCGCACGACGCACGGCGTCAACTGTACCGGATCGTGCAGTTGGAAAGTATTCGTAAAAAACGGCATCATCACCTGGGAAAACCAACAAATCGATTATCCGTCCTGCGGAGCCGATATGCCGGAGTTCGAACCGCGCGGCTGCCCTCGAGGCGCGACGTTCTCCTGGTACGAGTACAGCCCGCTGCGCGTGAAATATCCGTATATGCGCGGCAAGCTTTTCCGGATGTGGGAAGCCGCTTTGCGCGAGCATCAGGATCCGATCAAAGCTTGGGCCAGCATCGTCGAAAATCCGGCCAAATCGACGGAATACAAAAAAGCGCGCGGCAAAGGCGGCCATATCCGCGTCAACTGGGACGACGCGCTTCAGTTGATCTCCGCGCAGCTGATCTATACCATCCGCAAATACGGGCCGGACCGGATCGCGGGCTTCACGCCGATTCCGGCCATGTCGATGGTCAGCTACGCCTCCGGCGCGCGCTTCATCTCGCTGCTCGGCGGCGAAATGCTCAGCTTCTACGATTGGTACGCCGATCTTCCGCCGGCTTCGCCGCAAATCTGGGGCGAGCAGACGGACGTTCCGGAATCGTCGGACTGGTATAACTCCAGCTACCTGATGATGTGGGGCTCGAACGTACCGCTGACGCGTACGCCGGACGCCCACTTTATGACGGAAGTTCGCTATAAAGGAACGAAAGTCGTTTCCGTCGCGCCGGACTTGGCCGAGAACGTTAAATTCGCCGACAACTGGCTCGCGCCTCACCCGGGTACCGACGCCGCGCTCGCACAGGCCATGACGCATGTTATCCTGGACGAGTTTTACCAGAAGCGTCAAGAGCCGATGTTTATCGACTATGCGAAGCAGTACACGGATATGCCGTTTCTGATTTTGCTCGATGCGCACGAAGACGTCTGGAAAGGCGGACGTTTCCTGCGTTCGAGCGATCTGGGCGCGGCGGACGCAGGCGAACACGCGGATTGGAAACCGGTCATCTACGACGAAGTTTCGGACGAGATGCTCGTACCGAACGGTACGCTTGGTCAGCGTTGGGAACAGGGCAAGAAGTGGAACCTGATCCTCGAACGCGAAGACGGCACCAAAGTCGAACCTGCGATGTCTGTGGAAAATCACGGCGGCGAATGGGTCGAGATCGCGTTCCCTTACTTCGACAACGCAGGCAACGGTACGTTCAAGCGCGTTATTCCGGCCAAAAAAATCACGCTTGCCGACGGCACGGAGCGTTACGCCGCAACCGTCTACGACTTGATGATGAGCCAATACGGCGTCGCTCGGATCGACAGCCCTTACAACGCTTCGGGCTACGACGACTCGGAATCGTTCTATACCCCGGCGTGGCAGGAAAAAGTAACCAGCGTCAAAGCATCCGTCGTGACGCAAATCGCTCGCGAATTCGCGCAAAACTCGATCGACAGCGGCGGACGCTCCATGATCATCATGGGCGCGGGCATCAACCACTGGTTCAACAGCGACACCATCTACCGTTCGATCCTGAACCTCGTCGTGCTGACCGCTTCGCAAGGCGTCAACGGCGGCGGCTGGGCGCATTACGTCGGTCAGGAAAAATGCCGTCCGATCGAAGGCTGGTCGACGCTGGCGTTCGCCAAAGACTGGCAGGGACCGGCCCGTCTGCAAAACGCGACATCGTTCTTCTACTTCGCGACCGATCAATGGCGTTACGAAGAAAGCAGTACCGAATCGCTCAAATCGCCGACCGGCGGTGACGTAACCTACAGTCACCCTGCGGATTACAACGTGCTCGCTGCCCGTCTGGGCTGGCTGCCGTCATACCCGCAGTTCAATAAAAACAGCCTGATGTTCGCCGAAGAAGCGGCTCGCGAAGGCAAAAAGACGAACGAAGAAATCGTCAAACATGCCGTGGACGAGGTTCGCAGCGGCAAAACGAAGTTCGCCGTCGAAGATCCGGGCGCGCCGGAAAACTTCCCGCGTTCATTGTTCATCTGGCGTTCCAACCTGATCTCCAGCTCCGCGAAAGGTCAGGAGTACTTCATGAAGCATCTGCTCGGCGCATCCGATGCGCTGCTGGCGAAGCCGAACGAAGAAGACAAACCTGAAGAAATCGTTTGGCGCGAAGACGTGGAAGGCAAGCTTGATCTGATGGTCGCGCTGGACTTCCGCATGACGACGACTCCGTTGTTTGCCGACATAGTGCTTCCGGCCGCGACCTGGTACGAAAAAACCGACTTGAGTTCGACCGACATGCACCCGTTCGTGCATCCGTTCAACCCGGCGGTCAACCCGCTCTGGGAATCGCGTTCGGACTGGGACATCTATCGTCGTCTGTCGGAAGTGTTCTCCGAAATGGCAAAAACGCATCTGCCGGGCGTCTATAAGGATCTGGTTACCGCGCCGCTCGGCCATGACTCCATCGGCGAAATTTCGCAGCCTATGGGCTTGATCAAAGACTGGTCCAAAGGCGAGATCGAAGGCATGCCGGGCAAAACGATGCCGAACTTCAGTATCGTGGAGCGCGATTATACGCAAATCCATAACAAATACATCTCGCTTGGCCCGAACCTTGCTATCGGCAAAACCGGCGCGCACGGCGTCAGCTTCTCGGTTGCCGACGAGTACGAAGAGCTCAAACAGTTGAACGGCGTGCATTACGACGAAACGATTAAGGACGGACTGCCCAAGCTGGACTCAGCCCGTCATGCGGCCGATGCGATTCTGCATCTGTCGTCGGCAACGAACGGACGCGTATCGCAAAAAGCGTACGAATCGGCCGAACACGACCACGGCGTCGAATTGAAAGACATTTCCGCCGACCGAGCCGCGGAGCGCATCACGTTCCAAAGCATCACGTCGCAGCCGCGCGAAGTCATTCCGACTCCGGTATTCAGCGGCTCGAATAAGAAGGGACGCCGCTACTCGCCGTTCACGACGAATATCGAACGTCTGGTTCCGTTCCGCACGTTGACCGGACGCCAGCATTTTTATCTGGATCACGAAGTGTTCCTGCAATACGGCGAGGCGCTTCCGGTCTACAAACCGACGCTGCCGCCGATGGTGTTCGGTCCCCGCGACCGCGAAGTGAAAGGCGGCGTGGATACGTTGGTACTGCGTTACCTGACGCCGCACGGCAAATGGAACATCCACTCCACGTACCAGGATAACCAGCACATGCTGACGTTGTTCCGCGGCGGTCCGACGGTCTGGATCAACAACGAAGACGCGGACGCGCACGGAATCAACGACAACGATTGGCTGGAAGTGTACAACCGGAACGGCGTCGTCACGGCACGCGCCGTCGTCAGCCACCGGATGCCGCGCGGTACCATGTTCATGTATCACGCGCAGGACAAGCATATCCAGGTTCCGGGTTCGGAAATCACCGATACGCGGGGCGGCAGCCACAACGCGCCGACGCGCATCCACTTGAAGCCGACGCAGATGGTCGGCGGCTACGCGCAGCTCAGCTACGGTTTCAACTACTACGGCCCGATCGGCAACCAACGCGACGTGTACGTTGCCGTCCGCAAGATGAAGGAGGTCAATTGGCTTGAAAATTAAAGCGCAAATCGCGATGGTCATGAACCTCGACAAATGCATCGGCTGCCATACGTGCAGCGTAACCTGCAAAACCACCTGGACGAACCGCAAAGGCGCGGAATACATGTGGTTCAACAACGTCGAGACCAAACCGGGCATCGGATATCCGAAACGCTGGGAAGACCAGGAACTGTACAAAGGCGGCTGGCAGCTGCGAAAAGGCAAACTGGAGTTGAAATCCGGCACCAAGCTGTCCAAGATCGCACTGGGTAAAATCTTCTACAACCCGGACATGCCGGAAATGAAAGATTACTACGAGCCGTGGACCTACAACTATGAAGACCTGACGAACGCGAAAGATCAACAGCACTCTCCGGTCGCGCGCGCGCATTCCGTCGTCACCGGCGAAAAAATGGATCTGGAATGGGGTCCGAACTGGGAAGACGATCTGGCCGGCGCGCATATTACCGGCCCGCTCGATCCGAACATCCAGAAGATCGAAGAAGAGATCAAGTTCAACTTCGAAAAGTCGTTCATGGTGTATCTGCCTCGCCTGTGCGAGCACTGCCTGAACCCGAGCTGCGTCGCGTCGTGCCCGTCGGGCGCAATGTATAAACGCGAAGAAGACGGCATCGTGTTGGTCGATCAGGAAGCTTGCCGCGGCTGGCGTTACTGCATGACCGGCTGCCCGTACAAAAAGGTCTACTTCAACTGGCAAACGAACAAGGCCGAGAAATGCACGTTCTGTTTCCCGCGGATCGAAGCGGGTCTGCCGACCGTATGCTCAGAAACGTGCACCGGACGCATCCGTTACCTCGGCGTTCTGCTCTACGACGCGGACCGCGTGCACGAAGCGGCGTCGACGCCGGACGAAAAAGACTTATACATGGCGCAGTGCGACCTGTTCCTGAACCCAAGCGACCCGGCGATCATTGCGCAGGCGCGCAAAGACGGCATTTCCGAAGACTGGATCGAAGCGGCTCAGAACTCCCCGGTCTACAAACTGGCGATCGAGCACAAGCTGGCTTTCCCGCTGCACCCGGAATACCGCACGCTGCCGATGGTGTGGTACGTGCCGCCGCTCAGCCCAATCATGAACTACTTCGAAGGCAAAGACTCGATCGAAAATCCGGACATGATCTTCCCGGCGATCGACGAGATGCGGACACCGATCCAATACCTGGCGAACATGCTGACGGCCGGCGACACGGTGACGGTCAAGGAATCGCTGCAGCGCATGGCGATGATGCGCTCCTACATGCGCGCCAAAACGACGGGCCAAGAATTCGACGAAAGCCGTTTGGCCCGAGTCGGCCTGACCGCACGCCAAACGGAAAGCATGTACCGCCTGCTGGCGATCGCCAAGTACGAAGACCGCTTCGTCGTGCCGACTTCGCACCGCGAAGGCTACGTGAACCCTTACCGGGCGCAAGGCGCCGCGGGCTTCGGCGACATGCTCGGCGCGATGGGCGCAAGCACGGGCTGCGACGGCTGCGGACCGACGGTATCGTCGATCGATCCGAACGCCGAAGCGCCGGTCAAAACGGGCAAAGAGATGTACGAAGAAAACTTCTATGGAGGGATCTGGCGTGATTGATGTCGCGAAGCTGTACGATTACAAAACGTCTTTCGGATTTTTCGCCAGTCAGCTGATGTATCCGGAGAAGCGGGATTTTCATCCCGCTTTTCTGGAAGAGTCGTTTTCGGCGGATCATCCGGCACTCGAAGACGTTAAAGCCTATTGGGATCGGATGCACGAGCTGAGCCTGGACGAGATTCGGGAGCAGTATACCGAGACGTTCGATTTTCAAAAAGACTGCGCGCTGTACATGACTTATTTCAAATTCGAAGATGCCAAGGAACGCGGACAGATGCTGCTGCGGATGAAAGTGCTGTACGAGATGTTCGGGTTGGAAATGCCGGAAGGCGAACTGCCGGACTATCTGCCGCTGATGTGCGAATTCCTTTATGCCGCCGAATGGATGAAGGAACGCAAAGCGCCCGAAAATTTCCGGCTGCTCTTCGCCATTTTCGAAGACGGCACGTACCACTTGCTGCAAGCCCTCGAGAAGCTGGACAGCCCGTACCGTTACCTGGTGCAGGGACTGCGCCGCACGTTGAGAGCCTGCGTAGAACAGGAGACCGTAAATCCATGAACATGTTCGATCAATTCCTTTGGGTCATTTTCCCGTACGCCTGCCTCATGATTTTCGTTGTAGGCCATATTTTCCGCTATCGGCACGACCAGTTCAACTGGACGGCCAAGTCGAGCGAATTCATTGAGAAAAAACAACTGATGTTCGGCAGTCTGCTATTCCATCTAGGCGTCATTCCGGTCTTCTTCGGGCATGTATCGGGTCTATTGATTCCGAAAGAATGGCTGCACGCCCTCGGCGTAAACGATCATATCTATCACATCGGGGCGGTCTACATCGGCGGGATCTTCGGCGCGATGACGCTGATCGGAATGCTGCTGCTGACGGCACGCCGCTTCACGATCCGCAACGTTCGTCGCCTTAGCTCCGCATCCGACCTGGTCGTCAATGTCTTGCTGCTGTTCATCGTCTTCATGGGCATGTATGCGACGTTGTTCACCAATGCCGTACAGCCGGAATTCGATTACCGGGAGTCGATCTCGATCTGGTTCCGCGGACTGTTCATGCTGCGCCCCGATGCCTCATTGATGCACGATGTGCCTTGGTCCTTCAAATTTCATGCGCTTAGCGGCTTCGCGATCTTTGCCTTTTGGCCGTTCACGAGACTCGTCCATGTGTGGAGCGTGCCGTTGAATTATGTAGGCAGAAGTTATATCCTTTACAGAAGACACAAATCCAATTAATACCTTGACCGATCCGCAGTCATTGAATAAAGTTCGCAGATAACCAGCGGAATGAACCATGCGGTCAAGAATCGGAGGGAGCGGGCCAGGCCCGCTTTTCTACTTTCGCTGGGAGATGCATAAATATGGGACTACACGCAGATTACCAAATGGAGCTGGACGCGATTCGGCAAGCATTCGGCTACGATTTTTTGGCATTGGCCCTCGTAGAGCCTGCCGAACAACAATATGTGATTCGCTGGAAGTACGCGACGGGCAACCTCAATGAACGTTTTCGTCGGATCGTGCTCAAGTCGGGTAAAGGCATTGCCGGGATGGTGTTCAAGACAGGGAAATCGGTCTTTATTCCTTCCGTCCGCGACTATGTGGCGGCAAACAGTTTGTTCAACTACCCGATCGTTCAGTCCGAAAAGCTTGAGAGTCTGGGAGCTGTGCCGATTTGGAATGATGCCCGAGTGTCCGGTGTTTTGCTTGGAGGATTTCGGGAAGAAGATTTGATGACACCGGATTTGATGTTTGCGCTTGAACAAACAGCACGGCACGGGATTGGCGAGTTGGACGGCAAGGAGGTGGCTTCGCAATGAATCCTCCACTCGAAGTCGGACCGATGAGCCCGTTAATGATGAAGTTATTCGAGAACAGTAAAGAAGCCATTTTCTTTTTTGATAAATCCGGACGTGCTTTGGCCATGAATCCGGCTGCCGAGGAGATTGTTTCCGAAGATGTCTTGATGAAGCTGTATGAAGGCAGCGAGAATGCTTTATGCGGGACTTGCCGCGGCTATACAAGCGATACGGAGCAAATTACGTGTCTCGACTGTTATTTTCAGCTTCCGGCTTCTGCCGAGCATTCGTCTTTTCAGGTCTACCTGGAGACAAAGGGCAAAGGGATCGTCCCTTATGCAGGTTCGTTCCATACGGTAGATCCGGAAAACGGTACGCGCGTGTTCATGCTGCGCGACTTGACCCCTCAGCTACGCGTACAAGAGAAACTCTATCAGAACAAAATGATGAAGCATGTAATCGAAGCGCAGGAGAACGAACGCAAGCGCCTTTCCCGTGAACTGCATGACAGCGTTGCTCAGGAGTTGATGAGCGCCGTCGTTGACCTTCGTGTGCTTAAATATATGACAGACGACGATACCGTTTTGAAAAAAGTCAAGCAGACCGAAGCCGCAATGACTCGCCTGCTCGACGATATCCGGCATCTATCCGTTGAGCTTCGCCCGGCGGCGCTTGATGATTTCGGGCTGGAAGCCGCTTTCCGTTCTCATTTTAAAAGGGTCGAAGAAAACTACGGGTTGATCGTTCAATTTGTATCCGGAGTCGCACGCAAACGGTACGATAGCGATATCGAGACCGTCATTTATCGCATTTGCCAAGAAGCGGTGTTAAATGCGCTGAAGTATGCTCAGGTCGATACGGTCAGCGTGCATCTGTTCGAGCGCGACGGCATGCTTCGGCTGGAAGTCGAGGACGAAGGAGCAGGCTTTGCAGAAGGCTCCGATCCGATCGGAACCGGGCTCGGCCTATATGGAATGCGCGAACGAGCCGAGTTGGCAGGCGGCTCGTTAAGCGTTCAATCCGAGCCTGGAATCGGTACGCGAGTGCTGCTTCAAATCCCGATAGCGGAATCCAAGGAAGAGGAGTAATTACGGATGAAAATTGTAATCGCGGACGACCACGCCATTGTGCGGAGCGGCTTTTCCATGATCCTGAATTTTCAACCGGACATGGAAGTGATCGCTACGGCTGCCGACGGGATCGAAGCCTATGCGGCAGTTGCCAAAAATAAACCGGATATTCTTGTGATGGATCTCAGCATGCCTCCCGGAGAGAGCGGGCTGATTGCCACAGGCAAGATCAAGGAAGATTACCCGGACACCAAAATTCTGATCCTGACCATGCACGACGACGAAGAGTATTTGTTCCATATTTTAAAAAGCGGCGCTTCCGGTTACGTGCTCAAAAACGCGCCGGACGAGGAGCTTCTGCTGGCGATCCGAACCGTTCATGCGGGAGGTACATACATTCATCCCAAAATGGCGACTTCGCTGGTGCGGGAATTCATCAAGCACGATAAGTCGGGCAGCTCCGAAGATCCATTTGAACTGCTCTCGAAGCGCGAGCTGGAGATCCTGCCCCTGATTGCCAAAGGCTACGGGAACAAGGAAGTCGCGGAGAAGCTGTTTATTTCCGTAAAAACGGTGGAGGCACATAAAGCCAAGATCATGGAAAAGCTTCATCTTAAAAGTCGGCCGGAGCTGGTCGAGTACGCCCTGCGCAAAAAGCTGCTCGACTTCTGACCGGCATTAGAAGGAGGGGAACATCACAATGAATCTGACATTCGAAAAACCGGCGATGCGATTGCTTGAAAACGAGCATCGGTACCTGTCCTATCTGGCTGAAGAGTGGCATCCGCTCGTGCTGCGCTTGGAGGAAGAACAAGATCCGCATACGGCGCGCGTGCTGCTCGGCACGCTGCGCGAGAAGCTGGAGAGATTCCGGGTTCCTTTGAAAAAACATATGGATAAGGAAGAAGAACATTTTTTCCCCGCGCTGGGCGGATATATCGGCTTTGAACAAGGACCGCTCGTCGGGATTCAAGAAGAGCATCGGGAAATCGAAGCTTACCTGGATCACTTCATGCATCATACCGAGGGAGATCCCGAAGATTTTACGCTGAAGGAAATTCGCGCTGCGGTTCGTGACGCGGGCGAGGCGTTCGAGGTACTCACCGTCAATCATGTCAAGGAAGAAACCGTGCTATTCCCTATGGCTGAAGCCCGTATTTTGCCCAAGCAGATGCTGAAGCTGTACGAACGCATGAATACGATGATTACCTGATCGCCCCGCCGGACCGAAATTGTGACGAAAAAACGACTTCGAAACCCTGATATACAGGGATTTCGGAGTCGTTTTTTCATGTACATGCGCCTAAAACCTCGATCTTCGCCCGGAAAAAGGCTTTTCAGGGTTTACCCTGCCTTTGAAAGGGGACTCCCCTATATGCCCTAAGCGAGGGGGTCGCTACAATGAGGACAGTAGATCGGCGGGCGGCGGGCGTCTTCGAGACGATCGCTTTCCGGCCGGACGAATAACTGTCGAAAAGGTGCGTGCAACATGATCAAAAAAATGCAGCTCCCGCTTCAAACCCTGAACCTGACCCTCGGGTTCATGGTCTGGGTCATCATCTCGTCGCTGATGCCCTTCATCAAGGAAGATATCGCCATTCCGGCGGACCGGTTGGCGATCGTGACGGCCATTCCGGTCGTACTCGGCTCGATCCTGCGCATTCCGCTCGGGTACTATGCCAACATCATCGGCGCGCGTCTCGTTTTCCTTATCAGTTTTGTGCTTCTGCTGTTTCCCGTGTATTATATCAGCGTAGCCCAATCGATGACCGCGCTCATTATCGGCGGATTGTTCCTGGGGGTCGGCGGTGCCGTATTTTCCGTCGGCGTCACGTCGCTGCCGAAGTATTATCCGGCCGAAAAACACGGGTTCGTCAACGGCATGTACGGCATGGGCAATATCGGCACGGCGATCAGCACGTTCGCGGCTCCCGTGCTGGCCACGCAAATCGGCTGGCAGGCCGCGATCAAGGGGTACCTGGTTCTGCTGGGCATCTTCATTATTTTGAACTTCGTGTTCGGCGACCGCCGCGAAGTCAAAGTGAAAACGCCGATCATCGAGCAAATCAAAGGCATTTACAAAAACGAAAAGCTGTGGCTGGTTTCGTTGTTCTACTTCATAACCTTCGGCTCGTTCGTCGCGTTCACGGTCTACCTGCCGAACTTCCTCGTGACCAACTTCGGTCTGGATAAGGTAGATGCCGGTATGCGGACTGCCGGATTTATCGCGATCGCGACGTTCTTCCGTCCGGTCGGCGGTTGGCTGGCGGATCGGTTCAAGCCTTTGCTGCTGCTCGGAGGCACATTCGCGGTCTATACCGTTGCGGCAATCCTGTTGGCGTTCTCGCCGTCGCTCGGACCGTACACGGTAGGCTGCTTGGCGATCGCTTTCTGCGCAGGCTTGGGCAACGGCATCATTTTCAAGCTGGTACCGTTCTATTTCCAAAAGCAAGCGGGCATCGCCAACGGGATCGTTTCCATGATGGGCGGCTTGGGCGGATTTTTCCCGCCGATCATGCTGGCAGCCATTCACGGGGCGACAGGGCAATATTCGATCGGATTCATGCTGCTCTCCCAAGTCGCGATGGTCAGCATGGTGCTTGTGTTCTGGTTGTACTATCAAGATAAAATGCAGTCCGATGCCGTAGGCGGAAAAAAAGTATCCAAAGCGCAATCCGAAACGATGCGCAAATAAACAAGCGGGCACCGACCCGTTTACATGCAAACAGCCGTCCGGGAATACCGGGCGGCTTCGCATGCAAGGAGGCATTGATCCATGAACACTCTTCAAGGCGACCGTTATTCCCGCCAAATACGATTCGGTCCGATCGGCACAGCCGGACAAGCGGAACTGGAGCAAGCTTCCGTGGCCGTGATCGGCTGCGGAGCTCTCGGCTCGGCGATTGCCGAGAGCTTGACGCGTGCCGGCGTAGGCGAACTGCATCTGGTGGATCGGGATTACGTGGAATGGTCCAATCTTCAGCGGCAGCAGCTTTTTACCGAACAAGATGCCGAGCAGATGACGCCTAAAGTCGAAGCCGCGCGCGCGCGATTGCTTCAGATCCGTTCGGACGTTCGTTTACATACGTATTTCGAAGACCTGGATCCGACCTTGATGCGCCGCCTGGCCGCAACTTGTTCCTTGATCATGGATGCCACCGATAATTTCGAGACGCGGCTGCTCATTAACGATGCTGCGCTGCAAGCGGGCATTCCCTGGATTTACGGCGCTTGCGTAGGCAGTTCGGGTACGGTATTTCCTTTCGTCCCGGGACGTTCGGCTTGCTTCCGCTGCCTTGTTCCCGTTCTTCCGGCAGCCAACGATACCTGCGATACAGCAGGCATCATAGCGCCGGCCGTGCAGACGACAGCGGCGATCCAATGCGCGGAAGCGATGAAATGGCTCACCGGAAATCATGAAGCGTTACGGACGAAGGTGCATCATTTCGATCTGTGGACGGGCACGCAGATGGATACCGGGATATCGCGGATCCGTCAAGCCGAGTGTCCGTCTTGCGGCCCGGTTCCGACGTATCCGGCGCTGCAGCGCAGCTCCAGACCCGCTTACGCTTCGCTTTGCGGAAGAGACACGGTGCAAGTCCTGCCGGACCCTAACCGTCCCATTACGCTGGACGACGCGGAACGCATCGGCCGCCGCGCAGGCAGCAAAATCCGGCGCACGCCTCATTTTGTCGAATTTCATGCCCTAGATGCCCGGTTCATTTTATTCGTCAACGGCAGATTGCTGATTCACGGAACCGGCAGCGTGGCCGAAGGACGAACCTTACATCGCAAATTATTCGGTTAAGTTATAGAATCGGAGTACAGGGAAGGCAGGCAAGAAGGGGAGGGCTTACCATGAGCGAATATATACCGAACAAAACAGGGAATGAACGCGCGATCCGCTTGGCCGTTCTGACGGTCAGCGATACGCGAACCAAAGAAACGGATAAAAGCGGCGGACGCATCCTGGAACTGGCGGACGAAGCGGGAATCGAAGTCTCCGAATACACGTTATGCGCGGACGATGCCGAAGCGATTCATTCCATCGTCGCAGGTTGGCTGCTGCGCGGCGAAATCGACGCGATTATTACCACCGGCGGTACCGGAATCGCCGCCCGCGACGTCACTCTGGAAGCCGTTCGTCCCTTGTTCGAAAAAGAACTCGACGGCTTCGGCGAACTGTTCCGCTACCTCAGCTTCGCCGAAGACATCGGCACAAGGTCCGTCCTAAGCCGCGCAACGGCAGGCACAGCCAAAGAAAAAATCATATTCGCGCTTCCCGGCTCAACAGGCGCCGTCACGCTCGCCATGAAGCGCATTATCCTGCCCGAGATTCATCATATGCTTCACGAACTGACCAAGCATCGATTAGATTAATTTAAAAAGCAATTCGGAAGCTTAAGCTTTTACTAGGTCTTTTGTTCTTTCTACTCTCAAAAAAAGAGCGCTATGCGCTCCTGACTTGTCGAGAAAGTCCAACGTAGCTGGAAGCGAGAAGGCGCAGAGAGAAATTCAGTGAAGGTGAAGGCTTTCGGAGAAAGCCACTTCGAGAGCATACGCTTAGCGTTCGCCTTTGAAATCGGGAAAATTCCATCAGAATCCAATCCTTTTTCCCGATTTCAACACGCGACCGGAACGAATTTTTCTCGGAGCCTTCGCGCTTCCCGCTCCTACGTGACTCCCTCGATCACGTTAGCATCGCTTAGCGCTCCCTAACGTAATCGCCTGATTTGCCGCCGGTTTTCTCCAGCAGCATCGTCGGCCCGATTACCATTTCTTTTCCCGCTGCCTTACACATGTCGTAGATCGTAAGCGCGGCGGCGCTGGCGGCGGTCAAAGCTTCCATTTCGACGCCGGTCGGGCCTTTCGTACGGACCGTCGCATACAGGAAAACTTCATAGGAAGCTTGTGCTTCGTCGACTTTCCACTCGAATTCGATATCTACGCCGCTCAACATCAAGGGGTGGCACATCGGAATAATCTGAGCCGTGTTTTTAGCAGCCATAACACCCGCAATTTGTGCTACAGCAAGCACATCGCCCTTTTTATTGCCGCCCGTTTGGATTTGATTATAGATCGTTTCATTGACGCGGACGGAAGTCATGGCGCGTGCGCTGCGTACCGTCTCGCTTTTTTCGGACACGTCCACCATACGAGCGCGTCCTTGTTCGTTAAAATGAGTCAATTCAGACAAAAATGATCATCCCTTCATCTGTTCGGATGACCTCAGTATAGCATGAGCAAAGGAGAAGACATCAATGGTTGAAGTTAGAACCCCCATTTCCGTAAGCGAAGCCGTAAAACGAGTACAGGCGGAAGCCGGAAGGTTAGGCAGCGAGTTCGTTCCGCTCGAGGAATCTTACGGACGCATCCTCGCCAAACCTTTGGTCGCGGCTCATGACGTACCGTCGTTCGACCGCTCGCCGTACGACGGCTTTGCTATTCGCTCGAAAGATTCCGCCGGTGCGTCGGGAACGAATCGCGTGGCGTTCGAAGTGGTCGATCATATCGGCGCAGGCGCTGTATCCGGCAAAAAGGTCGGAAAACATCAAGCCGTCCGCATCATGACCGGCGCGCAGCTGCCTCAGGGAGCGGATGCGGTGGTCATGTTGGAACAGACTCAGGAAAGCGGCGCGGCCGCCGATACGGAAGGCGTTGAAACCAGCGCCGCATTCACGATCCGCAAGCCGTTCGAAGCGGGCGAGAATATTTCTTTCCAGGGCGAAGACATGAGCTTGGGCGAAGAAATCTTGCCGGCGGGCAGCTTGATTCATCCGGGAACGATCGCGCTTCTGGCTACTTTCGGATATGAGCAGGTTGAGGTTGCAAAGCTTCCGGTCGTAGGCATTTTATCGACGGGAACCGAATTGCTGGAACCGGGTTCCGCGCTTCAACCGGGCAAGATCCGCAACAGCAACGGTCCGATGATCGCGGCTCAACTGCGGCGTATGGGTGTTCAGAGTCGAATGTACGCGGCGGCGGTTGACCGTCTGGACGATATGATGGAGACGGTTCGGCAAGCTTTGACGGAATGCGATTGCCTGATTACGACAGGGGGCGTATCGGTCGGTGATTTTGATCTGCTGCCGGCCGTTTACGAACAGCTGGGGGCAACCGTATTATTTAACAAGGTGGCGATGCGGCCAGGCAGCGTAACGACGGTGGCCGTTCTGGACGGACGTTATTTATTCGGACTATCCGGTAATCCGTCGGCTTGTTATACAGGATTCGAACTGTTCGCCCGACCTGCGCTGCTGCGCATGATGGGGGCGGAACGCGTCTATCCGATGCAGACTCAGGCAATTCTCGGCGAAGATTTCGGAAAAGCAAACCCGTTTACGCGCTTTGTTCGCGCCGTCTACGACGGTCAAACCGTTCGTCCGGCCGGATTCAATAAATCCAACGCGGTATCCTCGATCGGACGCGGCAATGCCTTGATCGTTCTGCCGGGCGGAACACGGGGCTTCAAAACCGGAGATACGGTCGATGTGCTTCTTCCCGGCATGGAGGAAGGCTCGTCCGTCTGGAAACTATGATGAGGAAAATCAGACCGCGACGCGGCGAGCCTTCGAATGACTCGCAGCACCTTAACATCCCCAACGTAAGCGTAAAAAAGCCTTCCAAGAAGCTTCAGATTGTCGGCTTCAAAAACAGCGGGAAAACAACACTGACCGAAAACCTGATTATCGTTGCCCTGAAACGCGGCTTCCGAACCTCCGCCATCAAGCATCACGGACATGGCGGAGCACCGGATCTTCCGCCGCCGACTACGGATGCCTCTCGATTTTTCCGAGCGGGAGCGGCCAGTTCGATAGTCGTCGGCGGCGAGGTCGTTTTACTGCAAGTCGGGCAGCAGCAAGAGTCCGACCGAATCGATGATCTGGATACGCTGATTCGGTACACAGAGAACTGCGCCGATCCGGATCTGATTCTGATCGAAGGATTCAAAAACGAACGTTATCCGAAGATCCTGCTGCTTCGTTCCCTGGAAGACTGGACAAGTCTTCGATCATTGCCGAATATCGAGTTGATCGTCACGGCGAATGAAGATCTTCAGGCCGAAATTGCAGCAGCACGGAAACATGCGGACGAGAAATCGAAACTGCCGATCTTCTCCCGACGACAAAGCGAAGACATTGCGGCCTGGTTTACCGATTGGCTGAAAGGAGATCATCATGAAAGCTTATGAGATTGTAACCGAACCGATTAATCCTCAGCTCTACGCGGACTACGTGCTGCGCCCCGAGGCCGGAGCCGTAACGCTGTTTACCGGACATGTGCGGGAATGGACGCGCGGCATTCGCACGCTGTACCTCGCTTACGAAGCCTATATCCCGATGGCAGAAAAGATGCTGGCGAAGATCGGCACGGAAATCGAAGAAAAATGGCCGGGCACGAAGACCGCCATCGCGCACCGGATCGGAGAGCTGAAGATCGGCGAGATCGCCGTCGTCATCGCGGTATCTTCGCCGCATCGGCGCGATGCCTACGAAGCTAACGAACACGCGATCGAACGCATCAAGGAACTTGTTCCGATCTGGAAAAAGGAAATTTGGGAAAACGGCACGGAGTGGATCGGCGATCAACGCCGAAAGCCCGAGGAAGGAGAGACGCCATGATCACTATTTTTTATTTCGCGGGCCTCCGGGAAGCCGCGGGCAAACCGCAGGAGCAAGCCGACCTTGCCGGACGTACCGTTAACGAGCTGCTGGAGTGGGTACGTAACCAATACCCGAACCTTTCGTTGGATGCCGTCCGCGTCGCCGTGAACGAAGAGTACGCGCTGCCCGAAGACGTGCTGCAAGCCGGCGATACGGCCGCATTGATTCCTCCGGTAAGCGGCGGATGAACGGGGCGGACGGTACGCATGCAAGCGGCAGCGGACGGGAAAAATGCCGGACGGTAGGCGTGCTTCTGGCGGGCGGGTTATCGCGCCGCTTCGGCTCGCCCAAAGCTTTCGCCCGGCTGAGCGGGGAAGGAGCGGACGGCCGCATGTTTTACGAGCGGGCGCTGGACGCGCTTCGCGAGTCTTGCGACACGGTTCTAATCGTCGCGAGCCGGGAGCTGGAAGGCCGATTCCCTCCGCATCTCGAGGTTTGCACCGATCTGCCGCAGATGGAAGGCCGGGGACCGCTCGCCGGAATCTGCACCGCCATGCGAAAGCATCCGAATGCCCGCTATGTCGTCATGGCTTGCGATATGCCGTTCATCGGGGCGGCCGAAGTGCGGAAGCTGCTCGAAACGGCCGGGAACGTTCCCGCGGCCGACGTCGTCGCGGTCCGTACCGCGGAAGCCCCCGTTCCGCTATTCAGCGTCTGGCGTCATGGCGCGGCCGACAGGCTGGAAGAATCCGTCTCGGCAGGCGATCTGAGCGTGATGAAAAGGCTCACCGGACTGAATACCTGCTGGATCGATGCCGTGACGATTAACGAAAACGAGAACGTATTCCGCAATTGCAATACCCCAGACGACAGCGACACGAAGCTGAATTAGGAAAGGAGGAAGGACCATGAACCGTCAAGCGCCTACAGACCGGCTGCGCAGGCCGATCCGCGATCTGCGCATTTCCGTCACGGACCGCTGCAATTTCCGCTGCTCGTACTGCATGCCCAAAGAGATCTTCGGCGACGATTTCGCATTCATGCCAAAAAGCGAGCTGCTGACCTTCGAGGAAATCGAGCGCCTGACAAGGCTGTTCGCCTCGATCGGAGTGAAAAAAATCCGTTTGACCGGCGGAGAGCCGCTGCTGCGCAAAGACATGCCCGATCTGGTCTCCCGCATCATGCAGGTCGAAGGCGTGGAGGACGTGGGCCTGACCACCAACGGCGTGCTGCTGGGTTCCCATGCGCAAGCCCTTCACGAAGCAGGGCTCCGACGCTTGAACGTCAGCCTGGACGCGCTGGACTCCGAACTATTCGGACGTTTGAACGGCCGCGGGATCGACTCGGCGCTGATTTTGAAGCAGATCGACCGCGCGCTGGAGACCGGATTCGACGTCAAGGTCAATATGGTCGTGCAAAAAGGCGTCAACGAATCCGAAATTTTGCCCATGGCCGCTTATTTCAAAGACAAAGGCGTAACGCTGCGTTTTATCGAGTTTATGGACGTCGGCAACGACAACGGATGGAGCTTTAAAAAGGTTGTTACGAAAAAAGAAATTTATGAGCGCCTGGCGGAAGTCCACGAATTGGAGCCCGTCGATCCGGATTACTTCGGCGAAGTGGCGTCTCGTTATCAGTATAAAGGAACGCAATCGGAGGTCGGTTTTATTACGTCGGTATCCGAATCTTTCTGTTCTTCTTGCACACGCGCTCGCTTATCTTCCAACGGGATATTTTACACTTGTTTGTTTGCTTACAAAGGATTTGACCTTCGTGCGCTTTTGCGCGGAGGAGCAAGCGACGAGGAAATTCGATCTGCGATCATCGAAGTATGGGAAGCACGCGCAGACCGTTACTCGGATGAACGGACCGAGCAGACGGCACGAAATCGCAAAAAGATCAATATGTCGTATATCGGCGGTTGATTGGCGGGGGAAGCCAAAAAGCTCCAAGAAAAATTCCGGCCTATGCTTCCGAAGTGCATTTCTTCGAAATGCTTCACAATACGCTGTCTCACTCGGAAAATGGATGGGATTTGAATAAGGAGTTTTCCGAGTTCGAAGGCGTCAACATCGCGCCGAATGTTACCGCAGGTTTTCTTCGAAATCCTGTATTTCACTGAATTTTTCTCTCCGCTTTCTGGCTTCTAGTTACGTTGGATTTTCTCCACACATTATAAGCCTTCGACCCATTAAGGATCGAAGGCTCTTTTCTTGTAAATGTCAGCTATTAATCGAAGAGCTCTGCCCATCGTTCTTGGCGGATTCGAAATTTCCGTCGCCTACCCGACGCCGGATCTCGTCTTCGGACAGTTTCTTGATCGCAGGTCCCGTCGGGATATCGCTACCCGGATCATAATCCGTGCGTTCGACCCGTTCAAATCCTTCATTCGATCGGCGGCCGACTTCTTCGCGCTCGCGTCTGCTCATCGTTTCGGTATCTTCCCGTCTGCCTTCGTTAGCCATAATGAAACTCCTCCCTGAGACTACGTATACATTCGGATTACCCGACAGGGGACTTTTTTGAATCTTAGTGTCTCATCAGGTACGATCGTGATGCTTCTCCCGAAGCGAATCCACATACCGCATCATCACGGCGATTCCTTCATATTGTAGCGCCAACTGCTGGTCCAGTTTTTCGAGTGCGATGAGGAAAGACTTTTCTACGGCTGCGAGATTGTGGGTATCCAGATCGTCCAGCAGCCGTCGCATATTTTCGATAAAATAGACGGTTCTTCGCAGGCTGCTAATCACCACGATTCGACGTAGTTCACGTGGACCGAACACGCGATAACCGCTTCTCGCATTACGGGCGGGGGAGATCAGGCCTTCTTTTTCCCAGTGGCGGACAGCGGAGGTGTTGACGCCTGCCATTTCCGCGACATCGCGAATCGTCATATTCTCCGTCACGTGCCGTCCGTTGTAGCGGGAAAAATCGGCCTGCGCAATCAATTGCATCATCTGCGTTACACGCTGCTTTTCTTGTTGGATCAGAGACTGTTGTTCGTTAATCAGCCAGAAGGCATCGGTTCGTTTACCGGACCGAATTAAGCGCATCGCTTCATACGACACCGAGATTCCGTATCCGGGAGCGAGCATCCGTAAAGCAGCAAAAGCGTTCATATGCACCTGAGTGTACACTCGTCTATTCACGCCATGCCGGGAGACAATCGGGATCAGTTCCAATTGCTCGTAGCGGCGCAGCGTGGTCGTGCTGACCTGGAGCAGCAAAGAGGCTTGCTTGGGCGTCCACTCGGATTGCTTTTTCCCGGACATGGATTCCGTAGTCATCAGGCGTTCCTCCTTCGATGCAGAAGATTTCGAACCAACCTTCAAGTTAAACCTTAAATCGCTACGGTAATTTTATCATAGAATTGTGCATACGACGTAAGCGTTCCCGCGATCCGAACCGAAAGGTTGCATGAATGTTGTATGATCGTAAAAGAACAGCGGCAAAGGAGGCAAAAACATGAACATGATCCAAATCAGAGGCGCGGCGGAAGGCAATCTGAAGCAGGTGAACCTGGACATTCCGCGCGGAAAGATGACGGTGTTTACCGGCTTGTCCGGTTCGGGAAAGTCGACGTTGGTCGATACGATCTTCCAGGAATGCGGGCGGCAGTATCTGGAGACGATCGGCATGGAGGGCATCCGCAAGCCGAAGGTTGAATCTATTCGCAATCTCTCGCCGGCCGTACAGATCGCGCAAAACGAGAATAATCGGAATCCCCGCTCGACAGTAGGGACCAAAACGGACATTTACACCGATCTGCGCATGATTTACGAAAAGCTGGGCGAGCGCGTTTGTCCGCATTGCGGGGAAAAGGTATCTGCCGCCGAATGCCGCGAAGAAACGGTGAAATCAGAAGGTCAGTTCCATGTGTATATGGACTGCAACCGCTGCGGACAACGAATGGACAAGTTGACCCGCACGCACTTTTCTTACAATACCAAGGAAGGCGCTTGCATGCGTTGTGAAGGTTTCGGAAGCGTGCTGAGCATTCTGCCGGAGCGCTGCGTCGACCCGTCTTTTTCTCCGGAAGAGGGCGGGGTGCCGTATTGGGGGCAGAGCGGATATTTGGCTTATCAAGTGGATGTTTTGTACAAGGCTTTTCGTCACTATGGTGTATCGGTCGATCCTAACACTCCCATTCGCGAATACGGAGAAGGTCGCCAGGCCATCCTGCTGCACGGAACCGACTCCGGTGAAACCAAAAAGTTATTCCCCGATGTTCTGCCTCCCAAAGCCGCCGGCAGCGGAAAGTTCGAGGGCGTTTATACGACGCTTTGGAGACGGATATCGGAAAAGGGCGGCGAATCCAAGGAAGCCGAAGCGTTCTTCGATTCGGTCATCTGCCCGGACTGCGAAGGGGAACGATTGAACGAACAGGCTCGGAGCGTCATCGTGGGCGATACTCGGCTGCCGCAGCTTGTAAAGCTTTCGCTCGAAGAATTAAAGGACTGGATATCGAAGTTGAACGAATCTCTAGGCGCTGCGCAGCGAGAGCCTGCTCAAATCTACTTGAATGACTTGGATACCAAGCTCGGCAGGCTGATGCGGACAGGGCTCGGCTATTTGTCGATTGACCGCCAGATGATGACGCTCTCGGGCGGCGAAGGCCAACGCGTTCGAATGTCCGCGGCGCTTGACTCCGATCTGACGGGCATTTTGTACATTTTCGATGAGCCGACGGCGGGTCTGCACCCTCGCGATACGGAAGGCGTTATCGCCATGCTGAAGCGTTTGCGCGATCTGGGTAACACGGTGCTGGTCATTGAACATGATACGGATATGATGAACGCGGCGGACTATCTGGTCGATATGGGTCCCGGAGCGGGACGGCAGGGCGGCGAAGTCATCGCGACCGGAACGCTGGAGGAGCTGAAGCAGTTAAGCGAATCCGTAACCGGACAATATTTGAACGCGATTACCGAAGCAAAATCTGTTGTGGCAGCTGACTCTGTGAATCCTCCAAAGCCGAAGCGTAGAACGGGAAACGGATCTTCAATCGGAATCGAATCGGCTTCTTTGCATAATTTGAATGGGGTCAGCGTGAACTTCCCTATGGGAATCCTAACTGCGGTTACCGGCGTATCCGGATCAGGTAAGTCCTCGCTCGTGTTCGGCGTGTTGGCGGAAGGCGGCGGTTATCCTGCTGCCAAGCGTATCACCGGACTTGAGCAATTCGGTCGAATCGCGAGCATCAGGCAGACGCAGATCTCTCGCATGAAGCGTTCGAATGTGGCGACTTATTCGGATGTGTACGCGGAGATTCGCAAACTGTTCGGTTCCCTTGACGAAGCCAAAGAAGTCGGATTATCCGCCAAAAGCTTCTCGTTCAATACGGCGGGCGGACGCTGCGAGAACTGCGAAGGGCTCGGAACCGTGACCAGTAACATGCTCTTTTTCCAAAATATCGAGGTGACTTGTCCCGTCTGCGGCGGTCAGCAATTTCAGGATCATGTGCTCGCCATCGAGTACCGGGGACATTCTATTCACGACGTTCTGCATACTTCCATCGAAGAGGCCGCCGAGCTTTTCGAAGGACGGGCCGGCATTATTCGGACGTTGGATCTGCTCAAGGACGTGGGATTGGGATATTTGGAGCTGGGACAGACGCTGACGACGCTTTCCGGCGGCGAAGGGCAGCGATTGAAGCTGGCGACCGAGCTGCTCGGAACCAAAGGCAAACAGATCTTGTATCTGATGGATGAACCGACGTCGGGTTTGCATCCGCTGGATACGGAGCATTTCTTGACCCTGCTGCATCGGATGGTGGAAGCCGGACATACGGTCATTATCGTCGAGCATAACCTGCAAGTGATCGAAGCCGCGGACTGGATCGTCGATCTGGGTCCGGAAGGCGGGATTAACGGTGGACAGATCGTATTTGAGGGGACGCCGGAAGAAATGAAGCAAAGCGGCACGACGGCTACAGCCGAGCATTTGCGCATGAATGGTTAACAATCGCTCACGCGGAAAGAACGAAGGAGAGAGGCTGCTTTTATTCTCCTCTCTTTTTGCCTTTGTTTATCTGTTTGCAATATTTAATATACATTTTTTCTGTATAAAGATTGTTTTTTGTGCAAAATAGAGGTACGATGACTTCTGTGAAAATGATAATCATTATCGTATACTCATTTTCAATTCAAGTTATGGAGGTGAATCCTGAAACATGCAGGAGGCAGCGTTGCAAAAAACACGGACGCATAAAGCCCGGGCGACCGGTTTTTATAGTGCGTTCATTCTGGCTATGGTGGGTCTGATTCTCGTATCGGCCGTCTATTCCGTGTCGATCGGCCAGGTGCAGATTCCGTTTCGACAGGCGATGAATATTTTGCTGCATGCGCTGTCGGGAGGACATCTGGGTTCGATCGAGCAGATCGATAACGGCTCGTACCTGAATATCATCATGCAGGTTCGGATGCCGAGAGTGATCTTTGCCCTGCTGATTGGACTTGGTCTATCTCTATGCGGCACGGTCATGCAGGCGGTCGTGCAAAATCCTCTTGCCGATCCATACATATTGGGCATCTCCTCAGGAGCTTCGCTCGGCGCAACTTTTGCTATTCTAGTCGGTTTTGGCAGCGGTACGGTCTTCTCGCAATTCGGCGTGGCTTCGGCAGCTTTTGTCGGCGCAATGATTACGTCGCTCGGCGTGCTGTTCCTGTCGAGCATCGGCGGAAAAGCCACGTCGGTCAAGCTGGTGCTCTCGGGCGTCGTCGTCGGCGCGATGTGCGGTTCTTTTTCCAGCCTGATTATCTACTTCGCCAACGATGCGGAAGGCATCAAGACGGTTACGTTCTGGTCGATGGGCAGCCTGGGTTCGTCGAGTTGGCAGAAGGTACCGATCATGGCGATCGTCGTACTGCTCGGCTGCCTGATCTTCTTGTTCCAGCATCGGATACTGAACGCCATGCTGCTGGGCGACGAATCGGCGATTACGCTGGGCATCAATCTGAGCGTATACCGCAAGCTGTATATGGTCGCGACGGCGCTCGTTACCGGTACGATGGTGGCTTACGCGGGCATGATCGGCTTCGTCGGCTTGATCATTCCGCATATTACCCGGGGCATGTTCGGCGCGGATCATAAAAAGCTCATGCCGGCGACTTTGCTGCTCGGCGCGCTGTTCCTGATCTGGGCGGATATTCTGTCGCGTACGCTGGTACATAACGTCGAGCTTCCGATCGGCATCATCACGTCGGTCATCGGTTCGCCGTTGTTCATCTACATGATTGTGAAAAAAGGCTATAACTTCGGGGGGTAAACGATGGAATTGACCGCTACGGGTATGGAGGTGCGGATCGGGCGCAAAGATATCGTCCACGGCGTATCCGTCCGGGTAAAAGACAAGCAGTTCGTCGGCCTGATCGGTCCCAACGGCTGCGGCAAATCGACGCTGCTCAAAATCATTTATAAAAGCCTGGTGCCCAAAAGCGGCAGTGTCATGCTGGACGATCTGAACATTTTAAAATCATCCGAGAAAAAAGTGTCGCAAAAAATGGGCGTCGTCGGACAATTCAACGAGATGCATTTTGACCTGACCGTGGAACAAATGGTGATGCTCGGCCGCACGCCGCACAAAAAGATGCTGGAAGCGGACCGGCCTAAAGACCGCGAGATCGTCGAAGAAGCGCTGCGCATCACCAATCTGACGGATTACAAGGAACGCAGTTATCTATCGCTGTCCGGCGGCGAGAAGCAGCGGGTTGTGCTGGCACGAACGATCGCGCAGCAGCCGGAATTCATGATTCTCGACGAGCCGACCAACCACTTGGATATCCGGTATCAGATCGAGATTCTGTCCTGCGTCAAAAATCTGGGAATAGGCGTGCTGGCCGCTTTGCACGATCTGGAGATGGCCGCGCATTACTGCGATTATCTCTATGCCGTAAAAAACGGAGTCGTGTATGCGCACGGAACGCCCGAAGAAGTGCTGACGCCGGAAAATATCGAGGCAGTTTACGAAGTACGCTGCACGACTTACCGCAATCCGATTACGGGAAGCCTGGGCTTCGCCTACAGTTTGTAAATCTAGTACCCTGACCGCTTAAGAGGTACGGTTACGCCCCTCGGAAACCCGCTTAACCCGTGCGTGTTTCCGATGAACGCAAACTTTTGATTGGATGCGGTCAAGGTAATAGCTACATAAATATAGAGGGGGAAAAGATGATGAAGAAAAAGAATGTAATGGCAGGAGCGACGCTGGCTTTGATGCTGGCTCTAACGGCGTGCAGCGGCGCAGCGAGCACTCAACCGGAAGCTGCGGCAGAATCAACAGGAGCAGCAGCCAACGAATCGACGGAAACGGCAGCACAAACCGAAGCGGCTCTCTATCCGTTAACGATTCCGAATGTAGCAAAAGTCGAGGGCGGAACCGAATGGACGGCTAAAGACCAGACTTTCGACAAAGCTCCGGAGCGCATTATGGCTAACACTCGCCCGACTGCCGAACTGCTGCTGCACTTGGGCCTCGGCGATAAGATCGTCGGCGTCGGCGCAGGGCAAGGCGAAGGCGATCCGGACGTAGCCGACGAATACGCGAAGCTGAACATTCTGGATCAAGGCTATGTCGGCAAAGAAGTCACGCTCGGCGTCGATCCGGATATCGTATTGGGCCGCGGCGGATTGTTCGAAAATGCCGATTGGGGCACAGGCACGGTTGATTCGCTGAACGAGATGGGCGTCAAAACGTATGTGCTGGAATCCTCGATCGCGGGCGGTACGTATGATTCGGTCTATGCCGATATCGAAAACCTGGGCAAAATCTTCGACGTTCAGGAAAATGCGCAGACCTTTATCGACGATCTGAAAAAGCGCGAAGAAGCCGTAACCTCGAAGCTCAGCACAATCACGGAAAACAAAACTTACGTCTATCTGCATATGTTCGATCCGAGCGAAGTCGCTTTGCTGACGCTCAAAGGCGAAACGTTCTTCAATGATGTCATGAACAAGATCAAACTCGACAACCCGCTCAAAGACCCCGCAGGCGACGGCAGTATCGAGATGCTGATCGAGACCGATCCGGACATCATCATCATTCCGGACGGAGAGCAGACCGGGAAAGTCAAAGAAGCGCTCTACGCGAATCCTAAACTGTCAAGTATGCAAGCAATCAAAAACAAACAAGTGTATGCCATGAATTATAACTATATGTTCGGCTATGGTTATGACTCCTTGAAAGGGATCGAGAAATTGTCAGCCGAGCTGTACCCGGATCTGTTCAAGTAAAAAAATCTATTCATTTAGCGTCTCCTTTCTGCGGAAAGGGGCGCTTTTTTATCTGCTACATGCCTTCATTTGATCCACTTGGAGTTAGAATCGTCCAAGCGTTGGCTAGTATCCTGCATTCACTTCATAGGGCTGAGGTTGGTAGGGTGGGAAGAGAAGATCGAATGAAGGAGAAGCAAGCAATGGGTGAGACGATAACAGGTCAGGAGACTCGATCTGCAATGAACAATCGAATTCGTTTTGACGAACCTGCGGCGAATTGGGAGGAAGCCTTTCCGATCGGCAACGGGACATTGGCAGGAATGGTGTATGGGCGAACGGAAGTAGAGAGGGTACAGTTGAACGAAGACAGTCTATGGTACGGCGGTCCGATGGAACGAAACAACCCCGATACATGGAATCAATTGGAGAAATTACGGGAGTTGATCTTCGCAGGACGAATTCAGGAGGCGGAAGAGTTAGCCGTGTCCGCCATGGTGGGAGTCCCTATCGGTCAGCGGCATTATGAACCTTTAGGCGACTTGTACATCACGACGGATCACAAGGCTGAAGCTGATGCTTATCAGCGAGGGTTGGATCTGCAAAAAGGCATCGCGCATGTTCAATATGAAGAGGCACGGACTATTTATCGACGTGAATATTTTTCCAGTTTCCCAGGGCAAGTCTTGGTTGTTCGATTAACAGCCGACCAACCTGGTCAAATTAACTTCACACTCGATTATGGTCGGGGGACACCGCTTGAGAAGACGCCTTGGTCGGATATCGTTAAGCGGCCTGTCGGTTTTCATGCTTATCTGGATCGACTGGAATTCGGGAGTCAAGGAGATCTGGTTGCGCGTGGCCGGAGCGGTGGCGAGGCAGGTACTCGATTCTGCTGTACGATGCGCGTGATTACGGAAGGCGGCAGTCTTACACGGCTTGGTGGGCGATTCAATGTCACGCAAGCGAATGCAGCAACGCTTCTGGTTACAGCCTGTACCGATTTCCGTATAGCAGCAGAACAATTAGAAGAAGAATGTACGGGCAGACTGGATCGGGCCACGGCTCAAAGTTATGCAGAGTTACGTGCGGCGCATGTGCTGGACTATCGTTCGCTTTTTGATCGAGTTGAATTGGAGCTGTACGATAGCCGACAGGAGGACGCAGCAGAGACGTCACAGCTCGAAGAAAGATTCAATCACGTGCAGCTGGAATCCCTTTCGATTACCCAACGATTGGATCGATTGCGTGCGGGATATTCCGATCCGGCACTTCAGGCGCTATATTTCCAATTTGGCCGTTATTTGTTGATTGCCAGCAGCCGCCCAGGTTCTTTGCCCGCTAATCTGCAAGGAATATGGAACAAAGACATGCTGCCAATCTGGGATAGCAAGTACACGATCAATATCAATACACAGATGAATTACTGGCCTGCGGAGAGCTGTGGCTTGGCTGAATGTCATGAACCCTTGCTGACTTTTATCGAACGGATACGGGAAAATGGTCGGGAAACGGCACGTCAGATGTATGGCGCTCGCGGAATCGTGGCTCATCATAACTCGGATATTTGGGCAGATACGGCGCCGCAGGATGTTTGCATCACCGCTACTTTTTGGACGATGGGGGCGGCTTGGCTGAGTCTGCATTTATGGGATCACTATGATTACAATCGAAATAAGGAGTTTTTGCGTCAGGCTTACGATACGATGAAGGAAGCGGCTCTGTTTCTGATTGATTTTCTGGTCGAAGGACCGGAAAGGATGCTAGTGACTTGTCCTTCGTCCTCACCGGAGAATCGTTATCGTCTGGAAAATGGGGAGAGCGGCGCGCTCTGTTATGGTCCGTCGATGGATAGTCAAATCATCCGCGAGCTGTTCGGTCGTCTGATTGAAGCCACGCAACAACTCGAAGAAGACACGGAGTTTGCCGATCTGCTGCGCGACACGCTAAGACGAATCCCTTCTCCGGCAATCGGACAGCATGGGCAAATCATGGAGTGGAGCGTGGATTATGAGGAGATTGATCCGGGACATCGTCATATCTCTCATTTGTTTGCATTGCATCCAGGCACTCAAATCACACCAAGCTCTGAGCCACAATTGGCAGCAGCCGCTCGCGTGACGCTGGGACGAAGATTGCAGGCAGGAGGCGGACACACCGGATGGAGCCGGGCCTGGATCATCAATATGTTTGCCAGACTTGAAGACGGTGAAGAGGCTCATCAGCATTTGACGGAATTGCTGTGCAGCTCCACATTGCCGAATCTACTCTGCGATCATCCGCCTTTTCAGATCGATGGCAATTTTGGAGGCACCGCGGCCGTGGCCGAGATGCTGCTCCAAAGTCATCATGCCGAACTCCGACTGCTCCCCGCTTTACCGAAGAACTGGATGAATGGACGAGTCAAAGGACTGCGAGCACGCGGTGGGTATGAGGTTGAGTTGGTATGGCAAGATGGCGAGTTGATCCGGGCAAGCGTTCGAGCTATTGAATCTGGAAGCTGCATCCTCTCGTACGGACAGGAACGATTGAAGTTAGACTTTGCGCAGCCGAGACAGGTGATTCATGTGCAGAGGGATGAAGCCGGACTACATGTTCTAAAGTAAAGACCGGCTTATATATGAAAAACGGCTTCGACGCTCTTACTCCATTCCTGGTTCATAACAGGACGGGTAGGGCGCCGAAGTCTTTTTGAATTCATGCAAGTTTATTGTTAACCTTTTATTTTAATTATGGTTTACAATGTTTTTTTATCGCGCTATAATGCAAAGGCACGAAGCAAGCAGAATCGAACTTGTGACTTGTCTTAAGTCGATGCAGCTTAAGCTTGCTTACATACGAAGAACGCTAATGGAGGTTAACAACATCATGAAAACCAAAGAAATGGTATACGCCGCTTTATTCGCTGCACTCATCGCTGTACTGGGGATGATTCCTCCGATTCCGCTTGGATTCATTCCGGTCCCGATTACGCTTCAGACGCTGGGCGTCATGCTGGCAGGCGGCTTTCTGGGTAAAAAAACGGGCTCGATCAGCTTGATTTTGTTTATTGTGCTCGTTGCCCTGGGCTTGCCGATTCTTGTTGGCGGATCGGGAGGATTGGCTCCGCTCGTAGGTCCGACCGCGGGATATATCTTCAGCTGGCCGCTGGTTGCGTTCTGCATCGGTTGGGCAACCGAAAAAGTATGGCCGAAGCTGAAAACGTGGAAGCTTATTGCAATCAATATTGCTTTTAGCGTAGTTATGGGCGGAGTGATCGGAGCCGTGGTTATGGCTTTGATTACAAACACGCCGATTTGGGCAGGGTTGATTGCCTCGCTTGCTTTTGTACCGGGCGACATCATCAAGGCCGTAATTGCCGCAATTGTTGTCGTTCAAGCTCGCGCAGTCAGTCCGGTCGAAGAGAAAGTGCTCGGCGCCTGATATGCTGGTTTTCGATCAAGTCGGTTATTATTATCGCAGAGGTCAAGAGGTAGTCAAGGACGTCAGCTTCACGATTGAAAAGGGAGAATTCATCTCGATCGTAGGCGGAAACGGGAGCGGAAAATCGACCCTCGCCAAACTGATGAACGGATTGCTGCCCGTCAAAAAAGGTTCAGTTCGACTTGGTGAACAAACGGCCTCCGACCCTGAACAGGCTCGCAATATTCGCAAAGCGGTCGGTCTTGTATTTCAAAACCCCGAAGACCAATTTATTACAACGAACGTCACGGACGAGATCGTATTCGGTCTGGAAAATATTCGTGTGCCTGCTGAAGAGATCGGAGAACGGGTCCGAAGCGCGCTCCAAGCTGTAGGGCTGAAACGCTACGCCGATGCCGCTCCGCATGAGCTGTCAGGCGGACAGAAACAAAGGGCTGCCGTGGCTGCCGTTATCGCGATGCGACCTCAATTCATCGTTTTCGATGAAGCGACCTCCATGCTCGATCCGGAAGGCCGCAACGAACTGATGCAGCTTATGCAGGATCTTCACAAACAAGGCATAACCATCGTACAAATCACTCATCACATGGATGAAGTATTGGCTTCGCATCGCGTTCTTTTGCTGGATCGGGGCGAGTTGGTATTTGACGGTTCACCCGATGACTTTTTCCGGGAGATTCCGCTTGAACCGTATGGTTTAGAGCAGCCCTTTGCGGTTCGCATCGGGCAGCAGCTTGGATGGAGCGGAGAAGCAACCGCCGATTGGAAAGGACGTGCCGCATCGCAATGGTCAACCGAATAAAGAAGACCGTTATCGCACAACAGAGCGGTTGGGAACTTCGCGACATCTGCGTCGAACTGGGCGGGAATCCTGTGTTGCAGCATATCGATCTGACGATGGAACCCGGAAGCTGGATCTCGTTGATTGGAAAAACCGGGGCCGGAAAATCTACGTTGGTCCGTCTGATCAAAGGTCTGATTCCCGAGTTTACCGGTGAATATCGGCTTGCAGGACAACCCATAGCCACAGACCGCAAAGGACGTGCTCGCGTTGTGCCGGAAATCGGATTTGTTTTTCAATACCCGGAGCATCAGATTTTCGAGACGACCGTCGAGAAGGAATTGAGCTTTGCGCTGCGGATGCGGGGAGATTCTTCAAAAGAAATCGAGGTAGCGATTCATAAGATTTTGCCCGTATTCGGGTTAAGCGAAGAACTCCTGCACCAGTCGCCGTTATTGCTTAGCGGCGGGCAGAAAAGACGTCTGGCGATTGCTTCCGTGCTTATTGCTAATCCCAGGCTGCTGATCCTGGACGAACCGACAGCCGCGCTCGATCCGGTCAGCCGGCGCGAGCTGCTGCGTGTTCTTCGAGATTGGCAGCGAGGCGGTTTGAACGACGAGCCGCGTACCGTGCTGTTTATTTCGCATCGGATGGAGGATGTTGCGGAGTACTCGGATCGCGTTGCGCTGCTGCATAAGGGACATTTATTGGCGCATGAGACAGCGGAGAAGTTGTTTTTGCATCGAAACGAGCTGCTGACTCAGGCCGGAATGCCGCTGCCGGAGGCGATAGAACTGCTGCGCTTGACTGAGCAGTTGTCAGGTCGAGTATTGAACCCGTCAAGCTGCCGCGAAGCGGATGTTCTGGAGCAGGTAAAAGAAGCTTGGAGCACTCGAAAAGGAACAGGAGGACTGGCGGATGAATACTTCTAATGCAGTGCTCGTCGGCCAGTTTATCGAACGGGACTCTGCGCTGCACCGCCTCGACCCGCGTATCAAGATCATCGGCTTGTTGATGCTCATGATCGTCATCATGATGCTCGACAGCCGAAGCGGTTATACGGCGGCGACAGTAGTCGTTTTAATCATCCTGTTCCTATCGAAGATTCCGCTGGGTTTCTACTTCCGCGGCCTACTTCCGTTGCTTCCGGTTCTGATTCTCACGCTGCTGTACCATACAATATGGGTAAAAGGACCCACGATTCTCGCTTCGTACGATTTTCTGCAAATCACCGTCGAGGGCATCGAAGAAGGAATCCGAATCGTCTGGCGTATTCTGCTGATGATTTTGCCGGCGTCCGCACTGACGGGCACGACCCGACCTCTTATTTTGGCGCAAGGATTGGAAACGCTGCTGAAGCCGTTGTCCAAGCTGCGTGTTCCTGTCGAACAATTCTCGTTAATGGTCGTGATCGCGATTCGATTTATCCCGACCATTCTTGAAGAAATCCAGCGTATCCGACTTGCGCGACGAGCACGAGGATTCGAGCCGTCCAATCGTAATCCGTTCTCTCGCCTGACGGAATTCATCCCGATCCTGGTTCCTTTGCTGGTCAGCACCGCTCGCCGTGCCGACAACCTGACTCTGGCAATCGAAGCGCGGGCTTACGGGGATGGGCGGGATCGAACGACCTTCCGTCCGCTTCGCTTAACCAAGCCGGATCTGATAGCAGGATGCTTGATGCTGTTGAGTATCGCTGTCCTTTTCGTAATCGATTCCTACCTATCTAACACCCACATTTGAAAAAGCAAAAGCGCCCAATTTTTTTCGGGCGCTTTTGCTTTTTCAAGAAGCCAATCTCAGCACGACAATGCCCGCAAAAGCAAGCAATATCCCCAACGCTTCGCGGCGACTCATCGTTTCTTTTAAATAGAATCGTGCGTACAAGATGACAACGATCACGCTCATTGCCGTGATCGCAGAGACAATTCCTGTGACGCCTTCTTGCAGCGCGTTCAGCATTAGAACCATGCCTGCGATATTGGTTAGACCTACGGTCATACCCCAGAACAACGTGCGGGGAGGAGTCCAAACGACAGAAGCCTTAACTTCTTTGGAAGAAGTCGCGGTGGAAGAGGTGGCCGTCTGCGCGGCTGGATGATGATCCACACCCGACGCCGCGTTGCTTGTCGGACTCTTTTTCCCACGACTTTTCCGCACCCGATCCATGATATACATCCTCAGAAACAATACGGTTCCCGTCATAAACATCATCGTCAACACAGGCAGCATTGACGCACCGACCAGCACGGATTGCTTGGAACTCAGGTCGGTGAAGCTGTACAGCAACATGGCGAGCGTACCCCAGCCCCAACCGCGAAGCTGACCGCTGCGAAGATCCTGTCCGTAACGGACGATGACGAGCGCCAGTACGACGATAGCAAACCCGATGCCTTGCACGATGCCCGGCGCTTCGCTCCAAAGCAGATACGCGGCGAATACGACAACGAGCGGGGAGAGCGCCGAGAAGAATGCCACGACGGAGGCGCGGCCGACTTCATAACCCCGATATAACGAAGCGTTGGCGGCAAACGAAAACAAACCCATCAGAATGCCAAGCTCAATGCCGCTGTTCCAAGGTTGTCCGGCCTGAACGTTCAGCAACAGAGAGACGATAATTCCCGACAAATACACGCCGACGAACAGTAGATTTCGATCTACCCGCCGCTGCGAAGTCCATTGATACAAAATCCCCCGAATGCCGAAGCAAGCGGAAGCGGCAACTGCGAACATAAACCACACGATTTTACCTTAACCTCCTCAACCGATCTCGGTATGTTTCATTCGCGCTCTCCGAGCTGTTTTCCTTCAAGGAGGTATATTGCACGTACCGTTAATCAGGACAACGCGTCCAGACAGTCGGCAATCTGTTCAATGTCGGAAGCCGGAACAGGAGCAAGCGGAAGCGGTAGCCCCGGTGCGCTCATCCAACCTTGACGAATCGCAATCGCCGCTGCGGTGCGTACGCTTCCGTAACGATTGAAGAGCGACCAGACCGGGGACAATTGCTTCGACACACGAAGTGCTTCATCCGCTCGGCCTGCTTGGGCATGACGAGTCAGCTCCAGACAGATTCGCGGGAACAGCCCGCCCAATACCGAGTACCAGACGTCGCAGCCTGCATTTAGTCCTATCGCCGCGCAGTCGTCGCCGCTGATACCGAGTGCAAATTGCCCTGAAACGACCGAGCGTAGGCGATTAATATGTTCTTTTGCCTTGGTGTCGTCATCCGAAACGCCGGGAATCTTGATCGACTGCACATGCGGCAGCGCCGCGATACGTCCGTGCAGCTCGTCGCTGAACGTAAATCTTGTCGTGCGAGGATTGTCGTAGACGCAGATCGGAACGGACACGTGGCGCGAAACCTCTTGATACAGCGAATAAACTTCTTCTTCCCGGAGCGGCTGGTATGATACGGGAGCAAGCAGTACAGCGCTTGCCCCGGCTTGCTGCGCATCTTCCGCCAAGATCAGCACATCGCGAAGACGAAGCTCGCTGATGCTCGCCATAACCGGGATGTTTCCAGCTTCGCGAACCGATAGCTCGATTACTCGTCGCCTTTCTTCTCGACTGAGATACATATAACTTCCGGTGGAACCGAGCACGCCGATCGAGTCTACTCCGGCTTCTATCGGGCGGCCGATCAGAGAAACAAAAGCATGCTCGTCGATACGTTCCTCCTTCAGCGGTGTAAGCGGAAAAGCAGACAGCCCTTTGAACATAACCCAACACTCCCATTCCTGTTTCGATTTCGTATAGTATATAGATGAACTGGCTTTTTCGATAGCGCCAGTTTTGTTCAAACGAAAGGGGCCAGATTGAGATGTTGGAGCTTACGCCGCTGTTGGCGGATCATCCGAACGGAATATGGGATTCAAAGCGAAAAGAACCGATCTACGAGCAGTTGTACACGTATGTAAGAACGGAGATCCGTGCCGGGAGAATTTCTTCGGGCAGCAAACTACCGTCTCAGCGTCGGCTGGCCGATCATCTGAATGTCAGCCGGAATACGGTGGATGCCGCTTATCAGCAGCTGCTTGCGGAAGGTTATTTGTACAGCGAACCCCGGCGTGGCTTGTTTGTATCCGAACTTCCCGAAAGCGAAAAAGAGTCGCGAAGTGAAAAGTCCAAACGTAAAAAGGTCGAAGCCTCCTCTTTGAATAACGCCCAAAATTTATGGGACTCCGACGACTCGGCTTTGGATGTCGGAGCCGTGCTTGAATGTGCATCCCCGGAAGCCACAAACGAGCCGCTTTACGACTTCAGATACGGCGACGTCGATACGCAGCATTTTCCATACCGCTTATGGCGTCAGTTTCTGATGAAAAGCCTATCTCTCGAGCACGCACGCCTTCTCCAATACGGCGACCAGCAGGGAGAGATCGAATTACGACAACAAATCGCCGAGTATCTATATCAGTCGCGCGGGGTGCGTTGTTCGCCCGAGCAGATCGTCATCGGCGCAGGAACGCAATGGTTGATGGACTTGTTATGCCGGCTAATCGGGCGCGAAGCAATCTACGGAATGGAAGAGCCGGGCTATGTGCGAATGCGCAAGATTTTCGAGGACTGCCGTCGACCTCCGGTTGCAGCAAAGCTGGACGAATGGGGCATACGAGTGGATGAACTCAAGCAGGGCGGGGTACAAGCCGTCTACGTCACGCCGTCCCATCAATTCCCCACCGGCACCGTCATGTCTGTATCCCGACGGTTGGAATTGATCGAGTGGGCGCGAGCGACGGGCGGAACGATTATCGAGGACGATTACGACAGCGAATTTCGCTATGAAGGTCGGCCGATTCCTTCTTTGCATAGCTTGGACACGCACGGAAATACCGTTTATGTCGGCACATTTTCAAAATCGCTGATGCCTTCAATACGAATCGGTTACCTGGTTCTCCCCGATAAATTAATGAACGCGTACCACACGAGAGGCCAACATTATAAACAAACGACTTCGCGATTGGATCAGTACACGCTGGCATTGTTTATGCAGAGCGGCGAATGGGCCAGACACCTCAATCGTATGCGGAATTTGTATAAAAAAAGATACCTGGCTTTGCTGGCGTCTATCCGAACGTACATGGACCCAAAGGTACGGATCATCGGCGCCGCGTCCGGCTTGCATCTGCTGCTTCAGCCAAACAACGGAATGACCGAGCAGGAGTTAATCCTTGCTGCGGAACAATCGGGCGTACGAGTCTACCCGGTAGCCGACTGTTATATCGATCCTCCAGATGCTTCAAAACAAGCGCAAGTGCTGCTCGGATACGCGGGGTTAAATGAGGAAGCGATCGAGGAAGGCGTGAAAACATTGTCTGCGGCATGGAACATAGAGCGAACGAAGTAGCACGTATCTCCATTAAAATGTATTTAAAATTAAAACACGCCTCCTCAAATCAGGAAGCGCGTCGAGAAAGTACCACGTGACTGGAAGGGAGAAGACGGAGAGAAAAATTCAGTTCAAGACGCCTTTGAACTCGGAAAGATCCCTTATTCAAACCCAATCAACCTTTCCGAGTGAGACAGCGTCTTGTCAAGCATTTCGAAGAAATGCACTTCGGAAGCCTATGCTGGCAATTTTTCTCGGAGTCTTCTCCCTTCCCACGCACACGTAACTTTGAAAACTCGACAAGCGCCGCTGCTATTGATTCTGCTCCGCATACCACGCCGAGAATTGCTTCTGGTACTCCGCGATATACTTGTCGATCCCTGCCGCTTTGAGCCGATCCAGTGCTTTCGGGTATCCGCTCTCATAATCGACGAAGCCGCTGCCGATCGGCGCCAGATACTCGGTCAACACCCCGTTCAGCTTGGTTTCTTCATTTTTCACCGGCGTATTGTCAAAGTTGAAGCCCGCACCTTTGGAGATGATCGCCTCGTCGTCCCAAGCTTTGTACTCGGCGATAAAATCGTCCGGTACGCTGTTGTCGAAACGAATAAAGTTTTTGTTCATCAGCAGCCAATCGGGGATCAACGAATCGGTCGTCAAACGCGTGATCCGGTCGTTTTCGTCCAGCGTGTAATCGGTTCCTTCGATGCCGTAAGCGAACAGGTCATACAGCTCCTGGTCTTTTTGCAGCAGGTTGAAAAACATCACGTAACGTTCCGGGTCTTTGGCGGCCGAGGAGACGAAGAAGGCGGTGCTATACGTGCCGCGGCTGATCTTCGGACGACCTTCACCGAGGAAGTAGTTGACCAACTTGGCATCCGGCACGGCTTGGGAGATCGTAGCCGCGCCTTCGAACGGACGCGCTGCTGTACCGGCCCAGAACATCGCTTTGCCGGAATTCCAGTCGGATTGCAGCTGCGGGACGTTGGTGGCGGCGTATTTCGGAATAATCCCTTTTTCATACCAACCTCGCATCAGCTTCGCATAGTTCTTGAAGTCTTCGGACTCGAACCAGTTGATGATCTGATCGTCCTGTGCGGCTTCGTCCAACGCGACAAAGTCGTTTTGCCAATACAGATTACTGTCCGTATAATCGTACAGCAGCATACGCCTTGCATCGACTCCCGCGTAACCGATCAGCTCGGGATGCGCCGCGTGGACTTTATCGTAATACTCTTCCAGCTGCGCAAGCGAAGTTACTTCGCTCATGCCGACTTCTTCCAGCAAATCCTGACGGATCAACACGCTGTAAAACTCGGCCGAATTCGGCTTATTGCCGACCGGAATCGCATACTGTTTACCGCCCAACTGGAAAGCTTTGAACGAAGCTTCGTCTACCGTTTTGCTCAGGTCGGCGGCCGCTTCCGTGTAGGGGGTAAGATCCGCGTACAGTCCTTTGGCGACCGATTTCACCATATAGTTGGCGTCGGTGTAGGTCGCGAAATCTTCGCCCGTGGAGAGCATCAGATCGGTCTTCCCGCCCGCGTATTCAGTCCACGGCAGGAACTGGAACTCGACCTCGGCGTTGATTTCCTGCTTGATTCGATCATAAAATTGCGTCTTCGCCAGTTCTTTCATCCGATTGGACTCGTCGCCGTACAGCACGATTTTGAGCTTGGCCGGAGCCAGTTCGCCGCTTGCTTCAGCACCGGACGCGTCTGTCGAAGGAGTATCGCTGCCATTCGTGCCAGTCGTAGCTGAACCTCCACCTTGCGAACACGCACCAAGCAGCAGAACCGCAGCCATAAGCAAGCCAAGCCATCCTTTTTTTCTGAGCATAAATGAACCAACCTCCCTAATATGATTGAAGATTCAAGAGCGGTACGATCACCCTTTAACCGAGCCGACCACAATTCCTTTGACGAAAAAGCCTTGCAGAAACGGGTACAGAATCGCGATCGGCAGCACGGTCAGGCAGGTCATTGCCATTTTGGCGGTTTCGAGCGGCGGGGCGATGATCGCTCCTCCGACCTGCGCGGCGTTGCCGGAAGCGAGGAACTGAATGTTCGCCATCATGGTGTACATCAGATATTGGATCGTGTAGAGCCGTTCGTCGGTGACGAGCATCAACGGCAGATAGAAGTCGTTCCAGTATTGCAGCGCGTAAAACAGGGAAATGGTGACGACGCCGACCCGCCCGAGCGGAAGCATGATCCGTACAAAGATGCGAAAATGCCCCGCCCCGTCGATCTGCGCCGATTCCACGATCTCATGCGGAATACTGCGGAAGTAATTGGTCATCAGGAACATGAGAAATACGCTGAGCAGATAAGGCGCGATCAGACCGATCAACTTGTCGTCGAGGTGGTAGTATTTCGTGCTGAGCAGATACCAGGGAAGCGTACCGCCGCTGAACAACATGGTGAAATAAGCGAAAAAGGCGAATACGTTGCGGAAGCGGAAACTTTTGACGGATACCACATAAGCGTATGCCGTCGTGACCAGAACCGCCGACACCGTACCCAGCACAGTTACGGTTAACGAGACGGCGTAAGCGCGTACGATCTGTTCCATTTTGGAGCCGAACAGAAATTGGTACGTTTCGAGCGAAAAGCCGCGCGGCCAGAACGAATAGCCTTCCGCCGCGATCCGCGATTCGGTCGATAAGGAGCCGGATACCGCCAGCACGAACGGAGCGAAGCAAATGACCGAAAATGCGGCGATGCAGATGTAGAAAAAGATCAACAAACCTTTGTTTTCAGCTTTGGGCATGCTTTTCACCTCCTAGAAGAGTTTGCTGTCTTTGTCGTACCAGCCCGCCATTTTGTTCGCGACCAGCACCAGGATGAAGCCGAACACCGACTGATACAGCGTGATCGCCGAAGCGAAGCCGAACTCGCCGGAACGGATCGCGGTTCGGTAGACGTACACGTCGATAATATCGGTCGTCGGCAGCAGCAGCGGATTCAGGAACGTGACGCCCATGATCATGCTGAGATCGCCTTTGAGCATGCCGCCGATGCTGAGCAGGCTCATCAGAATGATAGACGGAATCAGCATCGGCAGCGTGATCCGCATGATGATCTGCCACCGCGAAGCGCCGTCGATCCGGGCCGCTTCATAGTAGGAGGTGTCGATGCCTTGAAGCACCGCATAATAGATGATAGCGCCGTAACCGGCGCTTTTCCAGATGTTCGCCAGTACCAGAATGACCACGAACAGCCACGGACTCGAATACCAATCGACCTGTCCCAGCCCCAATGCGGCAAGCGATTGGTTCAGGATGCCTTTATCGTAGTCCAGCAGGGAGAACAGAATCGCTCCGATGATGATCCACGAGATAAAGTAGGGGAAGAACATAACGCTTTGCGTGATTTTGACGAACCATTTGCTGCGCATTTCATTCAATACAATCGCGATGGCGACGGAGAAAAAGGTGCCGGTCAGCATATACAGCACGTTCAGCATCACGGTATTGCGCGTCGCCCGAATCGCATCTTCCATGCTGGAGAAAAAGAACTCGAAGTTGGCAAACCCCGCCCACGGACTGCCGAAAATGCCGTCATTGAAATTGTAGTTCTTGAATACGAGGATCAGTCCGCTCATCGGCAGGTAGGCGAACAGGATCAGAACCGCGACTCCCGGCAGCGCCAGCACATATAAGGGAGCATCTCTTCCGATCGACTTTCGCAGACGACCGGAGTTTACAGCCTGACGCTTGCCGAGACGTTTATTCGTTTCGCGCGCCGCAGCTTGTTGCACCATCGACGTTTCACTCCTTTTTTCGTTTTGGCGTGTTTCGTTCGTGACGCCATCAGCATAAGCCCGATAAATATGTAAGCGCTATCAAAATAAAAGGATAAAGCTTAATAAATCGCGAAAAAACGAGCTTAACAAAACGAAAAAAGGTTCACTTTTTTGAACTTAAGCTGCCTTAAGCAAGCATTACGGTTCCTTATGCTCCAACACATAATGGATTCTCCATTTGGAAGGAGTAACGCCGTAGCGCTTTTTGAACTGGGTCGTAAAATACGTGCTGCTATTATATCCGACCTGCTCGGCGATCTCGCGGATGTCCAGCTCCAATTCGTCGGTCAGCAGTCGCCGGGCTTGTTCGAGACGATGCAGATTCACCAGCTCGGGGAAATTGCTTCCGGTCCCGTCCGCGATCAGGCGGCTTAGGTATGCCGAGCTGATCGACAGCCTTTCCGCCAGCGCGTTGAGCGATAGGTCGGGGTCGCTGTAATGTTCGGAGATATATCGTACGGCCTCTGCGGCGAGACTGCGCGTTTGCAGGCCGTCGATCCGATCCAACCGTTCGCTCGCGATGCGGCATTGATGCTCCAGCCACTCCCGAAGCTCGGCATGATAGCCGATACGGTCGATAAGCGGATACAGGTCCAACAGGCCAAGATCCCACTGCTCTGTCTTTTTGCTTCCGATCCGATTCAGTTCTAAAGCCAGTCTGGCGAGAAAAGCAGTTGAAGCTTCCGCCCGATAATCACCGATCACGGCCAAAAGCTGATCGACCGCCTGACTGATCGACGCGTCGTCCCGTTTGCGCACGGCGATTCGAATCGGCTCTATGCGGTTCTCCGGAATCGGGCCTGCATGAAGCGAAAGCAGATCGGAGGCGAACGCCATTGATTTGGCTTGGAGGAATTTCACATGACGTCGGCAGTCGCAGGCCTCGTCGTATCGGTCTTTCAACTGCTCTGCGAGATCGGTTAGCCCGCTGATGCCAAGCGCGTAACGAATACCAACTGCGCGATGCTCGACTTGATTCCAACGTGTTCGAAAAGCTTCAACATCCTCAAAATCCCCCGGGCTTAGTTCGCTGATAATCAGGACGGCAGTATGAAGGTGCGGGCGGAAAATCCGGAGATTGGCCCATTCTTCGAACGTTAGTCTAATCAGCCTCAACAGCTCTTCGCAATCCTGTTCGACGGACAAAGCGCATACGCAATAAGAACCTTCCAGCTCGGCCAGGCGCTGAGGCGTACCGTTTCTGTCGGTATCCCGGGGAGCCAATAGCCAATGCAGTACGGCGCTATCCTCGTTTTCTTTTCGAAGCTGCATCATCCGTTCACCGATTGTCTCCAGCTCGCGATTGACGATCCGATAATCCAGACTTTGCTGGGAATCCGGACTGCCCGACAGATGCACAATGCTGCCGAAGATTCGATCGATCGGTTGATAAATGCGGCGCGAGATCCAGAAGGCGATTGTAATCGCAGCAAGCGTCAAAGCCAGACACAGAAGCATCATCAAGTTCCGGGCATTGGATATGTCGCGGATGCTATCCGTATAGGAAGTTTCGGAAACGAACCATAACCCGTCTTGTTCCGAGTGGACATAGGTAATCAGCTTGGCTTCTTCTTTTCCTCGAAAAACAAAAGAGTGTTCCGTCGAAGCTTCCGACTGGATAATGCGCTGCGCCATTTCGGGATCCATTTCGATCACGCCAGGGCTGTGCATTAACAAATTTCCGCGTTCGTCAAGAATTCGATAATGCGTGGAATCTTCGCCTTGCTGCACAAATAGGTTTTTTTGCAGTTCGGCTGGGTTGATCGTGATCGCGACGCCGCCGTAATACGCACTGTTCGCAAAAGCCCGATCATTGTAAAAAACGGTGATCAACGGAATATCGCTCCCGTCATTTCGCTGCGCTGTCCAAAGAAACGGAGACTCCACAATGCGGCTGTCCTGAATCTTTCGAAACAATTCCGCTTTGGAGTCGGGACTGAGCGGAAGATTTTCGAACATGGCGACAGGTTCTTCGGTTCCGAAGATATAGGCATTTTCCAGATAAGGGTTCACGATTAACGCTCCTTTGATCTGGCTGAGCGCGCTGTAAAGCTGATCGCTCCAATCCGTGTCGCCGCTCATCATCAAGGCATGGATATTCGGGTTCGCATAAAAGTCCATCGTGTAGTTCTGGGCGACGTCCTTATAATTTCGGTAAACATTCGCCGTATTCAAAAGCACACTTTCATTAGCTTTGTTGACGTTCTGAATCGTTAAGCTGCGGTACCAGAAAAAAATAGCGACGGAGAGGACGAGAATGCTGCATACCGCGATCAGGGTCAAACTAAGAAAAAAAGGCATGTGCGGCTTCATTTTCTTCTTCATAGATATCACTCCTCGTCTCAAAAAGCATGAAAGTATAAAAATAAGCAAATCAGACATAGAAATCGCAAGAAAGTTAAATCCATACGAACTATAATTGATAAGGCTTACATATGTAAACGGTTCGATTTTTTATTTTTGAAGGAGGCTTATCTTTGAAAACATTCCGAAATCCCATTCTGCCCGGCTTTTATCCCGATCCATCGGCGATCCGCGTCGGCGAAGACTATTATCTGGTGACTTCGAGCTTCGAATTTTTCCCCGGCGTTCCGATCTTCCACAGCAAAGACCTGGTCAATTGGCGTCAGCTCGGTCATGTTTTGGATCGTCCGTCGCAGTTGAACCTGGATCGGATCACGCCTTCGCGAGGCATCTGGGCGCCTACGATTCGTTACGATCAAGGCGTGTTCTATATGATAACGACCTTCGTCGACAATGACAAGGATTGTCATAACTTCTATGTGACGGCTACCGATCCGGCAGGGGAATGGTCGGACCCCGTCTGGTTGGAGGATGCGCCGGGGATTGATCCTTCGCTCTTTTTCGATGATGACGGGCGGGTGTATTACACCGGGAACCGCGTTCCGCCGGAAGGGCAGGAGTATGCCAAGCATATGGATATCTGGCTTCAGGAGCTTGATTTGAAATCGGGCAAGTTGATCGGAGATAAGCTCAGTATCTGGCAAGGCGCGCTCAAAGTCGGCCATGCCCAAGAAGGCCCACACATGTATAAGATCGGCAACTGGTATTATGTGCTGATCGCCGAAGGCGGTACCGGACATACGCATGCCATTACGATTGCGCGCAGCAAGCAGATTACCGGCCCTTACGAAGGCAACAAAGCCAATCCGATCCTGACGCACCGCCATCTGGGTCGGGAGTTCCCGATCGTCAACGTGGGCCACGGCGAGTTGGTCGAGACGCAGCACGGCGATTGGTGGATGTTCTGTCTGGCTTCGCGCACAAGCGGCGGTTATTATCGTAATCTCGGACGCGAGACGTTCCTGACGCCGGTGAAATGGGAACAAGACTGGCCGATTGTCAATCCGGGAAAAGGCATGCTGGAATTACAATCGCCTGCGCCGGACCTGCCGGAGACGCTGTGGCCGCAGCTCCCCGTTCGCGACGACTTCGACGCAAACCAGTTGTCCCCGGTCTGGAACTTCCTGCGAACGCCGCAAGGCGATTTCTGGAGCTTGAACGACGCACCGGGCCATCTGCGTCTGCTTTTGAAACCCGAGCAGCTGAGCGAACTTGCCAATCCGGCACTGCTTGCGCGCAGACAACAGCATCTTTCGTTCCGAGCAGCCGCAGATATGAAATTCAAACCGATTACCGCTGACGAAACGGCCGGATTGGTGCTTTTCCAAAACGCAGATCATCATTTCCGATTGGAGGTCGGGTCCGAAGAAAAAGGCGCTGACGGCGAAGGAGGGAGCCTGACACTGACGGTGCGTTCGAATGGCGAGGACGAAGTGTTAGCCAGCGTTCCGTGGAACCAGCCACATACCCAGTTTAAAGTCGAAGCCTACGGGCAGGAGTACAGTTTCTTTTACAGGGAAAACGAACAACACACATGGACGGCACTGCACTTGAACGCCGACGGTCGGGTATTGAGTACGGATACGGCAGGCGGATTCACCGGCGCTTATATCGGACTCTATGCCAGCTCGAACGGTGCACAAAGCTCCAACCATGCGGACTTTGATTGGTTCAGTTACGAGGGCTTGGAATAGAAGGAGAGGAGGAATACCGAATATGAATATTCATGAAACTCGCAGCGAAGCGGATTACAAAACGCCTGAGCTGCCGAACATTCCGGATCGCCGCGTGAACGTAACGGACTACGGCGCGCTCGGTGACGGTTTGGATTTATGCACATCCGGCCTTCAAGCGGCAATCGACTATTGTGCCGCTTCCGGCGGTGGAACGGTGATCATTCCCGCCGGATTATGGCGAACCGGGCCGCTGATGCTGCGCAGCCGAATCAATCTGCATGCAGAGAGCGGCGCGCTTATTCAATTCGACTCCGACCCTGAATTGTACCCGTTGGTGCCTTCGCATTTCGAAGGCCGAGCGGAATGGCGCTGCCAGGCTCCGCTTGACGGTTCGGCATTGACGGATATCGCCATTACGGGGAGCGGAATCTTCGACGGCGGCGGGGAAGGATGGCGTCCGGTCAAGCGTTTTAAAACGACGGAATCGCAATGGACACAGCTCGTGCAATCCGGCGGTGTGGTCGATGCGGCAAATGAAATCTGGTGGCCCAACGCCGAAGCGCAAAACGGGGAAGCTTACTGCCGGGAATTGCGAGAGCGTTTCTCGGCCGCGTCAGCGAATACGGAGCATGGAGAAGTATCGCAAGGTTCAGCTGCCGCGCAAGATTATCTGCCCGCCCGAACCTATCTGCGTCCCAACATGGTAAGCCTGCGTTCCTGCCGACGCATCTTGCTCGAAGGCCCAACTTTTCAAAATTCCCCAGCCTGGTGTCTGCATCCGGTCGGCTGTGAAGACGTCACGATTCGCGGCGTACAGGTGCGGAATCCGTGGTATTCGCAGAACGGCGACGGATTGGATCTCGAATCGTGCACTCGTGCGCTCGTGGAGCATAGTCTGTTCGATGTTGGCGATGATGCGATTTGTCTGAAGTCCGGCAAAGACGAAGAGGGGCGACGTGCAGGAATGCCGTGCCAATCGATCACGATTCGGCATTGCACGGTGTATCACGGGCATGGCGGCGTGGTGATTGGCAGCGAAATGTCCGGCGGCGTACGCGGTGTGCGCGTCAGCGACTGTTTGTTCAGCGGGACGGATATCGGCCTTCGTTTTAAAAGTACGCGCGGACGTGGCGGAGTCGTGGAGGACATCCTCATCGAACGGATCGTGATGCGGGATATCGTGCATGAAGGGATCTCGTTCCACCTTTTTTATGCAGGCGTGGAAGGTTCGGAAGGCAGCGACGACGAAGTCTACCCGGTAACGGAAGCAACGCCGGTGTTTCGGGATATCGCGATTCGTGATGTGATTTGCGGGGGAGCCGCTACGGCTCTACTGGTGAACGGACTTCCTGAAATGCCGCTTCGGAATTTGCGTATCGAAGGGCTGCGGTCGACCAGTAAAAAAGGAATCATTTTGCGGCATGCCGACGGAGTGGAACTGACGAACATCGCGCTCCGCACCGGGGAACAGCCGCAGTTGACCGCGCACAGCTGCCGGAACGTCAATCTGGACGGCGAATCGCTCGCACCTGCTTCCGGTATTGCAGAGGCGTCAATCCGGTCGCTTTCTTGAACGTCTTGTTGAAATGCGACAAATGCTCGAACCCGACAGCGGAAGCGATCTCCTGAACTTGGTCTTCCGAATACGCCAAGCGCTCCTCGGCTTCCCGCATACGGATATGGAGGATATACTCGCGGAAGTGAAAGCCCGTCAACCGGTGGAATACGCGGCTCAAATACGAAGCGCTGATAAAAAAATGAGCCGCCGTTTTTTCCAGCGTCAGACTCTCCCGATGATGTTTGCGGATATAGGCGGCCACATTGTTGACCAGTTCGTGCAGCGGCGGCTTGGCCGATCCGTTTTGCTGAAGCTGCACGCCTTCGGAGCGCTGAAGCAGAATCATCAGCTCGGTGAACAAGGCCACTACGCAGCTTTCATAATAGTCGCGCCCTGCCGCACATTCGTCCAGTATTCGCGTCAACAGCTGTTTGACCTCATCTTGCTCCCGTAAGGTCAGCCCGAACATCCGGTAGCCCCGATTGTGGAACCATTTCGTCTCATTTTGCAAAGCGGTCGGCAGAAGCAGCGGATCGTAATTGACCAAAATCCGCTCGAATTCCGCCTTCTCGGAGCTGGCCGTTGCATGGAGCTGGTCAGGTCGAATCAGGATTAGCTCGCCTTTATGCACGGTAACGACCCGGTCGTCGACGAAGTAAACGCGCTCGCCTTCGCACAGGAAATACAATTCGATCTGCTCATGGCTGTGAGGGCGCGGCATGGCCGTGATTCCTTTGCGCTTCATATGCTGGATACTGAATCGCCCGTCTTCCAGAACATACTTGGGATTGGGACTGCTGATGCCGGACATACGTCACTTCCTTTTCTCGCACCGCTTTATTTGTGTTCATTATAGAACATCCCCGCCAATCCGGGAAAGGAGTCTATATTTTGATGCTCATTACCGTTTCCAAGCAAGCCAATGCCGATTTTTCCACGCTTCAGTCGGCCCTTGATTACATCCCGAGCGGCTCCACCGAATCGGTCACCCTGCGGATCAAGCCCGGCGTCTATGAGGAAAAGGTGACGGTTCGCGCCGATGCGCCGCCGATTCTGCTGCTGGGCGACGATGCCGCTTCCACGATCATCAGCTGGTCGGATAACGCCCACACGTTGGATGATGCAGGCCAGCCGCTCGGCACGTTCCGCAGCGGGACGCTTAACGTCTTATCCGAGCATTTTACCGCCGAAAACGTGACGATCCGCAACGCTTCCGGCCCCGGAACGGGGCAGGCCGTCGCCGCATTCGTCGATGCCGGATATGCCGTATTCCGCCGCGCGCGGTTGCTGGGCGACCAAGACACCTTGTATGCGGGAAAAGGCAAACAATACTACGACGAATGCTATATCGAAGGCGACGTCGATTATATTTTCGGCGCGGCGACCGCATTATTCGAACGCTGCCATTTGCACACCAAACGTTCGAGAGGGTATATCACCGCGGCTTCCACGCCCGAAAAGGAAAAGTTCGGCTATGTGTTTCTCGATTGCGCGATCACGGGCGGGGAAGGCGTAAGCGAAGTGTATCTGGGACGTCCTTGGCGCTCCTTCGCGCATGTGGCTTTGATCCGTACAACGATTGACGCTTCGATTATTCCGGAAGGCTGGCATAACTGGGGACAGCCGGATCGGGAATCCACCAGCCGCTATGAGGAATTCGGCAGCCGCGGACCCGGAGCGAATCCGAATGCCCGCGCAGAATGGTCCCGACAGTTGAGTGCCGAAGAAGCGGCCGGTTATCGGGTGATCGAGATTTTGGACGGCTGGCATCCGGAAGGATATGGATTGGAGAGGAGAAGCGACCACATGAACCCGCATCAACCGAACACGTTGGAAAACTGGATCCGTACGCTTGGCGAATCAGCGCCCAGGCGCTCGGAATGGCAGGCGGATATCCCGTTCGATCAATGGCACACGCAGCTGAGTCAACGATTCCGCCAGCGTCTGAGCGAATTTCCGTCTGAGCCCGCCGACTTGAATCCGCTGCTGCTGGAACGAACGCAGTGCGACGGTTATATAAGGGAACGTATCGAAATTACGACTTACGAAGGTCTGCGCATGCCGCTGTACCTGCTGATTCCCGATCAGGCTTTGCCGAATCCGAATGCTCAAGAAGGTTCGCATGATCCCGATTCTCCCGATCCGCGTCCTGTCGTGCTCGCGATCCACGGTCACGGATACGGAAGTCGCGAGATCGTCGGTCTGCACCCGGACGGATCGGCGAGGCAAAGCCAGCCCGGCCTGCACAAAGACTTTGCTTTATCTCTTGTCCGGCAGGGATTCGTTGTCGTCGCACCCGAACTGCTCGGTTTCGGAGATCGTCGTCTGGCGGAAGATTTGGCTCTGGCCGCCGAAGATTCGGGCAAAAATTCCTGCTTCCGTTTATCCTCGGCACTGCTTATGGTCGGGCAAACGATGGCGGGTTACCGAATTTACGAGACAATGCGCGCGCTGGATTACGTGCAAACGCGCCGAGAAGCGGATTCCGGGCGCGTCGGGATCATGGGCATTTCCGGCGGCGGACTTGTGGCTGGATTTACCGCTGCGTTAGACACGCGTATTGCCTGTGCGGTCGTAAGCGGTTACGCGAACACGTTTGCCGCAAGTATTCTATCGCGCAATCACTGCCTGGACAATTATATTCCCGGCATTTTGCTGGAAGCGGAAATGCCGGACCTGCTGGGCCTGATCGCGCCGCGCGGTCTTTTTGTGGAAGCCGGGGCGAACGATCACTTATTCGGCCCTGCCGGCGTTCGCGAAGCGCTAGATCGACTGCAAGTCCTTTTCCAAGCGTCAGGACGTCCGAACGGCATTGAAGCGGACTTGTTCGAAGGCGGACACGAGATTCACGGCGATCCGGCTTTTGCCTGGTTGAAACGACAACTAATGACGACAATCGAGGAGGCGCAGCAGGGATGACAACGTTCAAAACAACAAACATGGCAGGAGCCGCGTTGGTACGCAAGTTGGCGGATCAGCTCCTGGCGCAGTGCAATGATCAAGGCGAGCATCCGTGGGTCATGGAGCGCTGGGCTTACGTTCCGGGGATGCAGCTTATGGCGCTTGCCCAAGCGGGCGAGCAGCTTGAGAGGCCGGAATATATCGCGTTCATGAAGCGGCATATGGATGCGTTTGTCCAGGAAGACGGGCGTATTCGCACGTATCGGTTGGAAGAATACAATCTGGATCAGATCAATCAAGGGAAAAATCTGTTTGCTCTTTATCAAGCGACGGGAGAGCCGCGTTACGCGGAAGCCGCCCATCTGCTCGCCGCTCAGCTCATCTCTCAACCGAGAACGTCCGAAGGCGGCTTTTGGCATAAAAAAGTGTATCCGTTCCAAATGTGGCTGGACGGTCTGTACATGGCTTCGCCGTTTCTGGCCGAATACGGCAAAACGTTCGACCGCCCCGACCTGATCGACGAAGCGCTGCACCAGCTTCTGTTGATCGAACGCCGTACCCGCGATCCGCGCACCGGACTGCTGTATCACGGCTGGGACGAATCGAAAGAGCAAGAATGGGCCGACTCCTCGACCGGATTGTCTTCGCATTTTTGGAGCCGCGCGATGGGATGGTATGCGATGGCGGTCGTGGACGTGCTGGATCATGTGCCGGTCACGCATCGCCAGCGGGGCACCGTCATCGGCATATTCCAGCGGATGATGGGCGCGCTTGTCCGGATGCAGGATGCGGACAGCGGCCTGTGGCATCAGGTGTTGGATCAGGGAGGACGCCAAGGCAATTATCTGGAGGCTTCCGGTTCGTCCATGTTCGTCTACGCGATGGCAAAAGGGCTGCGATTCGGTTATCTGGAAGCCAACTTCACGGAACCGATGCGGCGCGGGTATGCAGGCATCTTACATCATTTGATTGCGGAAGACGAGCACGGCGTCCACTTGAACGGAATCTGCCACGGCGCGGGACTCAGCATCGACCGCAACGGTTCGTACGATTATTACGTCTCCGAAGCCGTGGTGAGCGATACGCCGATGGGCGTGGCTCCGTTGATGTTGGCCGTGCTGGAAGCGGAGCGACTTTAACCCAATCTCGCACCGTCGTCCGACCGTTTCGCGAACGCCTTGTACTATAAACAAACAAATGGACAGCCGCCGCGCTGTCCATTTGTTTGTATGCCCGTCAGGGCGTACGCAACCTCCGCCGGAATCGAAAATTCTTGCTTGCTGTAATATCCGTCCCTTCATTTTCCGATAACAAAAGAGCGTTTGCGCGTAGGCGCAGCAGCGTACATAAGAAAGGAAGATTGTCGTTGGGAATCAGCAAATGGAGAAAGATCGGAAGGATAGGATGCTGCATCCTATTGATCGGGGCAACCGTCGGAATGAGCGGAAAGGCCGAAGCTGCGCAAGCGTATACGTTTAAGCAGAACGCACAGTTTTTCGGCAAAGACTTGCTCGACGTTGCGTACGGTGGCGGAACGTATGTAGCAGCAGGCGGGGACGGTGCGATCGTACGCTCAACCGACGGGGAAAGTTGGAAAATCGTCGGTACGACGATCAAAAGCGATTTGAACGCGATCGCGTACGGAAATGGATGCTTCGTCGTAGCGGGCGAGGACAATACTATTCTGGTGTCGAGTGACCGCGGGCAAAAGTGGACGAAGCGTTCCCTTACGTTGACGCCTTCGACGGTGCCGGGCTTGAAAGAAACGGAACCGGGCAACCTATCGCGCAGCAAAGAAATTATCCACGGTGGCGTGATCTGGGACGGCAAACGCTTCGTAGTGCTGACACAATTGAATGCTTACGTTTTCTCGGAAGGCGTCAAGCGTTCCACGGGGTATGTATTCGTATCGACCTCGACGGACGGCATGAGCTGGAAAACTTCTTTGGTCGGCCCTTATTTATACGGGGTCAGCAAAATCAAGCTTTTGGATGGCGCGTACACGATCGTAAGCGAAAGTAAAACAGCGACTAGCCGCGATCTGAAAACATGGACGCTCTACGACTACGAGTTGCTTGATATTGCTTCGGGATCGGCTGGGAAAGTAGCGCTGTGGGAAAGAGTCGAAAGCATGCGTCCGCGACCAGCCGCACTTCGCCTGTCGGCGTTCAGTACGAAGCCAAACTACAAACCATCCGTTGATCTGGCGAGTTGGAGCGCAGTACCGAGCGCGTCTTCGATCGATTACGTTAACGGACTGTATGTCGTCAATGCGTACAAAACGAATCTGTTCGTCTCTAAAGACGGAAATTCGTGGAGCAAGCGCTCGGTGTGGACCGAAAACAGCCGTATTTCGGTCGACCGCTCGATCATGAACAAAACGATCTGGGACGGCAAGCGGTATGTGACGGTTGGTGCTTTCGGCGGTATTTATACGTCGAAAGACCTTAAAACGTTCGATGCGCATTCCGTTCAGGGTAGCCCATTTTCCGCCGGGTCGGATCTATACGGCATTGGGACGGTCGACGGACAAACGTACGTGTACGGATCGAACGCCGCGTTTTATGTCAGCCGCAACTTGAAGGATTGGGATCAGCCTGATGTCATGTCTCCTTCATACAATATCCTGACTGCCGACTTCGACGGACGATACCTGGTCGCCGGTGCTGCATATTCAGACTGGAGTTGGCTCTCTTGGTCAGAGACCTATCGCTTGGATTGGTACGACACGCAGACAGCGGAATCGCATCATATCGACTTTTCCGGCAATGACGATCCGTACCGCATGCAGATTAACGGCTCGGCGATCAGTGCGATTTTGAAAAACGGACAAACGTACAGATACTCAAACAAAGTGAATCGGTGGTCCGAATACGGTGCGCCGAACCGCAGTTTGCGCGCCGATCAACCCGTTATTGTATCTGGGAAAGGTTCGCAGAAGGTTCGGTATAGTTACAAAGCCGACACGGGCATCCGACTGGAGTTTTTGCAAAACAACAAGTGGGTGAAAGCTTCTTTCCCGATATGGAGCGACATCGAAACATACAACGCGCGGCAAAGCATCGATACGAAAAAACGCGATACGCTCGGTCAGATCATTTACGGAAACAACGAGTTTATGGCCGTTGGAGCGAGAGGAACGGTGCTGAAGTCAAAAGACGGCAAAGCGTGGACGAAGCTGAACACGCCGTCGAAACAGTATTTGAACGGAATCACATGGGACGGCACAACGTACACGATCGTGGGTGACAAAGGAACGTACCTAACGAGCGGCAAAGCGAAATAAATACAGGCAAAAGACGACACGGCGGCGCATCGCGCTCCGGTCGTCTTTTTTAGCGTGGGGATATGCTTTTCCGATAATGACTCGGTGTCATATCGGCCAAACGCTTGAAGATCCGATGAAAATGTGCCGTCGTCTCGTATCCGCAGTTTCGGGCGATCTCTTCAATACTTCGATCCGTAGATGCCAGAAGTTCTTTGGCTCGCACGATCCGCTTGGCATTGACGTATTGAGTCACGTTCATAGCGGTCAACTGCTTGAATACGCGTGAAAAATGTGGCGGAGAAATACAGGCTCGGGACGCGAGTGTAGAGAGTCCGTTGGAACGCTCCGGATGCTCGTCGATTTCGTACAAAGCCTCTTTCATCCAGGAAGGAACGCTGCCCGTCTCTTCGGACGGATTCGCTTGGCGCTGCGCGTAAATCAGGCGATTGATATGCAGCAGCAGTCTGCTCGCGGCCAATTTGACCGCTTCGTGGCTACCTAATTGTCGCTGTTCAAGCTCCGAACGGATCTGTCCGAACGTCTTTTCCGTTTCTTCGGCCAATTCGGGAGGCAGTTCGATGCGGTACGTTTTATTTTTGCGCGCCCAGTCGAAGCAAAGCAGCGCATGATAAGAACCGTCCGCCGATTCCGTGTGCAGCAAGCGCGGCGCGAAAAACAATACGGACGACACGACCGGATCTTCGTCATGAGGCAGTGATCGATGGATGGTGTTGCCGGGAATCAGAAACAAATCGCCTGCTTTTTTCTCATACCAAGCATCGTCGATAAAGAACACGCCTTGCCCGCTATGCACGAATACGATCTCATACCGTTCATGCAGATGATCCGGCAGTTCGTCGACCGGCTTTTTCATCGTGCGGTAAGCAAGCTCCAGCGGGAAAAGAGGATCGCCGGCAAAAGGTTTGCGCAAAGGCTTCATGCAGCACCGTTCCTTTCCTTTTCCTATAAAATAGATTACGCTTACAAAATATCAAAAAAAGCGACAAATATGCAAGGAACGATGATATTCAATCTTTTTTTCATTAGATACAATAGGGCATGAAAGGAGTGGGCTGCCTTATGCGTATCGATGCTCATCAGCATTATTGGAAAATAGAACGGGGAGATTACGGGTGGATCACGCCGGAGCTTCCGGTTTTGTATCGGGACTTTTTGCCGCAAGATCTGGAAAAGCTGCTGCATGCGCACAAGTTGGACGGGAGTATTCTGGTTCAAGCAGCGCCGACTCTGGAAGAGACCGAATATATCTTGTCGCTGGCCGACCGTACGCCTTCGATCCTTGGGGTCGTGGGCTGGATTGACTTGTTCGACGGCGATCATCGCCTTCACTACGAGCGCTTCCGCCGGAATCCCAAATTTTGCGGCTTTCGCCTGATGATTCAGGATATGCCCGACGCGTCGCGTATCTTAGAACCGGCATTCGTCGAAGCGCTGCGCAGATATGCCGACGAACAGGTGCCGATTGATCTGCTGCTGACGGCGCCTCAGATGGACGTGACTTTGCGTTTATTGGAAAAAGTTCCGAATCTGCGCGGGGTGCTGGATCATCTCGCCAAGCCTACAATCGCGCAGCACGGGCAGCAGCGTTTCGAAGATTGGGCGGATCGCTTGAGCGCTTTTGCGAAGTATCCGCGTTTGTATTGCAAAGTCTCGGGAATGGTGACTGAAGCGAGTCCGAAGGGTTGGCGTATGGACGATTTTGTTCCTTACGTGCGGCATGTACTGCAATCGTTCGGGCCGGAAAGGGTCATGTTCGGAAGCGATTGGCCGGTGTGTCTGTTAGCGACGGAATATGATCAGGTGATGGAGATTGCGGAGCACGCGATACCGGCGGGATGGAGCGAGCGAGAGAGGGCATTACTGTTCGGAGAAAACGCAAAGACATTTTACTTGGATAACGGAGGACTCTTATGATGAAAACGCGCAAACTCGGCAATACAAACCTGGACGTCTCAATCTTAAGCTTCGGCGCTTCTTCGCTCGGCGGCGTATTCCGGGACACGGAAGACTCGGAGAGTATCCGAACCGTACACGCGGCGATCGACAGCGGCATCAATTATATCGACGTATCGCCTTATTACGGATTGACGCGCGCGGAGACGGTACTCGGTCAAGCGATCGCGCAGATTCCGAGAGACAAGTTTCTGTTATCCTCGAAAGCCGGGCGCTACGGAGAGTCGGAGTTCGATTTTACGGCAAAACAGATCTTCAGCAGCGTGGAGGAGAGCTTGCAGCGCCTGCGGACGGATTATCTGGACATTCTCTTTTTGCATGATATCGAATTCGTTGAGCCCGGTATTATTTTGGAGGAAGCGGTCCCGGCTCTGCATAAACTGAAAGAACAAGGCAAGATTCGTTTCTGCGGAATCAGCGGTCTGCCTATCGCCTTATTCGAGCAAGTGCTGCCGCAAGTTCAGGTGGATGCGATTCTGTCGTACTGCCATTACGCGCTGAACGATAATTCTTTATTGGATCTGGTACCGCTGCTGGAGGAAAGAAAGGTTGGACTGGTTAACGCTTCCCCCCTCGCGATGGGACTGCTCAGCACGCGGGAACCTTCGTCGTGGCATCCTGCGGGAGACGAAGTGAAAGCGTTGTGCCGTCAGGCGGCACTCCATTGCGAAAATGCCGGAAGCGATATCGCGAAGCTGGCTATGCAGTATTCGACGAGGCATGCGCAGATTCCGACCACGCTCGTCAGCACGGCTTCGCCTGCGAACATCGCGCGGAATGCGGATTGGGTGGCAGAACCGATCGACGAGAAGCTGCTGGCGGAAGTGTCGGAGATCTTGAAGCCGATTCATAATGTAAGCTGGTCGAGCGGACTGCCGGCGTACAATCAGGGGTTGAAAACGGCAAGCGAAAGCAGGTACCGCGCATGAAAGGGATCATTTGCGAAGAAGTCGGACGTCTGGCTTGGCGCGAGGATCTGCCGGAACCGGTCATGGAAAGCGGCCATGCCATCGTGCGTATTCGGCGGATCGGGATCTGCGGGACGGATCTGCATGCGTTTCGCGGGAAACAGCCTTTTTTCAGCTATCCGCGGATTCTGGGGCATGAACTGGCAGGGGTCATTGAGCAAATCGGCGAAAATGAGCAAGGGCTGGGTATCGGGGACGCAGTGAGCGTGATCCCGTACATGCACTGCGGAAACTGCTACGCCTGTCGGATCGGGAAAACGAACTGCTGCCAAAACATGCAGGTGTTCGGCGTTCATATCGACGGCGGCATGCGCGAACGCGTCTCGATTCCGGTGAGCCATCTGATCGCTGCCGAAGGACTGACGCTCGATCAAGCCGCCGTGTTGGAACCGCTTGCAATCGGGGCGCACGGACTTCGCCGTTCGGGGTTGATTAAGGGAAGCGGCGAGACGGTGTTGGTCGTGGGAGCGGGACCGATCGGGCTTGGGATTATGGCGCTGGCACGTTATGCAGGAGCACGCGTGATCGCGATGGATATCAATGAGGAACGGTTGGAGTTTTGCCGGGAATGGGCGGGCGTGGAGCATACGATTCATGCTTTGGGCGACGCGGAGAAGGAATTGTCCGACCTGACGAATGGCGAAGGCGCTCCGATCGTGATCGACGCTACGGGCAGCGTGCAGTCGATGCAGCAAGCTTTCGGTTATGCGGCACATGGCGGATCGTTGGTGTATGTCGGACTGGTGAAAGAGGATATTACGTTTAACGATCCGCAGTTTCATAGCCGTGAGTTGACGCTTCTGGGGAGTCGGAATGCGACGCTGGAAGACTTCGAATGGGTTCGCGAGGCAATGGCTGCGGGAGTGATCGATACGGAGCGGTACATCACGCATCGGGCGGGATTTGCGGAGATGATCGGGGAGTTTGAGAGTTGGCTGAAGCCGGAGTCCGGCGTGATCAAGGCGATGGTGGAGTTGGGAGATTAGTTTGAGTCGATTTGAAAATAGCCGGAAGGAGAGTTGTATGGTCCAAGTCTTGATTAATCTCCGTTTGCAGAATGAGGAAGTCCCTGATCTCCGAGAAACGATAGGCTGGGCAAGGCGAGACAGCGACTTTCCGGTCCTGTTCGAGCGGTGCAACTTCTGGGGAGGCGTCAAGAACGAGCATGGGAAGCTTATTGCGTTCGGTTACGTCGCCGGAATGGGCTTGCAGCACGGGTATATGGAAGACATCATCGTGCATCCGGATTACCAGGGGCAAGGAATCGGGAAGAAGGTCGTGGTTAGGCTGTTGGAAGAAGCGGACGCGTACGGTTTGGAGATCGTGACGCTGACGTTTGAGGAGAAAAATGCGAAGTTTTATGCAGGCTGCGGCTTTACGGTCGGAGCAGGCGGCGTATGGCGTAAAAATTAGGAAAATCACGAATGCGATAAAAAGCGGCGATGCGGGAAAAATTCGCAACTGCCGCTTTTTTAAATAGTAATTTTTACGAATAGATCAAATGAATACTTAAAGAGCAAACGTAAGCTTCAATAACGAGATTGATCGTTAAGATTAAAAATTTATCTAAAGGCGGCCGTAAGCTATAATCGTTAGGCGTTGGATTAATTTAAAAGTACGAAAACAGACCGATACGGCTATCCGAAAACGAATTGGTGAACAAAGCGAATTTTACGATTAAAGCAAATAAAGCCAAGCATTTAAAATCTTAGCGATTCAGTGAGTGACGCGTTTGTCGGTTGAGCGGCATTGATCCGAATTCGTTTCGCACGAATCGATTGATGAGTTCAGCAGCGCAGTAAACATATTTAAATACGGCCGGTATATAAGTCAACGCAAATGAATTCGCAAACTTTATCGCCAAACTATGCGTATAAGCTTATTTAAAGCCAATCAAGCTAAATCGGCTGATTAGGCAGTTAGACTGAGCTGTAAATTAATTTTCTTATATATTTCTTCACAAAATCCGTATTTTGTACATATGTATGTAGCTAATTTAATCAGCTTCTTCCGACGAAAATTTCACTGAGCTTTAGAGTCTTTTACAGATTTACTTCGGCTCTACTTTGCCAATGTTAAAATCCAAGCTGAATACATTAACTCGGTACCTTACAGCATCCTGAAATCCTTTTAGCACAATGACCGAAACTCCTTTAATCCTGACGAAAATCGCTCCGAATCTTCCTGTACCGGATCACGCTCATTAATGCAGAACGCTTTTGTCCATATTGCCGTGTTGCCGCCCGCTCACGCTAATCCTTAAAGCAGCCGATTTTCCACGGCCTAACGCCGCTAAGCATCACCAATCATACGCTTCAGCATAACGATCTCGAGATTTTTATTTGGGAACACAAAATTCTAATTGCTTTTCTAAACCGATCGGTTTATTATAAAACAAACAGTACAGAAAGCGAGGAAATACTCATGAACAAATTGATTCCCCCTTTTACTCTCGAAACGGCAATCCAAAAAACTCGTGCGGCAGAAGACAGTTGGAACAGCCGGGATCCGCAGCGCGTTTCGCTTGTTTACACCGAGGATTGTTACTGGAGAAATCGCAGCGAGTTTATCACGGGACGCGAAGCCATCGTCTCTTTGCTCACCCGAAAATGGGCAAAAGAGTTGGACTACCGTCTGATCAAGGAACTGTGGTCGTTTACGGACAACCGCATTGCGGTACGGTTCGCGTATGAATGGCACGACGACAGCGGCAATTGGTTCAGATCGTACGGCAACGAGAATTGGGAGTTTGCCGAAGACGGCTTGATGCAGCGCAGATTCGCTTCCATCAATGACATGCCGATCAAGGAACAAGATCGCAAATTCCATTGGCCGCTCGGCACGCGTCCCGCCGAACATCCAAGCTTAAGCGACTTAGGCCTATGACGCGTACCGTTTTCGAAAAACCCGACGTCATCCCTCTTATTACCGAAGTGTTTCGCGAGTTAGGTTACGAAGGCGCGTCCATGAGCAAGATCACGGCTCGAACGGGTCTTTCAAAAGGCAGTCTTTACCACTTTTTCCCTGGAGGAAAAGACGAGATGGCTTCCGAAATTCTCGCTCATATCGATCAATGGTTCACCCGACGCCTTTTTGAACCGCTCGAAAAAAACGAAGCCCGGTCGGCGATCGATCATATGTGGCAAGAGGTCGATAGCTATTTCCGTTCCGGTCAGCGTATCTGCCTAGTCGGCGCATTTGCTTTGGACGAAACGAGAGATCGGTTCGCTGACGCGATTCGACAATACTTTATCAGATGGATTGAAGCGTTCAGTGAGGCATTGGTTCGAACAGGTCTCTCTCGCGAGTTCGCTGATCAAATCTCGGAAGAAACGATCGCCGGCATTCAGGGAGGATTGGTTCTGAGCAGAGCGCTTAACGATGAAGCCTTTTTCGGACGCGCGTTGGCCAATCTCTCGCAACGAGTCTCCGCTTCTATTTCTGCAAATGAATCTGATGACTGATGCCCATTTCGTTAGCGACTTTATCGGAGGTCAAATCATGAACAATTTTGTTATCGATCAATTGAAATTCGTTCGCCTTCAGACCGTCGAGTATGTAAAAGGCATGAATGACTCTACTTCGGAAATCATTCCGCCAGGTTTGAAAAACAACATCAAATGGAACCTAGGTCACATGTATGTGGTGCATGAGAAGTTCGCTTTCCAGCTTACGGGTCAAGAAACCCAATATCCGGCTACCTTCAATACGTTGTTTGATCCGGGGACTCAACCGTCCGACTGGACGATACAGCCTCCATCCTTGTCTCAAATCATCGACTTGTTAGCCGAACAAATCGAGAGAGTCGAGCGAGTGCTTGCAGACAAAATGAAAGAAGAAATTACTCCTTCGTACAAATCTTCCACAGGACTCACTTTCACAAAGGTCGAACAATTACTGGGTTTTCTGATTTATCACGAAGCCATGCACTTTGCAACAATCAAAAATATGAAGAGCATAATCGAAAGTTAGAAAACCAAAAAACCGATCTTACATCCGATTGCCACTGGATTAAGGTCGGTTTTTTTCTTGTAAAGATATAGACTAATGTGACTTTTCAAAAGTATAGGCCTCGGATATTTGTATATTTCGTATGGATAAATATATTTTTGGCCTTGTTATTCATAAGCCCTGTTTAACCGATACTGCGCCGGCGTGATTCCGTGCTCCCGTTTGAACAAACGCACGAAATAATTGAACTCCATCCCGACTCTGGTCGCGATCTCGCCTACGGAAAGCTCGGATTCTTCAGCCAGCAGCTGCGCGCCTTTGAGCAATCGGAGACGCTGCAAATATTGACCGGGATTTATGCCGTAACATTCTTTGAACTTGCGTTGAAAATGCTGCTTGGAATATCCAACCGTATCTGCGATATTCGCGATGCTTAACTCCTCCATATAATGCTGTTCCATATAATGCACAGCTTTACGCAAAAGTTCTTTGGCTCCTGCGTGATTGCGATCGTCGGACATTTTCTTGTTGCTTTGCGTCATGGCGGCAATGGAGATCAACAACTCGTAAATCTCCGTGGACGTGCGATGATCGGAGTCCCGCTCGCGCGTCTCGCTTCCGTTCCATAACTTTTTCAATTCCGCTTCAAGCTGCCGCAAGTTTTCCTCGCTCACTACGGTCGGTTTCATAACCGGAAGCTCCAGCGCATGGATCAAAGGCTCGACCAATCGACCTTCGATGCCTACATATCCCAAGATCCAACGTTCCGACGCCGGACCGTAATCATGCGCCTGTTTGCCGGGAACGAACAACACCTCTCCCCTTTGCATCGTAACGGAAAGCCCGTTTTCAAAATCAAAAGTCCCCGTGCCGTCAAAGCAAATCATGCATTGATACGTCGGGTAACCGATCGGGCGATGGATCTTATGTTGATGATGCAAGCCGCAGCTGTATAAGGACAGAGGCATTTCGATCTTTCCTTTTTGATGAAAAAGCTTGAACGGTAACATCTTCTGCTTCGCTCTCCTTCCAAGCATTAAATAAGACCAGGTCCCTGTTAAGTTCAGGTTCCTAGTCTTCGAGTATACATGAATTTTCGATCCGATAATCGGCTTAGCTTGGTTTGCTTTCAAACTCTTTATAAAAGTCGTTTTTCATTTCGGACACGGCCAGATAGCACTCTTTGCCTTCCAATAGCTTGGCCGGAACTCTCCACGTCTCTCCGTAAAAGTAACTATCCGCCACAAGCTCCCCGTCTGCATAAATCTGCGCGACATCGCCGTAATAATCAACGTCGATGAAACCTTGCGCTCCCGTCACGAAAAGTTTTTGCCACTCCACCTTTCGCTCGCCGCCGAGTTGCAGTTCTTCGGTATGCTTCGGTTCAAACGGAAGTTCCGCCACCTCTTCATACGTTACGACAGGTGCCGCATACGATTGGTGAATAGACTTCGAATCAAAACGCTCACCGTTCCAACGCCAATACCGAACGTCACCGCCTGCGACCGAACGAATCTCGCCGTCTGCTTTGTACAAATCGCACCCGTCTCCTACAACCAGCTCTCCGTCCAATCTGCGCAAATACCGGGCTTGATCCCAAGTTAACGTCACGATTGTCGTTTGACCCACCTGCACAGCCGACTCCAACCCTGCTTCAGCCGTAACCTTTTGTCCGTCACCGAAACGATACTCCGGCGTAATCCCAGGAATTTGCGCGAAGAAATACGTATTCCCTTCCCTGCACAAAGGCTGAGCCGTCGCGTAATCGAGCACAACGCCTGACAGCTCCATACGAAACGGCATAAAAAAGCTTACTTCGCCGCGCACGTCTATTTTCGGAAACACGACACTCCCCGTATCGATCGCCACATCCCGCACCTCCGCAAGCTCGGTCAGCCTTTGATAATGGTTCACGAACACGAATCCGCGATTCCCGTCCGAACGCATCGCATACCGCAACGAAGTCGTATCCTCCCTGGCAGCGGCATTCGCTGCTTCTACCCGAACCATCGGCGCAAGCGTTTCCTGAAAATCCTGGACAAACAAATGCAGCAGATTCAGCAGCCGATATTGTTCCCTGACTTCCCCGTACTCCGATAACGCGCATTGAAAATCATACGACAAAATCGGATAATCGTTCGGATATCCGGTGGCCTTGGATTCCTGGAACGTCGACAGCTTGCCGATCTGATTCGTGCCTCCGTGATACATATAGTAGCCGATCAAATTGTTGCCGTCTCCGATCTTCACGAGCGAGATGCTGTAAATGTCCATCGGTTTGATGAGCGGTCTGCGATGGTGCGTTACCTGAATCCCGCTGCCCAACTCGCAAGTTGCGAACGGATACCGTTCATACGGCAGCCGCCACTGCGAATCCGTTTCGATCGCTTGAGGAAGCAGATCCGCCCCGATGCCCGTATCGTTTCGCAGGCCGGTAAAAAAATAATGCGGAGACGGCGGCAGCGGATTCGTATGATCTTCCCACGGCGCCTCGCAGTACCCGCCGAATACCGGAAGCACTTCGTCCACCGGGATCTGAGCGCCTTCCACGGCATTCCATCCGGTCACCGTATAGATCGGAGCGATGATTCCGCATTCGATCGCGATTTCTTTCAACTTGGCGAGATGATCCGCTTGATCCGTCAACTCGTTTTCCAGCTGTACCGCAATGATGTTTCCTCCGTCTTGGTAAAAGAGACCTTGCACCTGTTCGAAAATTTTCGTATACAAGATACGCACCTGCGCCAGATATTCAGGATTGTTTTCGCGGAGTGTAAACGGTTTCTCAAGCAGCCAATCCGGGAACCCTCCGTTCCGGCATTCGCCGTGCGCCCACGGACCGATCCGGATCACGACGTCCAGTCCGACCTTTTCGCATGCTTGGATAAAAGCACGCAGATCGTTATCGCCGGAAAAGTCGAAGACGCCTTCGATCTCTTCATGGTAGATCCAAAATACGTAGGTCGAGACGAGCGTAATGCCGCCGGCTTTCATTTTACACAGCTCGTCATGCCAGTCGTTGCGATCGCATCGGGAAAAATGAAACTCGCCCATCACCGGAATATGCGGCCTGCCGCCACGCTCGATATACAAGCTGGTGACGTCGATTTTCTCGCCTTCCGGATTGGTTCCGCCGAGATTCAAATGATTGCGCAGGATTTCCGGTTTTTGCATGTCCTTAAACGTATAAATCATAGTCATCCCTCTTTCGTCGCAGTCAATTTCCGCTTCTCTTGCTGATTTCAGTGTATCGCAGAGGGTGACGGGAACGTTAGGATTCGAAGGATCATAACTAGCACAAAATGAACAATAACGAATTTCGCTGCTTTTACGCCGCCTCTTTTTTTCGACGATTCACTTCTTCCATCACGGATTCGCCTTCGACGTCGATATTCGGCAGAATGCGGTCCAGCCATTTCGGCAAATACCAAGCGGAGCGGCCCATCAGCGTCATCGCGCCCGGCACGATCAGCATGCGGACGACGAACGCGTCGAACAGGATGCCGAACGCGAGCGCGAAGCCCATCGATTTGATGATCGGATCTTCCGCCAACATGAAACCGACGAAAACGGAGATCATGATCAAGCCCGCCGCCGTAACGACGCTGCCGCTATGCTTGATTCCCGCAAGTACCGCGCGCTTCGCGTCGCGGCTGTGTTTGAACTCTTCGCGCATCCGGCTGACGAGAAACACTTCATAGTCCATAGCGAGGCCGAACAAAATACCGACGACGATGATCGGCAGGAAATTCAGGATCGGTCCCGGTCCTCCGAACCCGAACAGCGTCCCCATATGTCCGTCCTGGACGACAAGAACGACGAAGCCCAGCGTCGCGCCCAATGACAGAATAAATCCGAGCACCGCTTTGATCGGCACCAACAAGGAACGGAACACGGTCATCAGCAGCAGAAAAGCCAATCCGACGATCACGAGGCAGAACTTCGGCAGCGCGTCGCTCAGTTTTTGCGAAATGTCGATGCCGACCGCGGTGCTTCCCGTTATCATCAACCGGACTCCGGTATCCCGCTGAATATCCGCCGCGTCATCCCGGATTTGCTGAACTAGATCCCGCGTTGCTTGATCGTGCGCCCCTGTTGCGGGAACCACGCTGATCAGGAACAGATTACCGGAAGGGCCCGGCATGGCAGGGTTTACCGTGCCGATATTTTCGAACTTCCCGAGCGAATCGATCGCTTTTTGCACATCCGCCCCCGCTTGTTCGCCGCCGGACGTCTCGGCCAGAATCACCAGCGGACTATGGCTGCCGGCGCCGTAAGCTTCGGTTTGCAAATCGTAGGCGCGCCGCTCCGTTTGTTCGATCGGTTTTTGCGCGTCGTCGGGCATCCCGAGTTCCATGCGGCCGAACGGCAGCGCAATCGCGGCAAGCAGGGCCACGCCTCCCAACACGACGAGCCATGGGCGTTTCGTCACGAACGTGCCCCACGCCGTATCCACGCCTTCGCGTCGATCTGCTTTTTTGAACGAGAATTTGGCGAGCAGCGGATTGGTTTTTTGGGGACTGATCCGCTCGCCCATCCAAGATAAGACAGCCGGAACGAAAACGACGGCAATCAATACGGCTGCGAGCACGCACAGCGCCCCGGCCAAGCCCATCGCGGTCAGGAACGGAATTTGAGCGACAGCCAATCCGCACAGGCCGATCATGACCGTGATGCCGGCGAACACGACCGAGCTTCCCGCCGTTCCGTTCGCGATGGCGATCGCTTCGTCCCGGTCATATCCTTCGAGCAGCTGCTGCCGGTAACGCGACACGATGAACAACGCATAATCGATCCCGACCGCAAGCCCCAGCATAGCGGACAGCGACAGCGAGGTTACGGACATGTCCAACACATTGGAGCCGAGAAGAACGCCCATCAATCCGATGCCGAGCCCGATGATCGCGGTAACGATCGGAAGCAGGCCGGTCAGGAACGAAGCGAACGTGACGGACAAAACCAAGAAAGCGACGAACACGCCGATCACTTCCATGATGCTGACGATTTTCATTTTGGAGTAACCGTTACCGCTCATTTCGGCCTGCCAGCCGTTTCCCCGCAGCGTCTCGGCCGCGGCATCGATATGGGCTTTGGATTCTTTCGTGACGTCTCCGCCCGGTACGTCATAGGTGACCGTCGCATAAGCGATCGTCCGGTCGACGCTGAGCGATCCGTTTTTGTACGGACTGACGACTTCTTTGACGGCAGGGTCTTCGGCGATTTTTTTCAGCGCGCGTGCGATCTGCGTCTGAGCGCTTTGCGAAGATAAGGTTTCGCCTTGCGGGGCTTTGAACACCATTTTCGTTTGGCCGCCGCTTTCCGGAGCCGACGGGAACTCTTTATTCATCATTTCCAACGCTTCTTGGGATTTCAATCCGGGAATCGGCGTATTTTCGTTAAATGCCGGACCGATCGACAATGCCAGTACGGCGGTCGCGATCAGCAGCGCAATGCCTCCGAAAATGACTTTCAAGCGATTTTTGGCCGACCATAAGCCGAGCCGATATAAATATTTTGCCATGGGCAGGTTCCACTCCGTTTCGTGATGATAATCTGTATCTTCATTCATCTTAAGCTCGAAACGGAAAGTCGCCATCGTACGAACGTGCCGCTGACAGACCTGTACCTTCGGGCAAAAAACGTACATGTACGCAAGCGCGGTCGGCTTACCTGAATGCATCGGGCATCAAACCAAAAACGCCAACAAGCCTTTTCGCGCGGCGGCACGGAAAGGCTTGTTCATGCGCTCTTTTTGATTCCTTGTATGCACGCGGAGATTCAAAGATGCAAAATCCCCTGCTCCACGGCCGCCGCAATCGCCTGCATCCGGGAATCGACGCCGAGCTTATTATAAATGTTCGTCAAATGCGCTTTGACCGTTCGTTCGGAAATGCCCATATCGAACGCGATCTCTTTGCTTCGGTACCCTTTGGCGACGAACTGCAAGGTCTGCACTTCTTTCGGGCTTAGTACGTTTTCCGTTTTGATCGACGGTTCCGCGCTCTGCCGCTTCTGCCTGGCGGCGAACGCCCGACTGACGATATCCGCCTGAAGCAGCGTCTCGCCGCGAATGGCGGACTCGATGGTGCGGAACAGATGCTCGCGGCCGGTATCTTTGAGCAGATAGCCTTTTGCGCCGAGCTCCAATCCGTCCGCGATCATATCGTCTTCGTTATACGTGGTCAAAATGATCACCGGGATATCGAGACCTTTGCGGTTCAAGGCCCTCATCGCTTCAAGCCCGCCCATGACCGGCATGTTGAGATCCATCAATACGGCGTCCGGCTTCGTTTCTTCGGCTAGTCTCACCGCGATGTCGCCGTTTTCCGCTTCTCCCGCGATACGGAAACGGGGATCCGTTTCCAAGATCAGCTTCAATCCTTCGCGTACCACCAGATGATCGTCCGCGATCAGCACGGCGTACAACCGTTTTTCTTCTGCTTCGTTCATTCTGTCTCTCCTTTGCTCAACGGAACTTTCACCTGCACGCGCGTTCCTTCGCTGCCGCTGAACAGATCAAGCTTTCCTCCGATCAACCGCACCCGTTCCCGCATGCCCAATATCCCGTAATGTCCGGCTTGCTTGCCGATCTGGTTCGTATCGAACCCCGTACCGTTATCCCGAATCTCCATATCCAACAGATTGCCGCGCTCGGACAGCGAGACCCAGACCTTGCCCGCGCGCGCATGCTTGGCTACGTTCGTCAGGCACTCGCTCAGAATCTGAAGCAGATGCTCGGCGGCCACTCTGGACGGGCTGCGAATTACTTGGATATCGGTGTGAACCCGTAAACCGATGGCTTGAACGAAACGCTCGATCTCGGCTTCCGCCGCTTCGCGGAAATCGAGGTCGGAAGCGGATTTGGCACGCAAATTATCGATCGCCCGGCGGGCGTCGGCGAGCGTGGTTCTGGCCTGGCTCATCGACAGCCGAATAATCGTTCCCGTTCGTTCCGTATTGCCCTGGATCAAGAAAGCTTCGGCGGCTTCAAGCTGCATAATGAGGCCGGCAACGCCTTGCGCGAGCGTATCATGCAAATCGCGGGCCATGCGCTGCCGTTCGTTGGCCAAGGTGAGTTCCTCGACTTTGCGATGCGCTTTTTCCAGATCGCTTAGAAAAGCCTGCGTACGCACCCTGGCATGAACCTGATTGAAAAAAAGCACGGCGTACGCGATCACGACCACCAGCATCAAGCCGAACAGAGTAAGAAGCAGCGCCAAATCGTGGATCTGTCCCAGCGCAAACACAAGCGACACGAATGATCCGGCATTGGCAAGCAGCACGACGGCAACCTTTTTTCTCAAATCGAAAGCCGCAATGCTTTGAGCCGCGAGGATAGGAAAAAATCCGATAATGACGGCCTGATATCCCTGCGGTACCGACAACGCGGCGATCCAGATTAAAAAATGCTGAATGATGAAATAAATCCACGGATGCGACCGGGCCCAGCGATGCGCATGCCAATGCACGTCGATATGCAAAGCCGTGATCACGCCGAAAGCCAGGCTGCCCACAAGGTTGAAACGGATAAAATTTTGCAGAATCAGTCCCGCCGCGAACACTATGCAAATCCATATGATAACCGGCAATCTCGAAACGAATAGTTCATCCGACGATCCGTCGCGAGCGGTTTTTTTGAAACGCGAAAAGATAAGGTCGTAAATCAAAGCAACGCCTCCTCTCCTTCTATTATAAAGGCGAAAAGGAAACGTGAATATTGTACGTTCGTACAGGGCCGTTCGTGCAGCGATCCTACAGAGATCATCGAGCGAAAATTACCCGGGCAAAAAGAAACCTGCCGGAATCGGCAGGTTTCTGTAAATCGAACTGTGCTTTTAATTTTCGTCTCTTTGTTTCGCGATTTCGTTCTGCTTCGCCCGCAACTTCTCCGGCGTCACGTCGTCTCCCAGCGGATCGACGATCGTCGAATTCAGCAGAAGCTCGTTGACCGAACCGCGGAAGGTACGCAGATATTCTTTGCGAAGCAGCGCTTGTTCTTCTTTTTCCGCCTCGGTCAGGCCGACTTCTTTTTGTTTCTTGGACAGCTCGTTGATTCGTTCCAAACTCGGGTTTACCATATAACGTCCTCCCTGACTCTGTGCTTCTTCATTTTTGTTTATATTGTATTTTAACTAATTTCCGCTTTCGTGTACATCTTCGGCGCGGATAGACGGGTTAGAACGTGTCGTTCATTGCAGATACTTCGCCAAAAAGGCAGAGACTTTCCGATAGTTGTCCTGCGACTCTTCTTTGCTCATATCGAACTGATATTCATGCCTAAGCTCCGATTCGTAAAAAGCAGCTTCGACCGGAACGTCCAATTCTTCCAACTGCCGACTAAGCTCTTCCGCATGGCGCTGAAACGAATTCGTATTGCCGTCGGTCAAGTAAGTCGGCGGATAATCCGCGTTGATGTTCCCCGTTATATTCGACTGCTTGACCTCCTCCGACGCTTTCCAATTCTTTTTCCCGAAATAAGCCCAAGCCGATTTGTCGAAAAAGTAGTTGGAAATGCCGGAATCCGTTTCGTCGAACTTTTCGACATTAAGCAGCGCCGAGAAGAACACGACGGCTTTGATCTGATTCGGACGCAGGGAAGGTTCTAAACCGAGCGTCTCCGCGTATGCCGGATTGACCTGCATATTGGCAAACTGTCCGATCAGCTGCCCGCCCGCGGAGTCGCCGCCCAACGCGATCCGCGTCATGTCGGCTCCGTACCTTGAAGCATTCTGTTCGATATAGCGGCAAGCGTCTCCGATCTGAAGCAAAGGCTTCGGATATTGCGATTCGGGCGCAAGCTCGTAGTTCAGATTCGCGACGATATATCCTTGGCTGGCAAGCATGGTCATATAATCGGCGACTCCGTTCTTGTCTCCTCCGACAAAAGCTCCGCCGTGTACCCAGAAAAGGACCGGCTTCGGCGTATTTCCGCTATCTTTCGGCATATAGATATCCATCCGGCCGAAAGGGGATGCAGAATTATAGACTTCGTTTGGATGCACGACGACCTGGTCGCTCAAGCTTGAAAACCCGGGAATTCGGGCATACGAACCTTGCGCCTGATCACCGATTCCGCCGAATGCCCATCTCGTCAAATGCGCCGCAGGAACAGGGGTGAACAGGCCGATGCCGAAAAACAAAACCGGAATCGCGACCAGCAGCGACAATACGGCCAGGGATATTCGTTTGGCTATTTTCATGGATCTCTCCTTTCAACTACTGACATACTGCTGTCAGCAGCGGGGTTGTATAGTGAACATATCGCCGCAATCCAAATCATAGGTACACAAAGGAGACTATCATGCCCGTTATTGGACCCGACTTTATTTCGCTTCAAGTGACTAACCTTGAACGTTCCGCGCAGTTTTATCAAGATCATCTCGGTCTCGTTCGATCCCCGGTAGGCCCGCCTCACGCGGTCGTTTTCGACACCAAGCCGATTGCTTTCGCGCTGCGCGATCTGATGCCGGGCGTTGAGCTGCATTCGGTTGCGCAGCCCGGGCTCGGCGTCGCATTATGGCTGCACGCGCCCGATGCTCAGGAGATTCACGATAAGCTTGCATCGGCAGGCGTATCGATTGTATCGGCTCCGATCGACGGACCGTTCGGACGCACGTTTACCTTTGCCGATCCGGACGGATATTGGATTACGCTTCACAGCAAAGCTTAGTACGCAGACGCAAAAAGCGCAGCGGCATGACCATTCATGTTGCTGCGCTTTTTGTTTTCCTTTGGCGAAACACGATGATCAATCCTGCTTTTTCATACGCTCGATATTGCGATTCAGTTGAGCCAGCGTTTTTTTCAATTGAGCCAGCTCCGCTTCTTCGATATCGGTCAGCAGTTCTTTCGCAAAGTGTTCTTTTTCTTTTTGCGACTGCTCGATCATTGCCTTGCCCGCTTCGGTCAGCTGCACGAACACCGAGCGGTTGTCTCCGTCTTTTTTGCGCCGGGTCACGATCTTGTTTTCTTCCAGCTGCTTCAGATGTCGGGCGACGGCGGCTTTGTCCAGCGTGACTTTGCGCTGAAGGTCGCTCTGGCTGATCTCGCTTTCGTTATAGATCAGGGCCAGAATCTCAAATCGCGACTGGCTGATGCTGATATAAGCATCGAAAGTCGTATTGATCGCGTTATTGACGCGGTAGATTTCATACAGCAAAGCGGATTCGTGCGACCAATCTCGGTTCAAAACCATCACATCTTTCTCGGATTTATTTACGGGATACTTCATTATAACGCAAAACATCACGCAAAACCGAGGAAAAGCCCTCTCCATGAAGGAAAGGGCTGCGTTGGATCAGGATCGGAACAAGGCGGAAGATCGATCAATAGACCGAGAGCGTACCGTCGTAATTGATGACCTGTCCGTTATGATTCTCGCTGTCCAGCACGAAGCCGGTAATCAGCTCGGCGGCTTGAGCCGGCGTTTTCATGAAATCGCCGGTCATGTTTCCGTTCAGATCCGTGGTCACGCCTCCCGGCATCACCGCAAAAATCTGTACCGGAATCTGTTCTTGTTCGAACGCCATGCCCCACGACTTCGTCATGACGTTCAAAGGCGCTTTCGATGTCGAGTACGCGAACGGATTGAAGAACGACAGCGGCTCAATCGGGATCGTGATGTTTTGAATGATGCCCCGGTTTTCGATCAGCAGCGGAAGCAGTCCTTTCGACAACGCGAACGGGCCGATGAAGTTGACCCGATGGGTCGCTTGAAGTTCTTCGATATCGGATTCCCAGCCGACGCGGTGCATATCGCCGGGGATGCCTGCGTTATTGACCAACAGCGACAAGTCCCGGTACTGTTCGTTGATTATCTGTACCGCCTGCCCGATGCTGCTTAAATCCGCCACGTCCAACAGAAGCAGCTTCGCGTCTCCGAAAGCTTCCAATTCGGCGACGGCCGCCGCTCCGCGCGTTTGATCGCGCGCTCCCACCAAAACGCGGTATCCCGCTTGCAGCAAAAGCTTCGCCGTTTCAAAACCGATCCCTTTATTCGCGCCTGTAACCAAAGCCGTTTTCGTCGACATCATTCATTCTCCTTTTTATTGTTGATATATCAACAGTTGATTTATCAACATTGTAGTCGGTATTCGGTATTCTGGCAAGTCTTGTTCCGAACAAAATTTTTTACATGAAAAACTCGCCATAATCGCTTTGCTTGGCTTTTAATTTTTCTGGAGTCACGTCGTCCCCAGCGGATCGTCGGTCGTCCGATTCGTATTTCCGCCTTGCAGCGTTTCTTCGTTCATGATCGATACTCCTTTGCGTTTAACGCAAAAAAAGGCGACCTTGCGGAAGGCCGCCTTTTGCGGATTTTCAAAAAATTGATAGACGAAGACAGACCGATTACTGCGAATTCCAGACTCCGCCGAGTCCGTACCCGCTCGGATTCCAGCCGTCCTGTCCGTCAAATACGTTTTGCGGCAAAAGCGTCTCCGCTTCTTCCGTCGTCAGCTGCTTGGCCCAACTCGCCCGCTGCTGTGGATTCGCTCCGGGGCCGTAACTCGCGAACTCGCCGTAACGGGCCGTCTTTTCATTGTCAGGGTTGTTCCAATTGTTCCAACCGTCCGCCCGGATATGATCGCCCATATCCGTGTTCAGGTAAGCAACCTGCGCATAAGCTCTCCACGGACGACCGAGCGACACTTGACCTGCAAGCCCGGGTTCCGCCGTCAATCGGCTGTTCACGAACACATAACCGTGACCGTTCTCCGGCGTGGAAGCCGCCGTTACATATCCGCCGCCCAAACTATGGATGACGCTGTTTTCGAAAACAGCCGACGCTCCTCCGAAAATGAAATCTACGTTGCCTTCAATATGGCTGTCCGCGTAATATTGCCGGCCCCCGTTGGCATACAGCGTATCCTGCCAACCGCGCAGAGCAACATCCCGGAAAATCAGCCGATCGCCTTGTGCGTATAAAGCTACGGCTTGCCCGGCATATTGTCCGGCGTCGTTTTGAATCGTCAGATGCTCGGCGGCAAAGTCGTTCGCCAATACGCGGAAGCTATAGCTACCCGAAGTGCCGAGCGGCGTTCCGTCAGGGCCGATCGTGCTGGCCGAATCGCCGTAAACCAGCACCGTATCGTCTCGCCCGGCTCCGACCATTCGGATCGGCGACGTACCTGCGGGAACAAGCAATTTCTCGCGGTACGTGCCTGCCGCAATCTGGATGATCGTCGGGAATGACCGGCCTTCCGGCACGGCATCGATCGCGCTTTGCACGCTGCCGTAATCCGCGCTTCCGTCCGAAGACACCGTAATGACAGGCCCCGGAACTTCGCTCACGATCGTTGAAGCGATGCCTTCGCCTTCTGCATTGGATGCGGTCACCACATAGTAATAACGTTGTCCGTTCGTAAGACCCGAATCGATCGCCTGCACGTCATAGACCTGCTGCGTTACAGTTTCAAACGGACCTTCCAGCGACGAAGAGCGTTTAAGCGCGTAATGATCCGCTTCCGGTACCGCTCCCCAGCGCAATGAGACGCTTTCGTCTCCTGGCGTCGCGGTCGGATCGACAGGCGCTCCCGGGGTTCCGTTGTTCGCGAGAGCCCGAACGAACGCCGGAACCGAACGCAGGCTGCGGGAATCTCCGGCGACCGCGGTTACTGCGTAATAATAACCGTCTCCGTAGGCAAGAGCGGAATCCATGTATACGTTATCGGCAACCGACGGAGCCAACAGCGTGTAAGGACCTTCTGGATTTGACGCTTTTTCCACATCGTAAGCTTCCGCGCCGGCAACAGGATCCCACTCTAATCGCGCTTCGCCGATTCCCGCCTGCGCCGTCAAAACGGGAGCAGTCAGCTGCGCGATCGGCGTAAGGGTCACCACTTCGGAATCTTCGCCTTCGCCCGCGACGCTTGTCGCGGATACCACATAATAATACGGAGTTCCGTTGGTTAATCCGCCGTCCCGGTAAGATAACTCCATCAAGTCGGACGCGATAGGTACGAAAGGCCCGTTCGGCTGTGCCGCGCGCTTCACCGTATAATGCGTCGCGTAAGGTACTGCCTGCCAGGTCAAATCCGCTTGCGTGTTTCGTGCCTCAGCGGTAACGCCCGACGGCGCTTCCGGCTTCACCGCCTGCTCGGAAGGCGAAGCCGAAGTTTGATTGGACACGCCGCTTTCTCCGGTCGGACCGACGGCGGTCACCACGTAATAATAAGTCGCACCGTTTGCGGCCGTCTCATCAATATAGATCGGAACGGTCAAATCGGACGCGATCGCTTCGTAAGGCCCTCCGTTTGTCTCGCTGCGGTGGACCCGGTAAGACACCGCGCCTTCCGTCGCCTGCCAATCCAGTCTGACTTTGCCGTTGCCGGGCACGGACAGTAACCCTTTCGGGCTTTCGACGGGCTCCACATACACCTTGATATTATCGTAGTACAGTGTGCCTTTACCGCCGCCCGGCGTTTTGGCGCTGATACGCCCAATACCGTCCGCGGAGACATCCGACTGGAACGGGACGTCTTCGGCCGATAACGCGTCATTAACATAAATATCGGCCGTACGCGCTGGAACGTTAGCTACTACTTTGAACGTGTACCATTGATTGTTTGACGGGGGCGCGGTCAGTTTGTGATCCGCGCCGTTAACTTTATAGGTCAGCGTATAACCGGATTGCGGCGTCGGAAGTGACGGCACGCGCAGCTCGATCGTCAGCGGCGAACGGTTGCCTGCCGCATTTTGCAGCGACAATACCGTGGATGTGCCCGGCCAACCCGGAGAAGAGATGTCCGCTTCGACGATCACGCTGCCTTTTTGCGGCGCGAATGCTTTAAAGAATGACGTATTGCCAGATGCGTTGTCGTACATTTTCAAAGCCCGGCTCGAATCGTTACCCGTCATCGCGGACGGGATTTCCGATACGACGACCTGATGGTCTGCGTCCTGCGGATTCGGAGTCGCCATATAACCTTCAGGCGTTGATCCCGGCGCCGATGCTTCGAAATCGTCGTCCACCAACACGATCGTTTCCGGCTCGCCGGTCGGAATCGCGCTGACTTCGCCGGAACGGTAGCTGATGCCCGAACCGTTTTGCGAGGTCACGGTATAATAATAGGTTCGGCCCACGGTCAGATTCGTATCGGCGTACTGCGTTTCTTCGACGCCGGAGGCAACCGTTTCGTACGGACCTCCCGCGATCAGGCTCCGCAGCACGTTGTAACGATCCGCCGTTCCGACCGCGTCCCAAGACAATTCGACGGATTTATCGCCGGCCGAAGCCGTCAAACCGCTCGGAGCGGACGGGTAATCGTCGTCAAGCTCGTTAACGGACGCGTTGGAGAACGTCGACGCGTTGTATTTATCCACTTGATCGTCCGGTTTCGAAGCATCCGCGGCCAATCCGAAGTAGAGCGTATCGGCCAGCGGCAGCGTCACCGTGCCAAAAGCCTGCCAATTTTCCCCGTCGCTCGACGTCAACGAAGTGAACGTATCGCCCAGACGGACGATCTTGACCCAATTCGGCGTTTGAGTAAGCGCTTCGGGTTCTTTGACGGTGAGGTTTTCGCCTTTCGCGCTTCGCGTCAGGCCCATATACTTCTGACCGCCTTTGACGTACGGAATGAACAAGCCCACGAACGGGGAATCGGCGTCCAGCGACTCTCGGATCATCACTCCCGCTTCCGCGCCGTCGTCCGTCGCCGTCACCTGCTCAATGCGGGCGACCACTTCGCCGTTACCTTCGATCATTTGATGCGCGAAATGGAAATGGTCTTGTCCGCCCGCGATATCGCCGGACGATTTGACGACGACATCGCTTGCCGACGCGCCGAGTTCGGTATGTCCGGCGATTCCCGGCATGCCGATATCGGTCGATTGCCACGGCGAGATGTTCCCCTCCCGATTCGCGTGAACGGACACGCTGCTGGACTGCGTGGACGTGCCGGAATCGTCTACCGCCCGCACGGTTAAGAAATGCGTGCCTTCCGGCACGTCCGTCCATTCGAACGCGTAAGGAGCCGCGTCGTCCTCTCCGAGCTTGACGTCACCCGCGTAAAACTCGACTTTCGCGATCGTGCCGTCGATGTCGGAAGCGCTCGCGGAAATTTCGAGCGAATCTCCTTCATTCAAAAGGACATGGTCCGCAGGCGATAAAATAGACGTTTCCGGATTGGCGAAGCCTTCGCCGGCGATACCGTTCAGGTACGTTTCCAGATACGTATACCCTGACCCGTGCAGCGCGTTGCGATCCGACGCGTCGTTCGGGTCGAGACCGTTCGCGAGTTCCCATTCGTCCGGCATGCCGTCCTGATCGGAATCGGCAAGCGTCGAAGACGTTTCCGCGAATTCCGGATACCCCCCGACTTCTTTTTGCGAATTGATATGTTTGCCGGTTCCGCTCGACGTCTCGTGCACGATTCTCGCGTCGACGGCGTCCCGCCTCGGCAGCGTCGCCCCGGCTTCGGCCAGCACGCGATCATACGCGACGTCCGCAGCTTCGACGGCCGAACCGGTACCGTTCGGCATAACGACCGGGCTGCTCAGACGGGAAGCGGGATCAGCAAGAGCACCGATGCCGCTCCAATTGTCGGCCGTCACCGCCGGGTCCCCGTCCATGATATTTCCGTCCGCGTACAGTCGGGTCTCCGGCGCGACGTCGAGGAACAACATGCTGCGCGCGTTTCCGTACGTGTTCGGTCCCGGCTTGAAATAGTTGTTGATCAGATTGTAATTCCCCTGCTCCCCGCCGTATGCGGAGAAAAAGCCCCAATTGTACACGACGTTGTTGTACATTTCCAGCGGATAACCGGGCGCTCCCGCCAAGCGCGGGTTGCGGCTGACGTTATGCGCGATCAAATTGTGATGGAACGACGCGTTGTTGCCGCCCCAGATGCCCGCATAGCCGTGACGTCCTTTTTGATGCGTCGTCATCAGCATGCTTTCCGAGACGATCGACCACTGCACGGTCGTGTTTTCGTTTTCATACATGCTCAATACTTCGTCGACCGACCAGCTGAACGAGCAGTGGTCGATCATGATATTTTTGTAATACCGTCCGCCGAACGCGTCGTCTTCGCTCGGGAAACGATCGCCGAGACGGAAACGAAGATGCCGCACGATGACGTTATCCGCCCGGAAAGACGTCCAGTAATCGGATACCGTGATGCCTTCGCCCGGAGCCGTTTGCCCCGCGACGGTCACGTTGGTGCCGGTGATCGACAGCGGCGACTCCAGATGGATGGTTCCGCCCACGCGGAACACGACCGTCGTGTTGCTGCGGCTCACTCCTTCGCGCAATGAACCGGGACCCGAGTCGGCCAGCGTCGTGACTTCGTATACCTCTCCGCCCCTGCCGCCCGTCACGTACTTGCCGCCGCCTTCCGCTCCCGGGAACGCAGGCAGCAGGCCGGTCGTCTGCACGTTTACGATCGGCAAGCTTTCCTCAAACGATTCGTTTCCGGCCGCTTCCGCCGAAGCCGTCCCGGATAACGATCCGAACAGCATGGTCGCAGCCAAAAAGCCCGATAATCCTTTTTTCAACGTAACTCCTCCTTCAGGTGTCATGATGAAGTTCTGTCCGATCGACTTTGCGTTGCTTTACCCTTTGATGCTGCCGAGCAGAGCGCCTTTGGCAAAATGCTTTTGCAGGAACGGATAAACAAGCAGGATGGGCACGGTCGCGACGACGATGACGGCCATCTTTACGCTTTGCACCGGAGGCAGCACGTCTTGGCCGGCCCAACCGGACGTATCCGCGCTGAGCGAACTGGCAAGAATGACGATCTGGCGCAAAATCACCTGAATCGGCCATTTGTCCGCGTCGTTGATGTACATAACGGCTTGAAAATAAGTATTCCAATAGCCCACCGCATAAAACAGGGAGATCGTCGCGATCGCCGGCATCGATAGGGGAACTACGATCCGGAACAAGATGCCCCAACTTCCCGCTCCGTCGATCTTCGCCGATTCCTCCAAGCCTTCCGGCAAATTTTGAAAAAAGTTGCGCATGATGATCAGGTTAAACGCGCTCATGGCGGACGGGAAAATCAGCGCGCCGTACGTATCGATCAGCCCCAGGCTTTTCACGACGAGAAAGGCCGGGATCAAACCGCCGCTGAACAGCATCGTGAACACGACGAGAAACATGATCGTGCGGCGCCCGCGCAAATCCCTTTTCGACAATCCGTACGCCATCAGTATCGTGATCAGCATGCTGAACGCGGTTCCTGCGAGCGTAACGAATATCGAGACGCCCATCGACATCAGAATCGTATTGGTGGAAAAAATGTAGCGGTACGCATCGAGCGTGAATACGGTCGGGAAAATAACGAACTGCTTTTGCGCAAGCTCGCCCGCGGTCGTGAACGATCCGGCCAGCACGTAAATGAACGGAAGCAGCGTAACGATTCCCACGATTGCCAGCAGGATCAGATTGACTCCGCTAAACAATCGGCTTCCCAATGAACGGTCATGTACCATGATTCGGCTTACCTCCTTCGGTGCGTCGGCAAAAAGACTTCATTAATAGATGCCTTCTTCGCCGAATTTTTTGGATAACCAGTTCGCCGTCACCACAAGCGCCAGACCGACGAACGATTTGAAAAATCCGACCGCGGCGCTGTAGCTGAATTGTCCCTGCTGCAAGCCGGCCACATAGACGTACGTATCGAACACTTCGCCGACTTCGCGGTTCATCGCGTTCAGCAGGAGGAAAATATGCTCGAAGCCGACTTCCAGCACGTCCCCGATCTTGAGAAGCAGCAGCACTACGATCACGCTTCGGATCGCCGGCAGCGTAATATGCCACATCTGCCGCAGTCGGCTTGCGCCGTCGATCCGGGCCGCCTCATACTGCTGCGGGTCGATCGATGCCATCGCCGCCAAATAAATGATCGTGCCCCAACCGGCTTCCCGCCAGATGATCTGAAGGATATACATCGGACGGAACCATTCGGGACTCATCAAAAAATTGATTTTGCCCAAGCCCAGCGCCACCAGCAGTTCGTTGATCAGTCCGCGGTCCATCGACAGCATGACGAACGAGATCGACACGATAATGACCCAGGACATGAAGTGCGGGATATACACCATCGTTTGCACGATCCGTTTGAACGCCTGCTGCCGAACTTCGTTCAGCATCAGCGCGAGAATGATCGGCACCGGGAAAAAGAACACCAGGTTCATTCCGAACAAAATGAGCGTATTGCCCAACAGATCCAAAAATACCGGCTCGGCGAACAGCTTTTCGAAATGGGCGAAGCCTACCCACTCGCTGCCGAGAATGCCCTGGTACGGCTTATAATCCTGGAAAGCGATCACCAGACCGAACATCGGCAAATATTTAAAAATCACGAAATATAAAATCCCCGGCAAGATCATGAGATACAGAGCGCCGTGCTTGCCGAGACTTTTGAGCAGGCTTTCTTTTTTCAGGGTCCGGGCAAGCCGCGGCGATTGGGTTTGCGCTTGATTCACGGCAGGATTCGCTCCTTTCTTATTGTCGCTTCCGGCGAGGCGGCAGGCTTAGCCTTCGGTCCGGGAAGCTTGGTATTCCGCGGTATATTCGTCGATGATCTTCTGGCCGCCGTCGGCCAGCCATTTATCGACGACCGCCCGGAATCCGTCTGCGTCGATCTCGCCCAACATGTATTTGTAGGTCGCGTCGTCGATCGTCTGCTGCAACCGGACGCCCATCTCGGTAAACGTGTTCGATTCCAGGCCCGCGATCGGGTTTTCGATCAGGATATCGTTATTGTCGACGACCAATTCCTCGGCTTTCTGCTTGATCGGATCTTCCCATTTCGCTTTGTAGCGCGCGGGGCTCGACATATCGCCGCCTGCTCCGATCACGGCGTAAGGCTTGACCTCGCGATCAAGCGTAGCCGTATCTTCGCTCGGCTTCGCCTGTCCGTCCTCCAGCGTGTAATGCTCGCCTTCCACGCCCCACGCGACCAGATTCGTCACTTCCGGGGAGAGCAGATCGTCGAAGAACGCCAAGACTTGCTTCAGCTCCTCTTCGGATTTGATTGCGGACTTGGAGAACAGGATCACATCGCCGATACCGGGCGTTCCCATCCAGACTCCGACGCCTTTCGGTCCTTCGATACGGTTCTGCACATCCAATACGCCGTCCGGGTTCAACTTGGTCAGTTCCGTCTGAAGCCCCCAGGCATCCGGCATCGAACCGATGTATGCGCCCGCGTTACCGCTGATGAATAGCGCGCGTTGATCCTCCTTGCTCGTGACGGGGAAATCCTGATTGATCAACCCTTCCTGATGCAGCTTGCGGAAAAAGTCCATCGTGTCCGTATATTCCGGGAACATGAACTCCGGCAGAAGTTTCCCGTCCTGCTCGGCCCAGCCGTTCGGCGTGCCGTACCAAGAGGAGACCGTTTTGAATGCGCCGTACATCAGGTCGCTCCGGTCCGCCAGCGCGATCGTGTCGTTTTTGCCGTTACCGTCCGGATCGTTTTCTTTGAACTGCTTGAACATCGCGTACAGCTCGTCAAGATTCGTCGGCGCGGCAAGCCCCAGCCGATCGGCCCAGTCTTTCCGGTAAATCAAGCCTTGGCGCGACAGCGGCCGTTCGCTGAACAGCGAATACAACTTGTCGTCGACCTGCATCGCATCCAGCACGACCGGGTTCAGCGTTTTGAGATATTCGTAATCGTCCAGATAAGGACCGATCTCCCAGAATTGCCCGTCGATAATCGCCTCGCGGAACGTATCGATATTTCCGGTAAACGTCATCGGCAGCGCTCCGGTGGCGAAAGCGGCGTTGAGCTTGTCTTCATAGATAGTATTGGGTACCCACTGAATCTCCAGCTCCGTATCCGTTTTTTCTTCGATCAGCTTCTCCAGCTTATCGGATGGCGTCTCTGCGACATGCAGCCTGGCCATTATCGTGATTTTCGTCGGTGTATCGTTTCCTTCCGAAGCTGCTTGATTGGCGTCTCCACCCGAGCAGCCGATCGTCAACGCGGCAACCAATCCGATCGGCAGCGCGCTCCTCCATATCTTCGATTGCATTTCGCGACCTCCACCTTCCTGTTTTTTGTAACCGCTACCATTTCAGTCTAGGATGCGTCAGCGATTACGTAAATGCTCTCTTCATTTGATTCGGCGATTTCGCGTTAAATAGGGCTTGAATCGTGTTTTCGATTCGCCTGGAGGTTCATTCAACAAGTAATGATTATTGACTTGAAAATGATTATTGTGCCGGCTCGGGCTTCGCGGATAAACTGGAATTGTAAGCGATCTCTAAATGGAGAAGGAGCATCCCTACATGACCAGAAACAGCTTATTCAAAAAAATGATTATTTTCGGATGCGCCGTGAGTATCGTACCCCTGCTAATCCTCGGATACTTCTCATACCAAAAATCGTCGGAAGCTGTTCAGCAGCTGTCGAACGAAAGCCGGTTGGACTCGGTGGATCAGCTACGGACAAGCATGGAACAATTGCTCAAATCGATCGATTACACCATGAGCCATATCGTCAGCACGCCGCTCGTGCAGGAGTCGATCTACCAGCCGTTGGATTACCGCAAATTTGATCGCTTCAATAATTTGACCAAAGAGCTAGCTCTGCTCAAGTCGCCGATCACCGGAGTGGAAGACGTGATTTTGGCGAGTTACACGTCTGATTGGCTGATCAATAACGACGGCCTGTCCGATTTCGAATCGTTCGAATACAAAGAGCTGCTCGAAGAACTCATGACCACCGAATCGGTGACCTCTTGGCGGATTATCGATACCCGGCAGATCAGCTCGACTTATTATGCGAGCCAGGGCTGCCGGTATTCGATAGTTCTCGCCAAAAAAACGCCGTATCTGTCCGCCGAAAAAAGGGGACTGATCGCCGTTAATATTCCGACCTGCGAACTGGCCGACCTGATCAACGAGCCGTTCGCGGGCGATATGATGGTGCTCGACGAACATAACCGTATCATCGTCCACCCGCAGTACGATCATATCGGCTTGTCCGTGCAGGAATCCGGTTATTTGAACGCTTCGGAGGCAGCTCAAATGATCGGTGAATCCGGCCAATTTTCGACGGGCGACAACGAACGGAGCGTCACGTATATTCGCTCTCCGTTCAACGATTGGACCTTTATCTCATTTACCGAAATGTCCGAGCTGACCCGAAAATCCCGCGAGATCGGATGGTTCACCGCCAGCGTCTGCGTTGCCGTGGTGCTCGGTTCGGTCATGCTTGTCTGGCTTGGCAGCCGCAGGGTGTATTCGCCGATTCATCGGCTTTTCCAAGACGTATCCCAGCGGATGCCGGAACTGCGCCGAGGCAAAATGAGCGAGATTCAAGTGCTCAACGCCCATTTTCGGGAAATGTTCGCTTCGATTACGACGCTGACGACGGAGGTCGGCCGGCATCGCGAGCAATCGTTGAGCCTTTTTTTGAACGAAATTTTTATCGGGACGCAAAAATTGGAGGAGTCGGAGGAAAAGCTGCGCTTGTACGGTCTGGATGAACGCTTGCGGGGGTGGAACCGGATGACGGTGCTGACGCTTCAGATCGATCTGTTGGAAAACACGCGCTATGAGCCGTCCGATCTAGAGCTGCTGTCTTTCGCGATTCAAAATATCGTGGAAGAGATGGTGCCGGAGCGCGAGCGCATGCCAATCATCCCTATCGGGCATACTCAGGTCCTGCTGATCGGCAGCCTGGAAACGGAACCCGGCGCGATCCAAAATCAGGTGTACTTGCTGACGGAACGCATGCAGCGCAATATCCGCGATTTTCTCGATCTGGACGTGAGCATCGGGATCAGCTTGCCATTCAACGACCTGTCGCATGCTTTCCGCGCTTACCGTGAAGGTCTGGAGGCTCTGAAGCAACGCATGAAGCTTGGCAAAGGCGTGATCGTGCCGTATTTCAGTCTCAATGCGGGGAATCACAGCAACGTATACTTTTATCCGAAACAGATCGAAAACGAACTGATCGACGCCGTTCGCGCGGCCGACGAAGCCCGGGCCCACGAAGCGCTGCGCCAATGGCTGTCGGAGGTTTTTCAAAAAGAACGGGCGCCTCACGAATACCAGATTTCTCTAGTGTGCCTGCTGAACGAGCTGCTGATTCTGATGCAGGAAGCGAACGTGCCGCGCCAGCCTTCGGAAAGCGAGATGCAGTCTTTTTACGAGCAGTTGCTTCAGCTGTATATCGGTTCGGAGATCGAAGTCTGGTTCCGGAAAAAGATCATGGCCCCGATCATCGAAGCCTACCGCGAGCGGCAGGAATCGACCTACCATAACCTGAGCGAGCAAATCATTCATATCATCGAGCAGGAATACGACCGCGATATCACGCTGGAAGAATGCGCCTCAAGACTGCATTACAATCTGTATTACGTCAGCACCGTGTTCAAAAAAGAAACGGGCGTGACGTTCAGCGACTATCTGGCGATGTACCGACTAAACAAAGCGAAGCGCCTTCTGATCGAGACTGACCTTCCGGTCAAAGATATCGCCGAGCGGCTGACCTATAACAATCCGCAGAACTTTATCCGTTATTTCCGAAGATTAGAAGGCACGACGCCGGGACAATTTCGCAAGAATCATCAGTTGCGTTCGGAGTGAGTTTCAGAGAAAAAGACGTGCAACCCGTTACGGATTTCAGATCGAGAAAATGAGCATCTAACAGATATGCGATCTGCTTTATGTCTATTGATATTGCTTATTTACTTCGCGATGATAGGCCATATTCTGCCCCGACCACACGAGACCGAGGACGATAATCGGCAGTGGCGTAAAACCGAAAACTACGGAATAGATCAAAAAGAATACAATTCTCCCGATCAGCGTGACATTCGCGGTCTCGTAGGCCGAGTAAGCCGAACGATAACGATCCACGGATACGCTTCGCATCGCATAAGCCATCGCAAGGACCATCGTAATAAAACTAATCATGATGTTATAGTTGCTAAACTTCATGGAATGCCCAATTTTTCCAATCAATCTTTGCATCAACCTATTCTTTTACAACGTTTTCCGCGACCACAACACCATCGGAATCAACAATAACGCCAATACCGCCCCGCCCAACGAAAGCATCGAATAACTCGAATGCGCTACGACCATGCCGGATAACGCTCCGCCCGACGCTCCCGCAAGAGCGATCAGCACATCCACCGTTCCCTGCGTTTTTGCGCGGGTCTCCGGCGTTGTGGCATCCACGATCGCCGCCGTTCCGCTGATCAGACCGAAGTTCCAACCCAGACCGAGCAGCGCGAGCGCAACGATAAGCAGCGTCATCGAATCGCCCGGAGCGAAAGCGGCGATCAGCCCTGCGAGCAGCAGCGTTACGCCGGACGCATAAGACATCCGCTTCCGTCCGTATTTATCGACGAGTACCCCGGTCAGCAGCGAAGGCAGGTACATGGCGGCCACGTGGATACCGATGACCATGCCCACCCGCGCCGAGTCCATGTCCATGATGCTTCATATGCACGGGAGTCATGGTCATGATGGCGATCATCACGATCTGGGTCAATACCATCACGGAAGCGCCGACGATGATTCCGCGCTTATCGCCGTCCGATTCCGCTGCTGAATTATCGGCAGACGTAACGCTGCTTGTGCAGGCTTTTTCCCGTTCCGCGGAAGCAACCGCTTTGGCAACGAGCAGCGGATCGGGCTTCAGGAAGATCAGCAGCACGAATCCGGCAAGCAGATAGGCGGCCGCGGCCAGCATGAACGGTCCGGACAAAGCCGGAGCGCCCAATGAGGTAGCAACATTGCCCGTCACATTCACCAGATTCGGTCCCGCCACCGCGCCGAACGTGGTGAACACCATCGCCATGCTGATCGATTTTGCGCGCTGCGTCGGCAGAGCCAGATCCGTTCCCGCGTATCGGGCCTGTAAGTTGGTCGCCGAACCTGCTCCGTAAACCAGCAGCGATAGCAAGAGCAGCGGAATGCTGTTCAGCACAGCCGCCAACACGACGCCGATCGCCCCGACGCCTCCCGCCAAAAATCCGGCGGCCAGTCCGACGCGGCGTCCAGAACGCTGCGACAGGCGGCCGACGATCAGGGCAGCTCCGGCCGAACCCAACGTAAACAGTGCAGTCGGAACGCCCGCATAGCCGTCAGTGCCGAACATGTCTTGCGCGAGCAATGCGCCTACCGTGATCCCGGCCGCAAGTCCGGCTCCGCCGAACATTTGCGACGCGATCACGATATTCATTGTTTTCCGGTATAATCGGCGCTGCTTTTCCGGCGACTCGACGTAAGACCTGAATTCGGCGTCCCGACTGCCCGCCGATTCCCGGGTCGGAACATTCTTTTCGGTTCGATCTTTTGACATCTCTTCCCCTACTTCCACTTAGACAATATTCGAAATGATACCATGCGCGAAAAAGCCATACAATAACGAAATTGTATGGCACACAATGAACCGTTCAAATTTAGATTTCTGTAATAAGAAAACGACTGCTCGTTCTCCCCACAGCAGTCGTTCTCTTATCAATGCTTTATTTGTTTTTCGATTTCAGCTATGTACGAATTCGGCAACTTTCTCTTCTTTCGGAGCGGTCGTTTTTTGCGGTTTGAACACTTCTTCGAACTTTTCGTCAATCCAATCTTCGATTTCTTCGACGTCTTCGCTTCTGCACAGCACGACTCCGCCTTGCAGCGAAAATACGATATATTCGTATCGTTCCCCCAGAATCGACGTTTTCATGACTTTCGTGTTGATCAGACCGGCATTAAAGTTCAAAGCGTCCGTTACGGAATCTTCTTTAAAATCGGCGTACATCCCCCAAGATTTCGGAACTCCCTAAGTCCTCATTTCTTATCGCTCATCAAGCTCCATAGATTCACCATCTTATCGATAGCTTTTATCAGTTTAACAACTTCGATCCGAAGACGCATTCTCAAAGTCCTGAATTCTTAAAAAAGCCGATTACGAAAACCATCCTATGACACGGAATCCGGGGGCTGTTCGCGCAGCAATCTCCGAAGAATCGTCACGCCTTCCTCCAACTCCTCAACCGTCCCCGGCGCGCACACCGCAAGCCTCACCGCCCGTTCCGGCGCCGTATTCCCGACGACGAAACGATCTGCCGCATACACCTGTACGCCGTGCCGAGCCGCCAACTGTTCGAACTGCGCGCCGGTCATGTTTAACGTATCCGGCAGCAGCAGCCAACGGAAAATCCCGGTGTGCGTACCGTGGCAGCCATAATCCGCAAGCTCGCGGTCCACGATCCCGTTTCGGCGAACCACCTGCTCCCGGTGCGCCGCGATCAAGCTTTCGAATTCGTTGGACACGATGATACGCGCCGCAAGTTCGGCAAACAGCGGAGCTACGGAAACGCTCAGATTGTACAACGCTTTGGTAATGAGTTCTTTGTAACGCTTCGGAACCGCCATATATGCCAGCCGCAGACCGGGCGCGATCGATTTGGACAAGCTCGCGATATGAATGCCGTGCTCCGGCGCGAAAGAAGTCACCGCCGGAAACGGAATTTCGTGCATCAGGCTGTAAGCTCCGTCCTAAATGATGAACTGATCGTAAGTTTGCGCGACTTCCGCGATCCGCTTGCGAGTTTCTGCGGGCATCGTGACGGCGGTAGGGTTGTGATAATCCGGGATCAGATAGATGCCTTTGATATTGTCGTTTTTGCATGCATACTCAAAAGCCTCCGGACTCATCGCACCCTGCTCGGAGCGAATCGGCACGACCTGAATGCTTAGCATTGCCGCGGCCGTTTTCAATCCCGGATACGTATGGAGGTCAGCGCCGATACGATCGCCGGGCTTGCACAGACTCGCCAATACCGCCGCTATCGCGTTCTGACCGCCGGAAGCCAACAAGATTCGATCGAGATCGGCGTCGAGACCGCTGCGGCGAAGGAGCTTCATTGCGGCGTCTTGTTTCCAACGGTGCTCGCCGATGCGTCCGTATCCGAACCATTTTGCATAATCCGGCTCTTGAAGCATGCTCGTTAACTGCACGGCCAGCGGTTCGTAGGAATGATTGTCCGGCATCGTGGCTCCCATCTCGATCAGATGCTGCGGCTTGATGTCTTCCAGCAGATACGCATTGGATACGGCATCGTACAACACGAAAGTTCCGCTGCCGACGGTCGCGCTCAGCAGTCCCTTTAACTCGCACATCTTGAAAGCTTTGGACACGGTGCTGACGTTCAGATCCAGAAAGTCGGCCAGCTCGCGCTGCGGCGGCAGCTTGGTTCCGGGCAGCAGAACGCCGCTTACGATATCCTGCTGAAGCTGCTGCGCAAGGGTCTTGTAGATCGGTTTGCGGTGTCGGTCGATCGACGGCTTCCAACTCATCGGGTAATGCTCGAACGAATTGATCGGCATCTCGTATTCTCCTCCTTGCTATGTGTTGCGGTAATCGCTCGGCGAGCATCCGTTGCGTTTTTTGAACGTTTTGCTGAATTGATACACGTCCGGGTAACCGCATGCTCGGGCTACGTCGGATATCGAATCGCTGGTGAAACGCAGTCTGCGGACCGCATGTTCGTTGCGAAGCTGGTCCAAATATTCTTTGGGGCTGCACCCGTATCTTGCGGAAAAGGCACGACGGATATACACCGCGGAAAAACCGGTCTGCTCGGCCAACTCGGTAATCCGGATCTCCGCGGCGAAGCCGGTATCGAGCGTTTCTTTCAATCCGCGGACCGCCAACGTGATCTCTTCTTCCGCATTGTCCCTACCGCCCGTTTCCGCCGCTTCATGCACCTCTTGCAGCAAGCGGTACCAGACCGATTTCACCCTTGCTTCGCGTACCGGATCTCCGGGCACCCATTCCTTTTCCGCTTCCCGAAAATATTCGCCGATGCGTCCGATCTGCTCGCTTTGCAGCGGCAGCAAAAAAGGCAAGTCCAACCGCTCGATCGGCTCCGGCGTACTCCATCCCGTTTCATTTTTTTCCAAAAGCGCGCAATCGAAAAACAACATTCGCATCCGCAGCGGATGGGCTTCCGAAGATTTCATGTACAAAGGCAATCCCGGCCAGAGATACACCAACGTATTCCCTTCCACCTCGATGACCTCGTCCTCGCAGTAAAAGGTTCCTTTTCCGCTATAGATGTAGTAAAGCGTGTGACCCGATACCGTTTGCCGAATATCTTCCCATCCCGGCAGCGGCGGCTTTGCGATCACCCAATGGATATGTGTGACCAGATTTCCGAGCGCGTACTCCATGTTTATCCCACCTTGTCTATTCCTTTATAGCGAATTGTATCGTTTATGACAAGCGTGCAAGATTGTTTTTACCATTGTCGCTTCTTGCAGGCCGGTGCTAAACTCCGAATATATCAATGATTAACAATCAAAGTAGCGAGGATGATGAATATGATTCGAACGTTTCAACAGCATCGGCTTCGAAAAACCCAGCTGCTGGACGGCTTATGGGATTTCGTTTTTGACAAAGAAAATGTGGGGCTGGATCAATCGTGGCAAACTCATTTCCCAGCCGAACATGATCGTATGCCGGTTCCGGGCTGCTGGAATAACGAACTCGGCAAGTATGAATACGAAGGCGTCGCTTGGTATCGTACGCAGGTGACTTTGGAAAACCCTACGCATTTGAGACTTCTGTTCCACGCCGTGATGGGCCATGCCGACGTGTATTGGAACGGGCAGCATCTGGGGTATCACTATGGAGGGTTTACGCCTTTCGACTTTACGCTTGCCGATGTGCCTGCCGGGGCGCATGAGCTGATCGTTCGCACGGACAGCACCCTGACCACGAATACGCTGCCTTATCATATCGTGGATTGGTTCCATTACGGCGGCATCATCCGACCGGTCGAAGTCCAGCACGTATCCGACGTCTGGATCGAAAACATGCGTCTGACTTACGAAATGACCGGAGAAACAAGCGCCGACGTCCGTATCCAGCTCAACATTCGTTCGATGAGCGATACGCCGACGGAGGTTCCGGTTACGCTGTATCGAAACGAAGAGATTTTCCAAAATGATAACGCTTACTTATCTGCTAAGGGCAGCACTGAAATCGTCATTGAACAAACTTGGCAGGATTTAAGCCGTTGGGAAATGGACGACCCTGCCCTCTACCTCATCCGAGCCGTCGTCGGACAGGATGACCGCACCGACCGAGTGGGATTCCGCACCGTCGAGACTCGCGACAAAAAGATTTGGCTCAACGGCAAAGAAGTGTATCTTCAAGGCGTGAACCGGCACGAGGAACACCCGGAATGGGGCTTTGCGTTCCCGAACAAGCTGATGACCAAAGAACTCGATATCATTATGCAGATGGGATGCAATACCGTCCGAGGCTCGCATTATCCGCAAAGCGAATACTGGATCGATTTGCTGGACGAAAACGGCTTGCTGTTCTGGAGCGAAATTCCGATCTGGGGCGCCGCTTTCCCGGCAGCCGAGACGGACGATCCGCTGTTCGTCGAACGGGCGCAGGTGATGATGGACGAAATGATCGAACGGGATTTCCACCATCCGTGCATCATTTTCTGGTCGGTACATAACGAGATCGATACGCGTTCGCAGCAGGCGTACGATCTGTCGATCAAAATGACGCATCTGGTTCGCAGCAAAGACAGCTCCCGTCTGGTCGCTTATGCCACGATGCACCCGATGAGCGATATCTGCCTGGGACTGTTCGACGTGATCGGCATCAATTATTACGGCGGATGGTACTTCGGGCATGCCGAGTTCGACGAGATGCTTGAAGTCTTCCACAAACGCTGCAACGAGTACGGAGCGCAGGACACGCCGGTGCTCATGACCGAATTCGGCGGAGCCGGCGTGCAAGGCGATTCCGGTTGGGAGCCGCGCTTGTTCAGCGAAGACTATCAAGCCGAGCTGCTCAGCAAGTCGCTCAAGCTGTTCCGTTCCGACGCCAAGATCAGCGGGACTTACGTATGGCAGTTTGCCGATACGCGCGGTCAACTGATGAGTCATCAACCTCACTTCCGGGATCGGGCGCGTTCTTTTAACAATAAAGGACTGGTCAACGAATACCGCAAACCGAAACTGGCTTACCGCGTGGTCAAAGGGATCTACAAAAATCAGCAAGGCCCGTACGATTGGGGTTCCACGCTGAGTTAAACCATTAATCCTACTGCTAATGTTGGTACTTTATTCGTTTTTAATAGAAGTTTTTGCCCGTTTATGATCGTATGCGTTGTTCGTACTGACAAAAGGGCTTCCCGATATCAGGTAGCCCTTTTGTATATATCATTTGTATCAATACATTATATCCAGCATACATCCAGACTTTTATTCACCTCTTCGGATGTTACGAACCGTGCGGCGCTCCAGCGAAAAGTCGGAGTAGACCCGATCCCCGCCTTGTCCCGTAGGAGCTTGAGCCACGAGCCCTGCTTTGATCGTTTCGCCGACAGGCAGATTGAAGAAGCGGACCATGAAAAACTTGCTGCCGTCGAGCGAATAATGGAAACCGAACGACTGTCCGACGCGCGCCACTTGCAGCCATACGGAATTCCCGTCCACGTTGCTCCCGTTGGCGTCATCCGACGTATGGTTGGTCACCACGCTTACCACCGCATGCGTATCGAAGTCGGTAAATTCAAAACAAAACTTGCCCCACACGTCCAGGCTATCCATCACCATTAAGCAGGCCGCGTCATAGACGTCCTGGAAATCCACCTGCACCTTGACGCGCATCACAAAGTCCCCGGCAACTTCCGTGTAATAAAAAGGCGCATTCGTGAGAGAATCCGGTGTAATGCCCTCGCTTGAGATTGCCCCGTTATTGCAGAAAAAGTCGCTTTTCTCCGGCGCATGGATCGTTAGCTTGTCGTCTTCGAATGTAGCTTGGCTTTCGTTCAACCAATGGAATTGTTCGAAATCGCTTTTCTTCATGTTCGCTCTCCTCCTATTGTTTTCTTTTCCACTGCACATCTGAAAAACGGATCGGCCGAATGACTTTGCACGGATTGCCGGCCGCGATCACGTTAGGCGGAATATCCTTGGTCACCACGCTGCCTGCTCCGATAATGCTGTTCTCTCCGATCGTGACGCCCTGCGTAATCTTCACGTCGCCGCCCAGCCATACCCGGTCCTCCAGAATAATCGGCTTGGCATACACCCCCTTTTCCGCCCGTTCAAACGGATCTTCCGCATGGTTGGCCGCATACAATCCCGCACGCGGACCTATGTAGACGTCGTTTCCGATCTTCACTTCGTTGCAATCCAAAATGATCATATCATGGTTGATGTACACTTCGCTGCCGATCGAAATATTGAAACCGAACTCGCACCGGAAATTCGATTCGATATAGACGTTCTCGCCAACTTCATGAAATAACGTTTTCAAAATCGACATGTCATAGCCTTCGTTGGCGTTGACTTTAGCATTATATCTCCGGCACTCCCCTAACGCATGATCTCTGGCCGCTGCGACGTCTGGAGCTGCGTCATCGTACATTTTTCCGGTATTGGTGATGGCTTTGATCTTCTCGATATTCATGAAAACCTCCTGTTTTTCGCGCTTTTTTGGTAGGATGAAGAAGATGGAACACGGAGCGGCATACAATCATCCAAGAACAAATTATAGGCATCCGCTTGCGCAAACTCAATTCATTTTATTCCCAGTATCTATCACGATCTTCCCAAAAAGGAGTGTACTATGCGCGCAGACACTATGCCTCTCGACGCTACGCTTTACGAAGGCACGCAGCACGGAACGCCGGACTTTCCGATCCAATTCTATGTGGACGAGCTGCATCTTTTTCAACAACGCCAGGTTCCGCTTCATTGGCACTTCGAACCGGAGTTCTTCATCATTCGCGGCGCGACCGTTCAGGTACAAGTCGGCCATCATCTGGTAGTGCTGAATCCCGGCGAAGGCATCTTTATTAGCAGCAACACGCTTCATCGTTTCCAGCAGGTCGGTGAGACGAAGGAATGTCCGTGTCCGAACATCGTCTTTTCTGCTGAGATGATCGCCCCGCATTCCAGCGTGATCTACGAGAATTACGTGACGCCGCTGCTGGACGCACCGGATCTGCCTTATGTGGTGCTAAGCCCGGAAGTTTTTTGGCAAAAAGAAATATTGGAGCGTCTGGATACGGTGTTTGCGTTGTTGCAGGAGTATGGGCCGAAGAGTGCATATGAAGCTTTTCCTTATCTGGATTTCGGAAGTCGTGAGTTGAACGGTCAGGGGTATGAAATGCAGGTGCAAAGGGGGCTTAGCGAAGTGTGGCAGAGTTTATTCGCTCGGATAGACGAAGTGCCGCGATTCGTACAGGATAAAAAGGCTTTGCAAGCGCAAGTGCGGCTTCAGCAGATGATCGCGTACATTCGGGAGAATTATCGGAATCCGGTGACGCTTCAGGATATTACGCTGGCGGCGAATATTAGCAAAAGCGAGGCGGCGCGGTGTTTTCAGGCGTATACGAGCGTGTCGCCGATCGAGTACCTGCTGCAATATCGGGTGAAAATGGCTCAACGCCTCCTGCATCTGACGACGCAAAGCGTGCAGGAGGTGAGCCTGGAATGCGGGTTTCGGTCGTTGAGTTATTTTGTTAAGGCGTTTCGGGAGCGGGTTGGGGTGACTCCGGGGGAGTATAGGAATAATGCATCAAAATAATAAAAGCTTTATTTTAAATTAATAACTTCTCCTATATTCTAAAGCACGTTCTAATTCGGATTCATAATTAGATTGGCTTTTTTTATATTCATGTAGAATTATTCTTGCCCTTGCTTCATTATGTTGAACATCATCTAACCCAAACATTTTTATCGTTTCTTCTCCCTTTGGAGAAAGAAATTTCACAAAAATTCCACCACAGCCTGTTGCTAAAGTTAAGTGATTTTCAGGATCATCAAAATAGGGATGTACTATATTAAATTCACAATTTTTATAATTTCTATCGTAATGTACCACTGTTTCTTTTTGTCCTTTCTTTACAGGGCCGTTACAATAATGACAAGCTAAAGCCAGGTTATAAGGTAGGAATGTAAATTCTACATAGCGCGGTCTCGAAATCCCTCCTTTTCTGGCTATATGTTCAATTTCTCCTCCGCTTGTTTCCTTTAAAGGCAAGCCACAGTAAGCGCAAAGATTTGATTGAAAAATTTCTAGTGAGGCTGCTATAGTTTTTTTTAGAGATTTCACTTCTTTAGCCTCCCACTCTCCTCCCTTGTAAGGTTTTAACTTTCTCAAAATTCTCTTGTTGTTTTTAGAATAATTCAACTTCTGTGTCAACTTCTTATTTCTCAGCATTGTTTAAATACCTTTCTGCGTCTACTAATATGATATTTAGTGGATCATTTTTATCTATAGAATACTTTCTTAATTTATTTATAAGAAATCTTATTTTGTCTGTATCAGGTGTTTCTTTAGAAATTGATGATGATAATTCTCTCAAATCCATTTCAAAGTAATGATTTCGAGTTGTTCTAACTTGGAATATATTATAAAGTATATTTTCTGATGACCACGCAAACGTGTCGTACTCAATTAAGTTAGCAATGTGTAAACCTTCTTGTTGCGATAGAACAACTATGGAAGAAGAAGAGGAGTCAAGACCAGATATAAAATGATGAGAATGCGTAGCTAGAATAAAATGACAAGATGAGAACTCTTTAAATATCATTTTGAGTAGATCTATATACTCAATTTGCCAATTAGGATGTAAACTTAATTCTGGTTCATCAATTAAAATCAACGAATTATTTTTGATTTTTGAAGCAATATTTAAAAAAGTAAAGAATAGATGCTTTTCTCCAGAGCTGGCATATTCAAAGTCAAATTCATCTCCATTTTTGTTCAACAATATTTTGGGAGCATTTAAATATCCAAGATCCATTAATAATTTTAGGTATTGGTAATCATTTTCTAACACACTATAACTGCCAACAAAATCAATATTATATCTAAGTTCATCTTCGTTATTTTCTCCTATTACAATTGTTTCCCTTCTTGATTTAAGTTCATTTATAAAAGAATATATTTGCGATATTTTTTCCATATCCACATTTCTCATGCTAGAAACAGTAAAATCATCTGATTTTTTTATATTTTGGTTTCTCTTAATCATATTTTTGATTGTCGGAGGCTTCTTAAAAAGTGTTTTAATAGTTGGTTCAAATACTAACGAAAGCTTCACGTCAAACCTTAAAAAACTTAGAATTTGAGCTAACTTTTTATGAAATTCAATATTAGATTCTTGAATGATAATTTCACTTATCTTTCTACTTATAGTACTAATCCAAGTAGCATTCGATGTTCTCCGGACTCCCAAATATTCATAAGAAGATTCATCTACATCCGTAGTTGCTTTGAAAACAAATTTATCATTTACAAGAAAAGAGGAGGCAAGTACTTTTTCGGGAAATTCAAAAAATTGAAGCGATGATTTTCTTGTGTTCTTCTTTTCAAGTTCTATTTTGTATTCTTTATTTTTTAAAATATAAACAAGTGAATAGTTCTCATATCTAAGGGAGTAATCTTTATTCTTCTGAATATTTTCTAAAGCTCTAAAAACTTCTGTTATTATAGTTAGCAAATAACTTTTCCCCGCTCCATTTGATCCAATTAAAACTGTTGTAAAAGGCTGATTTCTGTGTTCTTTTATTTCAGAAAATTCAACATCGAATAAAGTTCTTCCTTTATGGTTTACTTTTAATTTTTTTAAATAAAACACTCTTGACCTCTCCTTTATACGAATTTATAAAACTCAACCTACCTCCAACCCATAAGCCCGACAAGCCTCTTCCAACCCGCCCGCGAAGTACGTCTCCGACGTCGTGAACGCCCACTCCCCGTCGATCTTCCGGAACTGCCCCAGCACCAACGTATCGCACACCGCGCTCGGCATATACTCGAACGTATGATACAGATCCAACTCGTTATCGATGGTCAGCTCGACTTTCCGCTTATACGTATCCAGCGAACCGACCACCACGATCCGCGTGCAGTGCGCAGGGAGTTTCGCCAGATCGAGAATCAGCAGCTTTTCCCACACGTTGTCGTTAATCAGCTTCACGCAGCCGCTCGGGTGATCGGGTTGGTTGTAAAACACGAAGTCGTCTTCGCCCGCGCAGCGATCGTATTCATTGACCAGAAACGCCGAAATGTCGATATCCACTTCGTCTTCCGAATCCAGCTTGGACAGCTTGAGCTTCAATTCGTGTTCCGGCGAGACGCCGATTCGCGAGCGAAGCCGGTCTTCCGTTTTGGTCAGCTGCGTTTTGTCCCACACTTCCACGCCGAGTTGTTCCGCCATCTGAAGCGCCGCACGGCTGAAATAACTCGTCGTCACCACCAGATAACTGTCGCAATCGTACATTTTCGCGCCCGCATAGACTTCCTGCACGGCCCTTACCGGCACGACGTTGCTGAAGCATTTGAGCTGTACCGCTTTGCGGACGCCGCCTTTGATGATAATCAGATCGACTCCGTAATCCGGCGCGTACGGATCGCTCGTGGGCACTTCTACGTCATAGCCAAGCTTCGTGAACAAATCCTGCATCTGATACTCGAACGTCCGGCCGTCCAGCGCGATCTCTTCCAGCACTTCCGGCGTGAACGAATAGGTCGTCGTCAGATCGGGAATGCCGTAATGCTCCGCGACCAGCTCCATCCCCGCGTCGTAGCCGTTGCCGATCGCGTTAAAGCGCCATTGGTCTTTGTACGCATACAGCGAACCCAGTTCCAACGCCGTATTGCCCGAGCAGATACGCATATCCACTTCGTACCGCAGTAGCTCCCGATTATCGTAGGTCATCAGGCGGATATACAGTTCTTCCGGTACGCCGTGCGGCATGACGAGCGTGAACAACACTTTATCCGGTCCCGCCTGCCTGATCGCCGAGAGGTTAACCGTGTACAGCTCCATATCTTCCGTCGGCAGTTCGCGTCCGTCCACATGCGTCATTCCGATCGTCGATTTGTTTCCGAAAAAAGCGATGCTTTCCGCGTCCGGCAGCCGATTGTCCGCAAGCAGCATACCTGCCGTCAGGCATTCGCCTTCCGACGTTTTCCAACCGATGCCGACCTTCAGATTGCTGGGTTCGACCGGGGTTTTGGAGCCTTTGACCACAAGCTGAGATGCGGAGCGGTCTTCCGTCTGCATCACGCGCACGCGGCCGTTCATCGGGAGATCGGTTTTGTTGATATACTGGGTGAATTTGTTGAATACTTTGCGGTAAAGCACGGAGGTGGCGAGGCCGGAGATTTTCGGAGCGTGCGTCAAGGTGACGTTTTTCGGCGTTTTTTCCGTGCAGCGCAGCGGGTAGCCCTTGATCGAAATGAAGTTCCAGAACAGATGCGGAGCGTGCATGGAGGCGATTTTGGACAGATACGGCGTCACTTCCTCGTCCGTAAACCAGATCAGATGCGTGATTTCGCTCGTCGTGAACAGTTTGGAAAACAAATCGATCTGTTCGCCGCGCGCCGGATCAAGTCCGTAGATTTGTTCTTTCATGTAAGTATGAGTATTTTCGTGCGCGAACGACAGCAGTTGGTAAAAGGAACCGTCCTGCTGAGCCACTACTTTGACCGGACCGCTCAGCGTTAACGGAGACAGTTTGTTGAACACGGTCTGCATATTGTTGCGCTTCATGTATTTTTGCAAGCCTTCCGCGACGTTGACGATCAGGATGACTTTCATTTGGTCTCCCTCGACGCTTTGGCGATTTAAGTAGGATTGATACGAACTGCGGTAACTGCTGGACCCCATAAGATGCCCCTCCTTGAGGAAATTTCTCTCTAAAAATAAGTATAGTGCTAAAGTTCCACTTGCTCTCTAAATAGTACTCTCTTTTCTTCTGGAAGTGAATGCACAAAAAGAAAAAAAGAGCCGATTCTATGCGTAGTCCGCACCTGAAGGCTCTTTTTCGCTTATCCTATTTTCTAATTTCTACACGCTACTCCAACTCGATCTTCCGGTCTCTAAAATAAACTTCCCGATCCTTCTCGTTGATCTCCCGCATCACTTTGCACGGATTGCCTACAGCAACTACATTGGCCGGGATATCCTTGGTCACGATGCTACCGGCTCCAATGACCGAGTTGTCACCGATGGTGACGCCCGGAATAATGATCACGCCTGCGCCGATCCAGCAATTTTTGCCGATATGTACAGGAGCATTGTATTGATAGGCTTTTTCGCGGAGTTCAGGCAGGACCGGGTGTCCGGCGGTCGCGATCGTCACGTTCGGCCCGATCATTGTATAGTCGCCGACATGGATATGCGTATCGTCCACCAGCGTCAAGTTGAAGTTCGCGTAGATGCCCTTTCCGAAATGAACGTGGTGGCCGCCCCAATTCGCGTGCAGCGGAGGTTCGATATAACAGCCTTCTCCGATCTCGGCGAACATTTCCTTTAAAAGCGCCTGACGGCGTTCTCCCTCCGACGGGCGTGTCAGGTTAAAGTCGTACAGCCGTTCTTGGCATTTCATTTGTTCGTGCATCAACTGTTCGTCACCCGGCAAATACAGATCCCCGTTATGCAATTTCTCTCTAATATCCATCTTCTGCACTCCTTTAAAATAGCTTCGACGCTCGGTTATGTAGTAAGCGATTACAAGTAAGCTTATCCGATGATTTTCGAAAAGGGAATAGCGAAAGCAAGATTCAACCATATTGACACTCCTACATCCCGATGATATATTGTGCATACACGATATACACGCGATCAAGGAGATGAGAATATGATCATGCTGGATGTAAAAAACCTGAACAAGACGTTTCCGCACTTTCAATTGAGCAACGTTTCTTTTCAACTGCCGCAAGGCTATATTATGGGCTTCATCGGGCTAAATGGGGCGGGCAAGACTACCACGATCAAGTCGATCCTGAACCTGATTGCGGCGGATAGCGGAGAAATCAGCATCATGGGCAAAAACATGAACGAGCACGAAGTTGAATTGAAGCAAGCCGTCGGTTACGCGTTCGGCAACGTTGACTTTTATACGCGCAGCAAACTCAAGACGTTGACCGGCGTCTACAAGACCTTTTACGACAATTGGAACGAAGAATCGTACCGCCACTACGTTCAAAAGTTCAAATTAATCGAGGACAAAAAGATTGCCGAGCTATCCACGGGCATGAAGGTGAAGTACAGCCTGGCCCTCGCTCTCTCCCACGGCGCGAAGCTGCTGATTTTGGACGAGCCGACGAGCGGACTTGATCCGGCGGCGCGCGACGATCTGCTGGACGTGTTCCGCGAACTGGTGCAGGACGGGGAGATCAGCATCCTTTTCTCGACCCATATCACCTCCGACCTGGAAAAGTGCGCGGACTACATTACGTACATCCATGACGGGCGAATCATTAACAGTGCGGAAAAGGAAGAATTCGTCGATGCGTATCGCCTGATCAACGGAAAAGTGGAGGACCTAGAGCTGATCAAGGATCGGATGATTTCATATAAAGTGACTTCGTTCGGTTTTACAGGCTTGATCTTGACAGAGAACTTCACGCCTTCGCCTGCATTCAAATCCGCGATTCCGAACCTCGAAGAAATCATGATCTATTATTCCAAAAAGGAGGCTGCCCATGTATAATTTGCTGTTGAAAGAAGTAAGGCTCGGCGTAAATCCGTTTTTCTTCGTGCTTCCTTTTATTACAGGAGCACTTATGCTGATTCCCGGCTGGCTGTACTTTATTGTGCCGCTGTACTTCTGCATGATTACGATTCCGAATATCTTCGGTGGTTATAAAAGCCAAAACGACTTGATGTTCACCAGCATGCTGCCTGTCAATAAGAAGAATGTCGTCCAGGCGAAGGTGCTGCTCATCGTCTTGTTGGAGGTTCTGCACGTGATAACAGCGATGATTTACGGTAAAATCAGCTTGAGCCTGTATCCGCATCTCAACTATATTTTCTTCAAGCCGACTCCCGGTTTTTGGGGATTGACCTTGATCATGTTGGCGTTATTCAATCTCTTTTTCATCTCGATGTATTATAAAACGGCCTACAAGTACGGAGCGGCAACGCTTGTCGCGAGTACGGCTGCCGTGTTGTTCGCGGGCGGAGCCGAATGGCTGGGCATTCAAAATCAGTTCGTATCCGACTTATTCAAAGGCAGCGGTTCCGGCGACGGCTTGATTCATTATTCAATTCTGCTTACGGGGGTATTGATCTTTGCCGCATTGACGTTCATCGCGTATCGCATTGCCTATCAACGATTCAAGAAAGTAGAAGTGTAACGGCATGAATATCATGATCTCCAACACCTCCGAAAAACCGATCTATCAGCAAATTTTCGAACAAATCAGCGCTCAAATCCTCAAAGGCGAGTTGGAAGGCGGTTATTCGCTCCCTCCGATTCGCCAAGCGGCCGTGGAACTTCAAGTCAGCATCATTACGGTGAAAAAAGCCTGGGAAGAGCTTGAGCGGTCGGGCCTGATCTATACGGTAACGGGCAAAGGCTGTTTTATCACAGAACTGTCGCCTGATCGTATGATCGAGAAGCGCAATGAAATGATCCTCAAGCAGATGGCGATCGATGTCGAGTATTACCAGTCGTTCGGACTGACGCTGGAAGAAGTCGTTGCTTTGTTGAAAAATATTTATGAATGAAAACACCCCGCTTCGACGCAGCATTCCGTGCGCGCCGAAGCGGGGTGTTTTCATATATGCGGCATGCTTGATTATCCTTCATCCCTTAATCTATCCGATCTTTTTCACCATTCGATACATGGAAAAAGCAGGCTTGTTGATTTCTCCCGAAACGGTATAGCCCAAGCGCTGATATAATTTGAACGCAAGCTCGTTTTCCTTTTTAACGGTTAAGGAGCATTTGGAGTAGCCTTGCAAAACGGCCTGTTCTTCGGCAAAAGCAAGCAGCTTGCTGCCTATTCCCAGTCCTCTGCTTTCCGGCAAAGAAGCAATCGTTCCGATATGGAATTCGTCCTCCTCGCCCTCCTTCATGCTGATCATGGAGTACAGCAGCTTGAGATGAGCCATGTTGTAGCGGATAAGTTGAAATTTTCGCAAAGCAAGCAGCTGCTTGAATGTAGGCCAGGCCAAGCGGTTCAATAGTTTGATCGGATAACAAGTCATCATTCCGACGATCCGTCCGTCCACTCGCGCTTCGAAAGCGTATTGATGGCTAAAGCGATTTTCGCCGTTTTTCCATAGTTTGCGGAACGTGCGGGCCAAGACGTTTGGATTCTCCGATCCCGATAAGCAGTAGGCCATGTAATCCAGCGCCATCTGATTCAACTTTCCTCCGACAACAGAGTTAGCATTCGCTTTTTGAATGACGATTTCGGACTTGATGGAACTCATGCGAACGATACCTCCTTTTATGATATTACATCTTGAAAAATGATTTAAAAAATATCAATTGATATATTTATCTATCAAAAATAAGCATGAATCAACCTTTTCCGATTGATCCTACCAAGCCGAACGAATAGATGGATTTCGCTCGCCCGCCGCCGAAAGTCAATTCTTTTTGAAACCCTGATAGAAGGTGCTCACCACGAGTTCCGCAGCGGAATTCCTCGCGATATTGCCTTCGAATACTTGCTGCCAGGTCAAAAACAAAAGCGAATACAGAACGTCGACGATCCAATTCTTGTTCACATCTTCGCGGAAATGACCTTTCTGCTGAAGAAAATCGATCGCATGCAATAAAGGTTTTCTCAGGACTTGATCCTTTTCTTCGATTTCCTTGTTGCTGTTGACGCTGGGATCATGGTTCAAAAAGTAAATTTTATCGCCCAACGGGATCAAAGCCTCGATCAGTTCGGGAATATAGGATTCGTAACGGTCTTCGTCCAGCTTGATCGGTTGAATCGTCTCGGCTACCACTTCGATCGCCCGAAAGCTCAAGTGGACCATCAGCTGTTCCCGATTTTCGACATAGCGGTGCAAGGTAGCGATCCCTATGCCTGCAGCGTCGGCGATCTCGTTCATGGATGCCCCCGGATTTTCGATCAGGCACTTCGTGGCTTCGTCCAAAATCGTATTCAAACGCATCTGTTTGATTGAAGTCAGTTCTTTCTTTTTCATATTACACCTCGTAGTGAGCGATCGTATTTTAAGCAAAAATGACCCACTTGATAGTATAACATATCATTTCGTTCAAGAAACAAACTTCAAACCGACAATACTTAAAATAATACCGCCTACAAAAGCCAGCTTTTTCATATTCTTAGGCTCTTTGAATAGATACATGCCCAATAATACGCTTCCCGAAGCTCCTACGCCGGTCCAGATTCCGTATCCGACGCTAATCGGTATTTCTTTCAGAGAAAAGGAAAGCAAAATGAAGCTGGAAGCCATAAATACAGCCATGATCGCGGTATATTTCCATTTGGTGAATCCTTCGGAAAGCTTCAGAAAAATTACGCCGCCGACTTCGAACAATCCTGCCAAAACCAAAAATATCCAACTCATCGCTGCGCACCTGCTTCTTTGGGCGAAGTAGATACGACTTTCAGGCCGATGATGCAAGAAATCAGAGTGAATACCAAAATGATTTTGGGCAGACTCACCTGATCGCCCATAAAGATCATACCGAGCACGGCCGTGCCGAAAGCTCCCAAGCCCGTAAATACGGCATAAGCGGTGGATACCGGAATCACCTTTAACGACTTAGCGAAGAAATAAAAGCTGCCTACCATCAAAACGGCTGTGGGAATCACGATTTCCACCTTTGAGAAGCCGTCGGAAAGCGACAATCCCAGTGCCCAACCGATCTCTAAAATACCGCCTACGATAAGAAATAACCACGCCATACGAATACCTCTCCTTACGCTTTTGAATTTTCCCAGTCGATTCTGTAGTTCGGATCGATCGTCGACCCGCTGAACAAGCCGATATCAAAGCCGCTGCTGAAGTCGAAGCCTTTACTGACATCAAAGATTTCCAACGTATTCTGTATTGCTTCGATCCGCTCTTTGCGATCGGCTTCCAAGTAATGCAGCGCATCGGCATAATGATGATTGTGCAGCATTTTAGCCAAATACATCGCATCTTCCAAGGCAACCGAGCAACCACAGCCCGTGTTCGGATTGATCGTATGCGCGGAATCGCCGATCACTGCGACGCGGCCGTTGGACCAACTGGGGATGGGATCGACGCAGTGAATTTGTTTGGGGATGATACGGAACGATTTTTTGACGATCTCCGACAACATGCCTTTTTCCCCGTAACGCGACAGCAAATCCGCTTTGATTTCGTCCGTATTTTTAAAATCAAAGTCTTCTTTCGCCTTTTTCCGTTCTTGATAACCGGATGCTTGCCAGGAGAGATTCATTTCATGCGTCGGATGGCTTTTGGAGAACAAGAAATTGGCATTCTGCGTGAAATAGAAAAGCTCGTCCCCTTCCAAAAGATCGCGTACCGCTTCGTGATCGAGGTCTTTGAACGAAGCGATTCCGTATAAAGCCCAAGATTTGGCGTAACGCAGCATATGGGACGGAAACAGTTGATTTCTTACGGTCGAATGCAGCCCGTCAGCGCCGACCAGCAGCGTTCCTTTTTCCTGCTGCCCGTCTTCAAAATAAGCGGTGACGGAAAAGGCGTCCTGCGAGAACTTGACGAGTTTTTTGCCGTATCGAATCTCGACGCCGCTCGACTTCGCTTTTTGCATCAAAATCTCGACGAGATCCGAACGCTGCATGTAGATGGATCTTCGGCTGAAGTCGGAATCCTGCCTCAAATGAATCAAAGCAATCTCGGTATCGTCGGTAGCCAAAATCCTCATTCGGTCTGCCGAGTGGCTGTTGGATTGAACAGACTGTTCGATCCCCAATTGCCGCATCACGTGAACGCCGCTTTTGTTGATACGGAAACTGGAACCTTCCACTCTTTTGTAAGGATGATGCTCATAGACGGTGCAATCCATTCCTGCTTTTTTCAAAAAGATAGCCAAAGCCAAACCGCTGATACCCGCGCCGATAATGATAACCTTTTGTTCCATGACTCATCCTCCTTTTTTGATAAAAATAATAATCATTAAAATAATATTTTTATCATTTGATAGTATTTTATATCATATTTTTCGTGAAATCAAATGTACGGTATTGCAGACGTTATCGATGTCAGATGACAAGATGCTTGCCGATGCGTCGTTCCGGACAAAAAAAGAATCTGCTTCGGCGCATTGCCGAAACAGATTCTTTTTTTAAGCGTTAAACGCGATTCCTGCATAGACGCTGCCGAAGCCTACCGTACCGTTACCGTTAACTTGGACGTTCGAGTCTCTCCGGCTGCATTTTGCAAAGCGGCTTCATACTCATAAGTGCCTGCTGCCTTACCCGAAATGCTCGTTGTTGCCGATTGCGCACCAGGCGTTCCGGCTTGCAGGGCTTGCGTATCCACCAAAGTTCCATTCTCGTACAAACGATACTCCGTTGCATTCGTGCCCCACCACAGATTCATGCTGATCAGATAATTGCCGTCTTGATCCCAGTTGTCATGCGACAAAACGGCTTGCCCCGGAGCGGCGTCCGTGACCGTCACGGTCAGCGGCGCGCTGGCGGTAGTGCCGAGTGCATTAGTCAGCTCGCCCGTGTAGATATAGGTACCGTTAGGCTTACCGGTAATATCCACCTTCACGGATTGCGCGGAAGGTGATTGATCGGTCAGCGGTACTTCCTTGATCAGCTCCCCGTTCTCGTAGAGCTTGAACGAAGTGCCGTTATTGCCCCACCACAAATTCATCGTGATGGTGTAATCCCCGTCTCTCAAGCCGCTGTCGTGACCGTTGTTATCCGAAAGAACAGCGACTCCCGGAGCGCCCGTTGCAAGCGGCGGCGCGAAAGCGATCGAGATTTCCAATACTTGCTCCGCTTCTTTGTTCCCTGCGGCATCGACGCTCCAATAGGTAATACGATAGCGTCCTTCTTCGTTCAGTGTCAGAAGAGTGCCTTCGACAGCCTCTCCGTCATTAATTCGGTAATAGGTCGCCGCTACGCCCGATCCTTCATCCGTTGCTTCAAAGCGAACTTCGACGGCTGAGGTGTAGGAACCGTTTTGCAAATTGCCTGTCGGCGTCGTGGTTGTCTGCGGAGCTGTATGATCCGAACCATCCTCCAACGTTACGAAAGCAGACAGCGGGATATTCAGTTCCTTGACCAGACCCGCTACGAGCTTGGATACCTCGATTGCGCCGTTCATTTGCAAATGCGTATTGTCTTCCGTGCTGCCGACCCACATGAAGATCGACTTGGTGCCTTCCGTGCCGAGTTCGCTGAAGTACTCCCAGCTTGCCTGGTTCAGATCCACCAGCAGCGTATTCGTTTCTTGAGACACTTCTTTCATGGCCTGTACATATTCAGGGAAGCTTTTGTTCAGCACGTCTCCCGTATAGTCGCGGCGGTTCACGGGTGTCACGAGAACCGGAGTTGCCCCGCGTTGGTTCGCGCCGTCGATATACGTTTTCAGATAGTCTTTGAATTGTTCCGGCGTCAGATAACGTTCCGGACGGGACGGCGTAGAGTCGTTATGCGACCACTGCATGAACAGATAATCGCCTTCATGCACGTCCAGCAGCAGATCGTTCAGATGTCCGCCGACCAGGAAGGTCTTGCTGCTCAAGCCTCCGATCGCCCGGTTATCGACGCTCACTTCGTTCGGATCGAAGTATTGGCCCAGCGTCTCGCCCCAGCCGGCTTGCGGACGATACGTCTCGGCATAATTGGCTACGGTGGAATCGCTCGCCAGATAGATTGTCGGACGATCGGCCGTGCCATTATCCGGCAGACGCTCAAGGGTCAAAGCGTTGATCTTCGGCGAATTGCCTGCAAACTCGAAGTTGAATACGCCGTCGATCAGCGCTACGTCGTACGTCACTTCCTTGAACTCGCCTTTGGCGATGGTCGCCAGCGGGAGCTTGGTCATCTGCTCCGTGATCACGCTGGTGCTTGTCGATTCCCCGGCATCGCCGACGATCATCGTCACGCGATAGTTCGCCGGTTCCATTTCCGCCAGGAAGGAGGTCGCGTTCACTCGGGTGAAGTCTTCCTTCAGGGCGTCGCCTGTCTCCCGATTCTCGTCCTCGGTCAAAGCCGTATCGGCAAAGCCATAGCCGTTGCCTTCGATATAGGCATGATCGGCCGTGACTTGCGTGTAGCCGTCGGCGATCGCTCCCGAACCGAAATCGAATTTGTATACATTGACCGGTTCAGCAGGTTCTGTCGCTAACGAAGCTCTGGCGACTGTCAGCATGTTCAAGGCATGATCGACCTGGGCAGGCGTTGCCGCCTTGTCGATGATGGCTTCGGCGGCCGTCAAAGCCTTGCTCAATACGGCACGCGAAGCTTCCGTATAAGGCGACAGATCCAGTTCTTGGATCTCTGCGTACAAAGCTTTCAACGCGGTCTGATCGCCGGATTCCGGCGGAAGTTCCGTGCCTTCGATCCGCACATTGTCGATCGCCGTCGTCCAGTTCAACGTACCCGCTCCGCCTTTTCTCGTACCCAGGAAACGAAGGGATCTTACATTATCCGCATAAGCTCCCGGACTCAGCTCCAATCCTTCGAATGTCTGAGTTACCGTTGGATTGCTTCGGCTCGTGAGTGTCAGATCCAGCGTTTTGCTGGCGAAGTTAATCGTGGCATTCACGTTGACCCATTGATTTTTTGGAATCGTGGTCGCCGTGCCGCCTTCAGGGATCGCGGTGTTGCCTCCTGCATAATCCGCGACGTATGGACCCACGAAGTAATGCAGATTGGCATCGCCGTTTTTGGCAACCAGCGTAAACAGTGCATTTTCATTCGAATCCTGCACGGTCAGATGACCTTCCGAAGGAAATGCCGCTACATTGCCGGATTGCCAATCGAAATTCACATCGACTTTGTCGCCGTTCACGGCATCGAAGATGCGGAAGGTCTTCGCCCGATGGCCGGAGCCGCTGCCGTTTAACGACAACACTTTGCTTCCGTTCTGGTCCACGACCGTGCCTGCCATCGTTCCTCCGATCCCCGTCGCATTGATCAGGGAGTATTGAACATCGGCCGGATCGCCTTCGAAATCTTCTTCATAGAGCTGCGCTTCCGGTTCCGGCTCCGGTTCTTCAATATCCGGGTCAATGACCAGGGGCGAGATGCTCAGTCCCAGATCCTTGACCGCGTTTGCAACCAAACCCGCAATTTTCTGGGCGCCGTAATGGCTGAAATGGGTATTGTCGTTAATGCCGTTCGGGTATTTCGGATACTCGCCCGGATTGGCGTACAGGAATACTTTTTCCGTCGCCGTATTGCCGATTTGGTCGTAATATGCCACGCTCAATTGGCTGAGATCGACCAACGGTACATTTAGCTCTGCCGCGACTTCTTTGGCAGCCTGCACGTATTCCGGGAAGCTGACGTTGAATTCCTGAGTCACCGTATTGAAATCGCGACGACCGACCGGAGTGAGCACCACCGGAGTCGCGCCGCGCTGCTTGGCCCCGTTGATATAACGCGCCAGATACGTTTTGTAATCCGCCGGCGAAGCATACCGATCCGGAATGCCCGCGCTTGCATCGTTATGGCCGAAGGAAACAAACAGATAATCGCCCGGTTTGATGCGCTGCAAAATCGTATCCAAACGGCCGTCTACCAAGAACGACTTACTGCTCCGACCGCCGATCGCGTTGTTCACGACGACCGCTCCGTTCGCAAAGTAACGACCGAACTGTTGGCCCCAGCCTTCTTGAGGCGCTTGCGATTCGCTGTAAGACTGCATGGTTGAATCGCCAGCCATATAGAGCGTCGCGGCGGCTCCGGCCTCTTTGTCCGGATACTTCTCAATGATAATATCCTGAATATCAATCGCCGTGCCCGTGAACAAGAATTCGAGCTGTCCGTCCACTAAGGCTACGTCATACGCGTATTCCAGCGGTTCGCCTGCCGTGACCGAAGTCACAGCCAGCTTCTGCACATATTCGGATTTGACGCCGACGTTGGAGTCGCGCGAGTCGCTTCCGAGCCGTAACGTGACTTTGTAATTCGCATCCGGCAGGTCTACGGCGAATGTCGTTCCCGACTGAACGGATACCTGATCCGCTTCCGCAATCACGCTGCCGATATCCGTAAAGCCGTATCCGGTCTGCTCATTATAAAGTGTATCTTGAACTCCCGTATTGCCTGCTGCCGGTTCCGTGCCGAAGTCGAAACGATATACGGACTCCGTCTGTTGGCCTCCGCCGACCAAGTTCAGTTCTGCTTTCGGGAATTCGGTTGCTTCCGCGCCGATATAAAATCCGGTATGCGGAGGCTGATTATACGCAACATTTTGCCAGGCAATCCCCAGTCGGTAGATGGGGTCTTGCATCAGGGTAGGAATGCGGTATTCCGTCGGAATCGTTGTTGTATACAGACGGTATTCCGAACTATCTTCGCTCCGCACCAGAATTTCTTCGCGCCAATCGCCAAGAAGATCCGCCTGAAGCGCCGGATTTCCCTTGGTATGATTGTTGGTCAACGCACCGTTGGCACGGAAAATTTCATTCAGCTTCTTATTCTCGTAATCCCATTTGTAAACGAGAGGAATGCCTTTTGCCGTGCTTGCGTCCCATTCATGGTCGAACAGTTCGCGCTGCAAATCGCCGTCCCACCAGATCGCGAAGTTTGCCGTTTTCGGCGATTGTTCCGGCGTATACACGACTTCTCCGGTTGCTGAGTACGTGCTCGTGACCGGAATGCTTTGCCCATCTGTGATGGTGGTCGCCCACGATTCATAACCCGGATGATTCGGATCGATGTCCGCCGACATGCCGCGTCCGGTATCCCGGCCCGTGAATTCGCCCCAGATGATCTCTCCCGTCCCGGCTTCGCGCATCTCGACCCCGTATGTAGCGTTGGTATGCTCGTGCACGCTCATGACCTGATACCCTTCGCGGTTCGGATCGAGCTTGCCCGCATGAATGGCATCCCCGTGTCCGAGTCCGGTGCTGTACATCAGCGTTCCGTCGTCGTCGATCGCCAGCGCCCCGAACATAATCTCGTCTTTGCCGTCTCCGTCGGCGTCGAGCACGCTCAAGTTATGGTTGCCCTGCGATTCGTACTCTTTGCCCGCTTCGTTCGTATCGAATTCCCACCGCTTTACCAACTGACCGCCCTCATAATCGTAAGCGGCGATAACCGTACGCGTGTAATAGCCGCGGCTCATGATGACGCTTGGCGTAGAACCGTCCAGATAAGCAATGCCGCCGAGGAAACGGTCCACACGGTTGCCGTAGCCGTCGCCCCAGTCACTGACATTGCCTCTCGGCGGATCATAATCGACTGTCGAGACAGCCGCTCCGGTCTGTCCGTCGAACAGCGTCAGATACTCGGCACCGGATAAAATATAGCCCCCGTCGTTACGGTAATCCTTTGTCCCATCACCGATTACCGTACCTTGACCGTCAACCGTACCGTCAGCCGTTTTCACGACGACTTCGGCTTTTCCGTTACCGTCCAGATCGTACACCATCAATTGCGTGTAGTGAGCGCCCGCCCGGATATTGACGCCCAGATCGATCCGCCACAGCTTTGTTCCATCCATCTTGATCGCGTCGATATAGACATTGCCCGTATACCCGGCTTGCGAGTTGTCCTTGGAATTGCTTGGGCTCCACAAGAACACGATCTCGTATTCGCCGTCGCCGTCCAGATCCGCTACGGAAGCATCGCCCGCGTAATACGTATACGTGCCGCCGTCTTTGGTTCGACCGTCGGCAGGCTTATCCAGCGGAATCGGCAGATAATCGTTATGCCAGACCGATACGACCTCCGGCTGCATCTGTTCCTTGCCACCGATGACTGTCGAGACCTGATACTGCGAGCTATCGAAGCCCGTCGTATCGAGATAGTTCGTGACATCATCGATTGGTGTCGCGTTTACTTTGGTGCCGTTTTTATATATATTGAAAGCGATATCATTCGGGTCCGTGTTCAAGTACCTCCAGCTCAAAAAGACACCGTTGTCCGTGAGTACAGCCACCAGCCCGCGATCCAAATACTCGGCTTGACGCGCGGTTGCTAAATCTGTGTTTTCCGCATTTGCCGGTACTGGAGGAATAACCAATGAAACGACCATAAGTAAGGCTAAAAAGGCGACAGCTATGGATTTCTGAACGGAACCTTTTCTGCGGTTCATCGAATAAATCCCTCCTGTTTGTGAACATCGATTTTGGATTTTGACCTTTATTTTCTGCGGTTCAATCACAAATCCCCCTTTCTTGGTAGCGTTTACAATTATTCTACAAGTACTTAAAAAGCCACACAATCTAAAAAACGTGACTTCTTCTATAACAGAATTGACTTTTTTATGGGAGTTGAGAAGATGAATCAGACGGTTTCTTTTGCTTTTCGCAACGAGGATGCGGCAATTATGACGATCGACTCCGTAGGCTGGCAGAATGTATCCCACCCCAAATATCGCTGCTCCAGCGACGCAAGGCCAGACTATGGACACGTCGTTTTCCAATATACGCTGAGCGGTCAAGGATACCTGGACATCGAAGGTCAGACCCTCAAGCTGTCAAAAGGTCATGCACTCGTGGTGAAAGTCAACGAAGAGCATTGTTATTACTATAAAGAAGACAGCACGGAGCCGTGGGAGTTTGTGTGGATCAATATTCGGGGCGACGAGGCGAACCGGATCTGGAATCTTGTCATCGAAAAGGAAGGGCATGTGATTAAGCGAGGCGCAGACTCCCCCTTGATCCAGGAGCTGTGGAATATCATTCGGCTGATCCATCAGGAAAAGGTGACGGATCGATACCAGCTGTCGGTGCAGGTGTATCAATGGCTGCTTACGCTGGTGCAGAGCAGTCGGAATGCGGAAAAAGATATCGGAGCTGTGTCGACGACGACCCTCGAAAAATGCAAGCAGTACATCCGGGAGCATTACGCCTCACCGATCACGTTAGACGTATTGGCTAAGCATTGCGACATCAACAAGCATTACCTTTGCCGCCTGTTCCAGCGATCCGAACAAACCTCGCCGCTCGCTTATCTCAAGGATCGGCGGGTCGAAGCCGCACTGACGATGCTGCGTACAACCGAGCTGCCTATTTCCTTGATCGGTCAAAAATGCGGCTTCGAGAGTCCCAGCTACTTCGGCAAAGTATTCAGGCAATACATGTCCATGTCCCCTACGGAGTATCGGCTGAACAAGTTGGAGTTTCCGTACGATGCGATTTATTATGAGTAACTGTATAAAAGGCTTCGATGTATACACAAGGTATACGCCGAAGCCCTTTTTTCATGCTATAAAAAAACCTCCGGTTCCAATCGGCATGCCCAATCCCCTCTTACGCCTTAACTATGTCCAATAATCGGATGCGGCGTATAGGGCTCTTCCAACCAAGCCAGTTCCTCCGTCGCGAGCTTCAGATCAAGCGCTCCCATCGCATTTTCCAAATGAGCGATCTTCGTCGCCCCGATAATCGGAGCCGTGATCGGCTCTTTATGCAGCAGCCACGACAACGCGATATGCGTACGAGGCACGCCGTGCCGATTCGCCAATTCCGCCACGCGTTCGATGATGAGCCGATCCGCCTGCGCCGTTCCGTCGTACTTGGATTTCTGCACCTGATCGCTCTCCGAGCGCTGCGTCGTATCCGAGATATCCCGCGTCAATCGACCGGAAGCGAGCGGACTGTATGGAGTTACGCCGATCCCTTCCGCACGACACAAAGGCAGCATCTCCCGTTCCTCCTCGCGATAAATCAGATTCAAGTGGTTCTGCATGGATACGAATTTCGTCCATCCATTCCGCTCTGACGTATACAGCGCCTTCTGGAACTGCCACGCGTACATAGCCGAAGCCCCGATATACCTGGCTTTTCCGGATTTCACGACATCATGCAGCGCCTCCATCGTTTCCTCGATCGGCGTGCGATCATCCCAACGATGAATGATGTACAGGTCCACGTAATCCGTGCCCAGGCGCTTAAGGCTTTTGTCGATTTCGCTCAGGATGGCCTTCCTCGATAAGCCTGCGCCGTTAGGCCCTTCGTGCATACGCCCATGCAGCTTCGTCGCCAGTACCACCTCGTCGCGATTGGCATAGTCCTTGATCGCCCGGCCCAGAATTTCCTCGCTGGCTCCCATCGAATACACATTGGCCGTATCGAAAAAGTTAATACCCAGTTCCAACGCTTTGCGAATGACCGGACGGCTTTCTTCTTCGTTCAGCACCCAGGAATGAATCCATTTGCTCGGGTCGCCGAATCCCATGCAGCCCAGACAAAGCTTCGAGACGTCGAGTCCCGTATTCCCTAGTTTCACGTATTCCATTTCGGTATCCTCCTTTTCGATCCGCGATCCGTCGATTCGGATCAGGCTTTCTTCGTTATGCCTTCGATTATGACACGAAACTTCGACCGTCCCTATTCGTATTCCTGCCCGAATTTTGCCTAAAACTCTCAAGTCCCTTTTTGAAAAACGAAAGATCGGATAAAATGGGCTTAAGTGAAAAGTGCCGGATTATTTCAGAAAAAGGAGTGATTGTGATGAGCGAAACCCTTTATAAAAGGACTGAGGAATTGTCTGGCGATAACCCTACTTTAAAGCAATTGATCCAAAAACACGCGCAAACGGACGGTGTGCACTCTACGCCGATCCCTTCGTTGTTTTTGATTCGGGAATCGGAAGTCAGCGAGCCGGTCGCCCGGGTGAACGAAATCTCTTTTTGCCTAATCGTCCAAGGAGAAAAGGTAGTTTGGCTCGGTGAACAGCGTTTTCGCTACGGGCCGGGTCATTATGTCGTCGCCTCCGTCGAGCTTCCGGTCACGGGACAGATCGTTCAGGCTTCCCCCGATCTACCGTATCTGGCGTACAAGATCGAATTCACTTCGGTCGAAGTGCTAGATGTGATGAATGATGCCAACCTGAAGCCGACGCGCGACAAAAAATCCAAGCGGGCTATGTTTGTGGGCGATATGGAGGCGCCTTTGCTGGATGCGGCAATCCGACTCGGCTGCTTATTGGATCAACCGCAGCATATTACCGTTCTGGCGCCTATTTTCAAAAAGGAGTTGCTATACTGGATTCTGCAAGGTCCACACAGCGATTCATTGAAACAAATGGCGGTGGAAGACAGCAGCGCTCGGCGAGTCCGTACGGTCATTGAACATATTCTGGCGAACTACAGCCAAACGCTTCCTGTCGAAGAGCTGGCTCGGCTGGTCAACCTGAGCGCGTCATCGCTGCATCGGCAGTTCAAGGAGGTGACCGCGATGAGCCCGATCCAGTTTCAAAAACAACTTCGGCTCCAAGAAGCAAGACGCCTGCTGCTAAGCGAATCTTCGGATATTGCCGGCATCGCGTTTCGCGTCGGTTACGAAAGCCAGTCGCAATTCAGCCGGGAGTATTCGCGCTTGTTCGGCAGCTCGCCGCGTGCGGATATTCGGCAGATGAAGGAGCGGTATGGTGGATAGCACGGCTTGAATCGTCGATTGATGTTCTTCACTTAAAGTTTGATCGTTTTTTCCGGAAGTTCCATGTCATAATGCACCAGTTCCACAACCAGACTTCCGTCAAACGTTTTGTCCACGAGGCCGATCGCGGTTGTTCGAAGCTTGACGCCCTTAGCGTCCGGCCGGCTTTCCGACGAATAGAATACGGAGAAGAGCAGCTTCCCGGCTGTATCGGCATGAGTCATAAATTTAGGCTTGGTATCCAAATAATCTTTGGAATAGAACTGCAATCGCAGATCGTCTTCGGATTCATATTCGACAACAGCCAGATCCTGATGTTTGGGACAAGCCAACTCAAGCCCGCCCAGATATTGTTCCTTGAACTGCTGCCATTCTTCTTCCGTCGAGCTCTGCGGAGCAGGCTTTGCGAAATTCGCTTCGGCTTGTGCCCAAACATCGTCGCGTTTCAAAGCTTTGATCGAGAAAAAACGATTTTGCTTCGTAACCGGATCGTAAAAGGAATGCTTGATTTCGTTTGTCGCATCTCCTAATTCCAGCACGATCGGCTCTGTATGTACAGCAACCGTGCGTGAAGTGCTGTTAAACTTCAACGTGATATCCAGTTCCTTTTCCAAATCCAGATCGGGAAAAGGCCCGGAAGCGTCCTGCTCGTAAAAAGTCAAAAACAAACGATCCACGCTGACGTCCGCAAAACTTGCCAACTCCATTCCTTTTTCGACAAAATGCTGCAACTTCATATGCGCTTCGTGGTCCTGTTCCGTACAGAACGTCGACTGCGACGTACCGAATGTCATGAGCTGCCCTTGAATGATCATCTTGGAGATGGAATCTTCCTGATCGCCGAAAACCACCTTGTCTTGTAAAGCCCCCTGCATGCGCTGGCGATGGGTTCGGTTCTCTTCAGGTTGGTAATCCGGATTTTCTTCATACACCCAGTCCGGAATTTGGCGCAGCGTCCACAACTTATGGCGGCCGTTCTCCGATGTGATCGAAATCAACAGAACATCCGCATCGTTGATACTCACCAGACGATTCAACATGATTTCACGATCAGGAATCAGCATAGTCTCTTTAAGTTCTTTAAATCGCATAAAGACCTCCTTCGACTTATAAATACAATAAAAAATCAAATTCCATTTTTTACTATATAACAAAAAAAGGAGTTTTAGAACTCCTTCCAACATGTTGATAAAGTCCGACGTAGCTGAAGCGAGAAGACGGAGAGAGAAATTCAGGTCAATACGCCTTTGAACTCGGAAAGCTTCTCCTTGAATGTTCTTCCCGCAGCTTTACGAGTGAGACAGCGGATTGTGAAGCATTTCGAAGAAATGCACTTCGGAAACATACACTTATAATTTTCTCGCAGTCTTCTCGCTTCCCGCTCCCGCGTGACTTTCTCATGAAGTTCCTCGTCCCCACAATGTAGTTGCCAGACATCCGCACCCCGCAACAAACACCAGTATCCCTAGTGGAGCAGGCGTTCCATTCGAAAAAGCACCCAGTAACGCCGAACCGATCATACCTCCTCCGTACTGCGCGCAGCCGAGCAAAGCCGAAGCCGATCCGACATATTCTTTTACACTGGACAGGGCACTGGATATGGCATTCGCGGCAATCAATCCATTGGTCGAAGCAAACAAGAAGAGCGACGATGCCATGAGCGGCAATCCTCCGATCCCAGTCATACCTGTACAAACCGTCATCAATCCAAAGCACGCAGCCGCAATAACCCCGATGCGCAGCAGGCGATCTGTGCCATAGCGCTCGACGAGTCTGGCATTGAGCATGTTCATGCCCATAATCCCAGCAGCTCCCGCGGCGAATAGCAAGCCATAAGCCCCGGACGGCAAACCATAATAGGTGATATACACAAACGGCGAGCCTGCAACGTAAGCGAACATGCCGGCACTAAGCAGAGCCAGAGCCAATGCGTACGCCAGCAATTTTCGATTCCGCAATAGATGAGCGTATTGAACGAAAATTGTCCGCCAGGATAAACGGGTTCGCAGCTTGGGGGCTAGCGTCTCCGGTACATAGAACGGCAGCGCGACCAGCGTCATGATTCCAATCAGCACAAGAACGCCGAAGATGCCTCGCCATGACGTCAGATTGGCAATTTGCGTACCCAATGTCGGACCCACAAGCGGCGCAATAGCCATGATCGCCGTAAGAGTCGATAGCACTCGGGCCGCTTGCGTTCGATCGTACCGATCACGAATCATCGCCCGAGCCAACACGACGCTGGCGCTGGCCCCCAAAGCCTGGACTACCCGCCAAGCGATCAAGTGTGCCACGCTTTCCGAGAACGCGCACCCGGCAGAGCCGATGATAAACAGCAACAATCCGGCGGCTAACGGAAGCCTTCTGCCGAACCGATCGCTGAGCGCTCCCCAGAATAGCTGTCCCAGACTGAAACCAAGTAAATAAGCCGAGACCGTCCATTCCATCATGCCTGAATCGGTAGATAACTCTTCCCCCATTACAGGCATGACAGCCAGATAAAGATCCGTTGAGATCGAAGCAAAAGCCAGCAGCAAAGCCAAGATTGCCAGAAATATTCGTTTTGAGCGAAGCGGCGGGCGGAACTGTAGATCTGAGATGATAGGCTCCTCCTCACATTAAACATGGATACTCTATTATGCAATCAAAACAGGCGAAGCCGTTATCCTGTTCCTGCTTGATTATTGCCTGATTCTCTCTCTACGAATCAAAAGAGTACAGAATCTGCCTGAGCGGCAATTCTGTACTCTTTTGATTCGATGGCATCTCATATCCCTACCCGTTGTGCGAAGAAACGCCTTAAAGTTCCAACTCATACGTTTCTTCGATATGAGAAGTACCCCACACTTCATTGGTCTGTTCGGCTACTTTTCGGAATCCCATCTTGCTGTACATGCGAATCGCTTTCTCTTGATCGCTAGTCGTTTCGAGCAGGACTTTTTTGAATCCTTTTTCCCGGCAGTATTCTATCGCTTGGTCGAGCATATTCTTGCCCAATCCTGAACCCCGATAATCCGGATGCAAAATGAACCATCTGAGTTGAACGCGCTCCTCAGGCTTACCGATGATCGCGATACTTCCGACAATCTGACCTTCTACTTCTGCCAACCAGATGCGATCGCGCTCAGGATCACGTGTTTCCATCCAATCGTAGAACGTTCGGCATACATAGGCTTCAAAAACGCTGTTGTATCCAAATTCCTGCGCATAAATCCAACCATGCAAGTGGATCAGCGTTCCAATGTCTCCCGGTTTAAGGTCTGTGCGGAGCTTGACTTGAGGCTGCGTCGATTCGCTTGATAGGGTTCTCGCGATTGTCGACATGCTGCGCGATAATTCGATAAGCTGCTGCTGTGACAAGTCGCCGATCATGCCGCGGATTTGCTCGTTGGACAGTTCGTTCATGTCCGCCAACGTCTTTTTGCCGAGCTCGGACAGATGCAGCAGGTAAGAACGCCCGTCTTCTTCGGATTGAACTTTGTAGGCGAGACCAGCTTTTTCGAACCGCTTCATGATCCGACTGAGATAACCGGCATCGATTCCGAGCTGTTCGGTCAACATCTTGGCCGTGCAGCGCTCCGTATTTCCGATCTCGAACAGCACGCGTACTTCCGATAACGAGAAGTCGCTGCTCAGTACATGAGAATCGAGCAAGCCGAGCAAACGAGTATAGAATCGGCTGAATTGGCGAATATCGGCGATCACGGACATTTTCGAATCCATGCAGAGACCTCCTTTACAACTCCTAATAAATTTGACTCAGTCAATCATAAATGAAGTATAAAGTATATGATTGACTGAGTCAAATAAAAAGCCAAGAGCATATAAACGATCTCATCTCTTGGCTTTTTGACCTGTCTTCTTATCGATTCATTCGTTTTGTTGATCAGCCTTGCATCACTCTGGACTCGATAAACATATAATCCGATACGCGGGCTTGAATGCGCCATTCGCCGTTTTCGCGAATATACGTATCGTTATACTTCACGCTGTAATCCGTAAGCACCTCTTGTCCATCCTGCTCGCGCAGCATTTTGATCTGGGAAAAAACGGTGCCTTCAGCATGGTCGCCGTCCACCTGAACGATATGCTGACCGTTAAGCGTGAAGTAGCGTTTGACCAGCGCGACATGGCCGTTGAACTCTTTTTCCAGCTGCCGAGTCCCCTTTACATTGGATACGAGCTGCCCACCCATATAGACTTTGAAATCGGTATCCGGCGTGAACAGGAGCATTTGCTCCGATATTTTTTTCTCGTCCGTCAGCGTGGCATAGGCATCGATCAATTCTCTCAATTGTGCTTTGGCTTGCAGGGTTTCGTATGACATTCCATCCATCTCTCCTTCGGTATAATAAAATCCAACATTTGTTGAATAAGTGGCTTGCAATGCTTATTATAGGAGAGATTCAGTTTCCTTCAATCGTTAAAACAGCGCGTTTTGTAGGATACCCAACGAACGAAGCAGAGATGTTGAAGAACTTATATCGGAGGGATAACTTTGGAGGTCAAAACCGATCGGAGAATCGCAAAAACGCGGGAAGCGATCTTTCAGGCATTTATTTCGTTGATCGGCGAAAAGAATTTCGAGAGTATTACGATCAATGAGATCGCGGACCGGGCCAACGTCAATCGTGGTACGATTTATTTTCATTACAGCGATAAATACGATCTGCTCGACAAGTGCATGGAAGAGTATTTGAGCAAAATGAGTACGGTTTCGACCGCAACAGGTCAAGATGGCGAGACGGTCGATTTGTTGGAGTCGTCGCTGATGCCGATCATTCGCTATTTCCAGGAGCATCACACTTTTTATTTGTCGATGCTTTCCAATCAGGGCATTCCTTCGTTCCGCAAACGCATGCTGGAGATTGTGACTGACAGCATTGCCACACATGTGAATATGGAGGATCAGAACCAGGGCTATAATAAAGAGTTGATTACCCAGTTCATGGCTTCTGCGTTTGTCGGAGTGATTGAATGGTGGATTTTAAGCGAGATGGCTCAGCCGCCGGAAGAGATTTCGACGCAGTTATGGGGGCTTCTCAAGCGAAACCAGGTGATTCACTGAATCGGCTGCATAAAAAAAGAAGCGGGACGCCGTTGCCAAGCGTCCTGCTTCTTTTGATTTCATCCTGCTTATGCTTCTGCCGCAAAATTATCTTTTCCCGATGAAATCCGATTCTTGAGCAAACTGTAGCGACTCATAGCTCCAAACCTGTTGCTTGCCGCCGCCGATCGGTTGGACCGCCTGGTGCGGCGTACGGTCGAACGAGAGCGAAAGGTAGCCCGGCGTCGAGTAATGACCGGCGGTGTCGATCAGGAATTTGCCCGGGATGATCCGTTCCAGGTCGATATCCGCATAACAGTCGCTTGTTCAAACGAAGTTTCGGCGAAAGTCCAACCGAATTCCGCGCTGCCTCTCTGCGGGAGGCCACGACCTTTCTACGCTAAAAAGCCGCACAAAAAAAGCAGTACGCTTATTCAGCGTACTGCTTTTTTGAGTAAAACCAATATTACAGCTTTACAACGTTCTCAGCTTGTGGTCCACGAGCGCCTTCAACTACGTTGAATTCTACTTGTTGGCCTTCGTCAAGAGTTTTGAAACCGTCGCCTTGAATAGCGGAGAAGTGAACGAACACGTCGTTGCCGCCTTCAACTTCGATGAAACCAAAACCTTTGTCTGCGTTAAACCATTTAACTGTACCTGTTTGCATGTGAGGTACCTCCAAAAATTAAATTTACATGACCTCATTTATTCAGAAAAAGCATCCGATAAAATTAAAAATCACATATTGCACAAGGTTATTGATTAAACGTATAACAACCCTCTGCAACATGTAAGTTTGGGTCAGGGCTTTCTTAACGTCACTATACCCTATCGAACAGAGGAATACAAGTCTCCTAAAAAATATAAAAATAAATATGTGATTTCATGATGCCCCGAATCGTTTGAAAAAGCTGCCGCAAAGCCGAAAACACGGCTTTGCGGCAGCTTTTCCGTTTTGTTGATTCCGATTTTTTATTTCAAACCCTGAAGCATTTCTTTGTATTTCTTGTAATGTCCGCTAACCCGGTCAGCCGTGTAGTTATACATCAGTTGAGTTTCCGACAGCGTCGCCATTTCCACGTCGATATCGACGCTGTTGTTATTGTTGTTCATCTTGGCGCTTTTGTCTTCGACGATCCGGAAAGGAACGGCGGCGTCGCCGGTCGTCGAGCGGATCGTCATATGACGCGCGTTATTCGTTTTGAGTTCCAGCTCGCTGCGCCCGCCTTCGATCGCTTTGCGAAGTTCGTCCTCAAAAACGACCGTTTTTCTTTTATAATGCGGCGTATCCGCGTTGGCAATATTGTTCGCCGTCACTTCGTTGCGGGCATTTAATGCCTGCAAGATCGACTGATGCAGCTTCACGTTCGTCGATTGAATCATGGGCTCACTCCTTTATAAGGATTCCGATGCGACTTGCGGGAGCGGAAACCGTAATGTTACCTCCGTCCACTCTCCATAGACGCTATCGATCTCAAGACGTCCGCCGTAATCGTCCAGCAACCGTTTGGCAATCGATAATCCCAGGCCGTTACCGCCTTCTTTGCGGCTGCGGGCTTTATCGACCCGATAGAATCGGTTGGTCACGAACGGCAGGTCTTCTTGCGGGATTCCCGCGCCGTAGTCCTTGACCGAGAGCTTGACGACTTGACCTTCCACCTTTGCGGCGACACGAATTTCTTTGCTTTCCCGGGCATGCTTGATCGCATTGTCGAACAGAATAATCAACAGCTGTTGGAGATGGCTTTTGCGGACCGGCAGCATGAAATCTCCCGCAAGTTCAAGCCGGGCCGAGATTCGAAAATCCGGGTTCAGCGTCTGGAAATTTTCTATGATCTCTTCGACGGCGGGCCTAATCTTGATCGGCCCCGGCGGTCCGTATACGGAAGCATCCGCACCGTCGGCACGGGTCAGGATCAGCAGCTCCGATACCATATGAATGAGCCGATTCGTCTCGTTCAGACTCAGCTGAATCGAGCGCTCCAACACTTCGGGATCATCCTTGCCCCAACGCTTGATCAGCGACAGATGACCGTGGATGATCGTCAGCGGCGTCTTTAACTCATGCGAAGCATCTTCGATAAACTGCTGCTGTTGATCGAACGACTTGGACAGGCTATCCATCAGCTCGTTGAACATGGTGGACAGCTCGGTCAGCTCATCCTGCGGATTGCTGATTTGAACGCGTTCCTTCAGCCCTTTTTCCCGAATGCCCTTCATCGTTCGAATCATGGCGTTGATCGGGTTCAGCAGTTGATACGAAATCATCCGTCCGCCGATCAGACTGAGCACAATGGAGATCAATCCGGTCGCGACGAGCAGACTGGTGATCAGCGTGATCAGACTTTCGAAATTTTCCATATTGCGCACGATTTCGACGGTGAACCGTTCGGAACCGAAATCGATCGGCTGGCGGTAAACGAGCAGCGTATCCCCGATAGGTGAAGTCTGTTCCTCAGGTTCCATATTGGCATAACGCGGAGCGACCCAGCCCTCGTCTACCTTATTCGTCACCGTGACGACCGGCATATTCCGTTCGTTTACGATTCGAATCAACTGATGCCGTTCGTTCAGCACATTCAGATAATATCGGCTGTCCGTCACTTTCCCCGAAGCTTCAATGCTGTGCAGATACACGACGGCTTCTTCCATGTTTTTGCGGATGATATCCTTCTCATGGTTATGCACCCAACCCTGCAAGATCGAGAATTGAAGCAAATTATAGAAGAAAAAAAGCAACACCAGATGAAAAGCCGACCATAACGTCAGTTTCCACTTGATATTGAGCGTCTTCCACACCGGCAGCTTAATCTTTCTCATGCCGCATCACGTATCCAATCCCCCGGACCGTTTGGATATACGCTTCGATGTCTCCGCCGCGAGTGTCCAGCTTGTTGCGCACATGCCGGACGTACACGTCCACCACATTCGTCTCGATCCCCACATCATGTCCCCAGATTCGTTCCACGAGCAGATCCCGGGGCAGAACCCGATTGATGTTTTTCATGAAAATGAATAACAGCTCGTATTCTTTCTTCGTCAGTTCGATCCATTGATCGTCCTTGCGCAGCATGCGCGATTCGATATTCAATTCAAGGTCTTTGAACGTCAGCGACATCGGCGCGGGACTCTGCGATTTCTCCTGCCTTCTTCGAATTACCCGGATACGCGCCAGCAATTCCTCGATCGCGAACGGCTTGGGCATATAGTCGTCAGCACCGCTATCGAGTCCCGCTACGCGATCCATCACGCTGTCTCTCGCGGTAATCATGATCACCGGCGTATCTTTAACAGCTTTCAGCCGTCTGCATACCTCGATTCCGTTCAAACCGGGCAGCATCAGATCCAGCAGAACCAGATCCCACTCTTCGCCGAGCGCTTGCTCCAGACCTTCTCTACCTTCATAGGCAGGCACGGCTTCATACCCTTCATGCCGAAGCTCCAGCACGATGAAGTCGGACAATGCTTCTTCATCTTCAATGACTAAAATGCGCATAGGCGTCAGCTCCTCTTCCAACTTTATAATAAGGGAATAAAATCGCTCTGAAGGGAGCATTAAAATTTTTTCATGAATGATCCGAACGCAAAAAAAGAGCCCCGGTTCGCGTATCTCCACATGCCGATACGTCTTCACCATTATAGGCTCTTTCGAAGCAATTCGCTCGCGATCAGGTCTCCCTTCCGTTAACCCGATTCAAAACGAAAAAGTAAGTGTACTCCGTGTCCATGCTTTTGATATCCATCATCCCGAGCAGCGTATCGTTGTCGACCTTGCGAAACACGTCGATGATGTCTTTTTTATCGTAAACCATCGCCGCGCCGAGTTTGCCGCGATGCTCCAACTTCCGCAGCCGCGCCGCGCTTTTTTGCGTCTTGATGATCGGCCGGACCAGGGTCATCGCGGGGCGGATCAAACGCCGGGGAATCTTGTCGAACGGAAGATTGAGCGGGATTAGCAGCGGATTGACCCTGTACAGCTCTCCGTTCTTTTTTTCGAAAATCAACGGATGGACATGCTCGGAACTGCGGAATTCTTTGCCGTACCAGCCCGATGCAGCGAGCAGCCCTTCGAGCGGATGGCCGGTCGCCAATTCCTCGCCTTTCCATATGCCCCACATGTCGTGCGGCTGCGCCGCGCTTAATTCATCGAAAAACGCGAACGCCTCTTCCTGCGAAGATTCGCGGGTTAACATTTGGTTTAACTGTTCTTTTTTCGGATTCAAAACCGGTCTCTCCTTTATGCATTGATGCTGCTGTCAACGACTGTTACACTTGCAACACCCAAGGTGAAACGATCGTAACACGGGCCGTCTGCCCATTCAATGCAGAAAAGCCCAAGTGATACAAATAGGAGGGAAATGTTCATGACGGAAAACGAAGTCGTTCGGGCTTCGATCACCGAGTCGCTGCTTTTATTAATGGAAAAGGAACGTCTGGACAAGATCACGGTCGTCGAGCTGACGCGAAAAGCGGGCGTCTCCCGAATGTCCTTCTACCGTAATTTTCGATCGAAGGAAGAAGTGCTGGTCGTTTGCACGGAACAGATGTTTCGGAATTTCGTGGATCGGATTCCGGACTTCGGCCAATTGAAAGTGTTCGAAGACTCGAAAGCTTTCTTTTGTTATCTTCGCGTCCACGGGCGACTGATGCACAATCTGGTCGAAGCCGATCTGTTCGGCATTTTTTTCGAGACGTTCAGCCGCTACTTCGCTACGCTGTTCGTGGAGGTGTATAAGCTCGACCGCAGCCCCGACTTCCGCAGCTACGAACTCAGCTATCGCGTGGGCGGTTTGGCCAATATCATCTTGGCATGGGTGCAAAGCAATTTTCGCGAAACGGACGAGGAAATGGCAAACGTCTTTCGTTATTTGTATGAGCTGTGAAAGTCCGACCGCAAAAAAGAAATCAGCGTAAGCAAAGAGCCCGAACGATATTGAACGGGCTCTTTGTCGCACAGGGGCGTATCAATTTTCTTTTCTTCGAAGCAGTTCCCGAATTTCTTCAGCCTCAAGCTCCGCCGCAGGCTTAAAGCGTTCGCTTTTCATATACGCGAGCAGGCTATTCCGAAGCTGCGCGGCCGCCGGACGCTGCTCCAAATCGCTGTCGATATCCATCCCGCAGATTAGCAGTTTGCCCCGGCCTGCGCGGTATTCGATCAGATTGGTCATTTTGCGATTATGGAAAAAGTTCGGAATGACCTGAACGATCGGCTCGAAAGGCTGTTCCTTCGGCGCGATCAGCGACACGGAACGATCCAGCAGGTCTTTCCACTGATGCTCCGCATAACTTGCCGTCGGGAATCCGGCCAGAGCGTCATGCGCATGATCCACCCAAATCCCGCAAGGGTTATCCGTCTCGAAATGGACCGGGCTCCAAAATACGGGCGTGAACTTGCCGGGAACCGCATGCTTTAATTCGGCAGCGTGAGCGAGGAAGAGAACGGAGCCGCCGCTTTCAAGCGCTTGCCGGGTTTCTTCGTTCCAGTCATCCGTAATCGTAATCTTGGATTCGGAAGCTTCATGAGCCTCTTCAGCAGCTCCGCGCCGAGGCTGTGCATAGACCCAAATCGACCATTCATTGCGAACCTTACTTTCCGGCAGCTCAAGCGTCACACGCAGCTCCGTGCTTTTTTCAACTTGATTCGGCGCATCGGATTGCAGCGTTCCCAGCGGGATTCCCGAGCCGAAGCCGATCTGCTCCGTATTCAACTCTCCGCGATCCAGCACATGTCCGGACGTGTCTGCAATCGACCATTGAAGGCGCGAAGGCAGCAGTTCCGTTTCTCCAAAATGAGCGATTTCGATCTCTGCTTCCAAGGATTCGGCCGCCTTATACACACGTTTCGGCATCCGCAAAAGCAGCACCGTCGGCCCGCAGAAGGCTCGGAATTCTTCTGGCCCGATTAGACCCTTCGACTTCCAAAAGGCATCCAGGATGCCGATCGTCGCTGTGCTTTGCCCCGGAAAGTCGTGCAGATCGAGCAGTTGGAAGCCGCCGAATTCCGGAGTGCGCAGTGCGGCTTCGATCTCATCCCTGTACAGCCGCAGCGACAGCATGCCCGAGCTTTGCACGAACTTGCGTACATCGCCCAGCAGTCCGTTTTTCTCCAGATCCGCACGAATCGCTTCCAAGTTGACTGCACGCAGCGCACCGGAATAATCCGCAATCGTGTCCACGTCGGGGTAGACCGTATACTGTCCGACTTCATGCGCCACAACAGGCATTTCGCGCTTGTTCACAGCTTCGCGGAAATCCAGCATCGTCCCATCTACCAGCGCATCCGGGTAAAATTGTCCGCGAATCCCTACTCCGTCCACGGATTGCGTACAGAACAAATCTTCCGCCGGGTCGGGCTGTCTGTCCCAATTCGTCGTCAACGTATACAAACGGCGGTTATCCGATGTTCGCAATTCTTCCGCAATCCGGTGCAGCAGGTCAAAGTCGCCGTTTAACTCATTGCCGTTGCTGAAAATGCAGAACGAGGGATGGTTGCCGTAAGCCTTCGCGATCCGATGCGCTTCCTCCGGTAGATACTTGTAATGCTCCGGATGTGCGCCGACTGGCGTGTTCCAGGTGTCCATCCATACAGGGCCTTCCACTTGAAGATAGACACCCAAGCAATCCGCTGCCTCGAAGGCCGCTTCAGGCGGACACCAAGAATGGAAACGCACATGGTTCAGACCATAGCTTTTAACCGTGTTCATGAGCTTCAGCCACTCTTCAAGTTCGGTCGGCGGATAACCGGTCAGCGGGAAAATGCAGCATTCCAACGTACCGCGCAGAAAAACAGGTCGGCCGTTGATCGTGAGTTTTCTTCCGTCTGTCAGGAAACGGCGCAGTGCGAAGGGGTGAACCGTCTCCGTATAAAAGGTTTTTCGGGAAGAGTCGGCTTCTTGTACGTTAGGATCCGTTCGCAGTTCCAGCTTGAGCGCATACCGATTGGGTTGAAATTCGTCCCATAATAACGGATTATGTCCCAGATCATAAGTCCAGTTAAAAGAGGTTTTTGTACGGGCAGGAATAAGCAGGCGTTCTTGTCGATAATCCGTACGATCGGGCTGTTCGCTCTGAGGGCTGCCTTGGGAAGAGCTGGGCGAATCCAGAATATGCGCCGACAGATTAGCGATCGCCTGCTGCTCGTTATCTGTATCATTGTGGCATATTCCGGTAACCGTAACCGTGCGCAGGTCATCATGCGGAAAAAGGTGTACGTCGGTGATTCGAAACGCCTCACGGGCTTGCAGCTCCATCCGTCCGACAACACCGTTCCAGATCGTCTGCGTCTCGTCGGTGTAGGCACTCGGATAGTTGCCGATTTTTTGCACATCCCGATTATCGATCCGCAGCGTAAGACGATTTTTTTGCCCCGGCCGAATCCAGGCGTCTGCGGTATACTCGTGCGGAACGGACAAGCTATCACAACGCCCCGCAAAGTTCCCGTTGACCCAGAGAGAAGACTGGAACATCACACGCTCCAAAAAAACGCCAAATCCTTTACCCTGCCAATCTGAAGGAACGTCGATTTCAAGCTCGTACCAGGCCGCCCCTACGTAAGAATGACGCTGGCGAAGAGAACGGACCGCTTCCTTATCCATATCGCTGTTCCATGTATAAGGCGTTCCGATTCCATTCGAGGTCAGCGTTCCCGGAAGGTTCAGCAGCTGCGGAGATTCTTGGGATTGGGGCAGACCTTGTTTGTACCATTGCTCCGTTTCCCCAACGTCTTCCGGGTCCAACGTATAATTCCAGTTTCCATTCAGGCGAATTCGGGTTGCCGCTTGCAAGTCGATCATGTTCTCACTCCTCGTAGTCTGTTATCGAAAGTTACCGTAAGCGCTCTCAATCCTAATAGGAAGCTTGGTCGTGTTTACCTTGATTGTAGAGTTCGTCGTTGGAAAAAGAAATCAACATCCGGCTGAAAATCCGACTGATTCTGCTATGTCGCCTGCCCCGCAAATAAAAAAAGCCCGGAATGTGACTTCTCACATTCCAGACGATCTTCTTCATGACGGGTACGGATAGGCAAAAACCAGCTTCGGATTGTTGGGCTTCTCCTGATAAAACTCGATCTTGCGATCCAACACATCCAGACTTTGCTGAAGCTTCTGCATCTCTTCTTTCACAAGCGCTCTGCGCTTCTCCAACAAATTTAACCGCTCCGCGATCGTGTCGTCTCCCTGCGCTCGCCATTCCGTGTAAGCTCTAAGTTCCTCGACCGACATGCCGGAACCTTTTAAGTGAAGAATGAAGCGCGTCCAGCCGATATCTCCGTCCTCATACACACGCACCTGATTGGCATCGCGCCGAGGCGTGATCAATCCTTCTTTTTCATAATAACGAAGCGTGCTGGCAGGTACGCCGACTATCGCTGCAAATTCTCCGATCGAATACGCCATATGCGCCCTCCTTTTTCCGTCTGAAAATTTGTTCTTGCCTTAAAGTCGACTTTAAGGTCTATGCTACATCTTGTATTCGCCAAACGAAAGGGAGGAATCAACAAATGGCCGAAAAACAAACAGCAGGACGCGATCGTCTGGGCGAGTTCGCCCCCAAGTTTGCGCAATTGAACGACGATGTTCTTTTCGGGGAAGTCTGGTCAAGAGAAGAAGAATTATCCGCACGAGACCGCAGCATGATCACCGTATCCGCCCTGATCTCCGGAGGCAACTTCGAGCAGTTGACCCCGCATCTGCACAAAGCCAAGCAAAACGGAGTCACCTCCGACGAGATCGCCGAAATCATTACGCATTTGTCCTTTTACGTCGGCTGGCCCCGTGCTTGGTCGGCGTTCAATCTGGCTAAAGAAGTCTATGAAGGCTAACGAATAAACGCGTATCCATTCCTGTAGAGAAAGTAGGTTTTTTCAATGAAAAACGAACAAATGAACAACGGAACCCTCTTCCCCCTCGGCAATAAGGTCGAGAAAAACTTTATCGGCGACGCCTATCTGCAAATGGTATTCACCGACGAGCAACCGCTAAACGCAGGCATCGGCAGCGTCACGTTCGCACCCGGCGCCCGCAACAACTGGCACTCGCACAAAGTCGGCCAAGTGCTGCTCATTACGGGCGGCGAAGGCTGGTATCAGGAAGAAGGCAAACCTGCCCAACCTTTGAAAACAGGCGACGTTGTCAATATCCCCGCGAACGTGAAACACTGGCACGGCGCAACCAAAGACAGCTGGTTTGCGCATCTGGCAATGACCCCAGGCGAAACGGAATGGCTGGAACCTGTGGATGAAGAGGCATACGGAAACCTGTAACCCTTACCAACATCCAATCCTAATCTAATCTCTGTAAACGTATCCTGCAAATCAGCAACAATCGAATGCACTTCAATCTTTCCCCTAAAAACAAGGGCTGCTCCAAGCCATGTTAACCATGACTTTAGAGCAGCCCTTGACCTTTTTCTTTTTCCCTTTTCTTAAAAAGCTTCAATTCCAGCGAAGCGGCGGCGAAGGGAGAAATTCAGGTCAAAACGCCTTTGAACTCGGAAAAACTCCACTAAAAATTCCAATCGCTTTTTCCGAGTGAGACAGCGTTTTTACCGAATTTCTCCCGCAGCCCCCAAGCTTCCTACAGCGAATTGCAGCCTTTTTAATACAGTTCCTGTAAGGCTGCCGGCGAGAACGCCACGAGTTCATCCTGCCGTCCCTGCTGCACTTTATCCGCCCAAGCCGGATCGGCGATCAACGCGCGGCCGATCGCAACCAGATCGAACTCGTTTTGCTCCAGGCGCTCCAACAAGTCCTCGATTCCGCTCACTTCCGCGCCTTTGCCTTCTTTGAACAATGTCATGAACTCCCCATCCAGTCCTACCGATCCAACCGTAATCGTCGGTTTGCCTGTCAGCTTTTTCGTCCAGCCTGCGAGGTTCAGATCGGAGCCTTCGAACTCCGGCTGCCAGAAGCGGCGCGTGGAGCAATGGAACACGTCGACGCCCGCTTCACTCAGCGGTTTCAGGAATTGTTCCAGTTCTTCCGGCGTTTCAGCCAGCTTCGCCGTATAATCGCTGCCTTTCCATTGGGACAAACGGAATACGATCGGGAAGTCCGGACCGACTGCGGCACGAACGGCTTCGATCACTTCGACCGCGAAGCGCGTACGTCCCACCATGTCGCCGCCGTAACGATCCGTGCGCGGATTCGTTTTGGCCCAGAAAAATTGATCGATCAGATACTCGTGCGCGCCGTGCAGCTCTATGCCGTCAAATCCGATCTCCTTGGCCGCTGCTGCCGAATGCGCAAACTGCTGCACGATGTCGGCCACTTCCGCTTCCGTATAATCGCCGACTTGACCGCGAGCGCCCATATGCCAGATTTGCGGAATGATCTTGCCACCCGCGGCATGAACTTCGGCCACGACGTTTTTCCAGCCTGCAAGCGCAGCTTCTCCGTAGATGTGCGGCACGTTTTGCTGATTGGACGCGTCCGGATGGTTGATAACCGTTCCTTCCGTTACGATCAGTCCGACGCCGTTCTCCGCTCTGCGGCGGTAATAAGCGGCTACGTTGTCGCCAGGCACGCCTTCCGGCGAAAATTGACGCGTCATTGGCGCCATCACGATACGGTTAGCCAGTGAGAGGTTGCCTATCTGGAAAGGTTGGAACAAGGATTGAACAGACTTTACGGATTGCGAATCAGTCATGGAAAATAGCCTCCTAAACAATATGTGTGATTAAATATGGAATATGTGAATACCGTCTGGTCATCGTCAAAAAATTACGCTGTACAAAAACTTATCGCGCTCCAAGCCCCACCCCCTTAGTGAAATACCCGCTTTTTCTTGACTACGCGGTCAATAACCATCCAAAAAACAACCGGCGTATCCTTTTTCGATAAGCCGGTATTCGAATCCCGAACGCAACAAGCCACCTATTTCAAGCGCTTAAGCTTTGATCAAAGCAATAGAGGTACCCAGCACGCCAAGGATTTCCTTCCGGTCAGCCCCTGACTTCTCCATCATCTTCGCTCCGTTAATCGCATTGCTCAAATACAGCGTCAGCTCACGACTGCCCAGACGCGAAGTAATCGTGCCTTCCGCTTGTCCGCGTATCATCACCTGCTCGATCATCGTCTCGGTACGCTGCATCATCCGCCCGATTTCCCGATTGATCTCCTCGTCTTCATTCCCGAACTCCAACGAAGTGTTAATGATCAAACAACCGCGCAGCTTGGCCTCGTCATTCGCGTACAAGACCGTCTCGCATATCGCTTCCAATTGGCGGAGTGGCAACGATTCTTCGGCGATCGCTTTTTCCAAAACAGAGAGGTTTTCTTCGCGATATAACGCTAAAGATTTCAAAAATAACTCCCGCTTGTTCTTAAACACGCCGTACAAACTCTGCTTCTTCACCTGCGTGCTGCGAGTCAGGTCTTCATAGGACGTCGCATGAAATCCCTTCGTCCAAAAGACCTCCATACACTGGTGAAGCACGAGGTCGGCATCGAATTCTCTTGGTCTGCTCATGGGAAGAGTGTATCAGTTATTGACTACTCGGTCAAGTATAGATACACACTCCATAAAAAGACGGCTGCTCCAGTTTGTACGGGGTTTCCCGACGCCCAAACTGGTTCTCGCATCGGGAGCAGGATCGTCCGGGATATTCAGGACGAGTCGAGCTAGGGCGTGTTTTCAAAACTCGACGGAAGCAGGTTTGAAGACGCGTCCTAGCGCTTCGCGCGTCACTTGCGCGACTTCGAAAAGCTCTCTTTTTGCGTCAACCGATGATTGCCTGATCCTGCCGCATGTCGTGAAAATAGTCCAATACGACCTCGCGAAAGGTCTGGGCCGCACGTGAAATATAACGATCCGTATTCCACAGCAAAGCAATCTCGCGTATCAATTCGGTTTCCTTTAATGCCACATAGCGGATATTGTCTCGTTCTTCTGTCGCCGTAGCCGGAATACATGCGATACCGATGCCGGCTTCGACGAGCGAAATGAGCCGGGAGGGTTCGTCACCTTCATAGACATAATGCGGCGCAAATCCGTATCGGAGTGCCGCATCGTCGATCAGATTGCGCGTCCCGTAGCCCTTTTTCACGCCAATCAGCCATTCCTCCCGAAGTTCGTTCAATGACAGAATCGATCTCTCCGCCAGAGGATGATCGGCAGGAACGGCAGCGACGATCGGATCGATATGAACTACCTCGCACTCAAGCCCCTCCCCGCTCACTAAAGGCGAAGATAACCCAAAGTCCGCTTCGCCTCGCCGCAATCGTTCTTCCATTTCCCGAGCGGTTAGCCGTTCAACATGAAACTGGATCTCCGGCATCCGTTTGCGGAATTCGCTTAAAATAGGCGGCAGCGTACTGGCAGCGGTGACAACCAATCTCAACGTATCCGGCTCACGGTCGGCTAAATCCCTGACTTCCCTTTTTCCCTGCTCCAGCTCGAATAAAGCCTTCTCCGCCCGCCGCAAAAATAATATCCCAAATTCGTTCAGTTTCAATCGACGATTATTTCGGTCAAATAACGGTGCCCCTACGTCTTCTTCCAACCGTCGAATCGTTTTGCTAAGCGAGGATTGGGTGACATGCAGCGCACGCGCCGCTTCCGTCATATGCTCCATCCGAGCCACTTCGATAAAATACTGCAATTGCAACAGCTCCATCCGCGCATTCCTCCTATACAATTTCATTTCCGATTCATTCCTTTGAGTCTATGGAATCATAGCATAAAAGGCGTTGGAGGAAATGTTTAAAATTCGTTAAGCTTCAGGTAAAAGGGGGAATGAATATGCAGGCACGCAGCCGCTGGCTGATGATTTCGATCGGTTTGGGCATTATGCTCAATCCGCTTAATTCTTCGATGGTAGCCGTCGCGATTCCGGGAATTCAACAGGCGTTTGGGCTCGATTATACGACGGTGTCCTGGATCATTTTCGCGTTCTATATCTCCAGTGCCGTCGCGCAGCCCGTGATGGGCAAAGCGAGCGACTTGTTCGGACGAAGACGCATTTTTCTGGCTGGGCTTGTTGTGGCTTTTATCGCTTCGCTGCTCGCGCCGCTCTATCCGAGCTTTGGTTGGCTGATTGTGCTGCGTATCGTTCAGTCGATCGGTACCAGTATGATGGTCGCGGTCGGCATGGCGATTGTACGGATTCATGTTGTGGAAAAACAATCTACGGCGCTCGCGATTTTATCGGCCTTTCTGTCAGGGGCTGCGGCAATTGGGCCTTTTTTCGGTGGATTACTCACTTCCAGCTGGGGCTGGGAGGCTATTTTTTTGGTGAATGTGCCTTTTGCAGGGCTCGGATTCCTGTTATCTTGGAAAACCATTCCCAAAGAACGCTCAGCAGCCTCGACAACCTCGTTGCGAAAATGGCTGAGACGTATTGATCTGCCGGGGATCGTTCTGTTTACAGCAGGATTAATCCCCTTATTTATTGGGCTGCTCTCGATTGAAAAAGAGGGCCAGACCGATAGGATGGGTCTTACACTTGCCGGAATCGGATTTCTGCTGCTGGTGATCTTCGCGGCGTACGAGCTTCGAAGCCGTACACCGTTCATTCCTTTACGGCTATTTGTGCGTTATCCGGCTATCACCCGTGTCAATCTGGAATTTATGCTGGCTAATTTGCTTTTTTACGCGGTGTTTTTCGGACTTCCTTCTTATTTGCAACAGGTGCGCGGCATCGATGAGTTTCATACGGGAATGCTGATGCTGAGTCTCGGTCTTTGCTCGCTTGCGATCTCGCCCTTGGCCGGAATATGGATTGAACACCAAGGTGCTGCTCCTGCTCTGCGTGCTTCTGCATTAACGATGGTGTTCGGCGCGGTCGGCATGGCGGTGCTGCAGCCGGACTCCAGTTTGTTTGCCATCGTGCTGATTCTGGCCGCCTTCGGCGTCGGGAACGGGTTAAACGGTGTCGCCATGCAAGCTGCGCTGTTCGCTGCCGCTCCAAAAGAAGTCATCGGCGTCGCTTCCGGACTGTTCAACACGTTTCGTTATCTGGGAACGGTATCTTCTTCGCTGTTAACAGGGATTGTGATGAGCGGGTCATTCAATAGCGGAGGATTTCGGGTGTTGGGGATCGTATTGACTTGCGTTGCGTTATCTCTGACTGCCTTGAGCGTGCGAAAACGTACCTGTATAGCCGATATGGAGTAAAAATAAAACCGACAAACAACCCCTCTTCGAATGAATCTGCGAAGGGGGTTGTTTGTTTTAGGCTTCTGTACTTTTGTCGGCTTTTTTGGTCGCTGCCTTGGATTTGCGAGTAGGCGCTTTTTTCGGCTTTTTCGCAGCTTCTAGCGCGGCGCGCTCTTCTTGGTATCGACGTTCTACGGCTTCTTTTTCTTCGCGGCGATCTTCGTGCATTTGCTCGATGTCCGCTTCTACCTGCTTGCGACAAGTCAAGTCATTCATGCTCAGGAACTTTTCGAACGCGTCCGGGTACAAAAACTTCTTCGGCTCGTCCCCATTGGCAAAACGAACTTCAATGCGTTGTTCTTCTTGTTGAATGATTTCCCCTTGTCCGTAACTCGTGTGTTCAACCTCTTGACCAATCAATTGCATCGCAGGTGTTCTCCTTTATTTATCTATTTCCAATAATTATAACACACTACTGTCAAGTCAAGTTTGTTTCAATTTTTTACTGCAACATATAGAGCAAAAAAACCGTCCTGAATTCTGATTTTCTGCCTTTAGTCAGCTAATCGATTAGCATGGTGTCTTGGTAGTCCAAGTTCTTGAGAAATTTCGAAGTCCCGTGCTTAAATGAAATCATATCGAACAGCGCGTGAAAAGAAGACGGAAAGAAGGACATCGGAGTGAAAAAGACAGGTCTGGATTTACTCGTCATTGCGATTGGAGCCTTCGCTTTCGCATTGGGCATTAACGTATTCGTCATCCCTCACGAACTGGGTGAAGGCGGCGTGGTCGGCGTTACGATCATTTTGTATTATTTATTCCAATGGTCGCCCGGTTGGAGCAGCCTGATCATCAACATGGCGCTGCTCGCGATTGGCTATCGACTCTTACCGAAAAAGACCGTCGTCTACACGCTGGTCGCTGTCGCTCTGCACTCCCTTTTCCTGCATCTGACAGAAGGCTGGCAGGTCGCGTCGAACGATCTGATGGTCAACGCGATCTTCGGCGGCGCTATGATCGGATTTGGTATCGGGCTGATTATTCGCAGAGACGGCACAACGGCGGGCACGGTTATTATCGCTCGATTGATGAACAAGTTCTGGGGCTGGAATATCAGTTACGCGCTGCTGGTCTGCGACGTGCTGGTGGCGGCTTGCTCGTACTTCATTATCGGCGCGGAAAAACTGATGTTCACGATTATCATGCTGGTCGTCGCGACCAAAATCATCGATCTGGTGACGACCGGACTGAATCCGCAAAAGTCGGTAACGATCATCTCCAAGCATAAGGACGAGATCGCCAGACAAGTGAATGCGCTGATGGATCGCGGGGTTACCGTCGTGAACGGGCAAGGGTATTATACGCAGAGTTCGGTGGACATCTTGTATGTTGTGGTGAGCAAAAAAGAATTGGCGATGTTGAAAAATATCGTGAAAGCGACGGATCGCGATGCGTTTTTGACCATTCATAATTTGCAAGATGTTTTTGGGAAAGGGTTTGTGGATTTGCAGCGGTCTTGAAGGGAGCTCGGTGAGGCGCTGCGGGAGAAATTCAGTTCAAGCCGCTGTCTCACCCGGAAAATTTGATTAAAAGTTTAGCGGAATTTTTCCGAGTTCAAAGGCGTCTTTCACCGAATTTCTCCCTCCGCTAGGCTCGGCTCGCTGTGGTAGGGGGATAGAGTAAATACAAATCCATATCGACTTTTGACAAGTCTTCGGGATGATCAACTAGAGATTTAAAGCTAAAAAGGCTGCCGATTGGCAGCCTTTTTGGCTTTAGGTAAGGGCAGGGTGGAAGTTTAGTTGGATGTTCAGGCGGTCGGCGTCGAATTTTTGGAGGAGAAGATAGATTTGGCGGCTCGTCAGATTGGCGTCTACGAAAATTCTGGAGCTGGTGATGGAATAGCTCACGCTCCACGGGCCTTCGTAAATGGTCGGGAGGTATTTTTCTACCTGTTTGGCGTAGGCAGCGAGTTCGGGGACGCTGTAGTTGGACGATTCGAACACGACGTCGGGTCCGAATTTTCTTTCTAAGGCTTTGCGGAGTTCGCGAATTTTGGGCTCGTTGCCTTTTTTGGTAACGAACGCGATTTTAGGGCCTTGAGGATGATCATTGTAGAAATAGTAATCGGTTGTGGCGGGAATCAGGGCTGCGTATTTTTTGTTTTTGAAAAAGTCTTCGAGCATCGGAATCACCCGGACTTGAAAAGCCAAAATTTCTTGGTAACTGACTTGATTCGTTGCTTGAGATTGTTCATTGGATGCAGCGAATACTCGATTGGAGGTTGTCGATCCGTTTATGGCGATGGCAGTCAGAGTTAGGGCAAGGATGGATAAAAAGACCTTAGGCTTAAGCATGATAAATCCCCCTTTTTTACATTCAGACGGTGAGAGCGTTTGAGAAGTTGCAGGGACAATCGTAAAAAGACTCTCGTTCCTTGAAGAAAGATCATGGTCGTTTTGATGGCCGTCTTTTTCATTTCGAGCGAATCTTTGTGACTGAAATCACGAACGTCTTTTTTTGGCCTTTTATAATGAAGAAGAACCAATGGAATTCCCGTATTGAGAACCTCAATCCAACAAGGAGTGAGTCATAGATGGAAAAGAAAACGTTAAGCGATTTTCAGGAATACCGCGAAGAACAATTCACGAAAAAAATCGTTTTCAAAAAAGAAGGCCATGTTGCATTCATGTTGAATTTTGGCCCCGGGCATCAGCTTCCGACGCATAATCATCCCGGAGCTACTGTTTATCTGACGGTACTAGAAGGTAACGGATACATGATCGCGGACGGCGTGGAAACAGCAGTGGCTACAGGCGATCTGGTGCAGGTGGAAGGCCATGAGGCTTTCGCGTATCGCAGTGCGGACGATTCGCGTTCGAGCTTATCGGTGGTATTGATTAATACGCCGAGCGAGGAGTATGCGAAGGACGTGTAACGTTTTATTACGATTCCGGATAAAACGACATAAAAAAGAACCCGAACTGCCTAAGCAAAGGCGATTCGGGTTCTTTTCTATATGATAACGATAAAAGGTACGTATAAAGTACATCAACTTGACTCCTGCACTGTAGATTCGGCTTGTGAGCGCACATACTCGGTCTGTTCTTGCTCGCAACTTCTTAATACGGCATCCAACAGACCCGGAAAACGTTCGTTCAAATCTTCGCTGCGCAAAGATAATAGACGCTGCGTACCGACCGCCCGAGTGCGGGTAACCCCTGCTTCCCGCAGCGTCCGCGCGTGCTGGGACAATGTCGATTTAGCAATAGAGACTTCAAAGTTTTTACAAGCTTGTTCGCCGTGTTGATGAATTTGTGAAACAATCTGTAGACGAATTGGATCGCTTAGCGCATGCAGAACCGTAGACAGCATGATATCGTTGCGAGCCGGATGATGAAGAAGTTTCATTCGTATTCCTCTCCCTTAACTTCAAACTGACATTGAAAGTTTCAATTGTATTTTACCCTATTCTCCTGCTATACTTCAATTGTTCGTTAATTACCGAACTATAGAAAAAGGAGAATTCATCATGAAACCTACTGCCACCCCCTATGCGGCCGAAGCGCCGCAGCCTTCTACGCCGGGCGTTCTGGCCCGCGAAGGCTTGACGATTCTCGTCTTCAGCGTGGCCGTCATCCTTGTCGTGATGAACACGGCCATGTTCAACATGGCGCTGCCGGGTATCACCTCCGATTTCCGGATCTCCGCCACTTCCGCTTCTTGGATCGTGACCGGATACTCAATCATGTTCGCGATTTCCTCGATTACGTTCAGCCGCTTGTCCGACTTTGTGCCGCTGCGTCGGCTATTGATGATCGGCTTGATTGCATTAGGTGGCGCGGGCGTCATCGGCTTTTTCAGTCAAAGCTTCGTCGTGCTGCTGCTCTGCCGGATCGTTCAGGCAGCCGGAGCCGGAGGAACCGTATCGCTTGCTATGGTCTTATTTACAAGATACATACCGCTTGAACGCCGCGGTTCGGCGATGGCGACCATTATGTCTGCCGTTGCGCTGGGCTTGGGACTGGGTCCGGTCGTGGGCGGCCTGGTCGTGGAAAACCTGAGCTGGCATTGGTTGTTCGCCATCACGGCAATCGTGCTGCTCTTGCTTCCGCTGTTCGCCTGGCTGCTGCCGAAGGAATTGCCCAAGCGCGGTTCGTTCGATGCAATCGGCGGCGTGCTGCTTGCCGTCGGGATCACGAGCTTGCTGTTGTTCTTGACCAATCAGATCTGGGCGCTGCTCGCTTTGGGAGTCGGGGCGCTCGTCTTGTTCGTCTTACGAATTCGGTTGACGCCTGATCCGTTCGTATTGCCTTCGCTTTTTGCGAATCGCCGGTATTTGCTACTGGCACTTGCAGGCATGACCGCTTATATCTGCAACTTCTCGACGCTGTTCCTGCTGCCGCAAGTATTGACGAAGAACTTCGACTTTACGGTAGGTCATGCGGGTCTTGTAATCTTCCCGGGTTCGCTGCTTGCGATCATCGCTTCGCGCAAAATCGGGAAAGTGATCGACCGTCACGGCAACCACGGCATTTTGCGTTACGGCCCACCGCTGCTGCTGCTTTCCACGCTGCTGTTCGCGCTGTTGATCGGTCACTCATGGATCGTGGCGATGTTCACGTATATGATTCTGAGCATGTCGTTTACGGCGCTATCCAGCAGCTTGTCTAATGAAATGTCCCGCGTCCTGCCGGAGTCGTCGATCGGCTCGGGCATGGGATTATTCCAACTGCTGCAATTTTTCAGCGGTGCGTTTAGCGTAGCGATGGCGACGACCGCGCTGGAATGGCAGCATACGCTTCCGTTATCGACAGCGTACTCCAATATTTATTGGGGCTTGTCGATCTCGGCGGGGATTGCGATTGCGAGCGCGATCTGGTATCGTCGTCATGCTGGGCGGGTAGTGATCGGGGAGTGACTGAGGCGGAGGGCGGAGGGAAAAATTCGTTCAAGCCGCTGTCTCACCCAAAAATGGGGGAATGGCATATATGCCATTCCCCCATTTTTAGGTTCAAAGGCGTCTTGAACTGAATTTTTCCCTCCGCCTGCTTCGCCGCACTCCGCGGTAAGGAATTAAAAAAGATTAGAGCAAAGCGACTATTGGATAGTCGCTTTCAATGTGTCGAGAACGTGGAACGTGACTGGAAGACAGAAGGCGGAGAGAGAAATTCAGTTCATGACGCCTTTGAACTCAGAAAGATTCCACTAAATTTTAAATCAACTTTTCTGAGTGAGACAGCGGCTTGAATTGAATTTCTCTTGGAGCCTTCTGTCTTCCCACTGCATACGCAGCTTTCTCGACAATCTGAAGGCGACTATTGGATAGTCGCTTTTCTGCATTGTTGTAAAGGAAACAAAAAATGAATATAATAAGAAGTATCGAAGATAAGAAGTGTAAAAGATCAATACGTGCATGGATCGGAGGTCAGGGATGAGTCAGCAGGAAAAAATATTGGAAGAATTCAGTTCGGTATTCAACAAGTTGGTTTGGTTGAACCGGGGCATTATGGAAGAAGAGCTTAAAGGGCATAAGCCTTCCGAGGTGCACTGTATTGAATATATCGGTAAGCATGTTGACCCTAATGTGACCCGGTTGGCGGAAGCTTTTTACATGACCCGGGGAGCGATCAGCAAGATCACGAAGAAGCTGCTGGACAAAGGGCTAATCGAAAGCTATCAGGGGCCCGAGAACAAGAAGGAAATTTATTTCAAGCTTACGCCGCAAGGTCGGGAAGTGTTTGATATTCACGAAAATTTGCACCGATCGTTTCGTCAGCGCGACGATGCCGTTTTTGAAAAGATCACCGACGAACAATACCGATCCATGTCCCGATTCTTGGCGTCTTACAATCAGCATCTCGATGCCGAGATCGGCAAGCAAGGCATTCGGCTAGACGAAAGTACGGTTCCCGAATGAACGGAAAATAAGCAGGTTCTCTACCGCCAAAGAGAAGCTGCTTTTTCTTTTCCGAAATTTTTGTTGACTAGGAAACAAAAATAACGTATATTCGTCTTGTTTCCTAGGAAACTAAATAAACAACATGAAGGAGCAACATTTACCATGCCGACATCCAAAGCTGTCCGTCCATCTCCCGTCTCTCCACCCGTCGATAAAAAAGCTCTCCTATTCGGTCTTATGGCCGTATTCCTGTGCGGGATCGGCTTTACGATCATCGCCCCCGTTGTCCCTTTTCTCGTCGAACCTTACGTGCATAACGCCGCCGATCAAGCAACAATGGTCACTCTGTTAACTTCGATCTACGCGCTGTGCGTGTTCCTCGCCGCTCCGGCCATTGGCGCTCTCAGCGATCGCTTTGGACGTCGCCCGCTGCTATTGCTTTGCCTGCTGGGCTCCGCGATCGGTTATACGGTATTCGGTCTGGGAGGCGCGCTTTGGGTACTGTTCGTCGGACGCATCATCGAAGGCGTCACCGGCGGCAGTATCGGAATGATCTTCGCCTACTTCGCGGATATTACGCCTCGCGAACAGCGCACCCGATATTTCGGTTGGGTCGGTGCGGTCGCGGGAGCCGGAACGATTCTCGGACCCGTCATCGGCGGATTGCTTGCTCGATACGGGTATGCCGTACCCATGTTCGCCGGTGCCGCGGTCACGCTGCTCACGTTCCTGTTCGGAATGCTGGTGATGCCGGAAACCTTAAAACCCGCTCAACGCCTGAACAAGATCACCGCCGCGCGTTTGAATCCGTTTATCCAATTACGAAGCATTCTTGCCGTCAAATCGCTGCAACGACTGTTGATTTCCGGATTTCTGCTCTGGCTTCCCAACGGCTCGTTCCAATCGATTTTCCCGCAGTTCACGATCGACGTATTCGGCTGGCAGCCAGCGGCTATCGGACTTCTGTTCTCGATCATCGGCGTCCAGGATATTTTGTCTCAAGCTTTGCTAATGCCGATCCTGCTTAAAAAGCTTTCGGATTCGCGAATCGCCATGCTCGGGATGGTCGCGGAAATCTTCGGCTACGTGCTGATCGCGGCTTCTGCCTTGTTCTCCTTCTATCCGCTGCTGATCGTCGGTTTGTTCGTTTTCGGCTTCGGCGACTCCGTCTTCGGCCCTTCTTTCAACGGCATGTTGTCGAAATCGGCGGACGATAGCGAACAGGGTCGCGTTCAAGGCGGCAGTCAAGCCATTCAATCGTTGGCGCGCGTGGCCGGTCCGCTGCTCGGCGGTCAGCTTTATGTTCTGCTGGGTCACTCTGCTCCTGCCTGGATGGGCGTCGTTCTGATCGGCGCAGCCGCATTCGTTCTATATGGCTACGCCCGGAGATTGACGAAGAGCGGAAGCGCTGCTCAAAGTTCCTGAATATCCGTTTTCCATACGCTACAGTTTTCGATCTTGTAAGATTCTCTCGTATCCGGGTATACCGTTTCCAACCTCACGTCGTCCAGCATAAGCCGCTGCACGTTGCGAATATCCATAAACGTCGTGCGGCTCCAATCCGGGTAGTAGTTTTCGGAGGTCAAATCGGAGCTGTCTTGTCGCAAGTCTTCCACTTGAGGGTACACAGCCGGAATATCTTCGCTTCGCACGCCGCCGATAGCCGTATAGGTGAGGTTGCGGATGGTCAATTCCTGGATCGGATGGTTTTCGTTCGCGTCCACCCGTATCCCGTTAAAAGAAGGGCTGCCCATCATATCGTTTCCGAATCGCAGATGCGTGCTCTTCATTTCTTCGTGATCGGTAACGATAAGGTCAGCGAAAAAAATGCGCCGCAATGATCCGATCTTCGGCATCTGCTCCAATCCGACCGAAGAACCGATCTTATCCAGGCGATTGTTCAGCAACACGAAAATCGGCCGTCTCACGTTCCGCATGACCAGTCCCTGTGCCACAATATCTGTAATCGAGCCGCCTTCGCTGCATTCGATCTTGATCCCTTCCCGCCATACGTTCTCGAACGTGCAATTGGAGATGGTGACGCCGGAGATTTCTCCGATCGATTTAAGCCCGATCCGGATGGCGGCGCAGATCGATGTAAAATGACAGTTCGTGATATGAACGTTACGCATCGGATACTCTGTACTGCTGGATTGCAGGCACAGATTATCGTCGGTGCCGAAGATTTTGCAGTTGGACACAAACACGTTGCGGCAGCCGTCGTAATCCAGGCCGTCTCCGTTATAGCGATGTGCGTTGCGAATGTCCAAGCGCTCGCACCAAATATTTTCGCTGTCCAAAAAAGCCGTTGTCCATGCTGCCGCCTCGTACAATCTCAATCCGCGCACATGAACGTTTCGGCATCTGAGGAATCGCAGCAGCATCGGGCGATCCGGGCTGTTTTCGTTCGGAAAAGCTTTGGCGTTCCCGTCGATTTTCCCGTCTCCGATCACTCCGATATGCTCAGCGTCTTCAGCGTAAATCAGGCATTTGTCCAGCTCCGTCTCGTTGACGTAACGATTGTAATGCGTGTTGTCCGCGTAGTCGCGAATATCCGGGCTGGCCAGCAGTTCCGCCGAAGCCTGAATTTGCAGGTAGACATTCGATTTCAAAACCAACGTCCCGGATACGAAAACGCCGCCCGCCAAAAGAACATAACCGCCGCCGTTTTGATAACAGTCGTCGATAGCGGCTTGAATAGACGACGTATCTACGGTGAGCCCGTCGCCTGAAGCCCCGTAATTTTTTACATCATATTGATCGGACATCTTTCTCCTCCATTTATCTGATGATCTTGAATGATGTTTCTTTCTTTATTTTATGAACAACGACATCGAGCCGAAATGCCATTTCTTTAGCATCATGTCGGTTTTCTTTAGCGATATTCGGCAATAAAAAGACCCCTACGGTGTGATAAGCACATCGTAAGGGTCTTCATTGTCAAAACAAATTGGATCTAAAAATCAATTCCCCGCCTGCCGCTTTAACCATTCCTCTAACACAATCGCATGATTATGAACGGGATCTTTGGCTCCATACAATAACGTGACCCGACCTTTCTTGGCCTGGCGAAGCAGGGACGCTGCACGTTCGGCATTCCCTTCGCCGTCGTCCAATTGGGCCAAATAACGTTCCCGGAAATAATCAAAGCGTTCCGGCGCATGGCTGAACCAGCGTCGCAGCGATGGGGTCGGGGACAGTTCGCGAATCCATTCGTCAAACTTTACCTGCTCGCGGGATAGGCCGCGCGGCCATAGCCGATCCACCAACACACGAAAACCGTCTTCTTCGGCTGGAACATCGTATATCCGTTTGATATACAATCCTTTATCTGCCGAACCGGCCTGATCGTGATCGATAGGATCAATCATTGCCGTCTCCGAACGGAACCTCCGCTACCATAATCGAATCTGTCGGGCAGCCGTCAACGGCATCTTCCAGATCGCCTTCAAGTTCCTCGGGAATGGGCACGATCCCTCGGTTGCCGTCGCCCGCCATGATGTTTTCGGCCAATCCCTCGTCGTCGTAATCGAAAATGTCAGGTGCTGTCGCCCCACAGGCACCGCACGCAATGCAGGTGTCTTTATCTACTTTTGTATAATGGTGGGCCAATTCCCTCTCCTCCTCGTCTGGGTTCTTTTCCAGTATAAAAGGGTTCGGCGAGCTAGCTTGTGATTCCGCGCACGGACGATGCGATTATAAATTTTTGCAATCAAAAAGATAGCTTGGAGATCGGCTGTTCGGACGGAGTTCCGTTCAATTTGCGTCGTCCTACAGGTTCGTGGTAGATCTGCGTGTTGAGCCAATCGACGAAGTCTTGATGGCTTTGAATGTAATACCAGCCATCTGCCACGATCTTGCCTTCATATAGCACTTTGTGATCGATTCGGAATGGATGAATCCCGTCTTGCGTGTACATCCATTCATAGAACTGCATACGTAAATTCTCAATCTGAAGCGCTACGTCTTCCCGGAATTCAAAGAAATCATATTCACTATCCGAGTAGTCCATAGCCACGATCAAAGTCTGTTCTTGAATAAAAGTAAATCTTCCACCTCATCTTCCATTGTCAAAAAACGCTCAAACCAACCCTTTTTCATCTACTTCCTCCCTATGCCCATCGCCAGCTTCGCAACGTTTGCCGCCGCCTCATCCTGATCTAGCGCCACTTTTCCATCTGCCCACAAACAACCCGCTTCGTGAATCATCACCGCGTAGATCGGCACATACAGACTTTTCTCCGCTTCGCTCATTTTTCCTTCCAGACTTTTCGCCAGATACTCTCTCAATGCCGCACGCATTTTTTCCTGAATCTGCGGGATAAAGCTCAGATAGCTGCTCCGGCATTGAAAGTCCGGCTTCCGATGATAATCGCATACGGCCAGGAATAACTGCTTTACGCTTTCTTCGTCAAAGTCCACTCTGCCCGAAGTTCGTTCCGCTATCACCGTTTCCGCAGAGACGCCGTGGATGTATTCGAACAGCTCATATTTATCATAAAAATGCGCATAAAACGTTGCCCGGTTGACTTTCGCCCGACTGGTCAGATCCGTGATCGTCATCTTGTCCAGATCTTTTTCATTAATCAAACTATAAAAAGCATCCACCAGCGATTGCTTCGTATGCGTCATTCTTTGGTTCTGCACTTTCGTGGCCATTTGCCGTATTCCTCCTGTTTGCCGCCCAACAATTCATTCCAAGTGTTGCTATAGCAACAAATCAGCAAGATCGTCGATTGTTGAACATGCTTGATCGCGATATGGTTACTAAAGCAACACGTGTTAATTTAATTTATCATCTAAAAAGGAGCTTGTCACATGAAAACAATCGCTATTGTCGGAGCCGGTCCAGGACTGGGTCTCTCTATCGCAAAACGCTTTGGAGCCGAAGGTTTTCGCGTCGCTTTGTTATCCCGCAGTGCCGCTAAACTCGATACCTTGGTGCAAGAGCTGAAAGCTTTAAACATCGAAGCCCGCGCTTACCCTGCCGATGTCTCCAATCTCGAAGACCTTCGCTCTGCCTTGCAACAAATGAAGCAAGATTTCGGCAGCATCGACGTGCTCGAATTCAGCCCTTACGCAGGCTTCGAAACCTTCATTCACGCCTTGAACGTACGCCCGGAAGACGCCGAAGCCCAACTTCGTTCGTATGTCCTTCCTGCAATCCTCGCCGTAAACGAACTCCTTCCCGACATGCTGACCCGAGGCAACGGCGCATTACTGTTTACGACAGGCTTCTCCGCCATGACCCCGATCCCAATGGTCGGCAACGCCGGAATCGCCATGTCCGGATTACGCAACTACATCACCAACCTGCACAACGAATTAAAAGCTAAAGGCGTCTACATCGGTCATCTGTCCATCGGCACCCTGATCGCTCCAGGCACCGAAGGCGACCCTGACACCATCGCCGAAACCTGGTATTCCATGTACGCGCAACAAACAACTTTCGAGTCTACCTTCCCAGCTGTCATCTCAATGCCTTCCAATTAACTGCATAAATCCAGTTAATCCGAAGCTGTAGGCTCTATCCGCCGAATACCTGCATATCTCCAGTTATTTAGAGTGAAAAAGTATGATCTCACATAAATGAGCCGATTTAAATGGAGTTCTGCATTTATTTTCTCCAAACGAGCTGATATCGAAAAATTAAATGGATATTTGCAGGTATTGCTCTATGCTATATCTTCGAGACATGAAGAATAGCTCATGCCTTTTCTTTTGCCTTTTCTTTATTCTTTTTCTTTCTCCCCTCTCTTATTTAAAAAAACTCTGAGGAAATCCCTACTCGCATGCGAAGCCAAGGCGAAGGGAGAAATTCAGTGAGAGGCGCCTTTGAACTCGAAAAATGGGAAAGGGCTTTGACGCCCTTTCCCATTTTTCGAGTGAGACAGCGCCCCGAACGAATTTCTCCCGCAGCCCCCCAGCTTCCCCATACGAATAGGACCTTCCCGCAAGAGATTTTTGCTTCCCCGTTCGCAAAGTCGTTTGGTTTGTTGTGCGCGTAATCACAAGCCTTCAATTTGAACCTTTTACAATGAACACATAGGTTTGCAATTACGCGAAGCAATACCCCAACACTTGATAACGGAGGAAATTGACCATGACTACAAATTCCCGCTCCAAACGAACAGCCGAAGCGAACCAGCCTTCCATGTTCTGTTTCCAATGCCAAGAAGCTTCGAAAGGAACCGGCTGCACCATTCAAGGCGTCTGCGGCAAACCGCATGACGTCGCCAATCTGATGGATTTGCTGATTTACACGCTGAAGGGCATCTCTTTCCTCAGCCTGGATCTGGATATGCCGACGACTTTAGAGCGCCGAGTCTCCTTATTTATCATGGACTCGCTTTTTGCCACCATCACAAATGCCAACTTCGACCGGGATTACTTCATTGCGAAAAATCATGCAGCTTTGGCGCTGCGCAGAGAACTTGGCGCTTTGCGCGAGGCTCGATTCCCTGGAACTTCGGACAATCTGCCGGATGCCGCAATCTGGGAAACGGAAGAAAGCGAATTCGACGGCAAAGCTTGGACGGTCGGCGTGCTGCGCACGGAAAACGAAGATATTCGTTCGCTGCGCGAGCTGCTGACCTACGGACTCAAAGGCATGGCTGCATATACTTACCATGCCGGCCAGCTTAACGAGATCGATCCGGAATTGGACGCGTTCACCCGCCGCGCGCTGGCTGCGACGCTGGACGATACGTTGGAAGCCGGAGATCTGGTCGCGCTGAACCTCGAAGCAGGCAAATACGGCGTGGACGCGATGGCGCTGCTCGATAAAGCCAACACCGGTGCTTACGGCAATCCGGAAGTAACGAAGGTCAACATCGGAGCCGGTACTCGCCCAGGTATCCTGATCAGCGGACATGATCTGAAGGATCTGGAAGAGCTGTTGATTCAGACCGAAGGCCAAGGCATCGATATCTACACGCACAGTGAGATGCTGCCTGCCCACTACTATCCTGCTTTTAAAAAGCACGATCACTTCTACGGTAATTACGGCAATGCCTGGTGGAAGCAAAACAAAGAATTCGAGTCGTTTAACGGACCGATTCTGATGACCACTAACTGTATCGTACCGCCGAAAGACAGTTATATCGGGCGACTATATACGACAGGCAACACAGGCTTCCCGGGCGTGACGCATATTCCGGACGGCGAGAACGGAGCTCATAAAGACTTTTCCGCGCTGATCGAGCAGGCCCGTTCCTGCCCGGCTCCGACAGAAATCGAAAGTGGCGAAATCGTAGGTGGGTTCGCGCATCATGCGGTACTCAGCGTTGCCGATCAGGTTGTCGAAGCGGTGAAGACCGGCGCGATCCGCCAATTCTTCGTCATGGCCGGCTGCGACGGACGGATGAAGTCGCGTAACTACTATACGGACTTTGCAAAAGAACTTCCGCAGGACACCGTAGTCATGACAGCCGGTTGCGCCAAGTATAAATACAACAAGCTCGATCTTGGTGAGATCGCTGGCCTGCCGCGCGTACTCGATGCCGGACAATGCAACGACTCCTACTCGCTCGTCGTCATCGCGATGAAACTTCAGGAAGCGTTTGGTCTGGATGATATCAATGATCTGCCGATCTCGTACAATATCGCATGGTATGAGCAAAAAGCCGTGATCGTGCTTCTGGCTCTGCTGCACCTCGGCGTGAAAAATATCCATCTCGGTCCGACTCTGCCTGCCTTCCTGTCGCCGAACGTAGCTCAGGTATTGGTCGATAAATTCGGGATTGCCGGGATTACGAATGTGGAAGACGATATGAAGATGTTCCTTGAAGCTTAATCAGTAGAGAACAGAAAAAGCGCAGCTTTCCGACCCGTCGATGGGGAAGAAACTGCGCTTTTTGTATAGCTATAAATGATGGTTTGGGTCTAGCGGTTTCGGCTTTAATTTTTTCCGGTTTTTATTTTGTTTCTTTATTGTGAATTTTTCATTACCTTAAATAAATTTTAATATTATCGTAATGGGTAGATCATTTGAACGCCGACGTCCCTACCCAACTGTTCATGCAGGACATGATTGTGATCGGCTCCCGCAATGCACAGTACTTTTTTGTTCGGATGTCTTTTCATCGCATTTTTGATCCGCTGCGTCATGATTAGGTGCCGGGTCGTCCAGCGAAACTCGTGCGCTTCCGGATCGACACTCTGCAACCACTCGTATTTGCTGCGCGTCGCTTCGTCGAAGGCTGCCGTGTTGAACGGGATACTCCCCTCCTGCGAGCCTTGAAGCTGCTTTTGCCAGAATGCTTCCGATTGCCGTTCCAGTTCTTCGCGCTTCTGTTCCGCATAATTGCGAAAAGGATCAAAATCGTTCCATACGTCCAGCTCCACCCAGTCAATCGGTTCGAATATAATGTTCTGTTCCACGCAAAGATCGAAAATCAGGTCGTAGTATTCGCTCGGCGGTTCTCCCCAATATCCTCGATCTTCCGGCTTTTGCTTGTAATGTTCCCAACTCGACGGTAGCACTTCCCCGCAAATCACCTCCGGATCGAACTCCAGAATCAATTCCCGGATCAACTCCAACGTCAGGCCGGATCGTATGCGCAATTCGTTATTGTGTACGACTCCCAGTATGCCGATCATTCTCTTTTTTTCCACAGCTTTTGAACTTCTCCTCTTCTTATTATGAATTTTTCATTACATTAATTTTTATCTATTAGATGTTGATGATTTTTTCCGGTATCTCTACGTAGTAAGACAGCAGTTCAATAACGATACTTCCTTCAAACGTTTTGTCTACCGGTCCGGTTGAGTCCATTCGACTTTTGAAACCATTATCCCCGAGTTTACGGTCGGACGAGAATATGATGGACATCCCTATCCCGTCGAATGAAGGTACAGGCTTTTCATCCAAAACATGTTTGGCGTAAAAATTCAATTGGATATTGTCTTCGGATTCGTATTCGACAAGAGCGAGATCCTGATCTTTGGAACAAACCGTTTCCAGCGCCTTGAACTGTTGAGCTTTAAACTGCTGCCACTCCTCTTCCGTAAATTCTTCCGATGTAGGCTTTTCTAATTCTTTTTCGGTTTTTTTCCAAAGATCGTAGCGTGTCAATGCGTTGATATAGAAAAATCGATTTTTGTCGTGAAAAGGATCGTAAAAAGAATACTGGATGCCTTTGGGCGCGTCCCCGAATTCCAGCATGATCGGCTCGGCATGTATGGGGAGCCGGCGAACGGCACTATTGAACTTCAACGTGATATCCGGTTCTTTGTCGAAATTCACATCGGGAAAAGGTTCGGAACTGTCCTGCTCGTAAGAGATTAAAGACAAACGGTCCAATTCGACGTCTGCAAAGCTTTCGAGTTCCAGTCCTTTTTCGATAAAATGCTGCAGCTTCATATAGGTTCCATGATCTTCTTCTCCGAAATAAGCCCACTCCGACGAATTGAACGTCAGCGTCTGGCCTTGAATGGTAAGTTGAGAAATAAAATCTCCTTGAACGCCGCGAGCCATTTCTCCTTGCAGCTCCTGCTGCATTCTTTCTCGATTCGAAAGGTTTCTTTCCGTTTCGTAAACCGATTCTTCTGCATACTCCTCTTCATGCGAACGTTCCTTCAATTTGCGCAGCGTCCATAGTTTATGAATGTTGTTTTCCGAAGTGATCGAAATCAGCAGCACATCGGTGTCTTCGATTTTCACCGGGCGATTGATCAGGATTTCGCGGTCGGGGATTAGCATTCGTTCTTTCAATTCTTTTAGCTTCATGAGCGCCTCCTGGGATAGATCAATGATAAGGATTAATTTTGCAGCAAAACTTCATAAACTTAAAACGCCTCTGCTTGAACTTTCGTTACGTGAGACGTTTTTCTGTTTTTTATTTTCGCTTTTCTATTGTGAATTTTTCACCGTTTGAATTGGACCTTGAAGGTTGAGCAATATCATCTGCCGCGTCATCTCTTCCGGCGACTGTCGCATTCCGTCGTTCAGCCATCCGTGAATCACGCCGACATAAGCTGAACCGATGTAGCTGGCGATCACGTCTTTTTGTACCGGGAGCCGGCTTTCGTCGATGTCCGCGAATTTTTCTTCGTAAAAACGCGCGAAATACCGCTTCATGTACTGCACGAAATCTGTCATGGCTTTACGTTCGAACATCACTTCGAAAAAGTTCCGATGCTTTTTTACGTAAGCAAAAATCCGTCCGGCGATATAGCTCTGCATCTCGTCGATCGACAGATCGATCGGCTGCGCTGCCTTCGCTTCGCCGAACAGCTCGTCCAGTATGCCGTCGGTCACGCTTTGCAGCAGATGGTCTTTGGTTTCGTAATGAAGGTAAAAGGTTTTGCGGTTCACGGTGGCGCGGCCCGTAATGTCCGCGATCGTGATCCGGTCATACGATTTCTCTTCAAGCAGCGCCACAAGCGCATCCCGCAGCATTTTTCTTGTTCGCGTCACTCTCGGATCGAGCTTTTCAGGCAGCTTGGATGAAGTCGGCATGTTTTGATCCTTTCTTTTTTCGGATATTTAAACCCCAATTTCGCCACATATGAGGCATAAGCCGCAATCGTGTAACTGATGGCTATTGTAGCACAATTGCATACCGTCTATACTGTGAGGTATGAGTTGATAACAATTAAATGTTTAAAAATATAAACAAACGGGAGACGATCATCATGACAACCACATCTTTAAGCGCACATGAACTGGTGTTGCGCCAACGCCGCTTTTTCCGCACCGGCGAAACGAAAAGCCTCGCCTATCGGGTCGATGCTCTCAAACGCCTGCGCCGCGGTATCGAAGATTATCAGCAGCGTATTCTCGACGCTCTTCGCGCTGATCTGAACAAATCCGAAGCCGAAGCTTATCATACGGAGATTCGATTGGTGCTCGGTGAACTGGATTATACGTTGGAACATCTGGAGCAATGGATCGCGCCGCGCATCGTGCCGACTTCCAGCCAGATTCCGGACGGAACAAGCTCGATCCATACGGAACCGTACGGCGTGACGCTGGTCATCGCGCCGTGGAACTATCCGTTCCAGCTCGCCTTTTCTCCGGTAGTCGGCGCAATCTCTGCCGGCAACACCGTCGTGCTGAAGCCGTCCGAACTGACTCCGCACGTCTCGAAAGTCAGTGCCGACCTGGTTCGCGACTGCTTCCCGGATGAATTCGTCGCGGTGATGGAAGGCGAAGTCGAGACGAGCACGGAGCTGCTGCGCGAGAAGTTCGACTATATCTTCTTTACGGGCAGCACGCCGGTTGGCAAAGTGGTCATGCGCGCGGCTGCCGAACATCTGACACCTACAACATTGGAGCTTGGCGGCAAAAGTCCGGCTATCGTGCACAAAGACGCCGATTTGAAGAAAGCGGCGCAAAGTCTCGTCCGAGGAAAATTCCTCAATGCGGGTCAGACCTGCGTCGCGCCGGACTATCTGCTGGTGCATGAAGATGTGCACGAAGCGCTATTGGAAGAGATCGGATCAGAAATCGCGAGCAAGCATGGCGAAGACGTGATGCAGAACACCGACTTCCCCCATATCGTCAACGGCAAAAACTTCGATCGTCTCAGTCGTTTCCTTAACGACGGTGAAGTTCTGCTGGGCGGTCGTTCCGATCGCGAACAGCTGATGATCGAGCCTACGCTGCTGCAAGGCATACACTGGAATTCGCCTGTCATGCAGGAAGAAATCTTCGGTCCGATCCTGCCGGTGATGACGTACAGCGATCTTGACGAAGTATTGGAAAAGATCTTGGATCGCCCGAAACCGCTGGCGCTCTACCTGTTCACGAACGATAAAGCCGTGCAGGAACTTGTACTCGGAACTGTCTCCTTTGGCGGCGGCTGCGTGAACGAAACGCTGCTGCATATGAGTTCGCACGAGCTGCCGTTCGGCGGCGTCGGCGAAAGCGGTATGGGCTCGTATCACGGTAAACAGAGCTTCGAGACATTTTCGCATCATAAGTCAATCTTGGTGCGGGGGGTGTGATCGAGAAAGTTACTTTGGCGGGGAAGCGAGAAGACTCCGAGAGAAATTCGTTCCGGTCGCGTGTTGAAATCGAGAAATAGATTGAATTTTAAGTGGAATTTTCTCGATTTCAAAGGCGATCGCTGGCGCTCCTTCACTGAATTTCTCTCTCCGTCTTCTCGCTTCCCAGCTACGTTGAATTTGCTCGACCTTCTATTTAAAAGTAAAAGTACTTAATATCTTCATATTACCTTTCAAGCCTTCTCCTTTTGAAAAGCGGCTGTTCGCTCTTTGGCGAAACAGCCGCTTTTTTGCGCTTTTTGCCGGGATGCTGAACTTTTCTGCGTCTATATCGATATTTGATGTAACCGAACGGGAGATTCGTCCATCTAATGTTCATCCAAAACAAAGAAAGGAAGATGCACGTTGGCGAAAGAAGAGTTAGGGATGCGAGCCAGGGACGGGGATCGGGAGGCTTTCGTGGAATTGATGCGGCAAAACGAAGATGCGCTGTATCATATGGCCTGGTCGATGCTTAGAAAAGAGGAAGATGTCGCGGACGCGATGCAGGAGGCGATCTTCAAGGCTTATCGCTCGATCTCATCGCTGCGGGAACCCCAGTTTTTCCGAACCTGGATGTTCCGCATCCTGATTAACGAATGCAATACGCTGCTGCGCGGTCGGAGTCGAACGGTGACCGTTGCGGACTTCCCGGTGACGCCCTCTCGGGGCAATGATTATGACGGAGTGGATATGCGGGATGCCGTGGATCGACTGGAGCAGAAGCAGCGGGTCGTGGTCATTCTGCATTATTTTGAAGATATGAGCATCTCGCAAGTCGCGCAGACGCTGGAACTGACCGAAAGCGCGGTCAAGACGAGGTTAATGAGGGCGCGAGCCGCGTTAATGAAGAAATTTCAAATCCATGCGAAAGGGAGTATAAACTATGAATCGATCTAATGCCGAACAGCAGCTCGATCTCCACTTAAAAAAAGCAGCCGGAGAGCATAAGCCTATGTCTCCGATGGTCCGTACTCGCTTGGACGCGGCTTACGCCTCGCTTCCGGATCGCCCTGAATCTGCCGCAACGGATAACCCCGCCACATCCAGAAGCAGACGAAAAGGCTCTGCTCTGCGCCGTACAGCTATCGTTGCCGCATCGGCCGTTGCTATCTCCGCCGGGTTGTTCGCTTCCGGCTTCGTTTCTCCGGCAATGGCCGATACCATTCGGGAGATCCCTCTGATCGGCAGCCTGTTCAGCAAGATCGAAGGCGATGCCGGTTTGCGTACCGCAGGCGAGCGCAGCCAAGGAACGATAGTCGAAGCCACCGCCGTATCAGGAGATGTAAAAATGAAGGTCAATGAAACAATCTTCGACGGAACGCGCGTTGCTTTTGCAATGGATCTGACGGTTCCGGATGTTCCGAATGCGAGCAAGCTGGAAGAAGAGATGCAAAATGTCAGCCTAAGCATCGAAGGCCAGCCGGAATTCAACGGTTTCTTTTACGAGGAGCCGATCGATCAAGGAAACGGTACCTATACGCTGCTGATGAACTCTCCTCTTGATCCTGAACAAGCACAAGGACTCGGCGAACGCTTCGATGGCGAAATTACGGTCACGATGCGGAATCATGTCCAGCCGCTGAGTGTTACCGTGCCTTTCGAACGGATTGCGGCCGGACGGGAATTGCATCTGAATCCGGGACCAACCGTCGAAAATGAACAGTACACGTTAAGCATCGACACTCTGGATGTTACGGCTTCTACTGTGCAATTGGGAACGACACTTGAGCTAAAAGATCAAACGGCTTCTGCGGCTAAGCAAGATGAAGCCCTGCTGCCGAGCGCGTACGAGATCGTCGACGATCAGGGTAAAGCGCTAGATGTCGTAGGCGGTCAAGGCATGCAGGACGGCGACGCAATGACGAGCATTTCCAACTACGGGGCGGATTTGAGCGAAGCCGAGTATATTATTGTGAAGCCCTATTTGCGGGATAGCGACACGAATAGCGATGCCAAGATTTATCTGAAAGGCCTGGAAGTCAAGATCGATCTGGGCAAAAACGAGTAATCCGCTTGTTCTTGCAGGCGATATATGAACAAAGACTCCGCGAACACTCGCGGAGTCTTTCTGTCATGCGTATGTTCATAGGGCAGGCGAAAGGGTACCCAGAGAGAATTACGCTTCTTCTTCAACCTGATACTCTTCATTAAATCGCTTGCCGCGCCTGATCAAACAGCACGTTATTTTCCAGATGAATATGCTCGAACGTATCCTTTTCCAACGCTTCCAGACGGTTCAACACCAGGCGGTGCGTGCCGCATGCGTCCATTGGAGGTACGAAGCCGCTTGTGATCTCACGCAGTTCCTTGAGCAGGTCGCCTGCGGCTTCGTGCTCACTTTCCAATTCCGAGAGATATGGCTTGAGCGCTTCTGCGCTTTCCGCGGACGGCGAAGCGAAGTAGCGGGTCAGCAGCGGGAACACGTTTTGATCTTCGTCTTCGGTATGCTCAAGCAGTTCCTTTTTCAGCAGGGAAAAGATTTCTTGAACGCGCAGCAAGTACGGACGATTGCCGCCGTGTACGCGAGCAAGCTTGGTTACATAAGGCGTCAACGCTGGCAGTTCTTCGCGCAGCGTCGCATGGTATCTCTGTTGAATATGAGCGATCAGGGCATCCGGTTCCAGCGAAGACGGCTTCATTTCCTGACGCAGTGCTTCTTCTTGAGCGATCTGTTCGATCCGGCTCAGCACTTCGGTTGTATCCAATCCGCGCTCCTGCGCAGCTTGCTGAAGCGGCATCTTCCCTCCGCAGCAGAAGTCGATGCGCAGTTCGCGGAACAGATCCCCCGTACGCGGCATTTCGCTCACGATCTCGGATACCCAGGTATTTTCGTTTACGGTTGCAGTTGTCATATGATTGGCCTCCCTATAGGCTTGAAAGGATAGATTAGTCAGGCATGGACGCGCTCTGCCTTGTTCTTTTTCAGTATAGGGAGGGTTGAACATGCGGCTTGTGATTTCAAGCACTTTTTTCGTATTAATCCGATTACCAGAGCCGTACCCCACGTCCCTGCAATCTCAGCACCGCTTCGATCAGAAAATAGTCTCCATAAATGATCGGCACCTCGTAATCGTTGCGCCCGTGGTAAGAACCGCTTCCGTGCGAAACGATCGAGTCGCGCTCCGGGTTCCAATCGCAGTAACGCTGATCGATCGCCTGAAGGATACGGATCGCTCCGCGCAGGTACAGCTCCTTTTCCTGCTCACCCACGAGTTCGGCCAATTCCAGCAGTCCGCACGCTGCGCAAGCGCCGGCTGTCGTATCGAGTCCGACCGGCTCCGAAGGCGCGCGGAAGTCGATCAACGGAACGAAGTCGGTCGAGGCGATATTGGCAAGAAAATAATGCGCGGTTCGTTTGGAGGCTTGCAAGTAGCGATCCTCACCCGTGTGCACGTAACCGAGAGCCGTCCCGTACAACGCCCACGCTTGTCCTCTTGACCAGGCCGAGCCGGATTCGTATCCTTGCCCGCCCGGCGTTTCGATTAACTCGCCGTTGTTCGGGTCCAGTACCGCGATATGGTTGGAGGAACCGTCCGGGCGCAATAGATGCGTTAATGAGGTATCCGTATGATCTTTCGCGATTTCGGCAAACCTCGGATCATTCGTTTCGCGCCCGGCCCAATATAACAGCGGCAGATTCATCAGGCAATCGACGATAATCCAGCCTGTGCAGTCGTCGTTCCACGCCCGGATAAAGCGACCGCGCGGATTGTATCGACCCGCCAGCAGATTCGCGGCGTGCAGCCCTCTCGTGCGCGATTGCGGATTTCCAGTCAGCCGGTAATTCGCTACCGCGGAATGCAGCCACATAAAGCCGACGTCGTGATGCAAGCCTTCATATCCTTCGAGTGCGCGATCCAATTTTCCTTCGACCTCTTCGGCGGTCTTTTGATATGCCGCGTCGCCTGTGGCCTGATACATCTGCCATAACATGCCCGGCCAGAAGCCGTTTGTCCACCAGTAGATATCCGTTTCGGCTTTATCTTCGACGTATCGGCCGTTTTGGGGAATATACGGAATTCGGGAGCCGATCCGCTGCACCTGCGCTTTCATTTTGCGTTCGATTTTGCTCCCTATTTCGTTCAGCCATTGACGGTCTGTTTCATTTAATCGCTCCTGCATCTTGCACGCTCCTTCATCGTCCATCCTGCTTTTATCTATTATTCATCCCTTCGTTGCACCCGATGAGATCCCTTTAACAAAATACTTTTGCATAAAGACGAACACGATCAGAACCGGAATAACCGACAAGGCTGTACCCGCGAAGATCATGTCCCATCTTGACGAGAATTCGCCAATATACCGATAGATTTCGACGACCATCGTTTTGGGTTCCCCTGAAGGCAGAGCCAGCATCGGGAGTAGAAAATCATTCCAGATTCCGAGACCGTTCAACACCACCATGCTGGCCGTTACCGGACCGAGCAGCGGGAAAACGATTTTCCAAAAGATTCCGTAGCGTCCGCAGCCATCGATCTCTGCCGCTTCTTCGATCTCTTTTGGTATGCCTTTGACAAAACTCGTATAGAGCAGACAACCGAAACCAACCGCTCCGGCGACATAGATAAGCATCGGTCCTGCCAGACTGCCGTATAAGCCAAGCATTTTCAGTTCCTTGAACAACGGAATCATGTATGCCTGGAAAGGGATCATCATGCCGGCGAGAAAATAGAGAAAAATAAAGTTTGTCCATTTGGCTTGCCTGCGTTCAATTGCGTAACCCGCCATCGGTATAATCAGAATTTGCAGCACGATCGAGACGACGGTCAAAATCAAGCTGTTCAGAATCGCTCGCGGAAACTCCGTTTCAGTCAGCAGATAACGGAAGTTCTCCAAATATAGCGACGTCGGAAAAGCGATCGCGTCCCGCATAATTTCACCGTTGCTTTTGAATGCGGACATCAGATTGAACAGGATGGGGAAGAAAAAGAGCAAGGCGACCAGCAGCGTGATCAGAAACAGCCCGGCTTCGGCGATTCGCTTGCGCGTCGATTCTTTCATCAATGCTGCACCTCCCTTTTGCGTAAAACTTGCACCTGAATCACGGTCACGATCAGAATGAGCACAAATAATACCAGCGCTAACGCCGTTCCAAAGCCCTGTCTCAGTTCGCCGAATCCGACTTTATAAATGATATAGGTCAACGTCTCGGTCGCGAATCCGGGGCCACCGTCGGTCATGACTGCGATCTGATCGAAAATCTTGAGCGCGCTGATCGTCGACAAGACCATGCAGACGGTGAGCGAACCGGCCAATAGCGGGAACGTAATGAACCGAAACTGCTGACGACCGTTCGCACCGTCAATGCTGGCCGCTTCGGACAACTCGGTAGGAATTCCCTGCAAGCCCGCCAGATAGATAATCATGTAATAACCTGCGCCTTTCCAGACCGTGGACAAAATGATGGAGACCATCGCGTAATCCGGATTCCCCAACCAATCGAGCGCCCAGCTTCCCAGCCCGACCGCATTGAGAATCTGATTGAATACGCCAAAGTTGTAATTCAGAATCATCGTCCAGACGAAGCCCATGACGATGCCACTGAGCAAAGTCGGAAAGTAAAACAAGCTGCGAAACAGGTTCTTGAACCAACGGACCCGATCCACCATCAGCGCCATGGCGATTGCCGCGATGTTCTCCAGCACCACCAGACTGATCGTAAGGATCAGCGTGTTTTTCAGTGCATTATGCACGCGTGGGCTTTGCCAAATCTCCGCGAAGTTTGCCAATCCAATAAATCGAACGTCTTCGCTGATTCCGTCCCATGATGTAAAACTCAAGTAGACACTACCTAGGGTCGGCACGATAACGAACAGCGTATACAGCACAAGGGAAGGCAGGATAAAGATCAAGGCAAACGAATTTGCGCTCGATTTTTTCCGGCGGGACTTCTCCTTGATCCGAAGTCCCGCCGTCGAAGTTGGAGCTCCCATAGCGTTTCTCTCCTTTCTCTCTATTACATTGCGTTAGCTTTAACCTGATTGTCGTATTCGGTATCGATCTGCTTCATGTAGTCGCTCACATCTCCATCGCCGACGACCATCTCTTGCAGCTTTTTATAGAACCAGTTGCGGAATTGCGGAGGAATCAGATTCTCGCCCCACCAGTTGTTGATCGCCAGCGACTTGGTGACTTCCGGATCATTCATCAAGTCAAGCGCCGACTGCATGGCCGGACTTGCCTCGTACTCCACCTTTTGTTTGGTCGAAGGAATGCCGTTCAGGCTCGCGAGGTATAAGGAATATTGCTCCGGCTCGAAAAAGTAGCGAATAAACGACTCGATCGCTTCTGTCTTGCCAGGATCTTTCGCCGCTTCCGCGGACAACGTCCATCCGGCCGGCGAAGGCAGCCCGATCACGTTCACATGGCCTTCCCGATCCGGCACCGCGTAGAATCCATACTCAAAGCTTGGATCAGCCTCTTCAATCTGTGAGAACATCCAGGTTCCCGAGAACAATTGAGCTGCTTTGCCGGATACGAGCACCGAAGCCGTCTGATTATCCGGGGTACTCAGCCAACCTTTGTCTACGTAATTCTGGAACAGGAATTTGAAGTCGGTCATCGCCCGAACCACATTCTCGTCGGCAAAAGAGACTTCTTGCGCCGTCTTCTTGGAGTTCCAGTCCGGGTCCTTCGCGTATACGTCATCGATCAGGAATTTGTTGACCCAGAATCCCATATGGAAAATGTCTTTACCGCCTACGACCAACGGGCTGATTCCGCTGGCTTTCAGCTTTTCCTGAATCGCGAGAAACTCGTCATAGGTTTGGGGCAGGTCCGTGATTCCGGCGTCCGCATAAGCTTTTTTGCTGTATATGATACCTTGCGGCACGTTCAGCGCGAGCGGCGCGTTCCACACTTTGCCGTCAACTTCGGGCGGAGAATCAAACAATTCAACCAGCTCCGACGGAAGCTCGACGATTTTGCCCGCATCTGCAAATACTTCAGTATCCCGCATTTCAACCAAATCCGGGAACTCGCCTACCGCATCCTTTGTTTTCAACCAATCCAGATACGAGCTAGACGAGTTGTCGCTGATGTCCTTGATTTCAATATTCGGATTGGCTTCCATGAATCGCTCTACCGTATCGCTAACCGCTTTGCGCGCCGCCGGGTCCCCGGAAGCATAACCGATAGTGAAGCTGACCTTCTCTCCTCCGCCAGCAGCAGCGACATCATCATCAGTCTGACTGTTGCCAGATCCGCAGGCACTCAGCAGTAACGATGCGCCAAGCGTTACGGCTAACATTCCTTTTACTGTCCGTCTAATCATCTTTTCGATCCCCTTTCGATATGTTTCTTGTCATAGACAATTTTTAGTAAGCGTTTTCTTTTTATAGAATAGCATGACGTTTTTTGATGTTGAATGAAGTTTTTTAAGACTCATATGAGGGAAACTTAAGCAGAAAAAAGAACGCTTCGCCGTTCTCAGAGTGTTGAGAAAGTTACGTGGGTGTGGGAAACGAGAAGACTGCGAGAAAAATTGCCAGCATAGGCTTCCGAAGTGCATTTCTTCGAAATGCTTCACAAAATGCTGTCTCACTCGGAAAATGGATTAGATTTGAATAAGGAGTTTTCCGAGTTCAAAGGCATCTTTCACTGAATTTTTCTCTCCGTCTTCTCGCTTCCAGTTACGTTGGACTTTATCGACACATTACGAACGACGAACCGTTCTTTTCTTCTGCTTATTCAGTTAGAGGGAAACGTAAGAGAATAGAAGTCCCGACAGCTTCAAGGCTGGTGACGCTTAATCCAAACTCTTCGCCGTATTGGGAGCGGATGCGCTCATGAACGTTTTTTAGGCCGATTGATTGACCTGGTAGGGATTCGGCATGGAGCGTAGATTCAAGAAGAGACAACGTTTCGGCATCCATGCCGGAGCCGTCGTCGTGCACCGTGACGTGCAGCTGGTTGTCTTGCACGGCGGTCGCGATCAGGACTGTGCCTTTTTTCCGGGTACGAAGACCGTGTTGGATCGCGTTCTCCACGATTGGCTGAAGGCAGAGCTTGATCACCGGCCACTGCATGTCTACCTCTGGAGAGAGATCGAAACGGAGTATATAACGGTTATCGTAACGAACGGAGATGATGTAAAAGTAGTCTTGCAGATGCTCGATTTCGCGTTCCAAACTCACCTGCTCTTCGCCGTAATCAATCACGTATTTCAATTGATTGGCTAACGAGTGGATCATATCGGCGACTTCGTCTGCGTCTTTGTCTACTGCGTTCATGCGGATCACTTCCAGCGTGTTGTACAGATAATGCGGACGGATCTGGCTTTTGAGCGCACTCAGTTCCGTTTGCTTCTGCTTGATCTGGGCGACGTAAGCTTCCTCAATATGAATATGCAGCTGCTCTACCATCCGGTTGAAGCTCTGCGTCAATCGTCCAATCTCATCTTCGCTGGTCGGCTCGGGCATCGGTTCCAAGCGTCCGGATTCGACCACCGTCATCTGCCGCATCAGACGGCGAATCGGAGCAGATAGACGCCGGGAGAACCAGGCTCCAACCACGACCAGAGACACTGCGCCGATCAGAATGGCCAGATACACGGTTGTTCGGGCAGAGAAAAGCTGTTCGAACAACGCCGCCCGATGGACGCCTGCGATCAGTCTTCCCTGCAAATACGAGACCTTTTCCTCCAAGATCAGTACATCGCGATTCGCACTTCCTGCCAAGATTTCTTCTGTACCCGACTCACCCTGCCTGCTGAAAAACAACTTATTGCCGCCGTTGACCAGCACCAGCTCGTCTTGCTCTCCCAGCGCCAATTCACCAGAGAACTGACGGAATAACGACGTATCCACATCAAAAAACAGCGTCCCTACAATCTTCGGCTCCCGCGTAAGCGTGCCTGACGTATCGATCAGATTCCGGGCTACCGTGAATACCTCTCGCTTCGAACCCACAAAATACATGTCTGGATGTGCCGGAATAATCGCGAGACGATTAGGTTGTTCTTCCATATTGGCGCGCCACTGCTTAATCGGAATAACATCACTTTGCAAAGCACGGTTTTCTCGATCCTGATAATACAACTTGCGATCCGATTCGCGCATGAAATAAGCCGCCGTGATATAAGTATCGCTGTACAGAATCGTTTTCAAAAAAGAATCGATCGGCGCTTCGTTGATCTGCTCCAGCTCGTTCACATTGTATGTCTGATTGCGACTCATTTGCTCCGAAAAGCCTTCGTAACGCCCGGTATACATCAGCTTCGAAATATCGTCGTACTGTCCGAATGCCGTGTCGAGATTATAGCTCATATAGAGGACCATCTGTTGCAGATTGCTTGTCGTATAACGCACCACGTAATTAGAAAAAGTCTGGACGGAGAAGAGACTGAGCGCGAACAGCGGGACTAATCCCACGCAAATAAAGGCCGCCGAAAGTTTGAAAAAAATACTTTTAGGCAGCCGTTTTCGAAGTATTGAAGCGCTCGGCACGTGTATGCCCTCCTTTCTCAAGACAAGGTACGACCTGACTGGCGGTAATCCTGCGGAACTTGACCGTATTTCTTTTTGAAGGTATCGCTAAAATGTCGCACGTTGTTGTAGCCCACCTGCTCGGCGATCTCATAGATCATCAGATGGGGATGATGCAGCAGAGCCAGCGCCTTGGTCATTCGAAGATCCGTCACATACGTTTTGAAGTTCTGACCCATCTGCTTTTTGAAAAAACTGCTGAAGTAATATGGGTTCATATAGAATTCCGCAGCGATCTTTTCTAACGTAACGGCTTCCGCATAATGCTCCTCGATATAGGCGCGAATTCGCGCAGGCGTATCTTGATCTCGGCTGAGCATGAGACCATCCGCCGCGTCCATCCGGCTGCGTAATGCCTGTTCCGCCACCATGCAGGCTTCCGCATAAGAAGGACAGGCTGTTAACTTTTCCAGCAAAAGCTCATACGAGTGATCCGGCGAAGCGGGCTTCCCCCGTAGCTGCTCCCATTCTCGAAGCACAGAGAGCACCACATGATACAGCGCCGATATCGCGGCATGTTTGCTTCTTCCGGCGTTACTCCCGATCTGTCCAAACAGCTCCTCGGTCAACGGATGAATATCCGCCTTGCGCTGCGCGATCATCGAACCGATCAGCCGGGCTTGCTGTTCTGCGGGATCGTATGAAGAGGCGGATGGCTGCACTGGGTACGTCTCTTCGTCCAGTAATACACGACCGAATCCGGCAAAATAGGTGCGATCCAATGCTTTCAATGCAGAACGATACGCAATTGCTGCGAATTCCGGAGAATCCACCGTACGTCCTACGCCGCACGAGACATGCAGCTTGAGGTATCGCTCGATTTTGCTGACAAGCTCTTCAATAAAATTCGCCAGCGCGTCCACGTCGGTATGCTGCATCAACACAACGAAGCGATCTTCTTTTTGCGTGGTTACGCCGCGCATCGCTTGCTGGTTCTCCACACTTTCACGAATCACATTACCCAGCGCGAAATGCGCCAGGCTACGCTCTTTTTCCTGCCACGTATGTTCTCCAAAAGACTCTTCCGCTTCAATAACAAATAAAGTACAACGGTCCTCTATCGACAACGAATTGAATCCCACTAATTTTGTTAACGCTCTCAAATCTCCGTCAAGCAAACGACTGGTCAGCTCTTCGATCGTCTGCGCCCGGTCTTTGGCTTCATAATAATGCAGCCGCTCCCGCTTCTGTTGGCCTTCGCTTTCTTCCCGAATCAGTGCCGCAGCTTTCCGTACGACTGATTCCAATTGGGTTTTGCTGATCGGCTTGACCAGGTAATCGAGCGCGCCAAGCTGAACGGCTTCGCGCGCATAACCGAATTCCTGAAATGCACTGATGAATACGATCTTGGTCTGTCCGCCGCGACCGTTCATCTCCTGAATCACTTCGATCCCGCTGCCTTCCGGCATGCTGATATCGCTGATGACCAGTTGAGGCGACAGGTCGCGGATCAGCTCTCGCAGCTCACGTCCGTCGCCGGCCTCGCCCACGATCTCGAATCCCAACTCTTCCCACGGCAGCAGCTTTTTCAATCCTCTCAAAATGATCGGTTCATCGTCGGCAAGCAGCAGCTTGATCGGTGTCATCTTGGCCTCTCCTTTCAGATCATCAATCCGTCTCGTACAGATCTTCTCGGCGGAACAACAGTGCGAACTGCCGAGCCAAAAATTGCGGCGAATACGGCATGTCGTTGCGCACCCAGGAAGCGATAGTGCCCAGCATGGCCGCAGAGCCGAACCAGACCGCGACATCCTGCTGGATTCCTTTTTCCGCCAATATATGCTTCGTTACGCCGTCATTGATTTTTTTCACGAAAATATCCCGCAGCCGTTCATGGAAAATAGGCACGCCGCGCGAACCGATAATCACTTTGTAAAATCTGGCGTTGGCCGCGATATGCTCCAGCAATCCAAGCAAGATCACATCGTCGCTGCCCGTCTTTTTTTCCGCGACTTTCTTAGTCATCGCCGCTTCGATCTCAACGACCATTTCTTCGGCCATTTTGTCCATCATGTCCTGAATATCGCGGTAATGCAAATAAAAAGTGACCCGGTTTATCGTGGCGCGCGTCGCAATGCGGTTTACCGTGATCTTATCCGGCTCCATTTCTTCCAATAATTCCACCAGCGCGCTTTTCAATAACTGCCGGGTTCTCAGCACTCTCGGATCGACTTTGGTTTTCTCTATTTCTTGCATCATATTCCTCCTCATATGTCTTGATTTACACTTTATTCATTTGTGTATATTATTCAAATTTTAAACAACACTTTTCGCCATTCTGAAAACTAATTGACGATTTACGAAAAAGTGTCGCTTGTAACCATCGGTTACGCCTCGCTATAATCTGTTTTATGCAATGTTGATTATCCGACACGTTGTAAAAAAAGTCTAGCCCAGAAACGAGAGGACGGAGAGAAATTGAGCAGTACCCATACTTTAGACACAGGATCGGCAAAAAGAGGACCGATCATGTTCATCATGATTTTGGGCGCCTTCCTGGCTACCTTGAATCAGACCTTGATGAGCGTTGCCACGCCGGAACTGATGAAAGACTTCGATATTACCGCAGCGACCGCGCAATGGTTGACCACCGGCTATCTGCTGGTCAACGGTGTGCTGATCCCGATCACCGCCTATCTGATGCAAAAATTCTCGACGCGGCAATTGTTCCAGGCTTCGATGATGATCTTCCTGGTCGGCACGGTCGTATCGGCGCTTGCGGGCGATTTCCCGATGCTGCTAACCGGACGCCTGATCCAAGCCGCCGGCGCAGGCATCATTATGCCGCTCCTGATGAACGTTATCCTGGCTCTGTTCCCGCCTGAAAAACGCGGTTCGGCGATGGGCCTGGTCGGCCTCGCCATCATCGTCGCTCCGGCGATCGGACCGACGCTCGCCGGTTACACGCTGGAAAACTATTCGTGGGAAACGATGTTCTATGCAATGATTCCGTTGGCTATTTTAGTCATTGTGCTCGGCTTCATTTATCTGCGTAACGTCGGCGAGCGCGTCAATGTCAAATTCGACGCCCTCAGCGTTATCCTGTCGACGATCGGCTTCGGCGCTTTGCTTTACGGCTTTAGCCGTGCAGGCAGCCTGGGCTGGTCCAGCTCCGAAGTGTTGATCATGATCGCGGTTGGTATAGTCGGATTGGTCGTCTTCTGCTGGAGACAGCTCAAAATGACAACACCGCTGCTCGATCTGCGCGCCTTCAAATTCAATATGTTCTCGCTGACGATCGTGATCAGTATCGCGGTAACGATGATTATGTACGCGGACATGATGCTGCTGCCGCTTTACTTGCAAAACGCTCGCGGTTATACGGCAATCGAATCTGGTCTGCTGCTGCTGCCGGGTGCGCTGCTGATGGGTCTCTTGATGCCCGTTACCGGACGCCTATTTGATAAGTACGGCGCCAAATGGCTGACCGTAATCGGTATGGCCATCGTAATTGCAACCACGCTTGGCTTCATCAACCTGACAGACACAACCAGCTATATGTACCTGGTATTGATGTCCACAGCACGCCGGATCGGCATGGCCTTCATGATGATGCCACTGCAAACCGCCGGCTTAAACCAACTGCCACCACGCCTGAACGCACACGGTACGGCGATCAGTAACACAACTCGCCAAGTTGCAGGCGCTATCGGCACTTCGCTGCTCGTCACCATCATGTCCGACCGCGCCAAGTCCCATGCGGCCGAAATGATGCAAAACGGCACCGATCCGGCCCAGATTGCCACGCAAGCGCAAATCTCCGGCATCAACGACGCGTATCTCGTGATCGTGGGAATCGGAATCGTCGGACTGCTGCTATCGTTCTTCATCAAAAAGGTACAACGCGGTAGTGAGGAGACGGTGGTCGTGAACGGAGAGAAAAGCAAAGCGGCGAAAGCTTAAAACAAAAAGAGCGATCACAGCCGTGATCGCTCTCAACGTGTCGAGAAAGTTCAATGTAGCTAGAAGCGAGAAGACGGAGAGAGAAATTCAGTGAAAGACGCCTTTGAACTCGGAAAATTCCTTATTCAAATCAAATCCATTTTCCGAGTGAAACAGCGAATTGAACGAATTTTTCTCGCAGTCTTCTCGCTTCCCCCGCCAAAGTAACTCTCTCGACAACCCAAGAGCGATCACAGCCGTGATCGCTCTTTTTAGACTTTTCGTTATTCAAAGTAGCGCCTCTCCTACAAGTTATACTTTCGGATCAAATAAGTCGGCGTGCAGCTCCAGGCATGGCAGTAACTATTAATCAGGTGATTGCCGTACGGCGAAAAGCTTTTGTCCGCCGGGTCGTACAGTTCCCAGAACGTGTCCGCTCCGTCTTCGATCATCGCTCCCCAATAGAATTCGAGATGCGCGACTGCTGCGGTACGCAAATCAGAGATCAGCAGAGCTTCAACCAGATGATGATGCAGATACGGCGTGGTCATCCCGATTTTTGGTTTTTGTTCCAGCAGCCGAAGCAGCAGCTTTTGATTATCTTCGGTTGACAACGTTTCGGACAGCGCCATCCATATTTGCGACGCCCAGGAGACCTGACATTCTTCGCCGCTGACAAAAAATCCTTGCGACTCGTCCCATAGATGTTCCATTGCCGCTTTTTCCGCTTGAGTCACCGCTTTTTTCCAAACCGCAGCAGCCTGCTCGCCTTCCGGTCCGCCTACGGCTTCCGCCAAACGTATTCCTTTTTTCAACGCATAGATCAACACGCCCTGCGCGGGAGCATGTTTGTGCAAATCGGGATGCCAGTCGATAAAAGGCAACCAATCGCTCTCTACGCTCACTAATCCATTGGATGTATAGTCCCAAGCGAGATTGATCTGTTTGCGAGCTGTCGGCCACAAGTCCTGCAACGCTTCCCGATCGCCAGATGCTTCATAATAGTCATACAGCGACGCGGCGAAGAAAAGCGAATAGTCGTACATATACGTATCGTCCGCAATCACCGTCGGTTCAATAAACAAATTGGCCGCCACTCTTCCGCGTTCGTCCGGTAGTCCCGCAAACAAATACAAGCAGCGTTTGACGAGATCGTTGCTTCGGAATGTCTCGTAATTCGCCATTGCTTGAAGACGCAAATCGCCCAGCCATAGTCTCCGATCCCGCTTCGGCCCATCTTCGAACACGTCCTGCATACAGTCTTCCAGCGTACGGATACTGACCTGGTCGATTTTTTGCAGCAAAGGGTCGGGATGGTTCAAAGGTTGAAGCACAGCACCGTCTGCCGAGGTTACGGCGCGCACACTCAAATCCCGGAACGAAATCTTATACTTTTGAGAGCTGTCCACGACTTCCAGCTTCAGATAACGGAAACTGTAGCGGCGTGGAAGCTCAATGCGGGCAGGCAGCACATCGACGAACAGCAATTCTTCCTGAAGCCATGAGCTGCTGATCCAGCCTTCGTAGGAAGAAAACGGCTCTGCCATTTCTACGGGCATCTCTCCAAAAGTCAGTTTCAACTTGAGCGGCGCATCTGGCGGACTGCCGACTGGCGAGACGTCAAAAGACAAATAGCCGACGCGATGATCGCCGAAATCCACAATAACCGAATCCCCTTTGCCAAGCGATCGACGGGTGAGTTCATCCGGAGTTCCCGCGTCCACTACTTGCCAGCCATGAATAGCCTTCGGATCGGGTTGAACGTCTACCAATCGCGTAGGAACGACCTGTTTTTCAATCAAAACGGGCTTAAGCCGCTCCGCTTTTTCCAACAATGCTTCGTTACGGATAATTTTAACCTGCTGAGTTTGCGTATACGTCGGTTCAGACATCGTAACACCCCTTTAGCATGAATTTATTTTACGCTGCGCCCTGCTTTGACTTCTTGCAGCTCTTGCAGAATTTTCGGATACTCCCGATCCAGCTTGTAGAACCAGAGCACAACGAATTGAAGGATGCAGAGAATAAAAGGCACGTAGATAAACACGAATTCGATCGAACTGGACGCGGAAGCCGAGATCGAAGCCTGACCGCCGACATAACCGCCGAGCGCGAGCAGCCAGCCGACCATCGCCGCCCCGAGACCGCTTCCGGCTTTGCCGCCGAAGCTGGAAGCGCTGAAAATCAGTCCTTCCGTGCGCATCCCCGTTTTCCATTCTCCGTAATCGACCGTATCGGCCATAAAAGCAAAAATCGTACCCATTACCGGCGCCATCCCGATTGCTTTCACAATCGTCGCCGCGATCACCAACGTCAAGCTCGTCGGATCGACTGCCGGAATCAAAGCACCGAAAGCCGTAATGACCACGCCAACGAGCGCTATATTGCGTTTGCCGAACCGTTTAACCAGAGGCGCCATCATGAGCAAAATCAGCAGCATCGGAACCATTTGTACCGTAGTGAGCAGGCCGACCAGACTGGCATCTCCCAAAATATACTGCGTATAATAAATATTGATCCCCTGCGTAGCCGCCTGACTGCCGTAAAAGAAGGTATTGAGCAGCAGCACCATCACCCAATATTTGTTGCGAAAAAGAGCCGGCATGCCGCGTTTTAACGGAATCGGCTTATCCACCACCGAAGGTGTCACCCGTTCCCGCGTCGTCAAAGAGGTCACGAAAAACAATACGGCGCCGACGATTCCGAACACGGCGAACGCCAGCGTCCAGCCCATTTTTTGCCCACCGAACAGATTAACCAGCGGCATCGTCAGATTGGACACGAGCAGCACGCCGACGATCGCCATCACCATGCGCACGATATTGAGCAGCGAACGCTGATACGGGTCCTGCGTCATCAACGAGCTAAGCACGCCGTACGGAATATTGATCGCCGAATAAATCACGTTGATCAGCAAATACGTCACATACGCGTACACGAGTGCTCCGCCCGGTCCAAAGTTAGGCGAGGAAAACAGCAGAACGCCCGCAATCGCGAACGGAATCGCCATCCACATGATCCAGGGACGCGCTTTGCCGAGCCGGGAACGGGTTTTGTCCACCGCTGCGCCAACCGCGACATCCACGAAAGCATCCAATACCCGCGCGAGCAGGAACAACGTTCCGATCGCCCCCGCCGCCAGCCCGACCACATCCGTGTAATAAAACGAAACGAACATCGATAATGCGGTCCAGATCAGATTGCTCGCGACGTCTCCGGAGCCGTAACCGATTCTTTCTTTCCAACTCAATACCGCCGATGCTTCATCGCTTGTATTTTCCCTTTTTACAGTATCCGATACCGCTTGCATTCCGATCCCTCCAAAATAGACTCGCTGCTGCGAGTGTATTGACGTTTTTCAAACTTGACGCAATATAACCGCTTCTTCTCCGGAAAAGAAACCTTGATTTTGCGCTTTCTGATTTGCTAGGATAAGCTCACTTCCTATTTAAGCGCTTTCTTGCATGCAGAACAATTTTGCTTTTACGCTTATTTTTATCGGAATTACAGTTCTTGTTTAATGTCTGAAAAAAAGGAGAGTACACATCATGGATTTGGAACAGTTGGATCGTCATCTGCGTGCGTTTAACGAAATCGAGCAGATTCAACAGAAAACGGGGGAAAATATCAACGATATCGCTTTGGTCATCACCCATGACGAAAGTTCGGATCAGCTTCGGATGCCGGATAGCCTGTTTTTCGACACCGGACCGATTCAGATGCGCAAGCACCACCGCTTCGCGCCCATGCCCGTGCACCGGCATACCTTCATCGAGCTGAACTATATCTACTCCGGCACCTGCACCCAGCAGATCAATGGCGAAAAGGTGGTGCTGCAACAAGGCCAGATTTGTATGCTCGACTCTGATGTGCTGCACGGCATTGAGCGTATGGACGAGAACGATATCCTGATCAATATTCTGATTCGCAAGGATGTGTTTGCTTCCGCGATTTTGGGACGTTTTGCTACGGGAGGCATCGTGTCGCAATTCCTGCTCGGAGCCATGGCTGAAGACACCTCGCATGACCGCTACGTGGTGTTCGAATCGGAGAATCATGAGAAATTGCAATTTTTCGTAAAAAATATGATGTGCGAGGCGTTCGGAGAAGACATGTATGCGCAGGAAATGCTGTACGGGCATATGATGATCATTTTCACGGAGCTGATGCGGGTATATTCGTATCGAACCAATGACAAGGCCGCACAAAAAGGCGGGCGCGCCGATCTGATCGACATGCTCGCCTATATTGAACGTCACTACCGAACCTGTACCTTGACTGGCTTGGCGGACGCCTTCAATTTTAATCCCAACTACCTCGGCAATCTGTTGAAAAAGAAAACGGGACGCACCTTCATGGAACTGATCAAAGCGCAGCGTATGCTTCAGGCAGCCGCTTTGCTCTCGAACACGGATGACAGCATCGAGCAAGTCGCGCATAACGTCGGCTATGACAGCCCGGGATTCTTCTACCGCTCGTTTACTGCCCAATACGGCATGACGCCGAAGCAGTACCGGAGACAATTGCCGCGGTTCGAAAAAGGCGGATAACGCTTTTCGCTTCCTTTTACTTGCTCCCGCCTGCTGAGGAATAACGGGAAAGCAGCAGCGCAATCGCTACCGATCCAGCCGCAACGAGACCTACCAGACGCATGGAGCCACCACGTACCGCCAAGCAATTTCTACTCGAAGCCTTCGAAAACGAACGGGAAGATTGTTAGAGCGCGTCATGCAGCCCTTGCTACTTAATCATCGTCTTGATCGTCATCCATCTGCTGATGCTCGGCGTCGTCCATATCCATATCGTTGTCGTCGTCCGAACCGCATCCGATTATCGTTGCCAACAGCCCGACGGCAGCCAGCGTGCGCAGCGTCCTTTTCATCGCGTCTCCTCCTTCCTATTTTACGGCTTCTTTACTATAGGATAACCCGAACACGGCTGCTTTGAACTGGCTTTGCGGCCGAGGCGTATGGTTATTCGATACCAAAAAAGACCAGTTTGAAAACCAGGTCTTTTTTGATCGCTTTTTTGTCCGATTCTTTTCGTTTGGCTTTCAAAAGTCCGCCCGCTGACGTTTCGTGGAAATTTTCGGCCGAGTCAGTTCGAAGCTATGTCGCACGAGATCGAAAATATCGTCCTGCTCCAACTCCCCATCCAGAATTACAGTGTTCCAATGCTCCTTGTTCATGTGATAACCGGGCTTGATATCGTCGTGCAAATCACGCAGCATAGCCGCTCGCATCGGATCACATTTCAAATTTGCGCAGTGATGACCTTCCCGTATGTAGATGAAGGCAAACGACTTTTTGTTGCTGCCGTGCCGCATCACCGTCCAGCTCTCGTCAAACGGGTAGTCCTCGTAGACTCCCGGATAAGTGAGACAATGGTCAATTAGATCTTGCTTGTTCAATGGGGTCACCTGCTTTTGAGATTTGTTTTGTTCAGTATAACAAACATACGTTCTTGATCCAACGTGAAAAAGCACCCACCGAGGTGAGTGCTAGAGGTAAATTGGCTAAGTGAGGCGCTACGGGAGAAATTCGGTCAGGACGCTGTTTCACTCAGAAAGATTAAAAAGCTTGTTTGACCGCATCTTCAACCTGGCGCAGAATGTCTTGGTAACCCTCTTCCGGCAAATAACCGATGCTGCCGAAGAGCAGGTGTCCGGTGGACTCAATGCCTGTGAACTCGAAGATCCCTCCGGTCGCCGTGGCACGCAGAGCGTCGCTCATGCCGATTTGGTCGTAAACTTCAGCTGGTGTACCGTGGGTGTTGATGATCAGACCTTTTTTTCCGGTCAGCATTTTGACAATGCCGTTCTCGTCGCTGGCATAAGCAAAGCCGTAAGCGAACACGCGGTCCACGTAGCCTTTCAGAATCGCGGGAAGACCGGTCCACCAGATCGGATAAATGAACGTGATCGTATCCGCCCCTGTAATGAATTCTTGCTCCGTCTTGATGTCCTGCGGCGTATTTCCGGCTCTCATTGCGGCTGTATCTTGAGCTTTGAGCACAGGTTGGAAATCCAGTTCGTACAGATCGCGCACGATGACTTCGTCGCCTTTGCTTTGAAGAGCGGCGACTGTCGTGTTAAGGATCGAACGGTTCAAGCTGTCTTGGTGCGGGTGCGCGTAAACGATCAGATGTTTCATCATGAATAACCTCCAAGGAATGATTAAAATGGGTTGACTTTGCAGTTAACTACATAGACATCTATGCAATATTCGAAAATATTGCATAGGTCTCCATGTCGTCTGACATTTCAAAACCTATGCGTAATTTTGTCCAACAGACGTTCCAACTCCAGACCTTCGTCCTTCGATAAATTGCCGTATAACGTTTCATTTAGTCGATCCGATACACTACGAAATACAGGCTCAAGCTCTCGACCCTTCGGCGTCAAAGCGATAAGCGTCACACGCTGATCACTCTGGCTTTTCACCCGTTTCACATAGCCCAACTTTTCCAGCTTATGGACCAGCACGGTTACGGTAGGCTGCGTACGTCCTATCGCTTCGGCAAGCTCGGTCACGGATAAACCGTCTTTCCGGTACAGAAACATGAGTACGCCGCCGTGAGACGGGACGATACCTTCGATGCCTTGCTGCTCCAACTCCATTGTAATCAGCTTCTGCGCCTGATCGTTGATCCGACTGATCAATGCGGCTGCGTTGTATTTGTTCATGAACGAATAATAACATAGACATCTATGTATTTTCAAGCATGATTTTAAAAAAGCTTCAGCATGCGAAAAGGCTTCTTGAACGCCTTGCCGCTGCCGAAGCTTTTTTCTTTATTCTTATCAATTCAAACGCGTGGTTGTGCCTGCAAACGCAACAGCTTTTCCACAGTCAACAGCACGCCGTCTTCCACATTCGATTTTGTAACAAAAGCCGCAGCAGCCTTCGTGTTCTCGCAAGCATTACTTACGGCAAAGCTGAATTCCGCAATCTGCATCAATTCCACATCGTTTTCCCCGTCACCGAACGAAAGGGTCTCCTCGCGCGTCACATCCAGCATTTGCTGAAGCTTGGTGACCGTCTCGCCTTTATGCGTCCCAAGCGCCGTAATATCCAACCAACGCGGCTCGGAATCGACGATATACATCTGGCCTCCCAGCTTCGCTTCGATCCGGAGACGAAGCTCTGCGCTGCGGCCTTTCGAGTCAAATACGGTTACTTTTACAAAAGAACCCGGAATCTCATCGAACGAAGATACCCGAATCACTTCCCGATAAGAACGTTTCACAAGATTGTAGTCCTCATCCGCCAGCGTATCCCGCACATAAGCCGCATCGCCTGTGCAGGCAATCACGATCATATCGGGATCAAAAGCTTCGATCTCCTCGATCGATTGCAGCGCAAGCTCCCGAGCCAGCGTAAATTCTTGCACCACTTGCCCATCCCGCTTGATCCGAGTCGCGCTATCGCCCAGAATCCAAATGCCTTCGAAGCCTTCGAACAGTTCTTCCACCCGCTCACACTGCTTGCCCGTACAAGCTGCAAACTGAACGCCCTGCTGCTGCATCTGATTATAAACGTCCGTGAATCTTGCCCGATCAAACTCACCTTCGTTATTCAAAAACGTCCCATCCAAATCACTCACGACCAGCTTGAACATCATGTTCCTCCTTATTTTCGCACTTCATAAATATCCTTTATTAAGGGATACATTCACTTTACAGGCTGGAACGCGTTTCATGTCAAGCACTGATCGGATAAGAAAAACGACGCGTGCCCGCTCAACCCGGCATGCGTCGTTTCTTGGCCCTGCTTCTGTTTTGCGTTCAAGCTCGCTTGTATTTATTCCGGTCTTCCTCCGTAATCCCGCGAATCACGCGGCACGGATTGCCTGCGGCGATCACGCCGGGCGGAATATCCCGATTGACGATGCTGCCCGCTCCAATCACGCTTCCGGAACCGATCGTCACGCCAGGCATCACAGCGACGTTCCCGCCGAACCAGACGTTGTCGCCGACCGTGATCGGATGGGCGTACTCCAATCCCGCGTTGCGCTGCTCGACGTCAAGCGGATGACCTGCCGCATAGAAGCCGCAATTCGGTCCGATAAACACATTGTCGCCGAACGTCACTTTGGCCGCGTCGAGAATGATCAGATTGTGGTTCGCGTAAAAGTTGCTTCCTAGCTCGATATGATAACCCAGATCACAGTAAAAAGGTTGTTCGATCACAAACGGCCCTTTTGCCTCGGCCACGATTTTGCGGATCATTTCTTCTCGCTCGGTCAGCTTTAGCGGATTCAACTGATTATGTTCAAAGCATAACGATTTGCAATAATTGCGTTCGCGGACGAGCTGCGGATCATTGTTGTTGTCGTATAACAAACCTGAAGCGGCTTTTTCTTTTTCGGACATACCGTGCGTCAAGATCGATCCCTCCAAAAGTAGATATCCGCTCCAGTATAGACAAAATCGCTTATTCGAACAAATCCGTCACCGCGCCCTTGGAAGCCGAAGACACCAGACGCGCGTACTTCGCCAGCACGCCCGAGGATACTTTAAGCGGCGGTTGCACCCACGCTTGCTTCCGTGCAGCCAGTTCTTCCTCGCTGACATCCATGCTCACTTCCCGGATTTCGCTATCGAACGTCACCATGTCGCCTGTCCGAAGCAATCCGATCGGTCCGCCGACTTGAGCTTCCGGCGAGACGTGACCGACCACGAACCCGTGCGAACCGCCGGAGAATCGTCCGTCCGTCATCAACGCGACTTCTCCGCCCAATCCTTTGCCGACGATCATTGCCGTTACCGACAGCATTTCCGGCATGCCCGGTCCGCCTTTCGGTCCGCAATAGCGGATGACCAACACGTCGCCTTTGACAATCTCGCCTCGCGTGATCGCCGCCGTAGCTTCATCCTCGCTATCGTATACTTTGGCCGGTCCGGTAAAGCGCGATTTTTTCATGCCCGACATTTTCGCTACCGCTCCGTCTGGTGCCAGATTGCCTTTGAGTACCACGAGCGGCCCGTTTGGCTTCAGCGGATTGTCGAATGGACGAATGATATCCTGTCCTTCTTCCAGCGAAGGCATATCGGCCAGATTTTCTGCCAGCGTACGACCCGTTACCGTCATGCAATCTCCATGCAGCAGTCCGCGCTCCAGCAGCATTTTCATAACGCCCGGCACGCCGCCGATATCGTTCAGATCCTGCATGACATGCGTTCCGCTCGGTTTCAAATCGGCCAAATGCGGCACGTTCAACCGGATACGCTCGAAATCGTCCAGTGTCAGATCCACGTCGACCGAATGCGCCATGGCGAGCAAATGCAGGAACGCGTTCGTCGAACCGCCGAGCGCCATCACGACCGTAATCGCGTTTTCAAACGCTTCCTTAGTCATGATATCGCGCGGATAAATTTCTTTTTCAAGCAGGTTGATGACCGCGGCGCCGGCTCTTTCGCATTCGTCTGCTTTGCCGGGCGAAATTGCAGGCGTCGACGACGAACCCGGTAAGCTCATGCCCATCGCTTCGGCGGAAGCCGCCATTGTATTGGCCGTGTACATACCGCCGCAAGCGCCGGGACCCGGACACGCGCTGCATTCGACCTTTTTCAATTCCTCGTCGGTTATTTTTCCTTCCTGATACTGGCCGACCGCTTCGAACGCCGATACGATATCGATCTTTTTACCGTCCAAAATGCCGGGTTGGATCGTTCCGCCGTACACGTACACGGAAGGCACGTTCAGACGCCCGATCGCGATCAGGCAGGCTGGCGTATTTTTGTCGCAGCCTCCGACCGCCACCAGTCCGTCAAAGCGTTCCGCACCCGCCACGATCTCGATCGAATCGGCAATCGCTTCGCGGCTCGGCAGCGAGAACAACATCCCTTCGTGTCCCATCGAAATCCCGTCGGATACGGTGATCGTATTGAACACGAGCGGCGCTCCGCCGCTTTCTTTCACGCCTTGTTTCGCTTTGAAAGCAAGGTCGTTAATATGCATATTGCACGGCGTGACTTCACTCCATGTGCTGGCTACGCCGATCATCGGTTTTTTGAAATCTTCGTCGGTAAAACCTACTGCGCGCAGCATCGCCCGGTTGGGTACCCGGTTAGCGCCCTCGCTGATCACTTTACTGCGAATTCTCAGGTCTTTTTTGCTGCCGTTGTTAGTTTCCATTTTCATTTGCTCCCGTCAGTTGAAGTAGTCTTTCAAATGTTCCAGTTCGCGCATCGGACGGATCAGATTCTGTTTCATGGCTTCATACGCAGCTGCGGCATCCTTATTTTGAAAAGCACGGATAATCGCAAAATGCTCGTCGACCGAAGCCTGTGTCGAGTCGATCGGCTGCTGTAAAAACACGTACTTGAATCGCCGGATATGAACTTGAAGCGAGTCGCTAAAGCTCGCCGTGTACGGATTATTCGTCAGTTCGATGATCGCATTGTGAAACTCCTCGTCCGTCTCCATCGCCAAGTACGGTTGGTCGCTGCCGACTGCCCGTTCAAATTCTCGATTCAAATGAATCAGATGTTCGATTTGTTCGGGGCGAATCAGCTCGGTCGCAGCTTCCGCCGCGGATGAATGAAGAGCGGCCAACGTCGAATATAACTTAAAAATGTCGTCTTTTTCGACGCCCGTTACTCGGGTTTCTTTCCCGGGGTAGGTGGCGACCAGTCCTTTTACCTCAAGCAACTGAAAAGCCTCCCGGATCGGCGTGCGGCTGACGCCGAGCGACTCGCTCAATTCCGCTTCAAGCAATTTTTCCCCCGGCTGAAGCGTTCCGTCAATGATCCAGTGTTGAATCTGATCAAACACTTTCTCTTTGGCAGAAATTCGAGCCGGCGCCTTAAAGTTCTGGGGAACGGGCAACAGGAAGCCTCCTTTGCTTAACGTTGTAACAAACTATAGTATGCAATATATCGCATACGTATACGAAAATCAATCTTAAATTATTTTATATCGAATTTTATTTTTTTGTTAACAAAAAGAAGGAACGGGTATGTAAGATTGAGCATAATCATACGGCTAATCGGAAAGAGATCGTTTATTAGGAGGGATTTGATGAATACGCTCCACGCGCTTTTTTCCTCTGTGCTTGAACAAGTCGAGAAAACGCTGAAGGAAACAGCCGACATGAGTCATCCGCTCGTCGTCTTGTTTCGCACGGCTTTGGAGGATGAACAAGAAGCTTTGCGTAACCTTCTCCCTTTGCTGAAACAAGACTCGCCAGCTTTGGAAGATTTCAAAACCGATTGTTCGATCGTTTATTTGAACGACGAGATCGTCGAATCGACGTTCCGCGCATGGCGGCGTGCGGTCGATTGGATGGATCATGACGATTCGGAGGAAGCGGCCAAGCTTGAGAACCGTTTTCCCGGTATCAAAAAAACATTGACCGAAGCGGCGGCGGAGATTGAACATGCATACGGCGACGACGCAAGCAAATACGTCGTGCCCGTACTTTACCGACCGCAGACAGGAGGCGTGCGATGAGCTGGCAAAACGAACGGATCGATATGAACGTATATAGTCAGGGCGAGGTCGACCGCTGGGTGTACAGCACCTGCAATCTTTGCTCGGTCGGCTGCGGCTGCGAAATCGCGGTCAAAGACGAGCAGATCGTCGGCATTCGCGGCAACGGCAAACATTCGATCAACCGCGGACGGCTCGGACCGAAAGGCGAAAATCAATGGCAGGCGAATTCGAGTCCCGACCGCCTGCTCTCCCCGCTGATCCGCAACGAGCTGGGCGAGCTGGTTCCGGCAACGTGGGACGAAGCAATGGATCTGATCGTGAATAAAATGAAAGAAACGCTGGAACGAAAAGGCCCCAACGGCATCGCGATCTATTCGACGGGTCAAGCGTTCCTCGAAGACTACTACACGATCGCCAAAGTCGGGCGCGCCGGAATCGGTACGCATCTGCTGGATGCCAACACCCGGCTTTGTACCGCGACTACGGAATTTTGCCTGCTGCAATCGTTCGGAGCCGACGGCGCCCCCGCTTCCTATGACGATATCGACGAAACGGATACGCTGATGCTGTTCGGACATAACGTGGCCGAGACCGGCACGGTGCTGCATGAACGCATCATGGACCGCAAAGCCCGCACGGGAAAACCGTATATCATCGCCGTCGATCCGCGCCGGACGTTGACCGTGCGCGGCGCCGACCTGCATTTGCAGCTTCGTCCCGGCACCAACGTGCCGCTGCTAAACGGGCTGCTGCGGATGATGTTGGAAAACGGCGCGGCCGACGACGATTTTATCGCGAAATATACGATCGGCTTCGACGAAATGCACGGCGCTTTGGAGGAATGGACGCCGGAGCGCACTTCGGAAGCAACCGGAATTCCGGTCGATACGCTGCTTGAAGCCGGACGTCTGCTGTCCGAGACGCCTTCGCTCGTGACGACGACGCTGCAAGGCGCTTTTCAAAGCGCGGACGCGACGACGGCCTGCGTGGCGATCAACAACATGCACTTGGTGCGCGGGCTGATCGGCAAGCCGGGCAGCGGTCCGCTGCATATGGCCGGACAGCCCAGCTCCTCGGCCAATCGCACGGTCGGCGGCGTCGGCACCTATCCCGCCAACCGCAATCCGATGAATCCGCAGCATTTGCAGGAGATGGCGGATCTGTGGAACGTCGAAGAATCGCTGCTGCCGGCCGGCCCGGAAAAAGGAATCGAAGAGCAGCTTGAAATGATCGAGCAGGATCAGATCGACGTGTTCTGGAATATCGGCACCAATCCGCTCGTGTCCCTGCCTAACCGCAAACGAGCCAGGGCCGCGCTGGAAAAAGTGTTCGTCATCATGCAGGACCATTTCCTGACCGAGACGTCCAAAGTCGCAGACGTCGTGCTTCCGGCCGCCATGTGGGGCGAAAAAGAAGGCACGATGGAAAACGCCGACCGCCGCATCAATCTGCTGCGCAAAGCGGTGAATCCGCCCGAAGGCGTGCGCACCGACCTGGAGATCCTGATCGACTTCTCGAAACGGATGGATTTCCGAGACAAAGACGGACAACCGCTGATCGGCTATTCCACTCCTGAAGAAGCGTTCGAAGAATGGAAAAAAGTCTCGCGCGGACGTCCCAGCGACATGACCGGCATGACGTACGATCTGCTCCAAAAACATAACGGCATGCGCTGGCCCGCTACGGCGGAACGTCCCGAAGGCACGGTGCGCCTGTACGAAGATTTCAAATTTCCGACAGCGACGGATTATGCCCAAAGCTACACGAAAAATCAGTTCACCGGCCGTGCTTTGACCCGTGCCGAATACGAGGAAAAACAAGCCGACGGCCGCGCCATTTTCCATGCAACCCGTTACAATCCGCCGTCCGAACAGCCCGGCGGCGATTTCCCGATGTGGCTGACCACGGGCCGCCTTGTCTGGCATTGGCACACCCGCACCAAAACCGGACGTTCGCCGTATCTGCAAGCCGCGGCGCCGCACGGGTACGTCGAAGTGAACGAAGCCGACGCGACCGGGCTCGGCATCGTCGAAGGCGAAGTGGTCCGCATCGTTTCGCCGCGTGGACAGATCGAAGTCCCAGCCAAAATCGGCGACGCCGTTCAACCGGGCCTCGTATTCGTGCCGTTCCATTTCGGCAGTTGGGAAAGCAATCAGGCCGCCAACGACCTGACCGCCGATTTCGTCGATCCGCTGTCCAAGCAGCCGACGTTCAAGCAATCCGCCTGCCGGATCGAAAAATTGCGCAAACAGCATCTCGTCGCCAGCGGCGAAACTCTCGGCTATATCGCCGAGCAATATGAACTGAGCGTCGACGACCTGCTGCGCGTCAATAAGCTCGATACGCCTTACGGCATCCAAACCGGACAACATCTCGAAGTTCCGATCTCGATGATCAATGTCCCGATCCAACCTTATTCCCCGCAGCGGACGGATTTCAAAAAGACGGCGATCGAAGAAAAAGATTAAAATCTTATCATCCCAACGTCGTCATCATCAACTTCCTTCTCCATAATCAAGCTCCTTCGCCATAACATATGTGCGAAAAGACCTCGGCGTTCGCTCTAAGCGAACGCCGAGGTCTTTTCTACAATTCCAACAATCAACAACTATCAAATCAAAACAAAAGCCCAAAATGCCAACCGACATTTCAAAGCTTTTGCTCTTTTTTCCCTACTTCCCCAACTCGATGCGATAGCCCAAGCGGAGGGAGAAATTCAGCGAAGGACGCCTTTGAACTCGGAAAACTTCCACTTAAAATTCCAATCGATTTTTCCGGGTGAGACAGCGTCCTAAAGCATTTCGAAGAAATGCACTTCGGAAGCATACGCTGGCAATTTCTCCCGCAGCGCCTCCCTATCGCATTCATCTTCTCCTATCGCACCATCCGCTCAACCTGCTCAATCGAGAGTTCCGCCGTCGGCACAAACGCATCAGACCGCACATAATCGAGCACGCTGCTCAAGAACTGCCGCCCGTCCGGCGTCTGTCCTGCCGCAGCCGCGTCAACCGTACATACCAGCAGATTGCCTCCGCCCGTTTTGCATTCGAACAGCAGTCCCAGCTTATGGTTGCGTTCGAAGTTGTCGATCGTCTGCACGATCGGCTCGAAGGAAGACGGCGTGCCGTCCAAAATAACCGAACGCGAGTTCATGACCACGTTCCACCAAGCGTAAGTCGTATGGCTTTCGCTCGGGAAGGTTTTCAAAGCCGGATGCTCGTTGCGAACGAGCAAACCGTGCGTGCCCACCGGAATCTTGCGATCCATGCTTTCCGAGATCGAACGGAACATCGGGAAGCACCAGAAGTCCGCGGCATACGTGCCTTCGATCGAATTTTCCAGCGCCGGGATATTCGGCATCAACAGCACGTTTCCGCCTTCTGCCAACAAGGCTTTCGCTTCGTCCGTCAGCGTCTCGAATACGTGAATGCCGCCGAAGTCCGCTTTCGTTTCCGCCGGGTAGACCCAAAGTTCATAGTTTTTGTACACGTCCGTACCGTTCAGCGAAAGCTTCAATTCCGCCTTCTGCATCGTCTCCACGGTTGGCAAAGCAAGCTCGATTCCGCCAAGCTCGAACAGATCGCCGCTTGCCGTCACGTTTGCCGCGATTACACCATCGCCAAGCACTTGCTCGCCCGAACGCAGCGACCAGCTCGCTTCGATCTCTCCCGGCGCTTCTTCGCGGAACCAGCTCAACTCCACAGCCGCCCGGAACGTATCGCCCCCGACGAGATTGTACGATTCGAAGCGCGCCAGCAGTACCGCATTGTCACAGAACGAACGCCAGTCTTCTTCCGTGATCAAGCCTTTGGAATCCATGAACGCGTCCAGCGCCCCGACCAAAGCCGTTCCCTGACCGCTGAAGTCCTGCAAATCCAGCACCTGGAATCCGGCCAGCTTGCGCGAACGCAGCGACGCTTCCAGCTCTTCCTTATAGCATTCCATCGCCAGCTTGCCCGAATTTTCGAAGTAAGCGCGCGCCAGATGCCCTAGTCCTTTTTCCTCCAAACGCTCACGGAAGATTTTAAAGTTTTCGGCTTTCAACGGCCCCGTATACTTCTCGATCTCGTCGAAATTCGGGAACGTCGCGTACTGCCCGATCTCGTGCGACACGACCGGAATCGGCGATACCCAATCCCCGCCGTCGCCTTCGGCTTCGACCGTTTTCATGCCCGTGCCGTATTGGATCTGGATTTGCTTTTTGCCGCCTTCTTCCCCTTCTGCCGCTTGAACGCGCGCAGGCGAGATCGCTTGGTCGTAATCCGTCAGCGTGCCCGGAGGCGCAACCTGCACATGTCCTTGCGGCGCGTCGCACATCGCATAAGAACCGCGGAACAGGCGCTCGCGCGTGAACCGTACCCCGCAGAAGAAGTCGTCATGTTCCAGCAGCTCCGGCACCCACTGGTGGTTGTTCGACCCTTGCGTGTACAGCGGACGGGAATCGAATTCCTTGTATCCTTTCAAAATGGAATCGATCTTACTCCGGCTGCCCCATAACTCGTTACCGAGCGAGAACATGACGCACGACGGATGATTCGCGAATGCTTTAAGAATCGCATATCCTTCTTCGATCAGATAATCCTGTTCGGCCTGATTGTGATTGTCTTCGCCCGGCTCCGTGATCGTACCCCAGAACGGCAGCTCCGGCTCCATATAGATCCCTAGCAGATCCGCCGCTTCAAAAGCAGCTTCAGGCGGACATGCCGTGTGGAAACGATAATGGTTCATCCCGTACGATTTGGAAATACCCAGAATGCGCACCCACTCTTCCACGTCCGTCGGCGCATATCCGGTCAATGGGAAAATCAGGCCGTCGTGCTTGCCGCGCAGGAAAGTCCGTTTACCGTTGATCTCGAACTTGTCGCCCGCCGATTTGAACTCGCGCAGACCCAGCACGCTCTCCGTCGTATCGATCACATCGCCGTTTGCGTCCAGCAGCTCCAGCTTCAGGCGATACAATTCCGGCGTCCACTCGCTCCACAGACGCGCGGCTTCGCCCAGCGCATACGTCACGTCAACGCTCGATCCGTTCAGCCCGAACTCTGCCGTATCCGGCGTATGCGACCCTTCCCCGTTGAAACTTGCCGCCGACACGCGCAGTTTCGCGGCCGCGGTTCCTTCGATATCCGCCGTAACGCGAACGTTTTTCTCCGCTACATTCGGATAGGTCCGCAGTTCTTGCAAACGGGATTCCCCGTAAAACTGCAGCTCGACCTTGCCCGTAATCCCGTTCCAGTTCGTTTGCGTATCCGGGGACGTCATATGACCGCCTTTGGTCGGATAGCCCACGTTGTCCACCCGGATCGTCAGCGTATTTTTGCCCGTCGCCAGCTTGCCCGTCAGGTCGTATACATGCGGCGCGTTCAGACTGTTTCGCGTGCCGATCTCCTCGCCGTTCAGCCATACCGTCGTGATTCGCGTACGCTCCAGATGCAGCAGCGCGACGCGTCCCCCCGATTCCGCAGGCACTTCGAACTCTTTTCGGAACCAAGCCGAGCCTTCGAATTTATATTCGTCCGTCAGCGACCCGATCAATTGCTCTTCGTTGCGACATCCTTTGCGGGCGTGCGAAGTCGTGCCGGGCAGCTCCATCGTATCTTCAAATGCCTGCGGCAGGCCTTTTCTTTCTTCGTCCAAACTCAATTGCCATACCCCGGACAGATTCAACTTGCTTTGCATGGATTCTCACTCCTATTTGTATGCGTTTTCTCTTGCTCCACCTCTTACTATAACGTTTTCGGAAATATAGAGCAATCCATTTGTCGAAAGCTGTCGGGTTAAAAAAAGGAGCGACGTACCACCATTTTTCACCGGATTATGATTTTTCGAGCAGACCCGCAGCCACGACAAAAAGCCCCGAATCTCCAGGATCCGGGACTTGCGCCGCGCGGGCGGCTTTTTTACAACCAGGACAACCACAAATACAAACCGAGCAGCGTAATAAACAATGTCGGAATCGTCAGCACGACGCCGATCCGGAAATACTGTCCCCACGTGATGCGGATGCCTTTGTTGTTCAATACATGCAGCCACAGAAGCGTCGCCAGCGAACCGATCGGCGTCAGCTTCGGCCCCAGATCCGCTCCGATGACGTTCGCATAAATCAAGGCCTCTTGAATCCGGCCGCCCGCGTCCGCCGTATCGATCGCCAGCGCCCCGATCAGCACGCTCGGCAAATTGTTCATAATCGACGACATCACCGCCGTGAGGAAGCCCATGCCCATCGTCGCCGCGAACAGCCCGTGATCGGCAAATCCGCGAATGCCTTCGGCGAGCAGATCGGTCAGTCCGACATTGCGAAGTCCGTACACGACCACGTACATCCCGACCGAGAAAAACACGATTGACCACGGCGATTCTTTGAGCACCGCGGCGACCGAGATCGATGGACTGCGGCGAGCCAGAATCAAGAACAAGATCGCGATGATGCCTGCGGTAAGCGACAGCGGAATACCGAGCAGCTCGCCCGCGAAATAACCGATTAACAGCAGGCCAACCACCACCCACGAAACGCGGAACAGCTTCGGATCCCGAATCGCGGTCGAAGGCGCTCTGAGCTGCGAATCGTCGAAGGTCTTGGGAATGCTTTTGCGGAAAAAGAAATACAGAACGCCCAAGCTTCCCGCCAGCGCAAACAGATTCGGCACGAACATCCGGCCTGCATACTGCATAAATCCGATATGGAAATAATCCGCCGATACGATATTCACCAGATTGCTGATCAGCAGCGGCAGCGAAGTGGTATCGGCAATAAAACCGCCCGCGATAATAAACGGAAACACCTGACGTTCGTCCAGCTTGAGCGCCCGCACCATCGCCAGCACGATCGGAGTTAAAATCAGTGCCGCTCCATCGTTGGCGAACAGCGCTGCCACAACCGCACCGAGCAGAATCAGATAGACGAACATACGGATGCCGCTGCCTTTCGAAGCACGGGCCATATGCAGCGCTGCCCATTCGAACAATCCGACGCGATCAAGCACGAGCGAAATCAGAATGATCGCGACAAAAGCCAACGTAGCATTCCAGACGACATCCGTGACGTCGCGCACATCCTGTACATCTACGACTCCTGTAAGCAGCGCCAACACCGCACCGCCGCAGGCCGACCATCCGATGGGCAATCCATACGGACGCCGGATAACCAAAAACAAAGTTAACACAAAGATAAGAGTTGCCCACAACGCAGCGTACACACGTCAACCTCCAGTAATTGGGCAAGTCCGATCCGGAACCTGATGTTCCGCTCCCTACCACTCACGTTTCTTCCGTATAGCCGTCTATATGTTATCCGCTTCGCCGCAATGAAGCAAGACATTTTTCGCCTTTGACCCTAAACCCCGATTTCACCTTGCAAACAATGCTTGAAGACGTTCCCATTCATGAGATATACCGGGCTTTGAATAAATGAAAGGTTGATGCACAATGATCGCGATGCAATACAAAATCCCGCTTCCTGCCGATTACGAGATGTCGATCATTCGTCAAAGGGTACAAACGAATGGACACCGAACCGACGGATTTCGGGACTTGGCGTTCAAAGCTTGTTTAATCTCGGCAAAAGGCAATCACGGGAACGTATCGAATAGCTATGCCCCGCTATACGTATGGAACACTCACAACGGTATGAATGAGTTTTTACTAAACGATCCGTACGATGCGATCTTGCATTCATTCGGCTGACAACAGGCGAAGCACTCGTCTATAATCCCGATAAATGGGCATTCAGCCGATTTGCTTTTCACAAGAAACTACCCGAGCTATGGAGTGACGAAGCACAATGTTCGACACAGCTTGATGCGCTTGCTTCTTTTACAGTTACGATTTACGAAGTTCTGCACGTACCGCAAGCATAACGATTAGGCTGTCCATGAACGACCTAGTGGTATCGAGAAAGTCCAACGTAACTGGGCGCGAGAAGGCGTAGAGAGAAATTCAGTGAAGGACGCCTTTGAACTCGGAAAACTCCTTATTTCAATCCAATCCTTTTTCCGAGTGAGACAGCGTCCTGTTAAGCATTTCGAAGAAATGCACTTCGGAAGCCTATGCTGGCAGTTTTTCTCGGAGCCTTCTCTCGCCCACGCTCATACGCAACATTCTCGGCAGCCTTTTCCTATTTAGCCCGTCGTTCTCGTCCGCTTAATCACTCGATTGACCTGCTCGGAACTGAGCAGCATGAACACGACGAGCAGCAGCGTCACGATCGGGAACAAGCCGATCCCCGCCTGCGAAGCCAGCACGCCGAACAGCGGCGGAATGAAAGTGGTGCCTGTATACGCAACGGCCATCTGATAACCGATCAGCTTGGCGGAGTTGGCACGGCCGAACCGGGCAGGCGTCTCGTGAATCAGACCCGGATAGACGGGTGCGAAGCCCAGGCCGATCAACACAAATCCAACCAATACGACAACGTCCGGCAAAGGCAGCATCAGAAGTACCGCACCGATGACCGATATGATCTGCCCTGCCAGAATCAGCGCACGGTTGCCGACCTTCAGCGTAATGAAGCCGGTAATCAGACGTCCGATCGTGATCCCGCCGTAGTAGAGGGAGATCCATCCGGCAGCCGTTACCGCAGATACGTCGCGCGCGCCGACAAGAAAACTCGCGCCCCATAGTCCGACGGTCGTTTCCACGCCGCAGTAGAACAAGAACGCCAATAGCGACATTTTTACACCCGGCAAGCGAAGAGGTTGTTTGGCAGGCTGCTCGTCCGCCAAAGATTCAGGTACCGTAGTCGAATCATGGTTAGCCGCGTCGATAGCCACTTCGGCGGGCGGATTCTCTGCGCGTCGCGCCGCGATTTTTTTCCAGAGCGGCAGCGTAACCAGCAAAATGATCACCAGACCGAATTGGATCATCGCCACCGCGGTATACCCCGATCTCCACGAATCATGTTCCTTGATGAAATACGACATCAACAGCGGACCGCCTGTTGCGCCAAGTCCCCAAAAACAGTGCAACCAGCTCATGTGATGCGCTTTATAGTGGGTCGCGACATAGTGATTCAAAGCGGCGTCAACGGCTCCGGCACCCAGTCCGAGCGGGATTGCCAGCAATCCAAACCACAGCAGCGACGGCGCGAACGAGAAACCGAGAAGCGCGGCCGCAGTCATGAGACAACTGATTAAGGTCAGCGGCCCCGTACCCAGCTTCGCGATCAACTTGCCGCTAGCCAGACTCGATACAATCGTTCCCGCCGCCACGATCATTGCCAACATCCCTGCGGACTCCAGGGGCGCGCCGAGATCCGGCCGCATTACCGGCCATGCCGCCCCGAGCAGGGAGTCCGGCAGGCCGAGACTGATAAAAGCTAAATAAATGACAATCAGAAACCAGGTTGCCACAAGCATCTTCCTTCCTTTTTGCAAATTCATGTGTTCGATAAGACTTTTGGCTCCAGCGTCTTCAATGCCAAATTCTGCAGCCCTGAAGCAAAATGCTCCGCAAAGCGTTCCGACCATTGAATATCAGGATCGGCTGGCAAGGGATAACGGCGAACATAATCGTTCCAGCAATTCGTCCATGATTCGGTATCCGTCTGCGCGCCGTAGAGCACGACACGTTCCGGCGCCAATATAACCGAAGCGGTATGCACGATCCGGCAAACTATCCGATTCCAGTCTTCTCCCGTCGGCGGTTGGCTCCAATCGATATCGAGCGGCAAATATTTGACCTCGCCTGCCATCCCGCGCTTGCCGCCGATTAACGTTCCGTTGCAAGAGATTGCCATGCCGGGAGGATATTTAGTCGGAAAGTAAAGTCCGATAACCACACCCTCCTCGACCTCTTGACCGCTGACTTCCTCTAGCAAATAACCGTGCAATGCCGCATTGACATCATTCTCCATCAGCACGGACACACCAAAATGTTCCTTCATCCACTTAGCCGGGGAGGTTCCGCGCAACCGATCATGACTGCTCACTTCGATCCGCCCTTCCACCGCTTGCCCCGGAATCCCTAGCCCAATCGTCTGAATTTGGGGATACGCTTGCATCAAGGTCTTTATCCAATGCAAAAAGGAATCCTGATCCAGCGTGTCGAAAAGTCGCTCTTCGTGTTTGCGCACCTCTCCCCGAAGATCCACTACGGAAGCAAATACAGTGTCGATCCCCTCGCGCTCGTGAATATGCAGAGACAAAGCTAGACGATAAGAATAATCGAAGCGATACACCACAGCCGGACGCCCGCCTGTTGATGTTCCGGCCTCCTCCTCGCTCAGTTCTCCACGCTCGGCCAGCTCACGTACAAGCGCGGCCACCGTGACCACGCTTAATCCCGTTTCCGCCGCCAATTGCGGTTTGGTTGCAGTCTCCATGCGTTTTAGCGTTCGCCGCACTGTATTCATGTTAATTTCCTTCATCAGCGTCGTATCTGCTCTTTTCATTGTACCTCCGTCCTTTAAACACTTTGTAAAGATCCTTTATTTATATTGCCCACCGTATGTATCTTTGTCAATGAAATTATTGAAATCATATTGGAACGCATTCCGTACTCGCGACAAACAGCCCTGGCTCAAAATAAACCAAGGCTGTTGCGTCAAAAGCACTGGCCGTGTCTTGACCAAGTCGAATGTAAGGCTGCGCCCGCTGAAACGCAAACCTTGGATTCGATGCGGTCAAGCTACTAATACCATGACCGCTTAAGAGGTTAGGTTGCGCCCCTCGAAAACCCGCTTGAACCGTGCGTGTTTCCGACGAACGCAAACCTTGGATTCGATGCGGTCAAGCTACT